>Ga0247610_10007558_pt1 | contig 11135 bp, 8 predicted proteins | sample 174DNAGHGhighgp2_FD_193483 | JGI IMG/M metagenome (GOLD analysis project Ga0247610, IMG submission 193483) | Sheep rumen microbial communities from Palmerston North, Manawatu-Wanganui, New Zealand - 1742 DNA GHGhigh gp2 | ecosystem: Host-associated > Mammals > Digestive system > Stomach > Rumen ...
GTCTGCCGCCTCATGCCGAGCCATGGTTGCAATGCACCGACGCCGACAAAGTAGCCTATGAACAAGAATGGGCCCGCGAGCATCCCCAACCCGAACCCGAACAGGAACAGGAACAGGAAGATCAACCAATAGAAAAGGAGGAATAACATGAAACGAGATGTATGCACCAAGTCGAAGATCGCAGCCGCCGTGCTGTCGTTCATCGCAGTCACACTCATTGTGGTGTCCTTTTTCATACCGCCACAGGGTGTCGTCGATTCAAGCGTCCTCGCTGCCGTGGGCGAGATATTTGCCTTTGCTGCACTGTTTGCCGTATGGGAGGCAGTCGATAAGGGCATAGACGCTAAGATAGTCCACGGCAACACCACCGTCACCCTCGACGGCAACAACGACGGCCAAATGCCAAGCTGATTATGGACAGCAAGTATATAGTGCCCATGGAAGGCTACCGCGACCCGAGAGGCTGCCTGCACACCATGATTGCGACCATCCTTGCAGTGGTGCTCACCGTCATCCTCTGCTTGTGCTTCCCATCGTGCAAGAGCCTGCCGCCTGCCGTGGTGCCGCAGGTACACAACGAGCACACCGGCCACAACGCCGACAACACCAGCAAGGAGCACGACCACCTCACCGTCCGTGACTCGATTATCTACCGCTGGCAGCACGACACGCTCTACGTGGACCGATGGCACACCGAGTTTCGTGACCGATGGAAGCACGACAGCATCCACATCCACGACTCCATCCACGTGCAAGACTCCATCCCGTACCCGGTCTATGTGGAGAAGCCCGTGCCCTATAAGAGCGGCTACACCAAGTTCACGAGCTGGTTCTTCTGGATAGTGGTCATCGTCTTTTTGCTCTGGGCAGCGTGGAAGATATGCGACAAGATCCCCGCCACCAAACCCTACACTGCTATGATCCGTGGAATCTTAAAAATCGGCAAGTTCTTTTAGGCAAACCCCCGAGATTTTTTTTGCCTACCCTTCCGAAAATCTTAATAATAGTAAACTTTATGAAGGTTATCGACACGATAGAAAACATCACATTTGATAGGAGTGAGTTCCGTCGGGACAATAATGTTTGGCGGGCAGAAACGTTATATCTGTTTGCCAAAGCCAAAGAGTACCCGGTACTTGACCTGCCGTTATGGGCTATCGACCTGTCTGATGAACCGTTTGAGTCTCGTAACCTAAAGCAGTTCATTGAGAACGTCAAGCGCGTTAATGACTGTTCTTTGGAGCACCCGATCATCCTTGACGATAACGGACAGATAGCAGATGGCTACCATCGTCTTTGCAAGGCTATCCTTGAAGGGCATGAGACGATTAAAGCAATACGTCTGGAGGAAATGCCCACTCCGGACAGAATTGAAAACGATTAGAACTATGAACCCAATTATCGAACAATTTAAGAAATACTTTGCGATAGGCGAAGTAGTAGATGCACAGACCAAGCAACGCGACGGAGAGAAAGCGTGGCGGTACTTTGATTTGAACCTGCTGGAGGTATTGCTGTGGATTCGTGAGAGTCTTGGCATCCGCATGGTTATCAATACCAAAGCCTTACAGCAGCGCGGTCTTCGTACTAATGTATGCGAGATAGTCAAGAAGAAAACGCTTGCCGGTATCTTGTATATCTCCGGTCATGGACTTGGCAAGGCAGTGGACTTCTCCAGTCCGGACATGAGCGCCAAGGACATCCGTCAGTGGATCAGAGAGCATATCGACGAGTGTCCGCACCCAATCCGTCTGGAGGACGACAAGAGCGCACCGACTTGGGTGCATATCGACACGATGAATATAACCGATGAGAAGTTGGTAGAGTTCAGCGCCTAAAACTCAATCGTGATGACCGTCTGCCGGATGTACAAGCCAAGCACGCTATACTGCGTCTTGCTACCGGCCTTGCTCACGCTGGCAGACGGCATTCCGAAAGTGTAGCCGTCGGAAGTAACAAAGCGCTCGCCGCTCGGGGAGGTGAACTCCAGATTCCGAAGAACCTGCGCCTCCTCCCGAACAGGCAAACGCCACGGGGCAGGTAGTTTGACCGCTACCGCCTCACTATAAAGCAAGTGTTCTTTGAAGATTTTGACCCGCCACTCGGTAGAGTCCGTCTCATAGGCCAGCACGCCCGGACTGCAGTCATCCGTGATGCTCTGTTCAGAAGGGGCTTGCGGTTCCTCCGTCCTCCCATTGCACGCCGACATGCACAGTGAAAGTGACAGCAGTAGTACCGCTGCTACAGAGGATGCCGGATGGTTGCAATGGATAGACATGGACCTCCGGCCTTACCATGAGCCGACGATGTTGCTGTTCCATGTTGTATTGACGGAAACGGAAGCGGACGGAGCCGTGAACAGGTTGCCGCTCAGCATGGTCTTGGTGTTAGCTGCCAGACGGACATCCTCGATGGTGACGCTGTAGATAACCGCGTTGAGCGAGTTGTAGATGTTGATCGTGAGGTCGGAGGTGTACTCTTCGGTGAGGCTCGGGCAGATGGTGTTGAAGTTGTACTGCACGCCGCTTTGACCAACCTTGGAGGTACATGAGACCTTCTGCGACCACTCCGCACCGTTCACACCGAGCAGAGAAGCCACGTTGATGGAGTTGTACTTATTTTCCATGACGAACTCTATCTGATTGGCCGTAGACGGAAACTCATCGTTAATCGTGATGAATAGTTGACCGGTGATACGATCGAGTTGTAGGTTCTGTGCGCCTGTGCTGCCGGTGACGTTGAGTGCGAGCGTCTTGCCGAAGGTCGGACGGATGCTGCCGAACGCCATGACACCATTCTCAACCGTGATGCCGGTCGAACGGGTGCAGATGAAGGACAGGTTATGGTTACCGTGTGTGAGGTTGAGGGTGACGGTGCCGAAAGCGGCATTGTCGTCTGCATATACTTGATGCACGAGTTGGGTGCTGCCGTCGAAGACATAGAGGTCGGTGAGAGCGGTGCCACCTTCATCATCGAGGATCGTAGCCTGCGGTGCTCTGCGAGGACTGTTCATCGGCTCTTGTGCCTGCTCAAAAGCGGAGACTTTGAATGTTACCTGTTGTTTCTGGAGATTTTCCGGCTCGTCTTTGGACTTGCAGGAAACAAGCGTAAGCGCTGCTAAAGCGCATAGAAATAGAAACTTTTTCATATTGCATTGATTTTTATGTGTTTGCAAAAAGCGCCGCAAAGGTAGTGAAAAAATATAACATACGCAAATAATTGAGCATACTTTTACTAAAAAAGTGTGTTTTTTTACAAAAAAATACATCAAAATATAAATTACATCATGGATAAAGTAATTATTCGGGGCAAAATCCCCAGCAAATCGAACTGCTACAAAGTCATCACGATAGCAGGTCACAGTTCCCTTGCGAAGACGAAAGTCATAAAGGAGTACGAGATGGAGTTTTTCAAGCAATGTCCGTACCGTGGCATGATGATAAGCAAGCCGTTCAAGCTGACGCTCGATGTCTATCATCAGAATAACCTGCCGGACCTCGATAACTGCCTCAAAGTGTTGCTTGACTGTATGCAGCAATGCAAGATGATCAAGAACGACCGGGACTGCTTCGAGATAAGCGCGAGGAAGTTGATTGACAAGACCGATCCACGAGTCGAGTTCACGATAGAGGAACTGATGTAAGCACGTTAAACCTACCGAAATCGGTGGGTTTAATTGTATAACTTTCTTCACATTTGATGGTAATAATTGTCTGAATGACAATTAAATCGTAACTTTGCACGCAAATTTAACGAATATGGATAAGTTTGAGCAATTGAAACAGGATGGAATAGCGCACGGCATGTGCGAGAAATTTCAGAAGGAATGGGATAATCCCTGTCTGGCTGAATTGTGCAGTTTCTTCTTCCGGGGCATGGACTTCTGTATCGAGCATAACTGGCCCGATATGGAGTTGGCGAAGCAGGTCTTTGATGCTTCCGAGTTGGCCGAGTATGGCATTTTCATCAAGTCCGGCACAGCGCGAAACAAGATGAACGTCTGCACGCTGGACGAAGCAACCGTACATGTGTATGTACCCGATTTGGGAACGTGCGATATCTATGCACGCCATAATAGCAAGGTGCATATTCACCTCGGCTACAAAGCATACTGCTATGTATCCGTGCTGGATAATGCAGAGGTTTTTGTTGAAGAGAAAGAAGAGTTGGCAAAGATCAAAGCATCACGTTTTAGCGGCTTGATCCATGAACCGCACATGTTTGATACTATTCACGATAAAACGAAGGAGGAATAAGTTATGACCGGAAAAGTGCAAGTCATCACAGAGATGATGATGCAAGACAGCGAGTTTCAAAGCAAAGCAAGAAAGGTAGAACAGCAAATAAGCAAACTATCTACTGCCAATGCGCTGATCAAGATGAAGCTCGATGACAGAGACTTCCGTAAGCAACTACAGGAAGCCGTTGCGGAGGCAGAGAAAGCCATCCGCAGGGCTTATGGTGCCAAAGCCGGAGAAACTGTCACGTATAAGAATGCCAAAGGTAATACAACTAAGATCGATACCGAGGCAAGTATGCGTAAAGCTGCACAGTTTGCACTTGAGCAGAGTGTAAACAAGGGTTTGTCCGGAACAGAGAGAAACGCATGGGATAGACGTTATCAGGCACTCAACAAATACCTTGAATTGCTTGATACAGTTCGTTCGTCAGCGAAAAGCGCTGCGCGTGAACTTCGTGCTGTTGAGTCAGGACGCATCCAGTCCGTCCGTAATCAGTCCGCTCGTCAAAACAATCAGGAAGAGGCGGCGCGTCGTCGTATCCTCCAGATAGAGAAAGAAATTGCGAAGGAACGTACTCGTCATACTCGCGGTGGAGGTCAATGGGTTAATTCCTTGCAGAAACAGATTAGCTTATATCACGATCTTGAGGCGGCAGCAAAAAAGGCAGGAGAGGCAGGAAGTGAGAAGTATGCACGGCGCATGATCACGCTGTTAAATAAGCAGTCAGAAGCGCTGGAGAAGGTTAATGCGTACTTTGGTAAGCAGAGCCGAGTAATGAACGGATTGCGTAACCTCATGTACCGTTACGTATCCATTTATTCTGTTGCTCGTTTTGGCGAGAAGGTCGCAGAGACTACCGGTTATTTCCAACAGCAACAGGTAGCTCTGGAAGGAATCTTACAGTCCGCATCTAAGGCTCGCTCCGTTTTGAATGACATCAAGGACTTTGCGCTTCATTCACCTTTCCAGACTAAGGAACTTGTCACTTTTACAAAGCAGTTAGGTGCGTTTGGTGTGGGTGATAATAACCTCTTTCCGACCGTCAAGAAGCTGGCTGATATATCCGCAGGTCTCGGTGTGGATATGGGGCGTATTATATTGGCTTATGGTCAGGTAAAGTCTGCTGCTGTGCTTCGCGGCCAGGAACTCCGTCAATTCACCGAGGCAGGCATTCCGATGGTACAGGCGTTAGCGGATAAGTTCACCGAATTAAACGGCAAGTTGGTAACAACGGGAGATGTGTTCAAACTCATATCTGAGCGTAAGGTGCCGTTTGAGATGGTCGCTTCTGTGCTCTCTGACATGACAGCAGAAGGTGGTCGTTTCTACAACATGCAGGAGAATATCACCAATACCACCTACGGTCAAATTCAGAAATTGAAAGACTTGTGGACGCTTGCCATGGATGACATGGGAAAGGGAAGCAAGGGCTTCATAAACGGATTCATTAAGGGCCTGCAAAAGGTTGTTAAGAACATCCAGCCTATAGCCATTATGCTGGCTACGGCATTCGTTACGCACGGTATCGCTAAGGTGGTAACTATTACTTATCAGTTGGCGCGTGCATTCCGTAGCGCAGCAGTAGCAGCGAGATTGTTTTCCAGAGGTTTGTTGAGCACGATTGGTGGTGCGGCTGGTATCGCATTAGGTGCCGTTATTGGTCTTTGGGTTAATGCTAGACAGAACGCCAATGCGTTGCAACGAAAGATGAGTGAGGTGGCAGATGGATTTGTGAAGGATACGCAGCGAATGGTCGATGGTCTTGATAAATTAGAAAAGAAGATCAACGCCGAGAATGTTGGCACTAGAAAGTATAACGAAGCCGTTTCGACACTTGCAGCCAACTATAGCGACTTCATTAGTAGCGATATCATAGACGCATTAAAAGGGCAAGGAGCGGCTGCACAAGAGGCTGCGTCTAAGTTTGCAGAATTAGCCGAAGCAGTCAAACTGGCTATCGAGCGTCAGCAGGCCTATAACTCGCTCATGGCGCAAGGAGATGTTGCCGCCGGTACTGCTGGTTCTAATGCTTCCGAGACCGGAAAAACTAAAAGCAAGACCAACCAAAATTTCTCAACGAGGGCTGATATTCTTTCTGAATACGCAGAGTATACAGGTGGTCAACAATCTGTGGCTGTTTATGAGATGTTAGGTATTACTGAGTTCTTGAAAAAGAACCAGGGACTCACGCACAATGTTCTGCGTGATGCCATTGCTGATATTATTGGCAATGCCGTTACAGAAGCAGCAAAGGATGGTATTGACCTTTCAAATAAGGATGCTATCAATGCAAGACTGAAAGCGGCAATTCTAAATGCTTATGCTCTGGACGAGAATACAGTTGATGCTATTGTTAAGCAATTCAACAGACTTGGTGGTATTGATGCAGGTTCTTATAACGCCGCAATAGAGAAGTATAGCGGAGCCAAATCCACTATAGATTATGCTATCCGTGAGCCGTTCATTGAACTACAGAAACGTATTGATGCCGGTAAGATCGGAGAGTCATCCACAGCTGATGCGATAGAAAAGGAAGTTACGAATGAACGCGAAGCAATCTTTGCTCTTGCAAAATCGCTTGAAAAAGCCAATATAGGTGAGTATAAAGGTAGCAATCTGGAGTCGAAAGTGAACGATGCGCTTGCTCTTGCGAATAGTGAGAATGCCAATGGCAAAGTGCTTGCGCAGACATCCCATGATATTCTTGAAGAAATACATAAGTTCGAGAATGGCAAGGGAGCGAATATAGTCAGTCTGTTATCGACAATATCGAAGCAGTACTATGATTATGCACCATCCCGTAGCGGACATGCTGCACGAATCACCAATGCTTTCCGTGAAACAGGAAACTTGCAGTCTTGGCGTAATGATCCGGAGTTGAGTAGCGTGGTCAATACGTATGCTCGTCCGACCGATGCAACATATCCTAAACTCAGAGAGCAGTTACAATCGGAAATCAGTCGTTTGCGCCAAGCAATAGATGACATGACGCCTGGCCAATATCATTCCGAGGACCGTAGGATAATGCAGAAGCAGTTAGAAGCGCTTATCACGCTTCGTGGTGATGCATACTATGGCATTGAGGAGAAGAAGACAGAAGGAGGTAGCGGTCGTGAATACGATATCGAAATCAGCGAGTTCATCAGCCGTCTGAAAGATGCCTACGAGGTATATAAGAAAGCGACGCAGGCAGAAGGCGCCGACATGGGTCTTGCGTATATGCAGAATGACAAGAAGATGCAGGAACGCTTCTTCAATTTCTTCCATGGTTTCGAGGAGGCTGGAGAGCTTGACATCTTCAAGAACGAGAAGGGTCAGGACATTAAGATCGGCAAGAGCGGTCAGACTATCCGTGACTTGCTCAAAGATGCCTTCATTGGCGAAGGTATAGAGAAGGGCGTTATCGACTTCGAGAAGGCTATCCGAAAGGTTGGCGAGGCGATGATTGAGTACGGCAAGCAGAATGAAAAAGCGCGACGCGGTTTCATTTCTGCCGGTAAGGCATACATCAAATACGCTGATCAGATAAGCAAAGATAATGTCACAGCGTGGATCGCAGACGTAAACAAACAGTTTACTGACCTTGGTAAGACATTCGAGCGTACTAATCAGCAAGTGGAACTCTATCGTACGCTAATGAAAAACGGTACATCAGAGCAGCTCGGCCAGTTTGCCGGTGTTGGAAGAGGAGCATCTATGACTCCGGATTCTGTGCGTAACGCAGGTGACATCCAAAAAATGATGGCGCTTTACAACAAACTGTTGCGTGAGGAAGCTTCCAAGAACCTAAAAGAAGGCGAGACGCTGGACGAGAGCAAACTGAACTTCCTGAGTATTGACAGACTTAGTTCGGTGTCTGATATTCAAAATGCTATTGCTACTGTTACAGAGCGCATGAAATTGAATAAAGACAATTTCGGTCTTGGTACCTATGGTGAAGCAGGTAATAAGTTAGAGGCATTGCTGAAAAACCAGTTGGGTATAATTATCCGGGAGTTGCAGAGTATATCGTCCGAGCAGTACACCGGTGATAACCTGGCAGACGCTATAGCTAATGCACAGACGAAAGTCAAGACAGCCATCGACATCACTCGCTCGCAGGAGAAAGTGAACCAGCTTTATGGTGGTGATCATGGCGCTGCAATGAAAGGACGTATGGATGCTGTTTTCGCGGCTACGCAGTCTGTATTTGACGAGTTCTTGAAGTCAAATAACTTCGAGGCGATGAGTCAGGCTACTCGCTTCTTCACCAATAAGGACGGAAGCCAGTCCAGCACGGAGATTTGGGGCGCAGCAGGCATCGACATCGAGAAGTTGAAAGAGAAGTTCCGGAAGATCGTCGATAATGTGGATGACAATATCCTCAAAGACGAGTTGGAAAAGAAGTTCCGTGACTTGGAGTTGAAGGTGCTGGAGTTCAATGCTGCAGGCGGTGATCTTGGTGCGATCCATGACAACATTCAGCTGTATAAAGGCGCTCATCAGGAAGCAGTTGAACGATATGATACATATAAGGCGAAGCAGACTGTACTTGGGAATGAGGTAGCGAGTGCGGAAGCCGATGTAGATATGGCCGAAGGCACCAATATCTCAAAAGAGGAATATGAAGCGCTTGTAAACCGTGCTCTCGCATTGCGCGATGAACTTTCTGCCTGCAACACTGAACTTACAAAGATGGGAGAGAACGGCATCAACTTCGAGAAATCGTTGAAAGCAGAAGCCTTGAAGAATATCCAAGCCAATATCAGCAAAGCAAGCCAAGGTCTTGATGCTATGCAGAATGCCGTGATGGGTGTAGTCAATGCGGCAAAGAGCATGGCAAAAGCCATCAATAAAGTATATGACGTTATGAACGATGGCGAGAACCCGGCATGGATGCAGGATATGGAAGGATTCCTGGAGGACTTCGGTGATGCATTCCAGATGCTCATCGCTCCTATCGGCGCCGTTATAGCAATGATCATGGCATTGGCTATCGTTTCTGTCACAGCAGAATCAATGATGACTCCGTTGCTGATCGTTATGCTAGCCATCATTGCTGCAGCGGTTATAGTAGCTGCTATCGTTGCAGCATTCCAGCAACATGATAGAGCGCTTGAACGTGAGATCGAGAATCTGGAGGAACAGATCGAGGACACGCAGAACGCGATGAAGAATCTGGAGGCGGCTGCGCAACGGATGAGTGGCTTCCGTAAGATGAACACCGAGATACAGGCTTTGTCTAAGAATTACGATATCTACAAGGACAAACTGAAACAGGCTGAACTTGAAGAGGATAAAAAGAACACCGACAACGACAAAGTCAAGGAGTATAAGCAAGGTGCGCAGGAAGCATTGGATGAGTTCTTGAACTCGCTTAAAGACGCCACGGATGAAATAACCGGTTCTGTTCAGGATTGGGCAAGTTCGCTCTCCGAGGCTCTTCGTTCAGCTTTCCAGAACGGCGAGAACGCAGCACGCGCTTTCCGTAACACCGCGATTGAGATGGTTGGCGATATCGTAAACAAGATTATCGAAATGACAGTCTTGGAGCCGATGATTGAAAACGCCATACAAGGATTGCTCGGTTATAGCCTCGACAAGAACTCGTCCAACTACATCGGTGCGCAGGACCGTTTTAAGAACTCCGATGGTTCGATCAATAGTCAAAAGTTGGCCGACTACGTGACCGGACAATTATCGAACGATAATGCCGAAGGTATATATCAGTTCATGAAGTCAGTAGAAGGAGGTTACGGACGTGTAATCGACTTCATCAATAACGACCTCGCTAAACCACTCAAAGAGGCATGGGCGTACAACTCCGATACATCGGAACTCTCCGGAGGTATTCAAGGCATCACGGAAGATACTGCTCGAACGCTAGAAGGATTGGCTAACTCGCAACTGGCGCAGTTGGTTCTCATCCAGAGAAGTGTTCTCGCTATCGAAGGAAGCGGATTCGCACAAATACAAACGAGTTGGTTTAATGATATACTCAACCATCAGAAGGCAACTCGTATTGCGACGGAAAGCATTAAGACTGCAATAGACGAAATGCGAAACGGTATAAGACCTATGAGCGTGTCAATGTCATAATATACACGCACATGTGCTTGCGAAAATGGCTCTCTTTTTAATAAGAGGGTCATTTTTTTCACACATTTACTTGCGTATGTGAGAAAAAAGTTGTAACTTTGCAGCCGAATTAAATTCATTCAATCAAAAACAACACGATTTTTGCATTTGTTGTACAATTGTTTTATAGCGCAACCGCCACAACACATGCAACTATCTGTAAATAAATAGAATAAAGCGAATATGGCGAATATTGTAGCGATAGTGGGTCGTCCTAATGTTGGGAAATCGACTCTGTTTAACCGCTTGACGGGAACGCGTCGAGCGATAGTGATGAATACGGCGGGCACAACGCGTGACCGTCAGTATGGTAAGGCCGAATGGTGCGGTCGGGAGTTCTCCGTGATCGACACCGGCGGTTGGGTGGTCAACAGCGACGACACCTTCGAGAGCGAGATCAACCGTCAAGTGGATCTGGCGATTCGTGAGGCAGACGTGGTGATGCTGGTGGTGGACGTGAACGAAGGTGTGACGCAATTCGATATGGAGGTAGCTCACCTGCTTCGACAGGCGAAGAAACCGACCATCCTGTGTGTCAACAAGGTTGATACGTTCGAGAACCAGTACGGTGCGGCGGAGTTCTATAAGCTCGGCTTGGGTGAGCCGTTCATCCTTTCCGCCGAGAACGGACTCGGAACAGGTGATCTGTTGGACGAAGTGGTAAGCCGTTTCCGTATGGAAGATGACAGCGACGAGGAGTTGGAAGACCTGCCGCGTTTTGCGATCGTAGGTCGTCCGAATGCCGGCAAGTCAAGTATTCTGAACGCTTTTATCGGC
>Ga0247610_10007559_pt1 | contig 11130 bp, 8 predicted proteins | sample 174DNAGHGhighgp2_FD_193483 | JGI IMG/M metagenome (GOLD analysis project Ga0247610, IMG submission 193483) | Sheep rumen microbial communities from Palmerston North, Manawatu-Wanganui, New Zealand - 1742 DNA GHGhigh gp2 | ecosystem: Host-associated > Mammals > Digestive system > Stomach > Rumen ...
CTCCGCAGCCTCAACGAGACCGTTGATACCAATGGTCAGGTACTGGCGGCCGATGTTGATATAGCCGGCATCGAACAGTGGCAACATGCCGTGAGCCTGCAGTTCCTTCAGGTTCTCGTTATAGGCTATCTGTACCTTGTGGCAGAGATCGATAATCTCACCGAGATACTCCAAATAGTCTATCTTGTGGTTGACGGCATACTGTATGCAGCGGTTCAGGTTAATGGTGAGCACGGACTTGGAACCCGTCGAAACGCCACCAGCACCCAGCGTATAGCTGAAGCCATTGTCGGTAATCTCGTTGCGCAGACGGCAGCAGCTCGACAGCGAGTCGGCATTGTCGCTCATATAGGTGAAGAACGAGTGCCCCTCTGAGTACATCTCAGCGGTGAAGTCGCCCCATTCCTTATCCTTACATTCACCATTTTCGTCAACGAGCAGAGCCATGGTCTCTACGGGGAAGGTCAGCAGAGTCTTGGTGCGTTCCTGGTTGAACCACTTCATGAAGCGCTTCTGCAACCAAGAAAGTCCGTTCCAGTCGGGCTGAGAACCATCGGGGAAGTAGAACTCGCCGAAAATACTCTCGAAGTAGTAACGGTCGTAGTAGGCCACATTCCAGAACACAGCCTGATAGTTACGGGCACCTGTGGGCTGGTTCAGCGTGTAGACAATCTGCTCGAAATAGTCGGTGATAACCTTGTCGATAGTGCGCTTTTTCAGACTGAGGTCGGCCTGCTTCTCAGGATGCTGCCAGTAGTCTTTGCCATACTCCTTACCAATGAAGTAGTTCATATACATCAGGAACTCAGGCGTAGCACAAGCACCACTCAGCATCGAGCTCACCATAAACACCATGTTGACAAAACCGCCGGCAAACGACTTCAGGTTCGTAGGTGCCGTAGAGTTGCCGCCGATGGCTGTCGTACCGCCAATCAGCCACGGATACATGGTGATAGAGGCGCAGTAGTTAGCCAGCGACGTCTCGTCGTTCTTATAGATAAAGTGGTGTGTCAGCTTATCGATATACTCATTAGCCAGGTCCTTGCCATACATCTTCTTGATACGGTCGGTCAACAGACGGCGGTTCAGACGGATGAAGTTCGACTTCGGCAGCTCGCCAATCAGCGTGGCAATATTCTTGTGCTCCACATTGGCATTGGCATCGTATTTGGAACCCGTGGCTGCGTTGACACTCTCCATATACTCCGACAGGAACATCATCTTCTCCAGCGTCTCGCGATCCTCGCTATGCTCCTGGCGATAGAGGATAAATGACTTGGCAACCTTATAGAAGCCTTCACGCATCAGCGCCTCTTCCACCTGATTCTGGATATCTTCCACCTTGATGTCGTCATGCATATCCAGATGGCTCAGTATCTTAGACACGGTGCCCAAGTCTGCTGGTTCATCCACACTCTCGAACGCCTTCACAATGGCATTCATAATCTTGTCTAATGAGAAACGGTCTTTTGACCCGTCACGTTTGGTAATGGTAAAATTTTTAATTTCCATCATATGGTTATATCTTTCTATTTTAGTTATTCTCTATCTTTCTCCTGTTCAGAAGTTTTCCATTTTGGACAACTTTCCGATTTTCCGATTTCAAAAAGTTTTCCGTTTTGGGAAACCCAAATCGGTTGCAAAGTTACAAAATATACTCGAACAAATGAATCTTTTTATGCAGAAATATTTGCAAAAAAAAGTTAACCGTTGACAGCTGGTGACTTTTCGCGCGCCTGTACGTCTTTCATATATAAACAGATAAACAAAAGACTTAAAGTGTATGAACAACAGTAAGTATCGTGGTGTGGTAGTGCCGATGGTCACTCCTGTCACTCAAGACGGTCAATTAGACACGGCAGCCGTTGAGCGGATTATTGACTTTTTTGCCCAAAACAGGGTTTCTCCTCTTCTGATGGGAACCACTGGCGAGGGCAACAGCGTCAGCCAGGCTGACGGGCAGTTGTTTGTGGATACTGCCGTCAGGGCCGCCAATGGACGTATTCTCATCTATGCTGGACTTACGGGCAATTGCTTCAGTGAGCAGGTGCGCCAGGCCGAAGTATATACTGCATTAGGAGCAGATGTCATCGTGGCAACACTTCCTACCTACTATGCGCTGACACCCGAACAGATGTACGAATACTACAAGACGCTGGCCGACTGCATCAGCGGGCCGCTGATGCTCTACAACATCCTGGCCACGACGCATATGTCGATTCCCGTGGATGTCATCCAGCGTTTAGCCGACCATCCCAATATTGTGGGACTGAAGGACTCGGAGCGCGATTTAGAGCGTATGGCACAGTGTATCGACATTGCCAAGGGTCGTGACGACTTTGCCTATTTCTGTGGCTGGGCAGCACAGTCGGCTCACTCTTTGGAACTCGGAGGCAACGGCATCGTTCCCTCTACGGGTAATTTTGTTCCTGAAATGTTCCAGCAGTTGTTTGATGCCGCTGTGGCTGGTGACATGGAGACTGCCAACCGTTTGCAAGATGAGACGAACGAGATAGCGAAGATCTATCAGAAGGACCGTACCTTGGGGCAGAGCCTGACGGCCTTGAAGGTGATGATGCAGACCAAGGGACTCTGCGAGCCCTGGATGCTGATGCCCCTGACGCGTCTGTCAATGTTTGAGGAACGAGCCGTCACCTTGAAGGCGCAAGCTATCTGACGATATGCATATCATAGACTACATCATTGTGCTGCTGTCCATTCTGGCAGCCATCGGCACGGGTGTCTATTTTGCCCATAAGCAGAAGGACACCTCGCAGTATTTTGCGGGTGGAGGTAAGATTCCTGCCTGGGCTGTGGGCATCTCCATCTTCGCCACCTTGATATCAAGTGTGACGTTCCTCGCCTATCCTGGTGCAGCGTATGCTGACAACTGGATTCTGCTGGTCCAGGGGTTGATGGTGCCCATCGTGCTGGTTGCCCTCGTCGGCATCATCGTACCGCTGTTCCGTAAGGTCATCCGCCTGTCAACCTACGAATATTTTGAGCGTCGCTTCGGACTCTTCGCACGCCTCTATTCGTCGTTTGCCTTCACGTTGGGACACTTCTCCAAGGCAGGAACTGTATTCTTCCTCGTATCGATGGCCTTGGCGACATTCCTCCAAATGAATATCTATTCTATTGTGCTGGTGCTGGGCGTCACCATCATCATCCTGACGTTGTTTGGTGGGATGGAGGCTATCGTGTGGATGGATGTGGCACAGGGCTTCCTACTCATTGGAGGCGGCATCATCTGCATCCTTATCTTGCTGTTTGGCATTGAGGGCGGACCAGCAGAGACCTTCCGCATCGCCTCGGAGTACAACAAGATTTCGTTCGGACCCTACGATTGGGACCTCACGCAACTGACGTTCCTCGTCATGGTGCTGAATGGTATCTTCTACGCCTTGCAGAAGTATGGTACCGACCAGACCATCGTGCAGCGCTACCTGGCTGCGAAGAACGACAAGGAGGCCAAGAAGGCGGCCTACATCGGCGTGCTGATGTCGGTTCCCATCTGGGCGCTGTTCATGTTCATTGGCACAGCGCTCTTTGCCTACTATCATGCACAAGGGGCACCCTTGTTGCCTGAGGACATCAAGGCGGACGAGGTCTTTCCTTATTTTATTGCGCATGAACTGCCCGTTGGTATTCGTGGGCTTATCATTGCGGCCTTGGCTGCTGCGGCTATCTCCAGCCTCGACTCCGACCTGAACTGTCTGTCGGCTATCGCAGTACAAGACTATTACAAGCGCTTCCGCAAGGATGCCACCGACCAGCAGCAATTACGCTTCGGCAAGTGGATGGTGGTGCTGTCCGGCATAGGCGCCATCGGTGTAGCCTGCCTCTATATATTCTGGGGAGGCGAGGGCGTGCTGGGTGCTCTGTTCTCACTCTACGCCATCTTCTCGGCAGGCATCGTAGGTATCTTTGTGCTGGGACTGTTCAGCCGTCGTGCCAACAAGCAGGGCCTCTACATTGGCATTGCCGCCGCTGTCATCTATACCGCCTATGCTGTGCTGACCAGCACCAAGGTCGACATCGACGGCGACGGAGTGAAACAGACGCTGCTCGACCTGGGGAACTGGAACTTTACCCACCATAAATATATGTTAGGTGTCTACAGTCATCTCATCGTCCTCGTCGTAGGCTATCTGGCCAGCTTCCTGTTCAAGACCCCGCTGGCTGATAAGGAACTCACCATCTGGGGTTATTTGGAAGAAAAGAAGGAACACCAAGTTTAAAAGACAAACACTATGAAAGCAATTACCCTTTTGCAGCCACAGAAGATCGTATTCGGTACGGGCTGCATCCAGACATTTGTTGATGATTATAAAAAGATGGGACTACAGCGCCTGTTTGTGTTGACGGCACCCCCCATCCGACCACTTATTGAAGAGCCGCTGGCAGACCTGCAGGCGGCAGGTGTCAGCATTGAGGTGTTTCAGGACATCGTAGCAGAGCCGACAGTCAACGACTTCAAGAAGGTATTGGAGGCGGCTCGCCAGTTTAAGGCCGACAGCGTAGCCGGTATCGGAGGCGGCTCTGTGCTCGACGTCACCAAACTCGTTGCAGCATTTGTTCATAGCGGTCAACAGGTAGAAGACTGCTTTGGAACAGGCTTTATACAGCAGAAGGGACTGTGGTTTGCTTGCCTGCCTACGACGGCAGGAACAGGTAGCGAAGTGTCGCCCAATGCCATCCTGCTTGACGAGCGCGACCACCTGAAGAAGGGCATCGTGTCGCCTTTACTCATAGCCGATGCTGCCTATGTTGACCCCAAACTGACGTGGACGGTACCGGCCAAGGTGACTGCCGATACAGGTATGGATGCCTTGACACACTGTATCGAGGCCTACACCAATAAGTTTGCCCATCCGGCAGTAGACATCTACGCCTTGAAAGGTATCCAGCTGATTGCCGCCAATCTGGAAAAAGCCGTCAACAACGGACAAGACCAAGAGGCTCGCGAAGCCCTCGCTTTTGGCTCACTGTATGGAGGACTCTGCTTGGGACCTGTCAACACAGCTGCCGTCCATGCATTAAGCTATCCTTTGGGAGGCGAGTTCCACATTCCGCATGGTCTCTCCAACGCCATACTCCTGCCTTCCGTGATGAAGTTTAATATGCCCGCTAACGTCAAGCGGCATGCTGAGGTGGCTGTTGCCCTTGGTTGCCAGCCAGGCAAGGATGACGAGGAGACAGCTCAGCGTGGCGTCGACTTCATCTATCGCTTGGCGCAAGCTGTGGGCATTCCTGACAAGTTGACTGCACTGGGCATCCCCCAGACGGCTGTCGACGGAATGGCTAAAGCCGCCATGCAGGTACAGCGCCTGCTGAGGAACAATCCGCGAGAAGTTACAGAGCAGGACGCGAAAGACATTTACAATTCGCTTTACTAATTCATCGAAGCATCGAAGTTTCGAGACCTCGAAAAAAAAAACAAAAAGATGAAACCAATATTAGCCATCACCATGGGCGACCCTGCCGGCATCGGTCCGGAGATTACCGTGCGTGCCCTGAACAGAAAAGAAACTTACGAGAAGTGTCGCCCCATCGTCACTGGCGACGCTGCCATCATGCAAGAAGCTGTGAAGTTGTTGGGTCTCGACCTGAAGGTCCATGCCGTCAACGATGTCAAGGACGCCAAGTTCGAATTTGGTACTATCGACGTCTACGACCTGCAATGTGTGGACCTCGCCACCTTCGAGTTTGGCAAGGTGCAGACTCAATGTGGCAACGCCGCCTTCCAGTATATCAAGAAAGCTATCGATCTGGCGATGGCTGACGAGGTGGATGGCACCGTGACGGCGCCGCTGAATAAAGAGGCGCTTAACCTGGCCGGACACCACTATGACGGACACACGGAAATCTACGCCACCTTCACCGGCACCAAGAAATACGCCATGATGCTGGCCGACGAGAACATCCGCGTCATCCATGTGTCGACGCATGTTCCTTTGCGCAAAGCCTGTGACTTGGTGAAGAAGGCCCGTATCATGGAGTGTGTCGAACTCATCGACGACGCTTGCCGTCAGTTTGGCATCGAAAAGCCCCACATTGGTGTGGCTGGCCTCAATCCTCACTCCAGCGAGAATGGCATGTTCGGCTACGAAGAGGCCCAGGAGATCATCCCCGCTATCGAGGAACTCAAGGAGCGTGGCTACGACGTAGAGGGCCCCGTACCTCCCGACAGCATCTTTGCCAAGGCTAAATGTGGCAAGTACGACGGGTGTGTAGCCATGTATCACGATCAGGGTCATATTCCCTTGAAGGTATGTGCCTTTAACTGGAACAAGGAGACGGGTCAGATGGAGAGTGCCTCTGGAGTAAACATCACGCTGGGCCTGCCCATCATCCGCGTCAGCGTTGACCATGGCACGGCTTTTGATGTCGCAGGCAAAGGTATCGCTAACGACAGTGCCATGACGCTGTCGATTGACTATGCCACAAGGATGGCCATCTATCGCAGTGGCAAGAAGCAAGAGAAATGATTGTTATTGCAGATGATATTACTGGTGCTGCGGAGATAGCCGGCATTGCCTTATCACGTGGGAATCATGTTCGCATGGTGTGTGGTGCTGTGCGCTTCGACCATCATGCAGTACAGGGGACTGTCGTCATCGCTACCGACACCCGCTCGATGAGTGAGGCAGAGGCTATTGCCGAGACCCGCCGTATCGCCTCAGCCATCCGTTGTCAGCCGTCAGTCATCTTCAAAAAGACCGATTCTGTCCTCCGGGGACATGTTATCGCAGAGTTGCAGGCGCTGATGGAGGCAACAGGCTGCCATCGTGTCGTCTATCTGCCTGCCAATCCCTCCAAGGGTCGCATCATCAGAAATGGAGTGTATTACATGCATGCTACCCCCATCCACGAGACAGCTTTCAGCTATGACCCCGAGTATCCTGCTAAGACCTCCGTGTTGAGGGAGCGGTTTCCTGATGCCGAGGCTCGTGGTATCATCATGCCCGATGCCGGGAGTCTTGAGGATATACAGCGGGTGGTGGAGCTATACAACGACGGAAAGACCATCTTCGCCGGGGCAGCGGATTTGTTTTCGGCAATGTTGAATCATAGGGACAATCATGGGGACAATTCTCCTGATATGCCGCAAAGCGGTGTAGATCAGGAAAACCGTCCCCATGATTCTGAGGAAAACCGTCCCCATGATTCGCTTATCCTCTGCGGCTCGACGCAAAGCAAGGCATTGGAGCTGGGAATTCCCGTAGCACCGATGCCCCGTGAGGTCTACGACGGTCAACAAGGTGCCGACTATTGGTTCGACCAACTCCCCTCATCCCTGATCCGCTATCCTTCGTCCCTCATCCTCTCCATCCCCTATACCCATCGTACGGGAAAGGAAGTTGCCGTTCATCTGCGTATGGTCATGGCTGAGATGACGAAACGGCTTGTTGCCAGGCATCGTCCTGAGCAGCTGGTGATTGAGGGGGGTGCTACGGCATGGGCTACGTTGCAGGCGCTTGGCTGGACGGAGTTCAGCATAGAGCGGCAGATAGCACCCGGTGTTGTCCAGATGCGAGCCGCTTGTGGCACCTTGGTGACGCTAAAGCCTGGCAGCTACCCGTGGGGTAGCATGTTCAAACAGTAGCCACCCGGTCCCTCGTTTTACTCAATCGTCTTGTAGAGTGTCTTCTCGTTGTAGCGGTGGTCAATGATGCTGCATATCTCTTCGTCTGTCGAGAGGTTGAAATCGCCAGGGATGGTGTTCTTGAGTGCTGCAGCAGCCAGCGAATACTCCAGTTGGCGCTGACGATTGCCGGGGAACTCGTTGATGGCATGGAGGAATGCCCCCATGAAGGCATCGCCCACGCCGACAGGATCCACCACGTCAGGAATATCCATGATGGGAGCCTCCAGCAGCTGTCCTTCCGTCCAGAGCAGGGCTGTCAGCGTATGGTGGTTTGATGCCACCATGTTGCGCATGCCCATCAGCCAGTGACGGCAACGCGGGAATTGCGCATGCAGCTCGTCGAACCACTCACGATACTCGTCCATCTGCATCTTGAAGTTGGAGTCGGTAGCCGTAAACGGCGGCTGCTTGTGCTCGGAAATCCACTCGAACTCGATGGCGTCGCCAAACATCATGTCGCAGCGTGAGAGCATGCGGCGCAGCGTCTCACGCGGGTCGGCACCATACTTCCACAGGTTCTTGCGGTAGTTGATGTCGAACGAGATGGTCAGTCCCAGCTCGTCGGCGATGTCAAGGGCCTCGAAGGTGGCGTCGGCAGCCTGTTGCGAGATGGCTGCCGTGATGCCCGACACCTGGAAGATGTCGGCATCCTTCAGGATGTCGCGCCAGGGTATCATGCCCGGCTTCAGGTCGTAGTAGGCAGAGTTGGCGCGGTCGTAGACGACCTTGGCGGCACGCATACCGGCGGCAGGCTCGAAGTAGTATGTTCCGATACGCTGTCCGCCGTAGAGCACCTGGCTGATGTCCACGCCAAGCTGTGCCAGGCATTGTGCACCAGCATGTCCTACAGGCGTGTCAGGCAGACGGGTGATGTAGGTGACATCTTCGCCTAATGTAGCCAGTGAAACAGCCACATTGGCTTCGCTGCCACCATACTTGCTGGTAAACATGTCGCCCTGTGTCAGGCGCAGTTGACCAGGCTTTGAAAAACGGAGCAACAGTTCTCCGAACGTTACAATCTTTTGTCTTTTCATATTAGGTCTATTTGTTTTTGTATTCTCTAAACTCTCATCTCTAAACTCTAAACTCTAAACTCTAAACCCTCTTCATCCAGACATGCAACTGGTAAATGGCTGGAACGAGGATGAGTAGCGAGAAAGCCACTGCCATCAGCACGTGTTGCTGCGAGCCTTTGAACACATCTATCAGTTTGTAGTCAGGATCGGGATATAAATTGTAGATAATGTACGCGACGCTGTTGTTAGCCCAATGATAGGCCATGCCGGGGAGGATGGAGCCCGTGCGCCAATACATCCAGCCTAATAGCAGTCCGATAAGGAAGGCGTGTGGCATCTGTGCCGGATTCAGGTGAATGACGGCAAACAAGACTGCCGAGATGGCAATGGCAGCCCACGGCGTCAGCTTGGGCTGGCGCAGCAGTTCGCGCAAGACGGCTCCGCGCATGACGATTTCTTCGGAGAGCGGTGCCAGCAGTCCGATGCAGAGGTATCCCCATGGTGAACTCAGGATGGCATCAAACTCGTCCTCAACCCAGTTCGGCAACTCTGGCATCTGTTCCTGTAGCCATGTGGAGGGTATGATAGCGCCTAATGCTGCCACGACGCTCCAAGCAAGTACCGTCCAGGGACGTGTTCGCAACCATGCCGGCGACACCTCGGCATAGCGTGCCCAAAGGAAGACGACGATGGCTATCACGCTGCACAGGGATGTGGTGACGATGAGCTGTGCTGTTGTCGTGTCCTCGTTGTGGGTGATGAGAGGCCAGAGGAATTCCATGACACCGCCGCCAATCAGCTGTATACCGAAGAAGATGAGTAGATAGGTAAATGCTTTTTTCATATCGTTTCTGGTTTGTTCCTGTTTAGTATTTCTTCTGCCTCCTGCTTGTCGTCGTGCAATTGCCGCTTCAGTGCCTCGATGTCGTCGAATCGCCGTTCGTCGCGCAAGCGGGCTATGAACGACACGCTGAGGCGGTGCCCATAAAGGTCTTCGTGGAAGTGGAAGAGATGGGCTTCGAGCGTTGTCTGGTGGGTGCCAAACGTCGGACGCACGCCAATGTTCATCATGGCATGTCTGGCTACCGGGTCATCGTCCACCCTCACCATGACGGCATAGACCCCTGGCGCGGGAATGAGCTGTTGTTTGCAATCGGGCGTGAGGTTGGCTGTGGGGAATCCCATGGTGGTGCCTACATGCTCGCCATGGGCTACAATGCCCTGGATGGTGTATGGGTAGCCTAACAATGCCGCCGCCTCTGCCACTTGTCCCTGCTGCAACTGTTGACGAATGAGCGACGAGCATACATGGCCCTCGGCGGGCAGCCTCAGCACTTCGATGCCCAGCTCGCGACCATAGCGGACGTAGTCGTCGTAGCCTTCCTCGCGGTTATGCCCGAAACGGTTGTCGTAGCCCGTCAGCAGCACTTTCACGTTGAACTGGTCACGCAACACCTGTTGCATGAAGTCGCGTGCCGTCATCTGCCTGAGGGCATCGGTGAAGGGTAGCACCTCTACGCGGGTGATGCCTGCAGCCGTCAGCTGCCGCACCTTTTCATCAGTCGGCATGAGCAGCGACTGCCGCCGGTCGAAGGTGACAGCTAATGACAGCATGCCACGCTCGCGCGCCGTGCTGACGACCTGCCGCAGCACGAACTGATGTCCCAGATGGACACCGTCGAACATTCCTATGGTAGCTACGTATTCCTGCATCGTTTAACCCATCTGTATAGTTCGCCAAGTATGAGTACGGGCGAGGTGACGGCTATGATGACCAGCCACGTCAGCGGCGTCAGCGGTTCCGTGCGGAAAATGCGTCCCCCGAAGGTGACGATGAGCCATTGCCCGAGTAGTATCATCAGCAGCACCAGCAGGAATGCGGGACATGCCCAGATGCGGCGCAGAGCCGAGTGGCTGGAGCCGAGGGCGCGTGCGTTGAAGAGGTTCCACCATTGCATCATGACGAAGATGGTGAAGAAGATGGTTAGTTCGCGGGTTCCCATGGCGGTATGGCGCTCAAGGTAATACAACATGGCGGCGGTCACAGCAAAGAGCAGACATCCGACGATGACTATACCACGACCCATACCCGGAGTGATGATGAAGGCATCGGCACTGCGCGGCTTCTCGTCCAGCACCTCCCGCGACGGCGGCAGCGATGCCAAGGCCATGGCAGCGAAGGTGTCCATGATAAGGTTCACCCAGAGTATCTGCGTGATGGTCAGCGGCATCTCCGTTCCGATGAAGGCCCCGAACAGCACCAACAACAGCGCTGCCACGTTTACGACAAGCTGGAAGAAGACGAAGCGCTGGATATTGATATACAGTGAGCGTCCCCACATGACGGCGTGGACGATGCTGCGGAAGGAATCGTCGATGATGGTGATGTCGCTGGCCTGCTTGGCAACGCTCGTACCGCTGCCCAAGGAGAGTCCTACGTGGGCACGGTTCAGGGCTGGTGCG
>Ga0247610_10007560_pt1 | contig 11129 bp, 11 predicted proteins | sample 174DNAGHGhighgp2_FD_193483 | JGI IMG/M metagenome (GOLD analysis project Ga0247610, IMG submission 193483) | Sheep rumen microbial communities from Palmerston North, Manawatu-Wanganui, New Zealand - 1742 DNA GHGhigh gp2 | ecosystem: Host-associated > Mammals > Digestive system > Stomach > Rumen...
ACCATTCCGGTGGTTATAACGGCGAGGCCACACCTGTTCCCATCCCGAACACAGAAGTTAAGCTCGTCGGTGTCCAAGATACTTGGCTGGAGACGGCCCGGGAAAATAGAACGCTGCCGGATTATATGGAGCTCATTACCGAAAGGTAGTGAGCTTCTTTTTTTCTCGAAAAATGAAACAAAATTGTAATATTGGGGTTGAAATCCGGATAAGAATGGTATAATTGTTATAACTGTTGTATATAAGGGTTGTCGGATACACTACATCTTGTGTCTGAAAGGAAATGGAGAGTTGCTATGTGTGCAAAGATTTTAGTCGTCGATGATGAGCAGCCACTGGTTGAGTTATTAACAGCGAATCTGGAAAGAGAAGGCTATGAAGTAATCTCTGCCGGGGACGGTTTGACTGCGATCGAACTTGCTGAACACCAGAAACCGGATCTGATCCTTCTGGACTGGATGCTGCCGAAACTGGATGGTTTCGAAGTATGTAAGCGTCTTCGTCCGAAGACGACGGCTCCGATCATCATGGTTACTGCAAAAGGAGAAGAGATCGATAAGATCTTAGGTCTCGAAATCGGAGCGGACGATTATATCACAAAGCCTTTTAGCCCGCGTGAAGTTCTTGCCAGAGTAAAGGCACAGCTTCGCCGTGGTTCCTATGTGGATAAAGAATCAACAAGCACAGAGAATATCATTAAGATCGGTGAACTTGAGATCGATAAGAGCGCATATCAGATCCGCCGTGCAGGTGTCGATGTTGCCCTTACATTCCGTGAGTTCCAGCTGGTGCTTTTCCTGGCGGAAAATGCGGGACAGGTATTCTCCCGTGAAGCTCTTCTGCAGCATGTCTGGGGATATGAGTATTTCGGCGATGTCCGTACGGTCGATGTAACTGTACGCCGTACACGTGAGAAGCTCGAACCGGATCAGAATAATTACAGATACATCCTGACCAAGCGCGGTGTCGGATACTATTTCGATAAGTCGCAGTAAGCTTTTACGCTTCGGCGCAGAGGATGAAACAGTTGGAACAGGTAATTAGACGATTATCAATATGGGATCGGGTTTTCGAACCCGTTCCCATGCTTTTTATAGGACTTGTGCTCGGAGCTCTGATCGCAGGTCTTCTTGTCTATAACATTTTCTGGCTGTCTTTCTATAAGAAGAAGAGAAACCTGATGTTCCTCAATGCGGCCAACGGCGTCAGCAACTCGGTCATGAACATCGTACAGATGGGTGTGGTTGCTTTTACCGAGAAAGGAACACTTCTTTTTAACAATAAGACCTGTCTCAAGAAACTCCGCGTAAGTGAACTGCCGCAGTCCTTTACCGAATTCGTGGAAACCTTTGTCACTGACAAAGATATACTCATGGAACTCAAGCTCTATGAGTCGGATCTTCCTGAACAGAGACCGCCGGAATCGGATGATGAGCTTCCCGAGAGTGAGAAACTGGAATCCGTCACTACGAGAGTGGAGATCAAAAACAGGATCATCCAGTTTCATTTCAGTAAGCCGTTTTTCCCGCAGTCTTCCCTTCGCGGATGGGTCGTTGTCCTCGAGGATGTCACAAAGGCTGCCCGTCAGGAACAGCAGAGAAGACTTTTCGTATCGACGGTCTCCCATGAGCTCAAGACTCCTCTGGCATCTATTACCGGATACTCCGAATCCCTGATCGACTGGGGACTTCGGGAAAAGAGCCCGGATCAGATCTTCAGCGATGTCATGAAGATCAATGAGGAAGGCCACCGCATCACGGAGATCATCTCCAACCTGACCTATCTGTCGCAGATCGAGAATAATAAAGATAAGATCGACATGACCGTCTATCGGATCGATAAAACGGTAGAGGGCGTGTGCCGCAAGTATTTCGAGGATGCGGAGAAGAAGAATATACGCCTGTACTATGAGAGCCTGACCAGAAATATGCCGCCTGTCTTCGGCAGTAAGAGCATGATGGAGCAGATGGTGGGGAATCTCATCAATAATGCGCTGAAGTACTCTGCGGAGAATACCAATATCTGGGTATTTATCCAGGCACATGAGAATACGGTCACGATCAAGGTGCAGGATCAGGGAAAGGGAATCCCGAAACCAGCGGCGGAGAAAGTATTCCAGGCATTCTTCCGTGTGGATGAGACGGGAGCAAGATCCGCCGGCGGATCCGGACTGGGACTTGCCATCGTAAAGATGATGGCGGAGGTGCAGGAAGGCGAAGTCAGCCTCGTGACCCGCTGTCCGGAAGATGACGACAGCCAGAGATCGGAAGTAGGATCTGACTTTTATATCACGGTACCGACGGCAGCATCGACATTCCGGGAGACACTCGAGTGCATCCGGGATGATGCGGATCGGGAAGAAGTGCTTTTCCGTAAAGCAAAGCAATATATGGAAAAGATCAATAACGATGACTATGATCTCGGCTTCGATCTGAAGTCGGCCAGCAAGGAAGATGAGGAGCTTCTAATATCTCATCTCATTTTTATAGACGAATGTGATATGATAGATGAGGGTCCGGACCGGTATCCTTCTGAAACGGAAGAAGAACCGGCCGTGCCTCAGGCGGAACAGGCCGTAGAACCGGTCATCGGGCAGGTACCGGAATCATTTGAAGGGCCTGTGACCGAGAGGACACCTGAACCGGTCATGGAAACGGTCATCAAACCGGTGATCCGCCCGATACCGCAAGTCCCGGAACCTGAACCGGTGGCTGAAGAGGTTCAGGCAGAGGTAGTGGACTTAAGAAAACAGGAGGAACCCGGCGGATGGGTACCTCTGGCCAGCCGCGGAGCTACGGTGCTTACACCGGATCCGCCGGCGCTGAAGCATCCGATCTACGCGAAAGAAATGATCGGATCACAAAATGCGGAGAAACGCAGACAGGCTCGTAGAAGCGCAGCTAAGAAAGCAGCTTCCGGAAAAGAAGAGACCAGAGTAGCTCCGGAAACTCCGGCAAGTCCTGCGCAGATGCCTGCTTCATATACTCCGGCGCAGCCTGCAACAAGGAGCCTGCTCCGTCAGATGACGGATCCGGTTCCGGGAAAAAACACAGAACCGGCCGCAGGCGTGCCAGACAAACAGGATTAAGAGGGGATGTAAGAATATGACTAGTTATCGGATCGTTGGGGGGAAAAGACTGCAGGGCGATGTTAATATCAGCGGCAGTAAAAATGCCGTACTGGGAATACTTGCTGCTGCCATGATGCTGGACGGCCCGTGCAAGATCGAAAATGTACCGGATATTAATGATGTTCATGCGATGCTGGAGATCTGCGAGACCATCGGTGCGCAGATCACACCTTGCGGGGACGGCGTCTATGAGATCGACCCGACAAATATCAATACCTATGAAGCGACCCATCCGAAGGTCAAGAATATCCGTGCATCTTATTATCTTCTTGGTGCACTTCTGACACGCTTTAAGAAAGCAACGATGTTCATGCCGGGCGGATGTAACTTCGGTACCCGTCCTATCGACCTGCATCTGAAGGGCTTCAGAAAGATGGGAGCCCAGGGCACGAGAGCAACGGATATCCGTGATGGTATCATCCGTATCGTTGCCAATGAACTGAATGGTGCGCATATCTTTCTCGATGTAGTAAGCGTCGGTGCAACGATCAACCTGATGCTTGCCGCTACGAAGGCAAACGGACTGACAGTCATCGAGAATGCCGCAAAAGAACCGCATATCGTTGATGTTGCGAACTTCCTGAATGCAATGGGGGCGAATATCAAGGGTGCCGGTACGGATACGATCCGTATCCAGGGCGTTCCGGTACTTCCGGGCGGATATTCCTACTCTGTTATTCCGGATCAGATCGAAGCCGGTACCTACATGATCGCAGCTGCGGTCACAAGAGGCGATGTGACGATCCATAACCTTATTCCGAAGCATATGGAACCGCTGACGGTGAAGATGCTGGAGATGGGATTTGATATCGAACAGGGCGATGACTGGATCCGTGTTTCCATCGATGAGGATACGGAACTGGAACCGACGAACTTTAAGACTCGTCCGTATCCGGGATTCCCGACTGACCTTCAGCCACAGGCGACGGTACTTCTTTGTCTGGCACACGGCATGAGCCAGATGCACGAAAATGTCTGGGACAACCGTTTCCAGTATGTCCCGGAGCTGCAGTCGATGGGCGCATCGATCTCTGTCATGGAGCGTATCGCTCTCATTCACGGACCGGTACAGTTCAGCGGCGCAAGAGTAACGGCACTCGATCTTCGTGCCGGGGCGGCGATGGTGCTGGCAGGACTGGCAGCCGAGGGAACAACGACGATCACTTTCGCCAACCGTATCGAGCGTGGTTATGAAAAGATCGTAGAGAAGCTCCGCGGTATCGGCGCCGAGATCGAGCATATCGAAGAAGATGAGGAACATGTCGTTCCGGTGGATGACGAGTAATATGACGTCTCAGAATTCTTCCCGTCCGATCACGATCACGCCTCTTTTTTCCGGAAGCTCCGGAAATGCCATATTAGTCTCCACGGAAGATACAAGGATCCTGGTAGATGCCGGGATGAACTGTAAGAAGATCGTGGAAGCCCTGAATATGGTGAGGATCAATCCTTTTGACCTGAATGCGATCCTGATCACACACGATCACTCCGACCATATTTCCGGTCTGGATGTATTTACCAGAAAATTTTCTATTCCGATCTATGCCACCAGGGATACCTGGACCGGTATTCACCGTGCGGAGAAAAAGCCGCATCTTCCGAGTCTGGATTATGAGATAATCCCGGAACAGAGCTTCTCGATCGGAAACTTCGATATTATTGCATTTGATACTCCGCATGATACGACTGGATCCTGCGGCTACTGTTTCTCGACCGTTTCCAACCGTGCTGCGATCGCGACAGATATCGGATATATGACACCGGTGATCTTTGATCATCTGAAGGGCTGTGACGGGATCCTTCTGGAAGCGAACTACGATAAGGATATGCTCTGGAACGGGGAATATCCGTATTATCTGAAAAAACGTATAGACGGAAATAACGGTCATCTCTGTAATGATGACTGCGCAAGTACGATCGCGGCTCTCTGCAAAGCCGGCACGAAGCACTTTATCCTCGGTCACTTAAGTAAAGAGAATAATCTTCCGCAGGTCGCGGAGAGAACAGTCATCCGGGCACTTGAAGAAGCGGACCTCGTCCGGGACCGGGACTTTACTCTTCAGATCGCAAACCGCTATGTTCCGACAGAGCCGCTGATGCTGGGCGGAAGTCTGTGAGCCTCAAAGAAGGGGGACGCCTATGAAACTTCAGATCGTCTGCGCCGGAAAAATCAAGGAAAAGTGGCTCAATGAAGGTATCAATGAGTATATCAAGCGTCTGTCCCGATATACCACGGTCGAGATCACTGAAGTTCCGGATGCACCGGATACGATCCCTGCGGAACAGGCTCTGGATCAGGAAGGAAAGAGGATCCTCTCCCGGATCAGGGACGGGGCGTATGTGATCGTTTTAGATCTCCATGGAAAAGAACTCACCTCGGAAGAGTGGTCAAAACACGTCATATCCGGTTATGAAAAGGGCGGTGCCGAGCTGGTCCTGGTCATCGGCGGATCCAATGGTCTTTCTCCGGAGATCGTATCCCGGGCAAACGAAAGACTCTGCCTTTCGCCCATGACTTTTACGCATCAGATGACCCGGCTGATCATTCTGGAACAGGTCTATCGCGCATTTAAGATACACTTCGGAGAAAAATATCACAAATAAACGAAAAAAAGAAAAAAGTCAAAGCGCAAAAATACAAGATATTTTTTACAAAAGTGCTTTTCACATAGAAAGCGTTATTATACAATATAAATTAGTGAAATTGGGGAGTGTCAGCGTATGAGAGACTCAGTTAAAATTTTAATAGCTTGTATTGTTTGCCTGGGCGTCGTCGGTGCCGCAGGTATCTACGTTTTCTTTTCCCGCAATAAGCAGGATAACACACAGAACAAAATGGAGTTCCGGCAGAACGGTGATATTGTCGAATACCGTTATCAGGGTGAAGACGATAATGCCTGGCAGGAATTCGTTCAGGTAGAGGCTGTCGATAAAGGCGGAACGCTCGGTGATGTTGAGTGGAAAGAAGAAGACGGCTACATCAAGTATAAGAATGAAGATGGCGAATGGGTCAACTTCATGAAAAAAGATGCATTTACCGGTGCACAGGGTAAAGCCGGTGCACAGGGTGCACAGGGTGTTCAGGGTGCTCAGGGCCTTCAGGGTCCGAAGGGTGATCCGGGTGCGGATGGCCGTGACATCGAGCTTCGCTCCAACGGAGGATATCTCCAGTGGCATTACACATCCGGCCGTGATCAGGAATGGAAGTCCCTCGTGGCAATTTCCGCGATCTCAGGTATGGATGGACAGGATGGCCGTGACGTCGAGTTTGGTAATACAGGCGGCATGATCTCCTGGAGATATAGAGGTGAATCGGATGCATCCTGGCGTCCGATCCTGGCAGTAGCTTCACTCAAGGGTGCAGATGGTCTGACCGGTATCCCGGGTGAAAAGGGCGCAACAGGTGAACCCGGTCCGACAGGTCCGCAGGGTCCTTCCGGTGAACCCGGTCCGACAGGTCCGCAGGGTCCTTCCGGTGAACCAGGTATCTCCGGTGTCCCTGGTACAAATGGTACAGATGGTAGAGAAGTGAAACTTCAGAAGACAGATACGGAGATCCAGTGGCAGTACGCAGGAGATTCCTCCTGGCAGACACTGGTTGCTCTGAAAGATATCACAGGCAGAGTTACCGCGGATATGGAACTGAGACTGGTCAAGGATGTTGTCGTTCAGGCGGCAGATCCGGATGCAGGCACTCCTGAGGTAAAGGAAGATCAGGTCCAGTACAGACCGAAGGGAAGCACAGACGACAGCGCATGGCAGAAACTGTGCACCGCTCCGGAACTCAATCTGACGATCACAGTCACTCCTGTTGCGAAGCAGTCCTGGACAGCGACAAACGCTGCTCCTTCCTGCACACTCGAATCCGGCAAGCAGTATTCCGTAACGATCACGGTTACCGGCGAGAACAGCACAACAGCTCCGGTTACGACCAGTGCATCCTGCGCAGGTGCGACAGTCAAGGGCACATGGGCGGCTGCAACTTCGACAGAAGTGGATGATGGAAACGGTGGAGTAACAACAACGATCACGAATTCCGCAGCAACCTATTCCGGCACATTCGTAGTGACCGGTGACGGATCGGCTCCGGCATTTACCGCACCGTCCGGACTTGCGTCCAGCTCTGTGACGATCATCATTACTGAACTTTAATTCTTAAGATAGAAGAGGAGATCCTTATGGAACGCCGTGATAAGATCAACTACTACCTGGACCTTGCCGAGGTAGTGGCAAAGCGCAGTACTTGTCTGAGAAGACACTATGGTGCGGTTATCGTAAAGAACGATGAAGTTATCTCAACAGGTTATGTCGGTGCTCCGAGAGGACGTGTGAACTGTACGGACAGAGGAACATGTGTCCGTGAGGCCCTTCAGATCCCGAGAGGCGAGAGATATGAGCTCTGCAGAAGCGTACATGCGGAACAGAATGCCATCATCTCCGCAAGCCGCGACAAGATGATCGGCGGAACCATGTATCTGGCAGGATATGATGCTAAGACAGGAGATTATATCGCCAAGTCCAATTCCTGTTCCCTCTGCAAGAAGATGATCATCAATGCGGGAATCGAGAAAGTTATTGTTCGTGATAACAAGGATGAGTACAGAGAAGTCCTCGTACAGGACTGGATCGATAACGACGAATCCCTCGAGGGCAAGCGCGGCTACTGATTAAAACAGATAAACATCAAGGCGCCATTCCCGGCCCTAGGCCTGAGGAGGCGCCTTTTTTTATTTCTTAAAATCTCGCAGGTTCAGAGCTGTTTTTCGATGACGGTGTTTCCGTCCAGATCCTTGAAAAGCACTTGTTCCTCTGTAAGGATCATATATCCACGATGAGTGTTCTGCTTCGGATAGGTGGGTGATCCTGGATTTAAGTAGAGAATGCCTTCAGGGAGATCCTCGCAGGCAACGACATGAGTGTGGCCGGTAAGGAGAATATCGCCTTCTTTCAGCGGCGGCAGGTGAGAGGGGTTCCAAACATGACCATGAGTGCAGTACACGAGGCGCTTTCCGAGCGAGAGTACGGCATAGTCTGCCATGATCGGGAAGTCCAGAACCATCTGATCGACATCGGAATCGCAGTTGCCGCGGACGCAGAGAAGGTCGTTTTTCCTTTCGTTGAGAAGAGCAATGACTCCCTTCGGATCGTAGGTGGATCCGAGAGGATTTCTCGGGCCGAAGTACAGGAGATCGCCGAGAAGCACCAGGCGGTCGGCCTGCTCGCGGTCATAGGCGTCAAGGATTTTCCTGCAGTACTCAGGATAACCGTGGATGTCAGATGCGATAAAATATTTCATTCGTTAATAGATTTCCTTTCTTTTTCTCAGGCGGCGCGTCCCCACTTAAATACCAGATTGATCAGGATCAGCTGAATGATCGCAAAGAACGGCACAAGCAGGAAGAACTTCGGTTTTCTGGTCTTATGGTGAAAAAGGATCATGCCGAGGATACCGCCGAGTGCACCGAAGCAGGCGGAAAAGCCCAGAAGATCACGCTCAGGGATACGGAAAGCATTTTTCTCGGCCTTTTTCTTGTCTGAGTGGAACATCGCCATGGTAAGCAGGTTCATCAGAACAAAAAGCGCTAGAAAAATCACATTGTGATCATATATGAATCGGAAAATAAACTTCATACCATGCCTCCTTTGACCGCCCCGGACCATTATACCGCGAATATAGGCAGTACGCCTTGACAAATAACGCCCCCTGCCATAAAATACACACATGGTGTTTTAGCACTTTAACAAGATAAAGCGATAAAGCATCCGCTGTAATCAACTTGAAATGGGAGCTTTCCTGTTTCGCAGTATATTTATTATATATGAAAAGATATAGGAGGACTACCTCATGGGTAATTATAGATTCCACACTCCGGACGGCGTGATCGACATCCTGCCGCAGGATGCAAGTGTGAAGAGGAGAATAGAGAGCGACCTGCGGGAGCTTTTCTCGGGGTATGGATACAGCGAAGTTGAGACACCGGGCATCGAGTACTACGATGTATATTCCAGTGAGAACTTCGTCGCGACCGAAGATCTTTATAAGATGACGGACATGGACGGCCGTATCATCTCTCTGCGCTATGACGGCACCATCCCGGTGGCAAGACTTGCGGCCACGCTCATGAAGGACGAAAAGCCGCCGCTCCGTCTGTCCTACATCGGCAATATGTACCGCTTCAAGAAGACCGGCGGCGGAAAACTCCGCGAATTCTCCCAGGCGGGTGTGGAGCTTCTGGGCATCCAGAATTCCGAGGCGGACGCGGAAGTGATCGCGCTCGGTATCCAGTCGGTCCTTCAGACAGGCATTACTGATCTTCAGGTATCGATCGGCCAGGTCGAGTTCTTCAAGGGACTTGCCGATGAGTGGGGACTGTCCGCGGAAGACGCATCGGAGCTCTCTACCGCGATCGATCAGAAAGATATCGTCCGTATCGAGAAGACGGCCGAGAGACTCGGACTTTCCGAGGATGCAAAAGAGATCCTCGACATGATCTCCGGCAAATTCGGCACCTATGACGTACTCGATGCATTTGAAGCGAAGGTAAAGAATGAAACTTCCCTGGGCGCGCTGAAGAATCTCCGCGAGATCCTCGATGTGCTGTCCGACTACGAACTTCTGCAGTATGTCAGCATCGACCTCGGCATGCTCCGAAGCCTCGACTACTACACGGGCGTGATCTTCAAGGGCTTTACCTACGAGGTGGGCTTCCCGATCCTCGGCGGCGGCCGCTATGACAAGGTGATCTCCACCTTCGGACGTGAGATGTCCGCGGTAGGCTTCTCCCTCGGCATCAACCTGATCCTGACTGCACTGCGCCGTCAGGACAAGCTCCCGGAATTCGTGGAAGTCGATGCGATCGTCGGATATGCGGAGGGCGAAGGCATGAGGAAAGCTGCTTTTGCCACGGCAAAAGAACTCCGCGCGATGGGCAATAAGGTCGTGGTCGATACAGAGCATCGCAGCGAAGCAGAGCTCGATGCCTATGCCGAAGAGCACGGGATCGACCAGGTGGTATTTATCGAAGAAGAGGAAGATTCTGAGGAGGATGAAAATACATGATCACGATCGCATTATCTAAAGGCCGTCTGGCGGAAAAAGCACTGGACCTTCTTGAAGCTGCGGGATATGACGTCTCTGCGGGAAGAGAAGAATCCAGAAAACTGATACTGGAAGATGAGAAGACGGGACTTCGCTTCATTATGGCAAAGCCGTCGGATGTTCCGACCTATGTCGAATACGGCGCCGCGGATATCGGTGTCGTCGGAAAAGATACGCTTCTTGAGGAAGGCAGAAATCTCTATGAGGTCATCGATCTCGGATTTGGTGCATGCCGTATGTGCGTGTGCGGTCCGGTCTCCCTGAAGGGAAAGCTCGACCAGATCCCGAATAAGCGTGTCGCTTCGAAATATCCGAATATCACTCGTGCATACTTCGAAGGCACAAAGAAGGAAAGTGTCGAGATCATCAAGCTCAACGGCTCTGTCGAGCTGGCTCCCCTGATCGGTCTTTCCGAAGTTATCGTCGATATCGTTGAGTCCGGACGCACACTGAAAGAGAACGGCCTCGATGTGCTGGAAGTCGTTGCTGAGATCAGCGCCCGTGTCGTCGTGAACCGTGTGTCCATGAAGATGAAGGAAGCAGAGATCCTGCCGATGATCGATGCACTCAGAAAACAGGTCGCGATCAAAAATGCAGAGAAGGCGGCGCAGCAGTAAGCTGCTATTGCAGAGAAAAATAAAGCAGGCACAAAGGATAGTGCTTTTGGAAAGGAAAAACATATGAAGTGCAAGAAAATGAGAGCGCCGCAGGGCGAACTGAAAAAGATATGTGAAGAACTCGGCATGCGCGGGAAGATGGAACTCGGCCCGATCATCGACGTCGTAAACGATGTCCTCGATGACATCAAGAAGAATGGCGATGCGGCAGTCTTTAAGTACACGAAGAAATTCGATAAGGCGGACATCGATGCTTCCAATGTCCGCGTGACAGACCAGGAGA
>Ga0247610_10007561_pt1 | contig 11128 bp, 11 predicted proteins | sample 174DNAGHGhighgp2_FD_193483 | JGI IMG/M metagenome (GOLD analysis project Ga0247610, IMG submission 193483) | Sheep rumen microbial communities from Palmerston North, Manawatu-Wanganui, New Zealand - 1742 DNA GHGhigh gp2 | ecosystem: Host-associated > Mammals > Digestive system > Stomach > Rumen...
TGTAGACGGGAACAATAATGCTTAGTTGTATCATAAGTTATTAATTTGCCTCCAAAGGTACGCTTTTTTCAGAATAAGACCAAATAATATGGCAAAAAAACATTTAGTAATCGTTAAAAAAAAATGCCAGAGGGACAGGTCAGTGGCATCCCTCTGTTTTATTTACTAGCCAAAGCATTGGAAACCAACATGTCGATGAAAGTGTTCACCTCAGCCTCCGCCTCTTGAGGATCCACATCATACGTTGACAACAACAGACTCACAATGGCTGGCACATCCATCCCATCTTGCAATGCTTTGAGGATCATTGCACCCGTCTCATTCAGGTTAAACACCTGTTCTACTGTCTCCGTCTCTGTGTTCTTGGCAACAGCCACGAACTTATCGGCTACCTCTTGTATGGAAAACTCATAATTCAGTTTCATCTTACCTTAATTATTTATTAATTACTACATCAAACCCCTTTCAACTTCTCCCCTCGGGGAGACCGAGAGGGGGTCACACATCCTTCATCCATCTCTCATATTCATCTTTCATCGCCAGGATGGTGTTGAAAATCACTTCCTTTTGTAATTCAATAGTGCAATTCCTTTTCTCACACACCTTGAGTCTGAAGCACTGAGGATAATAAGGACAGGTGGCACAAGCCTCAATATCTGCAGGACGCTCCTTGAACCTGCGAAGCACTTCCTTGTCTTTTTCCTCGCTATCAATATGGCCAAAGAACTCTCGGTCAATATAGTGCTCACACTTACCAAGATGGCCATCAGGAATAATTACCACATTTTGATCATTATCCGCCATACATAGACTCAGTTTGATTTCTTTCTGCAGTTCCTGCCTTCCTCTGTAACCAAGTACGTCTATTAGCTGTTCCAACTCCATCCGCTGGTCGTAAAGGGCTGCAGCATCTTCGGGAGTACGCTTGCAGTATAATTCACGGGAATAAATAATCAGGCGCTTATTTACCCCGAACCTCTTGTGTAGCAAGGATACCAATTCTGACATCTCTGCAATATTGTGTTTATCTACATTCAGGCGTATTAGAACACGAATACCTTCATCTGTCAATAATTGGATATTACCCAATACCCGTTCAAAGGCATTCACTTCGCCATAGATATAGCGCTTGATGCGATTATAAGTTTGCTCTGTCCCATCAAGGGTTATCTGTACATTCTTTAAATTCCACAAATCCTTCGTACGCTGCACCATCTCGGCATCAAATAGGTAGCCATTCGTTACCATCGAAGATTTGAAGGGGACCTCATGCTCTTTCAGCTCTTTGCAGATTTGGTCAATCACCTGAACATTATACAATGGTTCGCCACCAAACCAACTGAGTTTGACTTTTTCCTCTCCACGATGTGCCAAGATATAGCGAACCACTTTGCTGGCTGTTTCTGCAGTCATCGTCACAGGCTTTGTACCCTTTTCATAACAATAGAAACAGCGGGCATTACAGCCAGTCGTTGTTAGGATAGTATAGCCTGTGATGGATTTTTGAGGGGGCTGGAACAATTGTGCTGTCATTCTAATTTGCTCACATAGTTTTCTATCATCATGCCCCTCAGGAACCAAGAACCAGTTATCGATTAATTCCTGTTGCGCAGTAAGGTGAGCAGCTTCCTCATTCGTCAGCAGTATCATACAACACGTCAGGGTATGATAAAGCAATACCCCGTCATCGACAGGGCATTGTATCACATAAGAAATCAGACGATAAGTCTGACTTTCTTGGCGTTGGCGTTGCTGTTTACCTACAACTTGATCAACAAGCGAGGCGGCAGGAACGATGATTCGCATGCTTTGAGCAGCAGAGATAGATTATTAGAAAGTCTCCATTTCATCCAACATACGGGATGAAGAACCATATGGAGAACAATATGCAGAACAATCACTACCTGCTAAGACACCTACCTTGGAATTCAGTTTGATAACCTCCATCTGAGGCTTTTCAAATTTCTTTTTATCTGCCATGATTATAATTGTTTATGGGTTATTATTTTTTGTTTCGGACGCAAAAGTACAAAGTTTTTGCAAAACAACCAAATAAAAAGCCCAAAAGATTTCCTTTATATGAATTATTTCATATCTTTGCATTCAATATGGAACCACAAAAGGAAATCACCATTTCGATTATCATTCCCGTCTATAACGTGTCGGCTTATATAGAACGGTGCTTAAAATCTGTTATCAAGCAGACCTACAATCACTTTGAGTGCATCTTGGTTGATGATGCTTCGCCAGACGACAGTATCGCCAAATGTGAGCAGATGATAGTTGACTATGATGGTCCCATCCAATTCCGGATTTTACATCACGAGCATAACAGAGGACTCTCTGCTGCACGCAATACAGGAACTGATGCTGCCACAGGCGATTACATTCTCTATGTCGATAGCGACGACATTATCAGCAGTGATTGTGTAGAGAAGCTGATGGCACCAGTATTAATAGATGATAGAGTTGAAATGGTCTTTGGCGGATGGATGCGTTTTTCTGATAATAAGCCATTTGAACTTCCCAAGGTATTTAAGCGTCAAAAAAAGTTTTTCAATACCAAGAAAGAAGTTCGTAATTATTATTATGGTCAAGAAGGACAATTCATTGCTGCAGCATGGAACAAGCTCGTCAGCCGTGAATTTCTAAACAGACACCATCTAAGGTTTCGTGAAGGTCAGTTATGGGAAGATGTTCTATGGTCTTTCTTTGTATTGAAACATCTCAACTATCTGTATAGTATTCCTGATGTAACTTATTTTTATTATCAGCGTGATGATTCTATCAGTGAAGGCACTGACAAGAAAGAACGGCTCAGACACTACAATATGATTAGCAGTATCATCTCAGCCAATTTTACATCAGGTGAAGAAGGAAGAGAAGCCAATCATTTTGTTCGGGGTTTTTGCAACCATTATATCAGGTCTCCCAAGACCAAAGAACTTCGTGCCACTGCCCAGCGTTTCAGCAAAGCCCTTCCTTTTAGGAAATATCCAAAGGAGAAGACACTCCTGTGGGCAGCTATGCTCCTACCTCATAACCATTGGGGAAAGGAAATCTTCAAGTTCGTTGTGAAATCAGTATAAATTATATAAGCTTCCTCACCTTTCACTTTTAACAAGAACTACCAGCCCTCCTCCTTTCCATCATCTCCCCTCGGGGAGACCGAGAGGGGGTTACTCATACTGATTTTTCCTCCTATATAGTTCCGTCATTTCCAGAAGTTTTCTAAACTTCTCTACCCTCTCCGGCTTCATTTTCCCTGCATTCATCACCTTCCTGTTCGCCTTGAGCCAATTCAAATGGTCATGTTCCTCTATCCTATGCTTCGATGGATTCCGGTGGTTCTCCACCAGAAACCCCATCACCTCCTCGTATCTCACCAACCACCGTTCTTCCTGTGTCATTACATTGTTCCGTTTTTTGTCTGTTGCGATCCATTGCAGAATTCACATATCTCATTGCCTTAGAGTTCACTTGGCAAATAGAACTGACTACAGTTCGATATTGGAACAATATCTATTTTGCGACCAACAGGCAGTACAGCCAGAACAGACTCCTTCACCGCATTAGGGACAATATCCTGCACATATATCTTCTTCAGTTTATCCATGTATCCAATTATTTCTCTATCGGTCTCTCTATTAAAGAACGGGAAAGAATAACCGACAACAACCATCTGTTCAGTATCTGCAACTGTTGCCTTAATCGTTTCCCTCATCTTCAGAGCATTAGGAGAGTCTTCCCAAGCAAATGACAAATGTGTTCTAAATTGATATCCAAACTCTGTTGTGTCAGCATTAAGATCATCATAAAACATTATCAGTAGAATTGCTGGTGATGTATTAGAGTAATCCTTTATCAACGTGAATAATGATGTATCAACAAAAGTTGCCGAACCATTCACTTTAAAAATCCTTCCACAATCATATAATGGTGGCCATTCCCCTTGAATATTCTTTTCATATACAGGAAGTAATCTAGAAGATTGATATGATTTGAAGGCCATTTCTATCTGAGAATCGTAATTCCATGAAATTATACTAATATCTCTCGGAAGCACCAAAGATTCCATTTCGAGAATATTGGCCAAGAAAGTATCGTATCTGTTGTCTGGCTTACGGTCCAATTGTACCCAAACGAAGAAGGTGCACAGCACATCTTTCAAAATATTGAACATCCTCGTATCCCTAGTCAAATACAACTTCCTTGCGTATGTGTCTATTGTGGCATGTTCATTTATCCCATCAATCAGACTATCAATATCCGAGAGTAAACGCTGCCGTTTCATTTTAACAGAGTCCGACTCAGTTACATACTTATTTAGAAAAGAAATTTCACCTTGAGGTATCTCTGCTTTTGAAATACACTCTCGAAACTCAGAAAACTCCTTTGGTATCTCCGCAACCAGAGGTATTCCTTCAATCACACCTCCATTTTCATTACGCTTTCCGTAACTGGCTCCGGCACCAATATAATAAATGGTCTTGCTCATATTTGTAACATCTAAATCTTTCTATGTGCATTTCCAACATGCCTCAACGGTCTGCCCCCACTAATGGCCCTCAGTTTCACCACTTCGGTATACCCCCAGTCATTAACCATACCACCATAGCCAGCTTTCTTCAAAAGCAGCAAAGCTGTTAACATAATCAACCGTTGAGATACCATGAACACCAACTCATGTTCCGTGAGAAAACTCAGCTTCTTATTTTTGGGCAACCAGCCATGTAAGAATTGATTTCTGCACGATATACAATCCTTCTCTTCCTCGTCAAGCTCGATCCCCAACTGTTCAAACACAGATTCCAGTTTCACTGCATTGGGCAGGTTATTCACAGAGTTTACTTTTGATTCCAATTTCTTGTAATCCTCAGCAGCGACCTTCTCCTTAATCTTTTTCAGGCCTTTATTCAACTCATAATTCAACTGCGATGCAATCACCTTATCCGTTATCACCTTCGCCGCAGGTCCCTTCTGTACAAACAGGTTGGCTATCGTTTCCAAAGCCACAACAGCCAATACACCCCTTGATGTTCCATCTATTGCAGAGGCATCTATTAGCAATCTGGCCGCTCTTACGAACTCATCATTCTTAATAAGCAGCTTTATCAAAGCATTCATTTGCTCCGTTGTCATTTCCAGTTCCTTGTGGTCATCATCCACATAGTGACTTTTATCCAGCAACGGATATTTGTGCACCTTCGCTTTTCCCCTATTGTAATATCTTACAATGAGTGGTATTTTCTCCTTTGGTTTCTCTCCTGTATAATCGGAAATAAAGTAGCCTCTGTCTGCAAAACTATATCCCGCAAGCAGTCCATAAACTATTCTCACAGCCTCCACAGTTTTTTCAAACAGTCCTATATCCATTTTCTTCTGAGCTCGGAATACACAGTAAGCATCATCACCAGCCATCCTTTCCTCAAAACTTACGATAAGGTTATTATCTCCCGGCAATCTAATCAGAAAAGCATTCTTCCAACTGCTATGCTGATTCTTGTCTGTGGTCATATCATACCCCAAGCTCAAGTCTGTGTATCTGAATTCCTTCTTGCTGTATCTGATATAAGCACAATGCTTCGAGTTCTTCCATTTCGATGGATCAACCTCCGTTCCGAAACTCTTATAAGTCACCCTGACCTCTTGAGGCCCTTTTTCGTTGATGGTTTGTGTAAACTTCAATGCATCCGTGTTCAACAACAGAATCTGAATTTTGTTTGGGACAAACAGAATGGCCGGTTTTGAAAAGAAATACTCCGCGTTGAAATCCGAACCTTCAGGCACAGAGAACTTCAAGATGAAGTTGTCATCTTCATTCTTTTCAAACTTAGCTTTAAATACACGAGTAGGAATATCAATACCCAGAAGAAAGTCAGACTCTCCCTTCTCAACACCTTCCATAAAGGTCAGCATGTGTTTGTCCTGCTCGAATATGGTATCCATAGAGATAACCTTACTTCATGAAAATGCGGAAAGTTTCTTCTTGAAACTCTCCACCACTGGTGTCAACATTACATTATAAACGGAAAATTCTTTTGGACTTTTCATGTTCCCCATTGCAACACTAACGGAAAGTCGGTCAACCAGAGTATCCGCATCAATTACTGCTGATTCAATGCCTCCAATCTGATTAACCTTGTAGAAAGAAAGGAAAGTTTTGGTACGGTATGCCATCTTCTCTTTGTAATTGAGTTGTACAAATTTAGACATAACATTAATACCAATGCCACCATATCCTACGCTTTCAGTTACCAAATAGACATTTATAACATTACCTTCATCCACCATATGTGCCACTCTATTGATATAGCGATACATAGTTGTTCTAATCGTAGCCAGAAAGGAAATCATTCTATACGTGCCATCTTCATACTCAACAAAAAATGTACTCATTATATGATGCTTTTGCTGAACATAAATCCATATATGTAGATAGATGAATGCATCGTAGAAACCCTTGACCGTAGTGGACATCTTTTGCACCTCTTCCACGAATGGTGCCACTAACATTGGAATATCAGGATGCATAAACGTAAAAGATTCTCCCTTCTCAAAACTGTCACCAGTCTTGTAATAGCAGTAATCTACTACATCCAACATCCACCTTTGAGGCATCAATTTCACTATATCATCAATCTCAGCCATTAGTTTGTTTGCGATTGTGCTGTCATCCTTCAAGTCGGCTTTCATTATATGAAGGAATTTCCACATAGATAGAACACCACTATCAATAAACTCAAAAATACTCCTCTCTTTTAAATCCTCATGCTCTACAAATAGGTATTGCGCAGAGAAATAAATCTCTGGCGTTTGTACAGCTAGGAACGAATTCCTTACTACTTGTAGATAATCTCCGAAAGGCTCTTCCTTTTCTACGGTCTGCTCATATTTCTTTAATTCAACAGCGTTTCCAGAGTCATAAACAACAACTCGAAGAATCTTTTTCAGATTAAAAGGGTGCTGATGTATAATCGTTACTCTTTGATCATTCAACCATTTTGAGATGATAGGATTTTTAGCTAATATAGCATCCCTATTCTTGATGTAATCAGGATGATCCTTTCTTCTTAAAGAAGTCTGAAGCGCAAATGTGACACTGCGAAATTCTGACAGAAATGTATCTATGCTACTTGTATTATCGAAGAAGCTATTCTCTGTTGAGAAACGCTCTAAACTCTTCAGAGCACTATAGAATTTCTGCAATGCAGGTGCTAATAGACTCATATCACAACATTTTAAGATAACACATTAAGGCTCAATTACTACCCTCATATCCTCTTCAATATCTCTAATTAACTTCGTAAGAGGGCGCTTATGCACATTCCCTTCTGCATAAGTACCAAAGATAAAACGGTGAAGTGAGTCTTTATCATAGAGCTCTGGAAAGTTCTTCAAGAACAAGCCTTTGTATGTTTCATCATACGAGCGACATCGCCATATTGTTTCTTCTGCAACATCTGTCAACTCTAGATAAACAGCATCAATATCGAAATCCTTCTCATGGCTTTGAGCCAAAGTAACCATTTCGGGGTCATTTACATCCGATGCTATCAGATGAACTGAAATCAATTTCTGGTCAAATCGTCTTTTTTTCAAATACACTTGGGGGTTGGTCAGCAAGTGAAAAGGTTTCAATTCATTCGGGTTTGTAGTGTATAGCCCGAAATCAGCGGTGGCAGATCTTTTCCCGTGGTTGCAGGAAGGGCAGCTCGGTTGAAGGTTAAAGAAAGAAGTACAAAGAAACGGATATTCTGACCTTGGATATCGATGATCCAACTCAAACATACCCTTGCTATGATTAACCGTTAACGCATACTGTACATTGCAATACACGCAGGCTCGTATTCCCATCGCCTCTATAATTGGAACCATGATAGGCCTTACATCCTTTTCATAGTGCATTGTATCAACTATCAGTTCCCAAAACTTTTTCTTTTTCTTGGCTCCAGGATTCTTCCCACCTTTCTGCACTTTATATACCAAATCCTTATCTATCTCTACCTTTGGAAATTTCTTTTGGTATTTCTCCACATAAGAATCAAATTCGCCTAGATTCAAAACAAGAAGATGCTTAGTTGAATCCTTATCGTCATAATCCGTTGCTACTTCCTCCAAATAGTCCTGATACTGGTTAAGCACATCAGCTGCCAGACAATTTTCCACATTATGGGTTGCAAGCACGCCCTTCAGTGCCCTTAAATCTCCAGGCACATCATGCCCCAATGCACGGAAGGCAGTCTCGTACATCTTGGCATAATCCAATACTTGCTTATCTATCAGTATTCTTTCCATACTTATTGACGTTGATACGGAACGAAAGATACGTCGTAAGCTGCTGCTTTAGAAACTTGTCGCCTATCAAGTCTATTTCCTTCTTCAGTTCCTCCGCGTTCCTTCCGTTTCTCCGCTTACCATAGTTGTCAATATCTTCCATCAGGTTTTTAACTCTCATCAAGGCAAACTCACCCATAAACGAATCTTTTAGGAAGAAACTCTGATTCAAGATATCATTGACATTGGCAGCGTATGGATTAACTTCAATCTTTTCGTTAACACATTCACCATTCTCCAGATATAGAATATTTTGTCTGGGTATATCACTCAGAATGAAAGGAGAGTGGGTGGCAAGTATGATATTCAAAGAGCAACGATAGTTCAATCTTAGCCTGATTAGTTGATCTATGAGCTTCTTTACAAACTGACGCTGATACTCTGGATGGAAGCATATCTCTACCTCGTCAAGCACTAGATTCATACAGCGGTAACGCACACGCTTGTACTCGTGAACACTTTTAAGATTAAGTAGATGATAAACAAAAGTGCTGCAAGTAAAGAGGAACTGCCGTTCCCCACTACTCATGTGACGTAGGTTCAATTCCTTATTTTCATCCTTCTTAATAAGAAATATATCTATATTAAAAAAGGCTGGAGGCAGAGACTCCAGTATTTCCTGCATATTTTGGGGATACTTCTCCCACACTTCATATTCTATAAGTGTACGGATGTACCCATCATAATCAAATGTATTCTCAAACCATTTTACAACACGGGGTACTTTCTTCACTAGCTTCAAGAACCGCTTCATTTGGCGGAATTTTACCGTAATATGAGAGTGGTCTTTCTCTATTGTGTCGATCAGTCTTTCTAACAGTTCTGGAGTTCTTGTGTCATCCGTTTTTTGTAAGTATGACTCTATATTGCCAAACTCCTCAAACTCGTAATATGATGGGTATTTAGATGCTATGGAAAGAACCTTATATATCATATATAGGCAAGCATCTCTTACCAGCGGTTCATCCAAATCCGTCCTATCAGAGAGTCCCAGTTCTGCCAATATCTTACATGCAATCGAATCTGGTTTTGTTAGGATATTCTCTCTGATATCCAACATCTGATCCCACTCTCTGTGGTGGTTCACCTTTCTATAAAATTGCTTCTCAAACTTCCGCTCTACTGCAAGCCTGTCGTATGTGTATTCTATTGTACGGAACTCATAATCATCCAGCAAATCAATATTCAGTTGTCGGGCTTTAAGAAAAATGGAAGATAATCTGTATATCGACAAGCGATACTCCTTGCTCATATCTAGTGTTCCTTCTTCCCTGTACGGGTTCAACACGATAGGAGTCCTGTAACCATCGTTCTTATGGAAGATGTTATGAATCCATACGTCCCCTTCCTCACGTTCAATGACTTTTCGTGAAATTTGCTTCTTGCCGCCCTTTCCTTCTACCAACTCAGGATGGTATTCGATCAAAGTTTTTTCGTTAGCATAGTCATCATCAATATAAGACTGAACAGAGTAGTTCGACACTATAGTATAAAAGAACCTCCTTGCCACCTCAGCCATACGTGCAACAGGAGCAGTTATCGTAGCTTCAACCACCACCTCATCTCTTAGACTTATGTTGTCAAAGATTACTCGCTGCCCTCCATTCTGCTCAACTCTATGAAAGGTTAGTGTCTGTTCGTAATCTGCGTACCGAAAACTCATTGCATCATCGTATGCATGTATCTCGCCCTTGCGTCCATCAAGCATGAAGTAGAGATTTGCCTTTAGCCCTTGTACATAACAAAGCTTCATGGCCCCTGCGCTCTTATGCATACCTAACTCCAGCATAAAACTAAAGTTGTTGATGATTCTATACATCAGGTCGAGTAAGGATGACTTTCCACTTCCGTTCTCCCCCACAATGGCATGTACGTTAATATTAGTTCCAAAAAACTCTTTAGGCACTTTGGAGTCATTCAAGCCATTGAAAGAGCCGTCAGGATTGAATCGCATCAAGTCATCAAATAGGTATAACCCCTGCTTAAGAATCCTCCCACACGAACACCCCTTAAGGATTTCCAACGCACATATTGAGAAATTTCTCGGTTCTGGTGTTATATATTCAGATCCCATGTTACGATTGTTATGTATCATCGATTCTTGAATTACAGCTTTCTTCTCGGATCTGGTGGAATTGGAACAACCGGTCTCTTTGCTTTCGGAAGCAGAGACAAGGTGCCATTATCTTTATCATATGCTAACAAGCCATCATTTATCAAATTATTGATATCCTTGATGACTTGCTCGCTCATGAAATCAGGGGTATTCTTCAAATTATCTAACACCTCAGTAACTTGGCAAGAATCATTATCCTTACCATCTACATAATCTAATATTTTTCTGTCGTACACTCCCATAATTAAGCATTTGATTTGAGAATTTTCTTTTTCGTTCCTGTTCTTCTAAGTTTACTTGGTCATCTTAGCCACCGCTCCCTACGGTTTTCCGTAGGGCCTCTATCTCATCCCCTCAATCTCACTCTCCACCATCTTCATCAACTTCGGTAGCATCCCTTCTATCTTCCTACACTTCACCTTATTGTAGTGGAAGTCCATATCATCCAGAAGTTCATTACACAACTCCTCATCCATGTCACCACCAAAACCAGCGGCTACGACGGCGATGGCAGCGAGTCTGCGAGAATCCTTTTCTTCTCTTAGATATGACGACATCAGTATCGTTGGCATTATCTCATACATCAGAGTACAGTAATGCAACAGGTCTGAGAAATAATCATCATCTTGGAGAAAGGCATCAAGCATCTCCTCCTGATACTGTCTCAACAGCAGG
>Ga0247610_10007563_pt1 | contig 11127 bp, 16 predicted proteins | sample 174DNAGHGhighgp2_FD_193483 | JGI IMG/M metagenome (GOLD analysis project Ga0247610, IMG submission 193483) | Sheep rumen microbial communities from Palmerston North, Manawatu-Wanganui, New Zealand - 1742 DNA GHGhigh gp2 | ecosystem: Host-associated > Mammals > Digestive system > Stomach > Rumen...
ATATAATTAGTAAAAAAGATGAAGATTATTTCTACACTGAATATGTCGGACTTCCAACGTGGACATATTATTTAGATAATGCAAAATTATTTGCTACAAAAGAAGAAGCAGAAGAAAAATTTAAGACATTACAAATTGAAAATCCAGATAATTATAGAGTAATATCAGTTGAAGAATACAAGCAAAGTATTGCAGATTCTAAGAAATTAAAAGATAGTAATGATTTATTATCTGATTTAAAAGAAATCGCTAATGGCAAAAAAAATTCAAATGGTGAATTTGTGTTTGAAACTGACGAAGATATTGACAATGTAATCCAAGCAATAGACAAGTTAGGATATATTTATACTGGATATGAGCCAAGAAAAAAAGGTCATTGGGAATATAAAGTTTTCTTTAGAGACTCAAAATTAAACGATATTAATCCTAAAGAAGGAGAAAGCAAATCTGATTTTATTTCTAGATTTATGTCTGAGACAAAAGAAGAGTATCCTGATGAAAAACAAAGATTAGCAGTTGCATATTCATATTGGAATAAAAAGAAAACAAAAATCAATGATTCAGAAGTTTATTCATTATGGGATATGTTTAAAAATCCAGAATGTGCTGGTTGGATATTTAAAATGGATGATGATCCTACATTATGTATTGCAATGCCTTCTAATCAATTAGGCTTCTTAGAAGAAGACGAAGAAAGCATGTCAGACAGATTAGTAGTTGAAGAAAAACTTCCTATTAAAGATAATTTATATATTTTCATTGGTCATGGCGAAGATTCTGACGTTTTCGTAACAGAGAAATTCAGAAGAAATGGTGAAGAACTAATGACTATTGAAGAAGCAATAAATGACATTAAGAATTCTTGGAAAAGTTCGCTTAATGATTCTGAAATGGTAATTAATACATGTTCTAAAGAAAAACTAAAAGATGAGGAAATTAGCCCAGAAGAACAAGAAGTTAAAGAGATAGTTGCTAACTTCTCCGTTCAAGAATTAGTTAAAGAAGCAACTGAAGACTTGAAGAGTGCTTCTAATAAAGAAGAACTAGAAACAAAATATAATTCATGGCTTAATAAATCTGAACAATTATACAATGAAGAAAAAATCACAATTAATCAACAAGAAGAATTTGAAGATGAATTGTGGGACTGTTACAAAGAATTAATGTAAAACAAAAAAAGCAGATTATTCATCTGCTTTTTTATTTTCTTTATTTTCTTCTTCTTGGGCCTTTGCTTTTGCTTCTGCATCAATTCTTTGTTCAGTCATTGTAGGAACAATACTGAATGCTAAGAATAAAGTAGTAACTGTTTGCTCAATTAAATCTGCTTGAGCCTTTTCTTGTTCAGTAGCGTTTGGCTTATGACCTTTTTCATAAAGTTCAATAACTGCTTTAGCATAAACATTCTTTTCTTTTAAGACTTCAATTTGGTTTTTATATCCAACAATTGATTCTTCATAACTAGATAAGAAATCTTTGAATTTATGCTTTTTTTGTTTATTGCGCTTAATCATATCAACTAACTCTTGAGTTTCTTCCATTACATTAGTTGCGTTTCTAACCGCATTATCTAGTTCGTCTCTATATTCATAAAGATAACTAATACAACTTTTTAAATTTTGATTTTCCATTGATTATTCTCCTATAAAATCTCGTAATTTTTTATATATTTTTTCTACATAGTATTGATAGTCTATCTTTTTATATATTTCTTCATCCGCGTCAGATAACGCATAATTATAAATAAATGAATTATCTGGAAGAGAAGGATATTTAGACTGAGATACTTTTCCAAATCGATCTTTATGCTTATATACAGTGCCATAAATCTCATTTGATTTTAATGCAAATACACGACTTGGACTTTGAATTTTTTCTGTATATTCTTCCATAGTCCTAATATTTTTTGAATCATAAGTAAGATAATCATAACCTTTTCCAGTAGAACATGCATATTGGTATAATCTTAAATCACGCTTGTGCTTACTTATATAATCTTCTGGTGTAATTCCATAAATCAAGAATTGAACTATACCTTGTGCTATAATAGGGGCTTCTTTGCATTTAAATATTGATTGTGAAGCGTAAGCCTTATCTCCAATATCATAATTTTTAAAAGCGTCACCTTTACAAATCACATTGCCTTTGTCATCTTGACAACAATATGTATTAACATCTCTTTGCCATAGATTATATAAATAATCAATTTTAATATCAAATCCAGTTTCTTTTTCCCATTCTCGTGCTATTGAAATAACTGCCTCAACATTATTCCAATCTTTTGGCACAATCATAAGACCGTCTGTGTTAACTTGGACTACATCAATTAAATCTTGTAATCTTTCTAATAAGGAATAAATAAATACTTGTCCTAGTGCAGTCAATAATAAATAATTTTCTGGATCATAGAACGGAGAGTTTGCTCTAAACATAGAACCTATAACTGCAAGAAGAATTACTTTATACGCTTCCCTTTTAACTGGATTAGTCTTTTTTAATTCAAGTTGAGTTTCGTACATATGTTTATATTTTAATTTAGCCTCATCAGATAGATTTCTAGGTAATAAATCATATAACAATGCAAGTAAATTATAGTAGCCTTTAACGTCTATATAAATTACCTTTTCAAAGAATGCTTGCTTAACTGCCCCATGCATTCCTCCATTTCCAAATGAAAGTTCAACGCCATTAAACAATATCGTGAAAGGTTCGTCACTTTTATATCTTTTTTTCATATAATAATCTAAAACGGTGGAGTTAGTTAGTTTAAGATTATCATATAAAATAGGTTTTACTTCAGCGTATTGTAATGAAGGATTGTACTTTGCATTTAAAACTTTAGCGGCAAGGGCACTACCAGGTAAACTTAAACATTGTAATAAATTTAAGTTAAATTCAGTAATGATATCAAACTTTAATTTAATCAAATCATACATCATATTATAATTATATGTTGTTTGAATAAGGTCTGAACGATTATATCTTTCAGTTTTTTCCTTCTCTTCCTTGGTTAACTGCCTTTTTATAGTAAATGGAACCTCAGTAGTGTGAATGTTTTTTCCACATAAAAGTTCCGTTAATTTTAGTGCGTAAGTTTCGGATTTTAATCTCATTAAATCAATACTATATAATTTTATTTTATTATAACTAATGTAAGTCTTAGCCATTATTTTAGAATTAGTTTCATAAGGATCTTTAAATTTGACTATTCCGTCTAATAATAAATCGTCATATTCATAATTGTTATGACCTACCCATAAATCATTTTGATGATTTTTGTAAAACTCTCTAATTTCGTCTAAAACCCATGTTTGATAAATATAAGATTTGCCGTTTTCATCAATTATATTTGCTCCCAAAAGACAATCATACATAAAAGTTTCAAAATCATAAATTATAACTTTACTCATATAATCACTACTTTCATTTTATAATTTACTAAAAATGAAATAAAAATATCTATTATTATAATCATTCCATTTTTTCATATGTTTATCATCTTTTGTTTTAAAATACTCTGATTCTTCAAATACTTTTTTACACATTTCTTTATCTTGAGAGAAAAAAGTGTAAATATATTGTAATAATGCAAAATCATGTTCAGATTCGCCTTGGCCCTCATATTGTTTTCCAATATTATATTCACGTCTAGCATTGAACCATAATAATTGAAAACCATAAGATCTAAATAGTTGTAGTTTAACGTCTTTCATTATTTGTTCAAAAGACTTCTCATCTATCTTTGTTTTTGGCCTATTATAGACTTTTTTTGGTCTTAACATATAAGTATTCAAAAAATCTATAATAACGTCTGTAAAGTCATTTTTGCTTGCCACAGGGTTATCTGCCAGAACTCTACCTGTGACCGTTACATATCTTGCACTATTACATGGTTGATAATATTCAATATTTACCACAGTATTTTTAGTATAATATAATTCATTATAATTTGGGATGTTTGATTGGGCAAATAGAACTCTCATGCCAGTTCCACTAAAACTAAATTCTATATATGCTAAATCTTTAAATCTATTATATATATCTTTTCCTCTTTCATTTGCTGTTTCAAAATTAAATGGTTCTTCAAAACAATGGTCTACGTCAATTGCGCAAATATTACTCGCTTGAATTGATATTCCAACACCACTATATTGCTCAATGTTAGGTGCATCTAAAAGACTAGCAAATGGAACGAAATCTTCTTTAGAATTAGGCTTGCAATTAGTTCCGTCTATTTTATATGGAATTTTATCTTTATGAAAGCAATACCTTAGATTGTCTGACTTTATTAAATTTGTATTAGAAATATTTGTTAAAGTATCTATAACATCCATATAAATAGCCATTAATTATTAGGCTCAATTAAGAGCCTAATAATTTACCTTCCTACAATTTATTCTTCTTCTGTTGGAACATCAAGTAAACCTAATTGAACTGCTCTTGTCCAAGATTGTAGATTTACCCAAGTATTACTCTTAGAAGGATCATTTCTATCTGGTCTAGTATCTGCCTTAACAAATATTTGAAGACCGATTAATACTTCTAAGCATCCGTCTAATACTTCTGCGCTTGGAATACGAGTAATACGTTTACCATTAGCGTCAACTGAAGTAATAACTTCATCAAGAATAGGAACGCCTGCTTCTTCGCCTTCAAACTTTAACAAATCACTTGTTAAACCTTGAACCTTTTGCTTATCTGATAAAACATAGTGTTTAAAAATCTTACGATTTGCAGTACCTTTTGCTCTACCAAAGTATACATTTCCTTCATCATCTTGTTTTTCAATAATACCATTTTGAACTATTTTTAATCTGAATGATACCATAGGTTGACCACTAGTCTTTGAAGATGTTCTAGTAGCAGTTTCAACCTCACATAAATAATAACCACTAGGTAATTCACTAAAACCAGCACTTTCTGCTGTTACATCACTTAAATCTGTACCTGATAATAAACTATCAAGGTCAATAACTTTATTTTCTTCCATGTTTTTCTAATTCCTCTCTATTATATTAATTGTTACCTTTTAAAGCCTTTAACTTGGCTAATTTGTCTTTAATACTTATAGCAGTAGCAGGTTTAACTTCTACTTTTGTCTCTTCAGATGCAGGCTTATTTTCAATGATAGAATTTTTTGCCTCTAATTTTTCTTCCAATTCAGTTTTTGGAGTTTCTAAAGCCTTTTCTGGTGCTTCTTCAATATCTGCAATTGTAGCTGCTTTATTTAAAGATAGTTTTGGTTCCTCAGTTTCCTTAACTTCTTCTTTTACTGTTTCTACCTTTTTAACTTCTTCAGCAACTGGTTGCTTTGATGCAGTTGCTTTTGGTGCAGTAGTTTTTGGTGCAGTAGAAGATGCAGTTGTAGTAGGTTTAGGTGGAACTTGAGCAGGAGTGATATTAGGTCTTGTTGCAACTGTAGGTTTAACAGGTGCATCAGTAATTGCGTCTAACATCATTTGTAATGCACTCTTTTGAGCAGGAGCATTTGTACCATCATTTAAACCAATAACTTCTGCAAATACATTCCAATCAAGTTCGATATCTTCAGGGAAATTATTTTCATCTGCGCCTCTTGAAATACCATAATCATTTGGCTTTGGAATTAAAGATAAATATCTCTTTTTATAAACTTTACTATTATTAGGATCAGAAGCAATTTCTGCCTTAATATAAGCACGTAAGAAATATTGAACTTTACCTTCTACTGAAGATAATAGTTTTCTAGGTAATTTACTTGAAGGAACATGCTTTGTAATAACATTTCCTCTAACATCTTTAGTAGAAATATCATCTTCACCATGCATTAAGAAAATTACATGCTTAGGTAATGAAATTAACTTACTAATTTGTATTAAAAAACTCTTTCTAACTAAATCATAACCTTTACCATAATCTAAATCCGCAATAGATTCAATTTTATGTTTTTTACAGAATGATGCTTCCCACATTAAATATGCTTCTTCTAATAAGTCAACAACTACTGTGTCACACCAATCAAATTCAGGACCAGATAACATATTAATGATTGCTTCAAATTGAGGTCCGTTTGCAATTTGAACATGTTGTTCATCAGGTAAGCCTAACCAACCATAGTTTCCATCTGTACATATGAAGAAAACATTAGGTGCTTTACTAGCAAAAGTTGATTTACCTACACCTGGTTCGGCATAAATTGCCATTTTAACAAATTTCTTTGCCATTTTTTTCTTTCCTTTCTATTTTTATACTGTAGTTACTTTTGAAGTTCTTCGCTTTAATTGCTTCTCGATTTCTTCTTTATTAACAGGTTGATATAGCACAATTAAAACGTTAATAGCATTTTGAACTTCAATTAATGAATAATTATCTTTGAAATCGTTATACCAATAATTAATAGCATCAGTTGAAATGTTAACTTTTCTAACTGAAGTATTAATTAAAAATGGTTTATCGAAATCATGAAGAACTCTTCTATCATAGCCATTAAAAGATACTATAATATATCTTTTATTATTTTTGTCTTCAAGAGTTTCAAACTTATAATTATTATCAATAAAATTAAGTTCTTCATCAGTTAGTGCTCTCAGATTCTTTGCCATTTTCTCTTGCTTCCTCCTCTTCGTCTTTATTTTTTTCATAGGTTATCCAATACTCTTCAAGTAATTTCTCATCAGTAATATATTTCTTTTCCAAAGAATCAAATAAAGTTTTCTTATTCTTTTCTTTAGTTTCTTTAAACATACTATCTGCTTCTTTTTTGAATTGATAAAACTTGTTTAATACTTTGTCACCTTTTTCAATTGTAAGCATATCAATAGGAACACAGTCTCTTGAATCTACAATGCTTTCAGTATTCTCATCAAAAATTGTATCTCTTATCTTATATAAGAAATGGCAATCTTTGGTATGGTAATAAATGTCCCAAAATTGAGATTTTCCATACATATTAGTTGTAGCAGAATGATTCAAATAGAATAAATGTTCGTTTTCAATAGTTTGGGCTAAATCAATCATATCTGTTAGATTTTCAATATAATCGTTAATGTCCTCTTTAGAAAACTCATCCATTGAATAAATGTGCCAATTGATTAAATCAGTATTGTTTTCATACTCATCCTTTAAACGTCTGCGATAACTATCTTCGTTTTCACCTTTTTTCTGACGAATACCAGTTTTTTGAAGATTAATAATTGCAATCTTGTATAAAGGAACCTCTGGAAAATTATACCTTAATAATAAGATATAATCGAACAATTGAGACTTATATACATCCCAGTCTGGTGTTTTAGAAGAGGTTTTATAATCGCATAAAATCCATCCTCGATCGGTTAAAAAAAGTAAGTCAATTATTCCTAAAAACTTATGAGGTTTTTCAAATTTTTTTGAAGCAACTGTACATTCAAGAGTTAATTCATGTTCTTCTTGTAAAAACTCTGCTACTGTTTCAGTTTCCTCGTCATAAGCAATCTCATTTAAAAAATCTTGTTTTCTTTTTAAGAATGCTTCTACCATTGATTCTGCAAGAACTTGCTCAGTGGTAATTGCTCCTTTATCATGGAACGATGCATGTTCTTCAAACCATTCTGTCAAATCTGACGAATTTCGTTCAAGTCCATCATGCACTGCACTTCCAACAAATAAAGAAGTCTTTTCTTCTTTTGGGCTGATCCCTTGTTTATAGACTAAATAATATTCCTTAGGATTTTCTATAATCCTATTAAGTCTACTGTGAGACCATACAATTTCTTTTTGTGGTTCCAATTTTTCAAACTCCTTTCTATTGTCGCACTTTTTATTATACTCATAAAAAATGAAAAGTAAATAGTTTTTTTAAAAAATTATTAACTTTTAATATAATAATTGTATACGTCTAATGGAACTTGAATTAAAATTTCATTTTCACCTAAATCAGTTTTTTTGTAATGATTAAAGTGTAATTTCATTTTTTCTTTGTCCATTAAGCCCATGAAAAATTTCTTATGAAATTTTGTAATAAGCCAAATTTTTATCATACCGTTCATACCCATACCTTTCTTTGCTAATGTAATTAAATTATAGCATTTAAAAAAATAAAAGTAAATAGTATTTTAAGGCGTAAAATAAAAAAAATTCAAGATTTTATTCTTGAACTTTTTCTTTGATTTTTACAGTTTTTACTTTAACATAATCTAAGTTATCTTTATTAAAATAGAAATCATTAAATTCCATAACTTTCGCGTCTTGATTTAATTCCTCGTAAAACTGATCAATCATATCCTCAGTTAGTGGAATTGATTTATATTTACACAAAAAATGTCTTTTTAAATATATTTTAACTATATATTTTTCAACTTTAACATATTTAATTTTTGTTTTTTTAGAAGGTTCTACTTTCACTTTTTCAATCACCTTAATCACCTATTTTTAGTCTTCTTTTATAACTATTTTACTATCAGAACGAACAGATACTAATTTTCCTTTTTTTGTATCTCTTACAATTTGATTATTTCTTATCTTTTTAAAGAATTCCTCTTTTGTTTTTGCCTTATAAGATGGCTTATTATTGTCTTCACACCATAAAATATAATCTTCTAATGATATTCCGACAAGTTCAAATGCATGTTTATTTATTTTCATTATTTTTTGCCTCGCTTATTATGTATTTACCTAAATCAGTTGCAGATCCTTCAAACCATATTGCATCATAATCGGTTGTAGGATTTTTTCCTTTTCGATAAAATTTTAATTCTCTATACCAATATCTAATTCCACTAGGTAAAGCAATTAAAAAGATAAATAAAGGACCAAATATTGCATTTTGAAATGTATGTCCATATTCGTGCGGACATACGCTTTCGTCACACGCTAAAAATGTAGTTCCAAAAGATATGCCAAAATCTTTGTTTTTCAACATGAAACACCAAATGCCATGATATTTCTTTGGTTTGTGCCCAGTTATTAGCATTATTAGTGAAATTAATAAACCTACAAAAGACATTATAAAGCCCCATGTCCATATTAAAATGTAATAAATCCACATATGTCTACTCAAAAATTTACCGCATGCCATTGTTAGTTTATACATGAATTTTCCAATCTTGCTTCTTTTCATTAGTTTTCTCCTCGCAAACTCATGATTTTGTTTTTTAATATATCTATACTATCATCACTATCTTCTTTAATTTCTTCTTTTTTATCTTTTTTCTCTTCGATAACCTTGTTGGTTTCCTCCAAGATATTCAATAGTTCTGAAATTGGTAAAGTCTTTAAATGGTTTATTTCTTCTGCTGTTAAACCTTTATTAATTTCATTAATTTCTTCAATTAATCCTTCTTTTTCTTCTCTAGTTCCATCTTTTTTCTTAGTATTTTCAAGTAATTTCTGAATTGTATCTACGGAAAGAGAACTTAAATCCTCTTGAATATCAACTGCATCAATGATTTTATCTGGATCAGAAAATCCTTCTTGCTTCATTTTATTTAATTCCATTATCATTTTAGCAGCTTGAAGTTTATCTCTAGTTCCAATTTTATCTGCTTCTGCTACATTATCTCCAATAATTAAAGAAGTTAAATAACCACCTAATTCATCAATGTTCATCATTCTAGTTGCAAACGCTCTATGATTTAAGGCTAAGTTTATTCTTCTAATCTCCATTTTGACATTATAAGTGTTGTAATAAGATATCGCTAAATCTTCATCTATGTTTGCTAATTTAGCCGCTAATGGAATATTTTTAAATTGAGCATAGTAAGCAATAAATTCTTTTTGGGCTTCTGAAAAATGGTATCTGTTAGTTGGATCAACGTCAGTAGAAAAACGAGGATCGCTATCAATACTATCGTAATAATTATCCTCTAAAGTACGAAGATTTTCCATAGGAACAAGATCTGTTTTATTTTTCTTCAATTTACATCACCACTTTTTTATGATTTTAATTCGGTATTTTCTTCACCCAACAAATCACAAAATTCTTCAAATTCTTTTACACACTCAAAAATGCTTGACGCTAAAAAAGCCAATTTTATAACATCTTCAAGCATCTCCGGACTTTCGATTTTATACTTATCTAATATTTCTTTAATCTTTCCTGAATCTTCCATACTTCTCACCTAAAAAGTTATTAGCATCATCATTAACAAGTAATATCCATTCACTAAGTGCACAAATATCAGTAGCATTAATAATAATGTTTTTGCTTAATCTTTCGCTATTATTTGAATATTTTATTTCTTGCTCATTTTTAATAAAAGATATTCCATATTGGTTATTATCATAATAACCACTTATATTATAACCTCTATTTTTCCAAACGTCAATATTCCTTTTTAGACCGTCTATTATCGAGTTATATTTTGTGTTAACTTTTCCTTCGTCCATATATGAAACTAAAGAGCAATTATTTTCATCACATTTATAATGCTCAGTTTCTTCTACTAAATCAATATCTGGATTTTCATCTATTTTTTTCATCTTTGCTTTTAATAAGGCAAGTCTTTGATCTCTAACACTTTTTGGCTTATTTTCAACCTCTTCTTGTGCTTCCCAAATATCTTGACCACCTTTTATCTTTTTTAATGTACATGCTCTACAATATCTGCATGATGTTCCTAAAATATATTTCCAAAAAAGTTCTTTATCTTCTAATATTTTTTCAATTTCCATTTTCTGCTTCCTCAATCTTTTTTAAAATTTCTTTTCCATTGTCGTCTAACCAAATTATTTCTCCATCAATCATAATTATATTAAGTTCATTTGTTTGAGTTAATTTTATGCTTTTTATAAATGAGGTATTTATAACAAGCCCTTCTTTTATTTCAATTAGCATATAGTGCCTTCTATTGAAATAGAAGTATAAATGTTTGGTATTTCAATTGGCTCTTCTAATTTGATAGTAACCTCATATAATTCTAAATCTTCTAAAAATTCGCATTTTTCTATTGTGCCTTTTACGTTTTCATTATTATATCCAGTACAGTTAATTATACTATTAACTTCTATTGGCTCTTTGAAATGTGTAATCATTTTATCAACTTTCATTTTTTTCCTCCGCTTTGCAAAAAAATATTATATAAAATGTCCATAAATAATATTTAAAATATCTACAACAGTGTACTCTTTTACAGAAATGGCATCTTTAATAATTGCGTCCTTGTCTCCTGCCTT
>Ga0247610_10007567_pt1 | contig 11122 bp, 12 predicted proteins | sample 174DNAGHGhighgp2_FD_193483 | JGI IMG/M metagenome (GOLD analysis project Ga0247610, IMG submission 193483) | Sheep rumen microbial communities from Palmerston North, Manawatu-Wanganui, New Zealand - 1742 DNA GHGhigh gp2 | ecosystem: Host-associated > Mammals > Digestive system > Stomach > Rumen...
CGTCTACCTGTTCCACTGGTGGACCTGGGGAGACTCGAACTCCCGTATGAAACCCAATCCATCTTGCTTTCTACATGTTTATTTCATCCTAAATCTTCATTAGCCCTAAGCGAATGAACAAACCAAAGACTAACTACGCTCTATTAAATTCTATAATAATCTTAGAGTAGCAGATTATTATTATATCCTATTGAAGTTAAAACTCGAATCTTTAAAACATAGGAATTTTTAAAGTAGAGCCTGCTATAATATTATAAATTAGCAGAAAGCATAGTTAGCTTGAGTATTTCTACCAGCTAAGAATGCATAATCATTTTTTTCTGCGGTTATTTAAACCTCGACGTTTTTAAGGGAGTCTACTCCCACATGCTTACAAGCCTTCATAAATCCCAGCGAATCCATAAACAGGCCCAATTTATTTGTGCTAATACATTTTAGCACAAATTATTAATATTTATAAGAATTTTTTAAATTCTTTTCAATATTTCTTTTTTCTTCTCTTGCTTTAATGGTTTCTCTTTTATCTTGTAGTTTTTTACCTTTTCCTAAAGCAATCTCGATTTTTAATAATGCATCTTTAAAATATGCCTTTGTTGCTACTAAAGTTAAACCATCTAATTTTATTTTTTGCTGTAATTTCAAAATCTCTTTTTTATGTAATAATAATTCTCTTGATCTTGTTTCATCATGATTAAATATATTACCCATTTCATATTTTGAAATATGCATATTTAAAATATATGGCTTATTATTTCTTATAATGATATATGCATCATTAATATTACATTTACCTTCTCTAACTGATTTTATTTCAGTGCCTGTTAATTTAATTCCAGCTTCATATGTATCTAAAATATAATATTCAAATGATGCTTTTTTATTTTGACATACTATCTTCATATATAATCCTCATCATCATAATAACTGTCTTCTTCTAGAATAAAATCAATCTTTCTATCTTCTTTTGAAGCACTTAAAATCATCACACGCACCTTTTGGCCTAGCTTATATTTTTTATTAAATGAAATAGCTTCTAATCCATCCATACTCTTTTCAAAATATCCATTCATATTTAAAAATTGAACTAAGCCCTCAATACCATTTGATAATGTAACAAACATACCAAAATTAGTAATTGATGTTATCATTCCTTCAAATACAGTATCCTTTGGTTGAAGCTCAATAAACCAAGCTGATAACATATCATTTACGGCTCTTTCGCATTCAATTGATTTTCTTTCACTTGATGAATTAGCAATTGAAACCTCGGGTAAAATTGCTTCAAAATGCTTTAAATCCTCATCAAAATTTTTAGGATTAATTAATAATTTTTTAATAATTCGATGAACCATTAAATCAGGATATCTTCTAATAGGTGATGTAAAATGGCAATAATAATTCATGGCTAAGCCATAATGTCCTAAGCATTTTTCTGAATATTTAGCCTTCATCATACTTCTTAGTAACATATTATTTAATACTGGTTTAAATGATGAATCACTTATTTTTTCTAAAGCATCTTGAATTTGTTTAGGATGAATATCATTTTTTGTTTTGATTAATTTTATACCCATATTTCTAATAATATCAAAAACAGTTGATAGCTTTTCTTGATCAGGCTTTTCATGAATTCTATATTCACAAGGTAAATTAGAAATATTCATATGATAAGCAATTGTTTCATTTGCCTCAAGCATAAAATCTTCTATTAGCTTTTCAGCATCATCTCTTGTTCTTAATTCAATTGTTTTAGGTGAACCATCTTCATTTAATGTATATTTATATTCATTAACCTCAAATTCAATTCCACCTTTTTTATATCTTCTTGCTCTTATGATATGAGATAATTCATTCATATCTAATAACATTTGATATATATCTTTATATTCGTTAATTAAATCTTTATTTCCTTTTAAGATTTCATTAACCTTATTATAAGTCATTCTATGGTGTGATTTAATCACACCTTCTTTAATATCATAATTGATTAAATTACCTTTTAAATCAATATCCATTACGCATGTTAAAACTAATCTATCAACATTTTCATTTAAGGAACAAATTCCATTTGATAATTTTCGTGGAATCATAGGAATAACTCTATCAGCTAAATAAACGGATGTTCCTCTTTTATATGCATCCTTATCTAAAGGACTACCTTCTTTAACATAATGTGATACATCAGCTATAAACACATATAATTTATAATAATCATTATATTTTTCTAAATATACAGCATCATCAAAATCTTTAGAATCATCACCATCAATAGTAATAACATTTAGATTTCTATAATCTTCTCTTCCTTTTAATTCTTTTTCTTTTACTTCATCTGGAATAGTTTCTAATTCTTTTTCAGTTTCATTTGAAAATTCTACCTTAAATCCATATTCTAAGGCAATAGTTTCAATTTCAATACCTGGGTCATCTGGATATCCTAATATCTTAGTAATTCTTCCTGAAATATCATTTTTATGATAAAAAACATCAGCATAAACAATATTTCCTTCCTTAGCGCCATTTAAATCTGCATAAGCAACATTAACTAAAACATCAAAGGATTTCATTTTTGAAACAATATAATATCTATTAATACCTGTTTTTTTATTTTGTTTTTTATTTAATTTACCAATAACAAATGTATGTGCTCTATTAATTATTTTATAAACCTTCGCATTAACAAGCCTTGTTCCTCTTTCATATGGATAAATTAAAGCTTTATCGCCATCAAATGCGCCATTTAAATCAAATGGATTTATATAATAATCATCCTCTTCACCATCTACTTTAGCAAATCCAAATCCTTTAGGATTAACATCTAAAATAGCTTCTTTTAAGGCAAAATAAGAATTATATTCATTATCATAAATAATTCTTTCTTCTTTTATTAATTCATATAAATAAGAATCTAATTCCTTAGCTTTTAGATTGAAGGCTTTTTTTAAATTATTAAATTTTACAACACCATGAAGAATTGCTTCATATATTTCATTTTTAAAATCCATAAAAACCTCCTTAAAATTTAAAAATGAGATTTGAATATCAAATCTCATTAATTAATAATTATTTAGTATGAATTGCTACTGATGTTATAACTAATACAATGAAAATTACTGCCATTATCATTGTTGCTCTTTGCATGAATAATTCAACACCACGTACTTTTTGTTCCTTGAATAAATCTGATTTGCTACCATTGAAAGCATCATTGATATCATCCTTTGAACTTTGTAACATAACTATTATAATTAACAAAATTGATATTATACAAATGAATATGTCGATTACATACTTACCCATAAAGACACCTCCTATAACAAATCTTACTAAAATATTATACTCAAATTAAAATAGTTTTACAAGTATAAAATCAAATTCACGCTTTTTTATTTAACAATTTTTAAAATTAATTTCATTTCTTTAGCTTCATCTTCAATAATAAATGCTTCATTTAACATATCTTTTTCTGTTGAAACATCTTCCTTATTAGCATAAATAGTTGCTAAAACGTCACCCTTTTTAACAAAATCTCCAACCTTTTTAGCTAAAACAATACCAACTGCATGATCAACAGAATCAGATAATTTTTCTCTTCCAGCACCTAAAAGACATGATGCATTACCAACTGTTAAAGCATCTATTTTTGATACATAACCTTCCTTTGATGCTAAAACCTTAAATTTATATTTAGATTGTTCAAATAATGAATAATCATCAACAACTCTAGGATCTCCACCTTGAGCTTTTACAAATTGCTTAAATATTTCTAAAGCTTTACCACTGCTAATTACATAATTAACCATATCTAAGGCTTCTTCTTCATTTTCAGCTATTTTAGCATCAATTGCTAAATGAGCCGAAAAAATATTACATAAATCTGTAAAATCTTTAGGTCCTTTTCCTTTTAAGGTTTCAATAGCTTCAATCACTTCTAAAGAATTACCAACAGCTAATCCTAAAGGCTCATCCATATTAGTTAAAATTGCTGTCATACTTCTACCACAATTTTTTCCAATATTAACCATTAATTCAGCAAGCTTTGTTGCAGATGCAATATCCTTCATAAATGCTCCAGAACCAACCTTAACATCTAAAGAAATTACATCAGCACCTGATGCTAATTTTTTAGACATGATTGAAGATGCAATTAAAGGAATTGAATCAACAGTACCTGTTACATCTCTTAAAGAATACAATTTTTTATCAGCTAATGCTAAATTAGCACTTTGTCCTACTATAGCCATACCTATTTCATTAACTTGCTTAATAAAATCCTCATTTTTAATTTGAATTTTAAATCCTGGAATTGATTCAAGCTTATCTAATGTACCACCAGTATGGCCTAATCCTCTTCCACTCATTTTAGCAAATTTAATACCTAATGCAGCTACAATAGGTCCTACAACTAAAGATGTTTTATCGCCTACACCTCCAGTTGAATGCTTATCAACCTTAATGCCATTTATCGCACTTAAATCAAGCTCATCACCTGTTTTTAACATGGCCATAGTTAAATAAGTTGTTTCTAAATCAGTCATTCCTCTAAAATAGATTGCCATCGCAAAGGCTGCCATTTGATATTCTTCAACCTCACCTTTTGTATAGCCATTTATCATAAAATTGATTTCTTCTTTTGAAAGGATTTCTCCATTTCTTTTTTTAATAATAATATCTACTGCTCTCATAAAACCACCTACAATTTATTATAAACACCAAGAATTTGCAGTATAAAATCTTGATTATTTTTAAACATTTCTTTAAGCATATTTAATAATTCAATATCATCTTTAAATAAACTACATTCAAAATAAAAACGATATTTACCCATTTCTGTTTTCATAGGTCTAGACATAATAGATTTTAAATTTATATTTAAATCATCAAAGCATTTTAAAATACTAAATAATAAACCAGGTCTATCATGCTTAGCTGTAATAACAATTGATGCTTCAACCTCATCTTTTAATTCTTCTTTAATAGGCTTTGTTGAAGCTATAAAAAATCTTGTTTCGTTAGATTTGCTATCAGCAACATGTGGTATGTTAATATTAAAATCTAAATTATTTAAAGAATGCATAGGAATGATTGCACCATAGCTTTCATCCCATCTATTTAAATTATTTAAAGCTTCAATATTTGAATCACATTTAATAGTTCTAAATTTATGTTCACTAATAAATCTAGAACACTGTCCTAATGCTTTAAACGATACATAAATATTTTTTACATCATCAATATTTTTAGCATGCGAAACAAAGGCGAAATCAATATCAAGCTTTATTTGTGAAACAATATTATAATTATTTAAAATTATTTGATCCATACCCTCTATAACAAAACCATCTAAGGTATTTTCAAAAGGAATTATAGCTAAAGTATCATCATCCATATAATCAGATATTCTAAAAATAGATGGATAATAATCTATTATTAAATCTTCATTTATTTTTTTTAAATAATTTCTTAACGCAACATCACAATATGTTCCGCTAGGACCTAAAGCTATTATCCTTTTCATATATTTTACCTTCATATAAAGGCATCATTAAATAATCATTATCTTTATTGAAATAATAAACAGATGCCTTTCCTTCCTCTTTTATAACAAAAAATTTATTATCATCTATAACAACACATGTATCCTCTTCAATACCAAAGGCATCACAATTATATTTTTTTAAAATATCATTATAAATTATTAAATCTTCATTTTGATAATGAGGACAAATTGTTATATTTAATAAATTTAAGCAATTAACCATTTTATAATTATAATTATGATAATTATCTGAAAACATATCCTTATCACCCATGCTCCGTAATGTATAAAGCATAGCTCCTGCTGATGAACCAGCATAAATTTTATTATCATCAATATGCTTTTTTAATATAATATCTAATTTATTTTCTTTAAAAATAGAAACTAAATTATCAGATATTCCACCACCTATATATAAAATATCTGATTTAATTAATAATTCTTCAAATTGATCAATATTTTCTAAAGTTAAGTAGATTATATCAACATTTAAATTATCAATCAATAATTTAAATTTTAAATTACTTTTATTTATATCATTGGCTGCATATGGACAGTATAAAATAGTTGGTTTTTCCTTATTAGTAAGCTTAATTAATTCTTTTTCTATTTTATTAGTTATATTTTGTTTATTAGCTTTTCCTCCAATAAGGGCAAACATTATTTCACTTCCTAGCTTCTAATCGATATATTGGTCCATTAGGTGACCATTTTTCTTCAAATTCTGTTGTAATATTAAAAGGATATTTTTCTAAATCCTTATGTAAATCTAAGCTTATATTAGATAATTTAAATCCATTTTCATTAAATGATTCTAATGAATATTCAAATAATCCTCTATTATCTGTTTTTTGGTGAATTTCACCATCTTTGGTTAAAATTGTTCGATATTGATCTAAAAATAATTTAGATGTTAATCTTCTTTTAGCATGATGATTCTTTGGCCATGGATCAGAAAAATTTAAATAAATTCTTGAAACCTCTTCTTCTGCAAAAAATGAAGATATTTCTTTCGCATCTAAAATAGTTATTTTTAAATTATTATATTCATATTCATCTTCTAATAATTTTTCTGATACTCTTAATAAAACAGAATCAAATTTTTCAATTGCGATATAATTAATATCAGGATTTCTTTTAGCTAACTCTAAAATAAATTTCCCCTTTCCACAACCAATTTCAATATGGATAGGATTAGAATTATTAAATAATTTTTTCCAATTTCCTTTATAATCTATAGGATTAGGAATAAAATATTTTTTGTTTTCTTCTAATTTTAAATCTGCATCTTTTACTTTTCTTAATCTCATTATTTTGTTAAATCATAAATAGCTTTTACATATACTTTTATTGCATTTAAAAAATCATCAACATACATATATTCATTTGCTATATGACATACATCCTCTCTTCCTGGCATTAAAGCACCAAAGGCAACTGCACATTCAATTTCTCTAGCATATGTACCACCACCAATTGTAATTGGTTCGCTATCGTCTTTTGTAACTTCTTTATAAGCATTCATTAATGTTTTAACTAAGAAAGAATCCCTAGATACATAATGACGTGGATTTTCAAATAACACTTCATAATTATAACCATATTTAGAAGTTGCTTTATCTAAAGATTTTTTTATTTTTTCAAAGCCTTCATTTAATGGAACTCTACAATTAACACCTATTTTTAATTCATCATTTTTAATCATAACAATAGCTAAATTAGATGTTAAATATTTCATTTCATCATCATACATATTATATCCAAGCTTTTTTCCATAAACATCACCTAAATAATATTCATCAAAAAATTTAGCCAATTTAGAATCTGAACATTTATTTAAAAATTCAAACATTATATATGCTGCATTGATACCATTTTGAGGGAATGCGCCATGGCTTGCTTTACCATATGTAATATAATAATCACCATCAATTTCACCTTGATAATTATTATTTTTAATAAATTCTTTAAATTCATTTTTTAAATCAATTTTTAATTTCATCATTGCCTTAGAAGGAACAATATTATATCTATCACCACAAATGAATTCAGAAATTATATCATCTTTAACATTTGCTTTAATATCATAGCTCATCATACCCTTTTCACCATAAATTAATGGGAAATCAGCATCAGGAGAAAAGCCTAAATCAGGCTTTTTTTCAAATTTAAAATAATGCTCTAAGCAACGAGAACCAGATTCCTCATCACAGCCTGCAATTAATCTTATTTCCTTTTTAGGTTCAAATCCTAAATCCTTTAATGCTTTCATTGCAATATATGATGCAACAAGTGGTCCTTTATCATCTAAAGAGCCTCTTCCATACATTTTATCGTCTTTAAAAACTAATTCAAATGGATATGTATCCCATTCTTCTTTTTTTACAGGAACAACGTCTAAATGGGCTAAAACACCTAAAATTTTATCACCCTTACCATATGAAATATGTCCTGCATAATTATCTACATTTTTTGTTACGAATCCATCTTCTTGAGCTTTATTTAATAAAAGATCTAAAGCCTTTTTGCATTCTTTACCAAATGGTGTATCTGTATTTGGTTTATATTCATCTAATACACTTTCACAAGCTACTAAATCCTTTAACAATTTAAAAGCTTCATCTTTATATTTTAATATTATTTCATCTAAATTTAATTCCATATTTTTCACCTTTAAAAACATAAAAGATAAATTGCAATATAAGCAATTTATCTTTTAAGAAATTATATTTCTTTACCTAATTTTAATTCTATTATTTTATCCTTAATCGCATTAATTGCTTCAACTTCATCTTCACCATCAACGATAATTTCAATAGTTGTTCCACTATAAACACCTAAAGACATTACACCCATGATTGATTTAAAGTCGATTGTCTTTTTTAAAGCATTTAATCTAATATCTGATTTATAATTTACTGCTACATTAACTAAAATAGTTGCAGGTCTAGCATGTAGTCCTGATTCATTAGTGATTTTAAAAAGTTTCTTTACCATTTTTATTTCTCCTTAAGTCTTTGGTCTAAACTTCTCTTAATTTCTTCAGAGCTTAATTTATATAAAGTTTTTACAGTATTACCTGTTACAAATACTCCAGCTGTTGTATTAGCCTTAATTGATTCTAAATTAACAATATCTAAATCATCAACTTCTATTTTTAATCTAGAATTTTCAATTTCAACACCTTTAATATTTTCTAATCCACCATAATTAGTTATTAAGAATCAATAAATTCTGAATCAACCTTAATAGCCTTTGGTTTCTTTTTTAATTTTATTAAAATTATTGCTGCTATTAGCAATATTAAAACTAATATCGCTAAAGATACCACAATGATAATTGGAGTATCAGCACTATAAAAACTTAAAAACATAGTTATTTCCACCTTATTTAAATTATAAGTTTTTTTTGTCAATTTTACAACTAATTATCTATAATTTATAACCAAATTTTTTGAAAAATTCATTTTTAAAATCTAAAAGTCTATCTTCTTTAATAGCTTCTCTTATTTGATGCATCAAATTTTTTAAAAAATATAAATTATGATATGTTAATAATCTCATACCTAAAATTTCATCAGCCTTGACTAAATGATTTAAATAGCCTCTTTCGTAATTCTTGCAAACGAAACAATTACAATTCTTATCTAAAGGCTCATGACTATATTTTAAATTTTGATTTTTAACTTGAATTTTACCTTCTGATGTAAATGCTGTACCATGACGAGCATTTCTTGTTGGCAAGACACAATCAAACATATCAATACCATTCATTGAACCAACAATTAAATCATCTGGTGAACCAACACCCATTAAATATCTTGGTTTATTTACTGGCATAATTGTTTTTAAATATTCAAGCATTTCATACATTTCTTCTTTAGATTCTCCAACTGATAAACCACCAATTGAATAACCTGGGAAACCTATTTTTTCTAATTCATCAAGGCAATGCTTTCTAATTTCTTTATTTCCACCACCTTGAACAATTCCAAATAGAGCTTGCTTTTCAGGATATTTATGAGCATCCTTACCTCTTTTTGCCCATCTGATTGTTCTATCAACAGAATCTTTCATATATTTTTCTGTTGAATCAAAAGGAGGACATTCATCAAAGCTCATAATAATATCAGCACCTAAATTATTTTGGATAGCAATAGATTTTTCTGGAGATAAAAATAATTTTTCACCAGATTTATGATGACGGAATTCAACACCTTCTTCAGTAATCTTTCTAATTTTAGAAAGAGAGAAAACTTGAAATCCACCACTATCTGTAAGAAGTGCATGGTCCCATTTCATAAATCCTCTTATGCCGCCAAATTCTTTAACAACCTCATCTCCTGGTTGTAGCCATAAATGATAAGTATTACCTAAAATTAATCCATCTGATACTTCTTCAATTTCAGAAGGAATTAATGTTTTAACATTAGCTTTAGTTCCAACTGGCATAAAAATTGGAGTTTCAAAATCACCATGAGGTGTATGAAGAATACCATATCTTGCACCTGTTTGTTTACAAACATGCTTTAATTCATACCAAACAGCATCCATATTAAATCCTCTTAATTGTCTTTATAACAACATCTTCAAGTGGCTTATCATTATAATCAGTTTTTACAGATGCTATTGCATCAACAACTTCGATTCCTTTTGTAACAACACCAAAGGCTGCATAATTACCATCTAAATGTGGTGCATCCTCATGCATGATAAAGAATTGACTTGATGCTGAATTAGGAACCATTGTTCTTGCCATAGAAATTACTCCTCTTGAATGATGAAGTAAATTATTTACACCATTAGATAAAAATTCACCTTTAATTTTATCTTTAGAACCACCAGTACCAATTCCATCAGGATCTCCACCTTGAATCATAAATCCAGATATTACTCTATGAAAAATAATTGAGTCATAAAAATTATGATCAACTAAATTTAAAAAATTCTTAACTGTTATAGGAGCAACTTCTGGAAATAATTCTAATTCCATTTGTCCTAATTTTCCCATATCAATTAAAACCTTTGGATTTTTTTCATTTAAATATTCATTATAATTATTAAAATTCATATTAACCTCTATTCTATAAACATTGCATCACCAAAAGAGAAAAATCTATATTTTTCTTTAACAGCTTCTTCATAAGCTTTTAAAATAAATTCTCTTCCAGCAAGCGCTGAAACTAACATAATTAAAGTAGATTTTGGTAAATGGAAATTAGTTATTAAAGCATCAACAGCTTTAAATTTATATCCAGGATAAATAAATATACTAGTATTAGCACATGTTTCCTTAAAGCCATTATCATATGCTGATTCTAATGTTCTTGTTGATGTTGTACCAACAGATATAATTCTTTTTCCGTTTTTCTTTGCTCTATTTAAGGCATCTGCAGCTTCTTTAGATATTTCATAATATTCTTCATGCATAACATGATTTGTTAAATCTTCTTCATCAACAGGTCTAAAAGTACCTAAACCAACATGCAAAGTTACATATATTAATTCAATACCTTTAGCTTTGATTTTTTCTAATAATTCAGGAGTGAAATGAAGTCCTGCTGTAGGGGCAGCTGCACTTCCT
>Ga0247610_10007568_pt1 | contig 11121 bp, 6 predicted proteins | sample 174DNAGHGhighgp2_FD_193483 | JGI IMG/M metagenome (GOLD analysis project Ga0247610, IMG submission 193483) | Sheep rumen microbial communities from Palmerston North, Manawatu-Wanganui, New Zealand - 1742 DNA GHGhigh gp2 | ecosystem: Host-associated > Mammals > Digestive system > Stomach > Rumen ...
AAAAAATCATCTTCCCAAGTTTTTTCCTAAGTGCAAAATTTGCACAATTCAATAAAAAGCAGTACCTTTGCAGCGGAAATCATCATAAAGCGATTCACTTCAGTGGGTCGCTTATAGCCGCTATCTATCCGCATAAAATAGATAGAATTTTCATTCTATTCGGCAAAAAAATCCCCGAACGCTTGCATATATCAAAAATTTGTAGTAAATTTGCAGCCAAAATGGATTAGTATGGAATTTACGCATTTACATGTTCACTCGCACTATTCATTGCTGGATGGTTTGTCGAAAGTAGAGGAGATCGTAGATAAATGTATCGCAACGGGCATGAACGCCGTCGCGCTGACTGATCACGGCAATATGTACGGTATCAAGGATCTGTTGGATTACACGAAAGGAGTTAATAAAAAGCGCAAAGCAGAAGCGGAAGAGAAAGGGGAAACGTTTGTGCCCTTTAAGCCGATCGTGGGTTCGGAGGTTTATTGCGCCCGTCGCGGTCGTCATTCGATGAAGGATGACAAGGCGGTGAATGGTGAGGGACGTACATACGTCATTGACCGTTCGGGATGGCACCTCATCTTGATTGCTAAAGATATAGTAGGTTACCATAACCTTTGCCGCATTGTTTCGCACGGATACATGTCTGATGCTTTTTACCATACTCCTCGTATAGATAAGGAGTTATTGGAAAGATGGCACGAAGGGGTTATCTGCTGTTCAGCATGCTTAGGAGGCGAATTACCGCAGAAGATTTTGGACGGCATAGCCAAAGGAGGAGATTTCACGGAAGCGGAAGAGACGGTCAAATGGTTTAAGAACCTATTCGGGGAGGATTATTATATTGAGATTCAGCGTCATGAGACGCAGAAGCCCGGTGCGGATGTAGAGGTCTATGAGCGGCAAAAACAGGTAAACCCTATTCTGATCGAATTGGCACACAAGTACGGCGTTAAGATCATTTGCACCAACGATGCCCATTTTGTGAACGAAGAGGATGCCGAAGCACACGACCGCTTGATTTGCTTGAGCACGAACCATTATGTGAACGATGTGAACCGCATGCACTATACCAAACAGGAATGGCTCAAGACCCCTCAAGAGATGGCTGAGATATTCCGGGATATTCCCGAGGCTCTGAGTAATACGCAGGAAATAGTCGATAAAATCGAGATATATGACATCGATCATGGACCCATCATGCCTAAATTCGACATCCCGGCGGAATTCGGAAAAGAAGAAGACTACCCCGATCGTTTGGCATTCGAGAGTGCGTACTTGCGTCATTTGACGATGAAAGGCGCCTTGGAGCGATATGGTCAGGAGCGGTTAGATAGCGATGATGAGTTGCGGGAACGGATTGAGTTTGAGCTCAACACGATTATCACGATGGGTTTCCCGGGCTATTTTCTGATCGTCATGGATTTTATTCGGGCAGCGCGGGAGGAATTAGATGTATCCGTCGGTCCGGGACGTGGTTCGGCTGCCGGTTCGGTAGTAGCATATTGCTTGAAGATCACAGATTTGGATCCGATGAAATACGACTTGCTGTTTGAGCGTTTCCTGAATCCGGATCGTATTTCCCTCCCCGATATAGATACCGACTTTGAGGATTGCGGACGTGGTTTGGTGTTGGATTATGTGAGCCGCAAGTACGGTGAAACGCACGTAGCGCATATCGTGACGTACGGCAAGATGGCTACCAAATCTGCCTTAGCCGACGTAGGACGTGTGCAGCAGGTCCCCCTGTCGCGGGTCAATGAGTTGAAGGGTCTGATTCCTGACCGTGATTTTCCGGACAGCGTACTCAAAGACCTGCCGGAGGGCGCCAAGAAACCCAAAGTGAACCTTCGGAATTGCTATAAGTACATCGCCGAACTCAAACGTGAGTACGAGCAGGGCGATCCGAACACCCGGTCGATGTTAGAGTACGCGGCACGGTTGGAGGGCACGATCCGGCAAGTAGGCGTTCACGCCTGCGGCGTCATCATCGGAGCCGATGATTTGACCAATTTTGCGCCCTTGAGTTCCGTAGAGGACAAGGTAAGCAAGAAGCGCGTGTTAGTAACCGAATACGACGGGCATGTCGTGGAGTCGGTCGGACTGATTAAGATGGACTTCCTCGGGCTCATTACCCTGACCATTATCAAAGAGTGCTTGCGAAACATCAAGAAAGCCAGAGGTATCGATATAGACATCGATCATATTCCTATTGATGATGAGTTGACCTACAAACTCTTCCAAGAGGGTCGCACCGTAGCCGTATTCCAATTCGAGTCAGCCGGCATGCAGAAATACCTGCGAGAACTCAAACCGACCGTCATCGGTGACCTGATCGCCATGAACGCCCTGTACCGCCCGGGACCGATGGATTACATCCCTCAGTTCATCCGCCGTAAGCAGGGGACCGAGCCTGTGACCTATGATATTCCCGTCATGGAGAAATACCTGAAGGACACTTATGGCGTCACTGTTTATCAGGAGCAGGTGATGCTTCTCAGCCGACTCTTGGCGAACTTCACCCGCGGCGAGAGTGACAAACTGCGTAAAGCGATGGGTAAGAAACAGATGGCGGTATTGGCGTCGCTCAAAGATAAGTTCATGGACGGCGGTAAAGCGAACGGTCATAACCCCAATACGCTGGATAAGATCTGGAAAGATTGGGAGAAATTCGCCTCGTACGCGTTCAATAAATCGCACGCTGCATGTTACTCATGGGTAGCATACCAAACCGGCTACCTCAAAGCGCATTATCCGGCAGAATTCATGGCAGCCAACCTCACCGTCCATAAAGACGATATCAAAGAGGTGACGAAGCTGATGGACGAATGCAAAGTGCTGGGATTGAGCGTATTAGAGCCAGACGTAAACGAATCGGAGTTATCGTTTACGGTGAATAAAGAAGGTGCTATCCGCTTTGGTTTAGGTGGCATCAAAGGTGTTGGAGAAGGCGCTGCAGAAGCCATTATTTCCGAGCGGGAGAAGAATGGCAAGTACAGCGGTATCTTCGATTTCTTAGAGCGCGTCAACTTACAGAGTTGTAACCGCAAAACGATAGAAAACTTAGCGCAAGCTGGCGCTTTCGAATGCTTTGACGACATCTACCGGGAGCAGTTCTTCGGTATCGATGATGATGGTGCTTCGGGTTTGGATCTACTGATGAACTACGGTAATAAATGGCAGGCAGACAAGATCAATAATTCCAATTCTCTCTTCGGCGACTTGGCAGACGCCATTGAGATCAAGCATCCGAACTTGCCGCAAGCTCCCCGATGGGATACTATCGAGCGACTGAATAAAGAGAAAGACCTGATCGGTATTTATTTGTCGGCTCACCCCTTGGACGAGTATGAATACGAGGTGCGCGAGTTATGCAATTTGACCGCCAACGAGTTATCACAATTCGACACATGGCGACGTCCGGATGTACGTAGTGAGGCGGAGAAACGTATCAAAATGGCATCGGAAGAGCAATCGGAAGAGAAACCTGTTCTTCCCTCGCAATTCTTAGCAGCGCACAAGAATCAGTCCGGACTCTTAGGCGGTCTCATCACGGCAGCGGAGCAGCTGACCTCCAAGAGCAATAACCCTTACGGACGATACACTATAGAGGACTATACGGGCAGTTACCAGATTGTGCTGTTCGGAAACGCGTATAAGCAATTCGGACACATGATGCTCAAAGACACGTATGTGTTCGTCACAGGTGTGATACAGCAGAAAGGAGCCGGCATGAAATGGTTCAAAGAGGCGAAAGACGAGGAGGCGGAGTTTGAGTTTGTCGTGCAGAGCGTTGACATGCTAAGCGATGTACAAACCAATCGAACCGATGGGCTGAGTATCCGTCTGTCGTTGGATAGCGTTACGCCCGAATCGATAGACGAATTAGCGGATATGGTGGATGCCAACCCCGGTAAAGGACGTTTGCATGTAAGCATCTATAACCCGCTCAGCCGGCAACTCATTACCCTAACCAGCCGCAATCATGCCATCCGCGTGACACCGTCGTTGTACAAATGGCTCAGTCAAAAACGCGCGGAAGGATTATTGGATTTCAAGCCCGTCACGAAGGGGAATTAACAATCACCAATGACCCATTACCAATGACCTATAACGAAGCTGTTGAATATCTTTATTCCTCCCGTCCGCCATTTCACATAGTGGGCAAGGATGCGTACAAACCCGGGCTGGACAACACACTCCGCCTGATGGCGCATGCGGGCAATCCGCATGAGCGACTCCGAGCTATCCATGTAGCGGGCACGAACGGAAAAGGCTCTACCAGCCATCTGATAGCTGCCGTTTTGCAAAGCGCGGGGCTGAAAGTGGGGCTTTTTACCAGTCCTCATTTGATATCACTTACCGAACGAATCCGCATCAACGGTCAGCCTATAGAGGAACAAGAAGTAGCCGATTTCATCGAACAAAACAAAGCTTTTTTGGATGAAGTGCAACCCTCTTTCTTCGAGACCATGACGATGATGGCCTTTGCGTATTTTGTACAGAAAGGAGTGGATATAGCCGTAGTAGAAGTAGGGCTTGGAGGTCGGTTGGACAGCACGAACGTACTCACCCCTATCCTATCCGTGATTACGAATATCGGGATGGATCATACGGAGTTTTTAGGAAACACATTGCCTAAGATTGCTCGTGAGAAAGCCGGGATCATCAAGCCCAATGTGCCCTGCGTTATAGGCGAAAGTCATCCGCAGACGATGAATATTTTCCTCCATCGTGCGCAGGAGTGCGGGATTTTGGGCGACGGGTTAGAGACCACGGACTGCAGAATATGGTTTGCCGACCAATGCGGATATATGCGTACACGACGTTTACGCGAAGCACCCGAATGCGAATTGAAAGGTCTCTATCAGGAGCACAATCTCCAAACGGCATACGTTGCGTTGCAAGTTATCCGTAATTACGGAATGACGGGATTAGGGGACAGAGGAATCTCCAAAGACGCTATTCGAGAGGGTTTCGCGCATGTTTGTTCGTTAACGGGGCTTCGAGGAAGATGGGAAATTGTTTCGTTAAAACCGCTTATTATTTGCGATACCGGTCATAACAGTCACGGAATCCAGTACGTAGCCAAGCAACTCAAAGAACTACCCCATCCCACTATTTGGATCATCTTCGGCATGGTGAACGACAAAGACACCGATGTGGTCATGCGCCTGATGCCCGGAGCGTCCTCCCGACAAACGGGAGGAGCGGTCTCCGCCGAGAAGGGCAAATATCATTATATTTTCACAACTCCTCATACGCAGCGCGCAAGATCAGCACAGGAGATGTTAGCGATGTGGGGAGGAGACGGTATAGCCATTGATAATCCCCAAGAGGCGATCGACTATGCTCGGAAAAATGCCGATGAATCCGATGCCATCTTCATTGGCGGCAGTAATTACCTCGTAGGCGAAGCGCTATCCTTACTCCAAAAGTAAATTGTAAATCTGTTCAACCAATGAGATATCACGTATTGCACATTGAGACCACGATTGAGAAGGAATGGCTCAAGGATCTATTCGACCAACACATAGGCGAGTTGGGCGTGGACACGATAGATGGTGAGGATTATTATATCCAATCCGATCTTTGGGAACAAAACCACGAAGATATCGAGGCATTTTGCGAGTATTACGAAGGGGTTCGTTTATTGAGTGCAGAACAATGCCCTGATGCCAATTGGAATGCGGCATGGGAAGCGGAGCACCCTATTGAGGAACTACCTTTAGGCGTACGGATCATCCCGCATTGTGCCTTCGGAGCCGGACATCATGAGACGACATCAATGCTTATCAACAGGTTACTTTCCATGGATTTAACGGGTAAAAAAGTACTCGACCACGGAACCGGAACGGGTGTTTTAGCCATTTTCGCCAAGAAATTAGGAGCAGCCTATGTGCAAGCTATTGATATAGACGAAAAGAGCGTAGAGAACGCAAAAGAGAACGCTGCTCTTAACGAAGTTGAGATAGATGTCCGTTTAGGCGATTCGGTTCCTGCCCCTCAGGAAGAAGAGCCGAATAGCGTTTTCGATCTCATCCTCGCCAATATCCATCGCAATATATTGATAGAAAATATGCCGTCGTATGCAGCAGCCCTCGTACCCGGAGGCGAACTATGGCTCAGCGGATTTTATGAGGACGATTGCCCTTCGCTCATTTCCTCCGCCAAATCTCATGGACTTCACCATCAGGCTACCCGCCACAACGGCGAATGGTACATGTTGCAGTTCATGAATGCACATTGCACTTCGGCCTCCTCCCCCATATAGGCACTTGTTACCCAGTAAGACGCGATAAAATCGCTTCTTTTCTCAAAAAAAATGCCCGAATGCTTGCATATATGCAAAAAAAATTGTACCTTTGCGCCCGATTTGGATAAAAAGGTTTATCCATATACCCATACGAATATAAACCACAAAAATTGATAGAGAATTATGTTTAACGGAAATGAAAAACAAGCAAGCGGAATGATGTTCAACGCACTGACATCTGGCAGCAAGATCGTGGGAACGATCACAGCTGACAGCGATTTCCGCATAGATGGTATCATTGAGGGTGATTTGAATTGCACGGGCAAAGTAGTGATTGGCGAAGCAGGAAAGATCAAAGGTACCATTACCTGCCAGAACGCAGAGATATTAGGATTATTGGACGGCAAGATTACTTGCCACCAGCAGTTGAGTCTTCGTGCAAGCGGAAAGATTCAAGGCGATGTTATCACCAAGACGCTTATAGTAGAGCCGGGTGCTACGTTCAATGGAACATGTTCCATGAGTTCAGCAAAGGCAGAAACTGCAAAATAATTAAACTATTAAGTTGTATATAGGCCATGAAGATCAAACCGTTTAGAGGCATTCGTCCGCCGAAAGAGTTGGTGGAGTTAGTGAGCAGTCGTCCGTACGATGTGCTCAATTCGGATGAAGCGCGAAAAGAAGCGGCAGGCAATGAGATGTCGCTCTATCACATCATCAAACCCGAGATCAATTTTGCTCCGGGAACCGATGAGCATGATCCGCGCGTGTATCAGGAAGCCAAACAGCAATTCCAGCGATTCAAGATCAAAGGATGGCTTGTGCAAGACACCAAACCGCATTACTACGTGTATGCGCAAACGATTCTTAGCAATCAGTCGTCAGCTATCAGCTATCAGACGGACAAGACCCAATACGGTCTTGTGGTAGGCGCATGGGTAGATGATTATTTGGAAGGGCGCATCAAGAAGCATGAGTTGACACGGCGTGACAAAGAGGAAGACCGTATGAAACATGTGCGTACGCTGAATGCCAACATGGAGCCGGTATTCTTTGCTTATCCGCATCGTGACGACTTGGATGCAATCGTAGCAGAAGTGATCAAAGGTAAGCCGGAGTATGATTTTGTGGCTGCACCGGAAGGTTTCCGTCACACGTTCTGGGTGATTGACGATGATGCAACCATTCAGAAGATTACGGAAATCTTTGCTCAGATTCCGGCGATGTATATTGCAGACGGACACCATAGAAGTGCTGCCGCCGCAGGAGTTGGGCAGGAGAAGAAAAAAAGCCCCTCCCAACCTCCCCATAAAGGGGAGGAGATCCCGGAATACGAGTTCTTTATGGCGGTATGTTTTCCTGATAACCAGCTGAATATCATCGATTACAACCGCGTGGTGAAGGATCTGAACGGACTCAGCGAGGAAGAGTTTTTGAAAGCCCTTGGAGCCGATTTTGAGGTTTCCGAGATCACGAGATCACGTGATTACGAGAAGACGAACGGCACGAATGACTTCTCTGACGTAAAGCCGAAAGGATTGCATAATTTCAGCCTGTATTTAGGCGGCAAATGGTATTCGCTGACGGCCAAAGAAGGCCGATACAACGACGCAGACCCGATTGGAGTGCTTGATGTGACGATCTCGAGTAACCTGATTTTAGATAAGATCTTGGGCATCAAGGATTTGCGGTCTGACAAACGGATTGATTTCGTGGGCGGTATTCGCGGTCTGGGTGAACTGGAAAGACGTGTAGATAGCGGCGAAATGAAGATGGCGTTAGCACTCTACCCTGTTACGATGCAACAGATCATCGATATTGCGGACAGCGGAAACATCATGCCGCCGAAGACGACCTGGTTTGAGCCGAAGTTACGATCGGGATTGGTTGTGCATGAATTAAATTAACTCGGCCACTAGTTCACTAGTCAACTAGTCCACTAAATAATGAAAAAGCAAATCCTATTTATATTAGCAATCCTGTGTTTAAGCAGCTGCTCTATTCAGCAGCGGATCAAGCGTGCTGATAAGAAATTCGCTATCGGTGAGTATTACACGGCGGCAGATATGTACAAACAATGTTACAGCCGCTTATCTACGAAAAAAGATCGTGAACTGAAAGGCTATGTGGCATATCGGCAGGGCGAGTGTTATCGGTATATCAACAATCCTCGCGCAACGAACTGCTACCAAAGTGCGATTCGATGCAAATACCAATTACAGGACTCGACTGTCTATTTGCATGCTGCGCAAGCTTTACAATACCAGGGTAAATACAAAGATGCAATTAAGTTTTACGACCTCTATTTGGAAGCTCATGCTGACGATTATGTAGCACAAGCGGGCAAATATGCTTGTCTGAAAATAGACGAATGGAAACGCGAGGGAAGCAGATACAGGGTATCCGAAGCGAAGGTCTTTAATCAAAAACGATCCGGCAACTTCGCACCTATGTTCATCGGCAATAATACCGATGCGATCATGTTTACCTCCAATCGTCAAGAGACGCAAACCAAAGGAAAAAAGAACCTCAAACGCCCCAGCAATGTGACGGGACAGCAGTTATTCCAACTTTTCCAAACCCGTAAGAATGCTGCCGGTGAGTGGGAGGAGATTGAGTTAGCGGAAGGATTGACGGGTTCTCCCGAAGAGGAGAAGCAAGAGAGCGACTCGACCGCAGCCAAAGGAGCCGGCAATGCCGAGATGGGCGTCTGCTGTTTCAGCGCTGACGGACGAACCATGTATTTCACGTATTCCAAACCCATCAACGGACAGGATTTGGGAGCGAAGATATACCGCAGCGAAAGAGCCAGCGGCGAGTGGGGCGAACCTCAGGAAGTGAAATTATTCGCCGATAGTTCGATCACGGTCGGACACCCTGCCTTGAATCCGACAGGCGATACTCTCTATTTTGTAAGCGATGCTCCGGGAGGAATCGGAGGGAAGGATATATGGGTAGCAGAATTAGATGGCGACGAGTGGGTTAATCCTCAACCTCTGGGAGCAGGTATCAATACGACCGCTGACGAAATGTACCCGTATGTGCATGCAGACGGAACACTCTATTTTGCATCCAACGGACATCCCGGATATGGCGGTTTGGACCTCTTCAAAGCGACTCGCGACACTACGGTGGTAGATAGTACCGTATGGATACTCTACAACATGGGAGCACCATTCAATAGTTCAGGAGATGATTTCGGTATCACTTTTGCGGGAGATAGTCAGGACGGATTCTTCTCTTCCAACCGTGGAGACAAGAAAGGATTAGACAAGATCTATCAGTTCATTCTTCCGGAGATGGAGTTCATCGCAGAGGGACTGATCACGGACGAAGCCGGCAACGCGCTTTCCGATGCTCAGTTACGCATTGTGGGATCAGACGGCACGAATAGCAAGATCAACGCCCGTCGTGACGGAACTTACAAAGTGAAACTGAAAAAGGACGTCAAATACGTTATGCTCGTAACGGCAAGAGGTCATTTGAATGCCAAAGAGCAATGGAACACGTTGAACTTGCGGGATAGCAAAACGTATACGATGAACTTCACGTTGAATCCTATTTCGCGCCCGGTGAAGATGGACAATATCTTCTATGAGTTCGGACGATGGGAATTGACGGGTTCATCGGAGCAGGAACTGCTCAAACTGGTCAAACTGCTACAAGACAACCCCAATATCACGATCGAGCTTAGCGCCCACACCGATATGAAAGGTAGTGACGAGTTCAATAACGAGTTGTCGCAAAAACGTGCGCAGAGTTGTTGTGATTTTCTCATTGCGCATGGTATTGAGGCGGCACGTCTGACGCCGGTGGGTTATGGCAAAAACAAACCGGTCATCGCTGACAAAGCGCTCCATACGCAATATCGGTTCATTCCCGAAGAGCAGGTCTTGGATGAAGCCTTCATCTCTACTCTTCCGGAAAATCAACAAGAGATATGCAACCAAATTAACCGTCGGACGGAGTTTAAGGTGCTTAAAACGACGTACAATTTATATTAGCCGTCAGCTATCAGCCGTCAGCCGTCAGAAAGCTGAATGCTGAAAACTGAATGCTGAAAGCTTAAAATATTATGAAGCAATATTTGGATTTGTGCAAGAGAGTGCTGGAGGAAGGCACAGTGAAACATGACCGGACGGGAACAGGAACGATCTCTGTTTTCGGACATCAGATGCGATTTAAGATGGAAGACGGTTTTCCGCTCCTGACCACCAAGAAACTGCATCTGAAATCGATCATCTATGAGTTGCTGTGGTTCCTTCAAGGTGATACGAACGTGAAGTATTTGCAGGAACACGGCGTGCGCATCTGGAACGAATGGGCAGATGAGAACGGCGAGTTGGGACCTGTCTATGGGCATCAATGGAGAAGTTGGCCCGATTATAACGGCGGTACGATAGACCAGATTGCCAATATCGTGGAGATGATCAAGAAGAATCCCGACAGCCGCCGGATGATGGTAAGCGCGTGGAATGTGGCAGAAGTGGAGAAGATGGCTTTGCCGCCGTGTCATTGCTTGTTTCAGTTCTATGTAGCGGACGGCAAACTGAGTCTGCAACTCTATCAACGAAGTGCGGATATTTTCCTCGGCGTGCCGTTTAATATTGCCAGCTATGCGTTACTGCTCCAAATGATGGCGCAAGTAACAGGGCTGCAATGCGGAGATTTTGTACACACTCTCGGCGATGCACATATCTATCTGAACCATCTGGAGCAGGTGAAATTGCAACTGACACGCGAGCCGCGGGCTTTGCCGAAGATGGTGATCAATCCCGAGGTTAAGGACTTGTTCGGTTTCCAATACGAGGATTTCACGTTGGAAGGCTATGATCCCCACCCTCACATCGCCGGTGTAGTGTCGGATT
>Ga0247610_10007570_pt1 | contig 11118 bp, 9 predicted proteins | sample 174DNAGHGhighgp2_FD_193483 | JGI IMG/M metagenome (GOLD analysis project Ga0247610, IMG submission 193483) | Sheep rumen microbial communities from Palmerston North, Manawatu-Wanganui, New Zealand - 1742 DNA GHGhigh gp2 | ecosystem: Host-associated > Mammals > Digestive system > Stomach > Rumen ...
CGGCGGTCTTCTGTTCAGCTTCTGCAGGTTTCACAAGAACTCTGTCTGCTAAAGGTTTGATGTTTTTCATACTGTTTTTATTTTAAGTTTGAATTATCGTAATTTCATTGACGGTGGAATATGTAGCAAATTCTGTGCCAAGTTTTTCAAAGTGAAATTTGGCACGTCGTGGCGCGAGACGAAGGGTATTGATCCGACGTGCAAGGGCGTGGGCTGTGACAAAATGGCAGACCGTCTCTTGGATGGGAAAGACAGCGTGATCGGAAGCTTTTCATCCACACGCAAAAAAAAGAAGCCCGGAATAGCGGGCTTCTTAAAAAAACGCACTCTTCCGTCACCCCATACACTGGCGAGACGGAGATTCCGTTTGGCCGGCAAACGTCCGGCTAATCCGATAATGCGATGTCATCGGCAAGGGCAAGCGTTTTCGGTATGGCGTGATGGCCAAACGGAATGGAGGTGCGGTGTCCGGTGGCGTTTGCAGTTGCGGGCTGTCGCTGGGTGACGGCCACTGCACGTCCGACAACCCCTACCCTGACGAACGACCGCATTATCGTCAACCCCAGCACTGACGACCCGCGCACCGCCATTCGGTTTGGCTGAAAAGCGCAGGCGATGTCTCGCGAGGGAGGACACGCCAAACGGAACCCCAGACTCGCAAGGGAACGCGCTATCGAAAAAGGCACTCTTCCGTCACCCCATACACTTGCGAGACGGAGATTCCGTTTGGCCGGTAAATGTCCGGCTAATCCGATAATGCGATGTCATCGGCAAGGGCAAGCGTTTTCGATATGGCGTGGTGGCCAAACGGAATGGAGATGCAGTGTCCGACAGCTTCTGCGGTTGCGGGCTGTCGTTGGGTGACGGCCACTGCACGTTCGACAACCCCTACCCTGACGAACAACCTCATTATCGTCAACCACCGCGCTAACGGCCTTCGCACCGCCATTCCGTTTGGCCGAGAAACGCAGACGTTGACCAGCGAGTGCGGGCAGAGACGGATGAGGCAGGCGGTGGCTCGCGAGGGAGGGCACGCCAAACGGAACCCCAAGCTCGCAAGGGAACGCGCTATCGAAAAAGGCACTCTTCCGTCACCCCATACACTGGCGAGACGGAGATTCCGTTTGGCCCGCAAATGTCCGGCTGCTCCGACAATGCGATGTCATCGGCAAGGGCAAGCGTTTTCGGTATGGCGTGATGGCCAAACGGAATGGAGGTGCGGTGTCCGGTGGCGTTTGCGCGTACGGGCTATCGTTGGGTGACGGTCTCTGCTCGTTCGACAACCCCTACCCTGACGAACAACCGCATTATCGTCAACCCCAGCACTAACGACCCGCGCACCGCCATTCCGTTTGGCCGAAAAGCGCAGGCTGTGACCCGCAAGTGCGGGCAGAGACGGTTGAGGCAGGCGGTGACTCGCGAGGGCGGGTATGCCAAACGGAACCCCAGACTCGCAAGAGAACGGGTTATCGAGAAGCGCGCTCTTCCGTTACCCCATACACTTGCGAGACGGAGATTCCGTTTGGCCGGTAAATGTCCGGCGGTTCCGATAATGCGATGTCATCGGCAAGGGCAAGCGTTTCCGGTATGGCGTGGTGGCCAAACGGAATGGAGGTGCGGTGTCCGGTGGCGTTTGCAGTTGCGGGCTGTCGTTGGGTGACGGCCACTGCACGTTCGACAACCCCTACCCTGACGAACGACCGCATTATCGTCAACCACCGTGCTAACGGCCTTCGCACCGCCATTCCGTTTGGCCGAAAACGAATGCGTTGTCCCGCAAGTGCGGGCAGAGACGGATGAGGCAGGCGGTGGCTCGCGAGGGAGGACACGCCAAACGGAACCCCAGACTCGCAAGGGAACGCGCTATCGGAGACCCACGCTTCCGTCACCCCATACACTGGCGAGACGGAGATTCCGTTTGGCCGGTAAATGTCCGGCTAATCCGATAATGCGATGTCATCGGCAAGGGCAAGCGTTTTCGATATGGCGTGGTGGCCAAACGGAATGGAGGTGCGGTGTCCGGTGGCGTTTGCGCGTACGGGCTGTCGTTGGGCGACGGCCACTGCACGTTCGTCAACCCCAGCACTAACGACCCGCGCACCGCCATTCCGTTTGGCCGAAAAGCGCATGCGTTGACTCGCAAGTGCGGGCAGAGACGGTCGAGGCAGGCGGTGGCTCGCGAGGGAGGACACGCCAAACGGAACCCCAGACTCGCAAGGGAACGGCTTATAGAGAACCCACTCTTCCGTCACCCCATACACTTGCGAGACGGAGATTCCGTTTGGCCCGCAAGTGTCCGGCGGCTCCGATAATGCGATGTCATCGGCAAGGGTAAGCGTTTTCGGTATGGCGAGATATTATCCGGTTCCATTTTATCCCACTTATCCATGGAACTTATAGCAATATCTTCCCAGAGAAAAGGTTCGAAGCCGTCATCAATGAGGATTAGTTTGTTCATAGCTACTTGTCGTTGAATTTCAGCCGCTCCAACTGTTTCATTATTTCTTTCTCCAATTCGTGGCTCTCTGAGAACATTTCCGATAGTTTCTTCTTATGTTCTGCCATCCTGGAATTGAATTCTTCGGCAGTGATGTCCACATATTCGATTTTGATATCGAAGTACTGACCTGCTGAGAGGGAATATTTTTTCTGCTTGATGTCGTCGAAAGTAACCACTTTCGAGAAATCGTCCACTTCTTTCTGTCGCTTGAACGTATCGATGATTTGCTCTATTTCGAAGTCGCGCAGGACGGTTTTCTGGTTGTTGTCTATCTTGACCTTCTCGCCGAGTTTGGAGGCATCTATCAAGATGATTTCACCGTCGGTGTTGCTCTTGTCAATGAAAATAACGCTGACGTTAGTGCCAGTGTTGGCAAAGATGTTGGAGGGCATCGAGACAACGCCGCGCAGCCACCCTTCGTCGATGATGCGTTGTTTGATTTTCAACGGAATACCGCTGCTGGCGGTTAAGAATCCGGTCGGCACTACCACTGCCGCCTTGCCTGTCGGTTTCAAGATGTAGAGGATGTGCTGGAGGAAGCACTGATAGATGGCCATACTGTCCTTTTTCTTATTGGGGATGTTCGGAACTCCCGCGAAAAAACGGTCTGTATTTTGAAAGGCTTTGTGCGTTACGCTTTCACTGAAGTCCACGTTGAAGGGCGGATTGCTGACTACATAGTCGAACTGTTCCATCATCTCACCGTTTTTGCCGGCGTGCCCCCAGCTGATGAGCGAATCGCCCTGCACCACGTTGGGCAACGAATGCACTAGGTTGTTCAGAATTAGGTTCAAACGCAACATCGTGGTGCTCTTTTGGCTCTGATCCTGGCTATAAATGGTGCAGCGGTTTTCGCCTATCTGGTGGGCCAATGCCATCAACAAAGTACCTGTGCCCGCTGAAGGGTCACAACAGGTGATGCTTTTCAGCTCTTCCTTCTCATCCACTAACAGACGTGCCATCACGGTGGCCACGGCGTGCGGGGTGAAGTATTCCGCATACTTGCCGCCGCCATTTTTGTTGTAGTCGGCAATCAGATACTCGAATACGGTGGCGAAGAAATCGTATTTCTGGTCGAAAACCTCCTCAAAGTTGAAGGTGATGAGCTTGTTTACCAATGCTTTTGCGAAGTCGTCGCGTTTATCCACATCTGTGACATTGGTGGTGATGGCTTCGAACAGGGCCACGTTGCTCTTTCCGGAGGTCTTGATGCTGTAGCGGTCAGCGTTGGCCTGTCCCAGCGACACCATCGTGTCGTCGAAGGTGCTGGCAAAACCGTCTTCCGCCATTCGGTTATAGAGGGAAGCTATCAGAAACTCGGGCTTCATTCGTGGGGCTTCAGGTACAAAGTCCTGCAGGTCTTCGCGCTCCGCGTCCGTCAGTGTCTTGTAGGCATCTTCCCAGTGCTCGGCGTTGCGCAATCTGTCGCGGTAATCCGTATCGACACGTTTCACTTCGTAGCCGAATTTGTCGTTCAAGTATTTGTACAGGAACACCTGCACGATGATTTTGTACTCGCTGCTGTCGCCCGACAATCCGTAGGCGGAGCAGGTGGCGCGAAGGGCGTCAATCAACGCCTCTGTTTTCTCTATATGCTGTTTAGTATCCATGTTTTTATTTCAATTTTAATAGTCAACTCTATCTATTAATTCTCTACCTCGCCATTCTGTATTAGGAGCATCAAGATAGACAGAACCATACTGTTCATATACATTAATGTTTACAGAAACATCTTCAATCATCTTTTCTCGCCATGCACTTATCAATTGAGGTAATGTTTCAGAATATAGTTTTTCATCAAAATCTTTTGAATGCCTTGCTTCATTAAGGATTTTAGTGTAACGTGCGATTGCCCCCGGATGTGTTTGATTGCCTATGGGTGGATTAATACTATCCTCGACCCCCTCATAAATGTATAGGGCTGCGAACCAGTTTAATACAGCATTGTAGTAGTGAGAATAATATTCATCAGGTAAATCGAAATAATTTAATGCTGCCAAGTCAGCTTCAAACTCATGTTCCTGTGGTATTCTATAACCATTAATTTTCCTGTAATCAGTATCATCCTTAAAATGAGGCTGTAAAAAGCCAATTTCCGTTTTCTTATCCTCCCTTATGTGACCTAAAATAAAATGACTCAACTCATGACCGGCTAAAAAAATACTATTCCATTTCCAATTATTGTTCAAAACGTTCTGAATTTCTTTGGGTATTATTCCTCTTGGATCAAACAGAAAATCTTCGGATTCATTGCACAACATAATTCTACAAGCGATGCGCATAGCATTGAGTCTAATATTATGCGGAACATCCTGTTGAAACGCACCTAAAGCAAGATTAGCAAATACACTAAAATAGCTTAATGTGATAGAATAGGTTGACAACACTCCATATGATGTAGAGAAAATTAATCCATTTGCATTATTGTCATAAATATTCCCACAAATAATATTTTTACACTTTTTATAATTGCTCCTACTCAATGCTTTTTTGAAAAGATCATAAGCATCAGAACTGAAAAATTTTTCCAACGACCATGTTTTCCCATAAATTCTGCATAAATGTATAAAAATCCTATTAAGTCTTGTGTCGTCAGCAATATATACAGCTCTAATTCTCAAAAGATAATCCATTCCATTTTGAGGATGAATAATCCTTTCTGTTTCTTCAGGGGTACAATAGCCACTATATATTCCCCTTTGGATATCCTCAGGAGCATCACCCCAAGATTCATATTCGTAGTGCTTTATCTCAGGATTTTCTACAGCTTGTTTTTTTCTCAATTTATCAAACAACATCGTTTATATATATCTATTCAATTGTTACCAGCTCATACATCAACATCAGCGAAAACAATTCGATGAAGTAATTGTGAGTTGAATGTTTAATGTATTTTTCTTGATTCGTCGTTTTTAAATTTGTACATTCCGGTTTCGTGGGAAATGCGACCCAGAACTATCCATTTGTGCAAATTATTCTCTTCAGCCCATTGGCTATATTTTTTTTCTATCAGCCAGGGTTTGTTGAGTTGTACTTGAGGAATGGTTGTGGATTTCCACAATTTTTCAGGAATAAGGTGGTTGCAAGCAAACGTGTTGGCTTCTTGTTCTTCTTTTGTGTCCTCCATCAGATTGATAAACCTCTTTTCGGTTTCTGAAACATGAAGCTTTAAATGACCGATTTCATGCATCACAGCGAAAGCGAAATTGTCTATTCTGTCATATCGCTTGGTTACAACGATGGAAGGGATCCCATCTGTGTCTAAGAATGAATAGCCATCGATGCTCGCCTTATCGACTTTTTCCACAATGCAAAACCTTATCCCATTATCTGACAATATTTTTTTTGTGCTTTCAATGACATCTTCATTTTTATTGAAGACATCTGCCAATTGTTTTATATAATCATCGTTTTCAGAATTATATGACTGATTGATTTGTTGTTGACGTGCGGCATATTGGGCAAGGACTTCCCAAGTGAATATAGCCCGCTGATCCGTACCTGACTTTTCAGATTTGCGGAATTTGCCCAAATTATATTTCAACTCGGCAGGTTTGGGCAAAAGCAATTGATGGACAACAAAATTCAATTTTTCGACGCACGATGAAAAGGCAACACCAATTCGCTTGAATATCAAATTGATGTTAATCATTTCGTCATACTCGTTTAATAACAATTGTGCTTTTTGTTCATCGATGCTGCGCTTTTTTATGACTTCACAGTCATACTCGTATTCGGCTTGCAACTTCATCCAGAATTTCGCATTGATGCCGAGTTCTCGTTCGAGGTCATCGGCAACTTTCGGGGAAATGGCACGCTTGCCCTTTATGAGCTCGCTCAAATGGGTGGCTTGCATACCAATGGCTTTGGCAAAATCCTTTTGCTTGATGTTGCGCGCTTCAAGTTCGGCTTTAATGGTTGCCCCCGGAGCAACTGCCATAAAGGGTACTATTTTATTTTTTTCTTCCATAATGGGATTCGTTTATTTCTAACAATAATATTCTAATGCCTTCGTCAAATTCTTCGAATATTAACCGTTCTACTCGACCATTTTGTATCCTTACGGAGCTTTGTCCAGACCGATCGAATTTGAGTTTCTCATAGTGTAAAGAGCTGAATTGTTTCAATTCTTTTGTGCTTTCCACCGATAGCAAACGATTGTAAACTGACACTAATGCTGCGCAGAAGACTTTATCCTTAGATAGTTTCTTATATTTATTGTTTTTTCCATATTCTATTAATTCTTGTAAGTCAGTATCCGCAAAATCAACGATCATAATGTGATATTTTTTAGCGCGCAAAAATAAAAAAAATTACCACATCATGGTAACTATTTTTATTTTTTTTCTTCAGTCACATTTTGCGTTTATATCGTCTCCGCTTTCAACCGAAAAGCATTGTCATCCACTCGCATTTGGTAAAGTTTGATTTCCGAATTCAGTTTCTTGCGGGCATATTGGATGATTTTCTCCTTCTCTTTCGGGTGTGTGTTGACTCCAAAATAGATGGATTCAAAACAGTCGCCCTTCAGCGGCATATAATGGTGAACCTCTTTCCAATCCATAACTTCATTGCGTTTGGAGTGTTTCGCCTGCTCAGGTGTTAAGGCCGCATACATAGGACCTGGCTTGGGCATTACCAACCTGACCTCCTGTTCATACGCCCACTCTTTTGATTTTGTTTTCCACTGATAACCAAACATATTTTTTGCGCTATGATAAGCGTTGGGACGTTCGATTATATCCTGATATTGAACCTCTAAAACAAACGGTTCAAGATACAGGGAACCGAACATAGGAGGAACGGAAGCCATCACTTTGTCCATGTCCAGCCCGATGCAAACGCCTTTGTGATTATAGCAATAATGACTCCACATCAGCAATGAATCACTGACTTTCGAAAAGCTACAGAGCCAAGTGTCGTTGCGCAAATTGAGCGCATCGTTTTCCTCCTTTTCAATCCACCACTCCTCTGGTATCCAACCTTGCAATCTTGAGGCAGGCACATTCGAGTAGTCAATCAATTTAGGATGACAATCAAATGGGTCGTTCAATTGGGATGCGTTGGTTAATTGAAGATTTGGGAACTTCCTATCTTCCTTCATACCAAGCATCCATGTTGCTCCGACAATGTCCAAATATTTATAGAGAATGCAGGACATACTTATTCGATGGTTACTTGTCCAAACTTTGAATAATATTGCAAAAAAGGAGGCTTAGTCTTCGCGATAGTATGCTTTTTTTGCATTATCCACAAGTGGGAGGATTTTATCTTTATGTTTTGCGAATGTTTCTGGTTTTTGGATATAGATTCTATATTCTTTATCTTGTGAATTATAAGTGACATCTAACCCAGCAGTTTCCAATGCTTTTGTTAATTCTTCATCCTCCGATACTTTTATAAACAAGTACACAAAGTCCTTTCGTGGTTTGAAATAAATAAAGTTTTTGGCAATTCCATCTTTTGCAATTCCGATGTAAAACTTATTAAATTTCAATTCAAATTCACCTATAGAACCTTTAAGTTCTGAAAAAACACTATCTACAGTTTTGATTATCTTCAAAGAACTTCTTTTTTCCCAATAATTTCTATCTGTAACCTCAGCAGTTTCAAAATCTGCATCATTAGCTAATGAAATCCGGTCTAAGACCTTTGTAAAAATAAGTTCAATATCATCACCATGCTTGATAGCGGACATTTGCAATGCAATTAATGGGATAGTCCCATTGAACAGCGAAATAACATTCATAAATCTGCCTGTTATTTCCTCTGCCACAATAACAGCGCAATGGTTATATTGAGGATAACGTTTTTTCTCAGTATCCCAATACTCTAGAGTGCGAATAATATGGCTCGGATCTGTGCTACCAAGTTGAATTTCGACTTCGTATCTTTCTAAACCATCTTCATCAGAAAGAAGTATATCCAAAATTCCTCCCATAGGCTGCCTCTTTTCTCGTTGAATTGGTATTAAATTTCCCAAACCAAGTACAGAAGGGTCGTTAAAGATAAATTCCTGAATTGATTTCTCATTAATCTCTGGATGATTTTTGAGAGAAGTTTTTTCACTCTTTAGAAGTTTAGCCATATTCTTTAATTTTATATTCTAACTATCATTCTTACGATTATTCTTCCACCTTCACTTGCTCATTCATCAGCATCGGCAAAAGCGAGTCGCGAAGGCGGGTGAGGTGATTGATTTCAGTGGATAAAGAATCTCTTTTTAAAAAGTTAGATTTAACAACTTTATTGAAAAGATTTTGGATATTATTATGAGGAACAATAATCGGTATGTTCAACAATGAATTAACCCTTATACCTGCAAAAATACTACCGGCAGATTCTTTTTCCGCTTTTTGCACGAACCAATTGCTCATAAAGTAAATAAACAAGTAATAGGGTGACACTAATTCCACATTTGGACGAATACTAAAGACGGATTCGTTAATATCCCAGTCTTTCGGTTCTATTAATATCAAGTGACAGCGTCCCAAAGGCGCAATACTGGCAAATAGGATGTCGTTTACTTGTATATCAGAACGTCGATGTACTTTCTTTCTGGCTTCTTCGTCAATAACATCGCAATTTGAGAAATCAATTGTACCATCCGATCTAAGGTTTTTCACAGTGAGATATTTAATGTCGCCATTGCCCAAAACAAAGTTGTGCCTAGGATTTAAACCAGTATTAATATGTTTTATGCAATCATCAAGTTCTTTCACTTCCCACCCCTCCGGGATCTCTCTCTTCAGCTTCTCGTTCCACACCATCTTTCCACCGGAGGATTTGTAGGGCTTGCCGTTTTCATCGGGGAAATCGAACTGCACGAACCAATAGTCGTAGAGCTGCTTGGCCATCGCCTCCAACTCGGCGTTCATGCGGGTGTTGAGGGAGATCTTTTGGTCTATCCTTTCAAGAATTCCTGATAATTTGGTTTGGATGGTTTTATCAATAGGTGGCAAAGGAATGGATTTGAATGCTGTGTCCAACAACAAGTTCCTAATTCCAGAGGTTTTGCCTTCAAAATTAAAGAAATTTCCGGGGCAGCGGAAAATGTCCGTGGGAAGGGCTAACCGTATCGTAGCTATCCGGTAAGTGTTTTTTGTGTACTTTTGCCGCATGGCAAAACAGACAGAAGATATATACAGGTCGTTGGCGAAGGTGTTCCTTCCCGAAGACATACTTGACCACTTTGACGTGGTCGGTTTCGAGGAAGTGGTTACAGGCAAGACGTTCTTCGGGGACTATCCTGAGAAAGAGCTGCACCTCCATCTTGATGAGAAAGACTCCCTCCTTTACCGCAACCGTGGGTACAAGCCGAACGGTTTCACCGAGGAGATTTGCGTCCATGATTTTCCAATCCGTGATCGCAAGTCGATACTGCACGTCCGGCGACGCAGGTGGATAAGCCCGGACGGGCACAATGTGGTTGCCAACTATGGCGAGCTGCTTGGCGCGAACGGAACGATGTTTTCCCGGGAGTTCGCGGCTTTTTTAAAAGAGTATTCTTGACAGCACCCCGACCACGTTCAGCGCAGTTGCGCAGACCTACCACGTCAACAAGTCCACGCTGGCCAAGGCATATAAGGAAAAGTTGAGTGACTTCCGCAACTGGGATCAGCTTGGCCATGCCACGGATTGGCTTCTGATTGAGGACAATGTGGGCGAGTACATGAGCATTGACGAGACCGCCCCCAGCTGCGGCGACCTGTACACGTTCCTGAGCAACAAAGCCGGTCACGGCAGGAGGGGTACGGTGGCGGCCGCCGTGCTTGGTACGAGGAGCGAGGATCTGGCGGCAGTGTTCAGACGCATACCCGAAGAGAGGCGCGACAAGGTCAGGGAGGTGACCATGGATTTCTCGGAAAGCATGTACAGCGCGGTCAGACAATGCTTTCCCAGGGCGGAGATTGTTGTTGACTGTTTCCACGTCATCCAACTTGCCACATCGGCTCTGTCCGAGATACGGATGGCGCACAAGAGGGAGGCCATGCTTGAGCAGGCCAGGGCACGGAAGAGATGGCGCAGCCAGCAGAAAGCCAAGGCCAAACGGGCCAAAGAGGCCGACAGGAAGCGCAAAGAGCAGGGGAAGGAAAAATCCAGCCGTGGGCGGAAGCCGGACAGGAAAAACAAGGCCTACACGCCACCCAAGCTTGAAAACGGCGACACCGTGGTGGAGCTGCTGACGCGCAGCAGGTATTTCATCGGGCAAAGCCGGGACAAATGGACGGAATCGCAGAGAAAGAGAGCGAAAATCCTCTTTGAACTATACCCCGACATGATGGAGGCCTACAACCTTGTCAACGGTCTGAGGAACATCTTCAAGAACAAGCAGCTTGACAAAACTGCTGCGGCCGAAAGGCTGAACCTGTGGTACCAAGAAGTCAAAAGCGCAGGTTTCGAGCAGCTCATCGCGGTGGCCGAAACAATAGAAAGCCGCGAGGACCACGTGACGAACTACTTCAACAACCGGCACACCAACGCTGCAGCTGAATCCCTGAATGCCAAAATCAAGGCATTCCGCTCCTTGCTCCACGGGGTCTCCGACAGACCTTTCTTCATGTACCGGATAGCTACGATATTTGGTTAGGCCTCCCACGGACATTTTCCGCTGCCCC
>Ga0247610_10007573_pt1 | contig 11116 bp, 10 predicted proteins | sample 174DNAGHGhighgp2_FD_193483 | JGI IMG/M metagenome (GOLD analysis project Ga0247610, IMG submission 193483) | Sheep rumen microbial communities from Palmerston North, Manawatu-Wanganui, New Zealand - 1742 DNA GHGhigh gp2 | ecosystem: Host-associated > Mammals > Digestive system > Stomach > Rumen...
TGTCCTTCCTCCCACTCAATCTGGTGGTTGTCCAACTGTTTCTTGTACTTGTCGGCAATCTTCGACATGTCTGAAACAAACACGTCGAAACCTTCTTTCTTTGCGAGAACGGCGGCTCCTGCGCCACTTTCGCCTGCTCCTAATATAACTATTCTTTTCATATCCTTTATCTCATCTTTAATGTTATGATTGTGAGTGCGGCCAGTATGATCGAGGTAATCCAGAATCGGATAGTAATCTTCGACTCGTGGAATGGACGATGAGGCCAACCTTTAAGAATATACCTACTTGTTGCGTCGAGTTGTGAATCGAGCTTACGGAAATTGTCGTGGATAGGTGTTGCACGGAACACACGAACACGCTGACCTTTACGCTTCATAATCTTGAACCATTGGGTCTGGATGATAACACTCAGATTCTCAACGAAGAATATTCCGCAAAGGATGGGCAACAATAGCTCTTTGTGGATGATTACAGCAGCAACACCGATGATACCACCGATGGTGAGTGAACCTGTGTCGCCCATGAATACCTGAGCAGGGTAGGCGTTATACCACAGGAAACCTATCATAGCACCGATGAATGCGCAAAGGAATACTACCAGTTCCTCTGAGTGGGGAATATACATAATGTCGAAATAAGAAGCATATCCTATATGTGACGATACGTAGGCTAATATACCCAATGCAACTCCTATAATTGCGGAATTTCCTGCACACATTCCGTCCATTCCATCGTTAAGATTGGCTCCGTTTGATATTGCTGTTACCACAAAGATGGTAATGAAAACAAACAATACCCAACCTGCAGCAACCTTATTCTTTCCTAAGAACGACATTACATTAGAGTAATTGAGGTTGTGGTTCTTTATGAAAGGAATAGTTGTCTGCAATGACTTCACAGCTTCTTTTTTGTGTTTTACAACTATTTCCTGATTCTGCTGTGCTACGTTGACATTCTCTCTTACTACAACATCTGGACTTAGCCAAAGTGTTAGTCCGACGATGAAGCCGATACTTACCTGACCTACAATTTTGTATTTTCCTTTCAGTCCATCCTTGTTGCGCTTGAATATCTTGATGTAGTCATCAAGGAATCCAAGGAATCCAAGCCAAACGGTTGTGATAACCATCAGGATAAGATAGGTGTTACGTATACGTCCGAAAAGCAATACAGGAACAAGTATACTTACAATGATGATGATGCCACCCATTGTGGGCACGCCTTTCTTTTCAACTCCGAATGGGTCGATGCTTGGATCACGTTCTGTCTCGAAAATGTTTCTACGTTTCATCCACTTGATAAACTTCTCACCGAACCATGCTGAGATGAGCAGTGAAAGGATAAGCGTTAATAGTGAGCGGAATGATATATAGGCCCACATGTGTGATCCTGGTATGTCGTATTGATCGAGGAATCTGAACAGATAGTATAACATATGCTATTTATTATGAATTAAATATTTCCTTTACTACTTCCTTGTCATCGAAGTGGTGCTTAACACCCTTAATCTCCTGATAGTCTTCGTGACCCTTGCCTGCAATGAGAATAACATCGCCCTTTTCGGCCAGCATACATGCTGTGCGTATAGCCTCTCGACGGTCTACGATGCTTAGTACTTTCTTCATCTGCTTCTGGTCGAGACCTGCCAGCATGTCGTTTATAATATCCTGTGGCTCTTCGAATCTTGGATTATCCGAGGTGATGATGACCTTATCGCTCTGCTTGACTGCTTCTTGTGCCATGATGGGACGCTTGCCTTTGTCGCGATTGCCGCCAGCACCACAAACGGTTATAACCTTTCCCTTGCCGTTAAGTACTTCATGGATTGCGTTGAGTACATTCTCGAGAGCATCGGGGGTATGGGCGTAGTCAACGATTGCAGTATAACCTTCTGGTGAATGGATAGGCTCCAGACGGCCGTTAACACTCTTCAATGTACTGAGAATCAGTAGGATGTCCTCAGGTTTCTTGCCCAACATTACTGCTGCTCCATAAACTGCCAACAAGTTGCTTACGTTGAACTTTCCGATGAACTGAACGCCAACCTCCTTGCCGTTGATGTCGAGATACATTCCTTCGAAATGGCACTCGATAATCTTAGCCTTGAAGTCGGCCATTGTGCGGGTAGAGTAGGTCTTGATCTGTGCTTTACAGTTCTGGACCATTACCATTCCGTTCTTGTCGTCTGCATTGGTTATCGCGAATGCATCTTTGTCGAGACCATCGAAGAACGCCTTTTTGGCATCACGATAGTTCTCAAATGTCTTGTGGTAGTCCAGATGGTCGCGGGTGAGATTGGTAAACAATCCGCCAGCAAACTTCAGTCCGCCGATACGCTTCTGTGCGATGGCGTGGCTAGAACACTCCATAAACGCATATTCACATCCGGCATCAACCATCTGGGCCAGCAATCGATTCAGCTCGATAGGGTCGGGTGTAGTATGGTCGGCTGGTATTGCTTCACCCTCGATATAGTTGCATACAGTTGAGAGCAGGCCACACTTGTGTCCGAACTTGCGGAACATATTATATAATAAGGTGGCGATGGTGGTCTTGCCGTTGGTTCCTGTTACACCTACAAGTTTCAGTTTTCTTGAAGGATCGCCATAAAACAGTGTGGCAGCCTTGCCTACAGCATCTTCTGTAGAGGCAACCTGAACGTATGTTACTTCAGGAGTCTGTTCTTCTGGTATTTTTTCGCATAATACAGCTGTAGCTCCTAGCTCAATAGCTTTTGGGATGAACTTGTGTCCATCCGTAACGGTGCCTGGAATGGCAACAAAAAGATGTCCCTTCTCTATACGACGGGAGTCAATGTTGACACCTGTAATTTCCACATCAACATCACCAATGATGTTGAGTGTTTCTACATTCTTGAGCAGTTCATTTAATCTCATATCCTTATACCTTATTATATATATTAATCTAAAACTAGTTCGCACACCATTCCCTGCTTAACTGCAGAGCCAGCATGGATGCTTTGTGACTTAACTTTTCCTCTTCCCTTCAATCGGGTCTTTATGTGCCGACTTTCTAGCAGATAAACGGCATCTTTCGCGCCCATTCCCGTAACATCTGGTACCTGGTGCTTGCTAACTTCGCGATAATTGCTGTATCTCTTAGCTTTGGCTCCAAGACTAGAAAGTACATAGTTTGCAGCAGCGTTATCACCTTTTTTTACATCAGGAGTCATAACTGACGATGCATCGCGAGCTGCATCAACGTTGCGCTTAAGATTCTGAGCCATTACACCTTCGGCAATATGATGGAATACCACACCGCTCATACCACCACCAGAAGCGGGGAGGCCAGACTTTTTAATACATACGATGCAGGTATATCGCGGATTGTCTGCAGGGAAGAAACCTGCGAAACTGAGCCAGTAACGTGTAACACCTGAGTGGTAGCCTCCATATTGGTCGGCCACCTGAGCTGTACCGGTCTTTCCTGCCACCTTGAATGATCTTGAACCAGCTTTCTTACCAAGTCCCTGACTTACTACATGCTCAAGGATGGTCTGCATAGTCTTGATGGTCTGTGGTTTGGCAATACGTTCTTTCAGCACAACAGGCTCAAAATCACGGATAACTTCGCCGTTCTTCATCAACTGTTTTACAAATCGAGGTTGCATCATTTTACCGTCATTAGCAATCGCATTATAGAATGCAACGGTATTGATGGGGGCAATCTGTGTTTCGTATCCAATGCTCATCCAGGGTAGGGTAGTCTTACTCCAATACTTGGCCCTATCTGTGGTTTTAGTGTCCGGCATACGTATCATAGGGGGATGATAACCTACCAACGGCAGTTTCAAGTCCTCATGGATACCGATTCGATATAGTCCCTCAACGTATTTACGAGGATTGCTGCCATAGTATTTGTCAATCAAGTAGCTTACACCGATATTAGAACTAACCTCAAGTGCTCGAGCTACATTAATGGTGCCATAGCCTCCGCGACGCCAGTTGTGGTCCTTCATTGGTCGGCCATGCATCTCCATAACGCCACATCCAGTTGGAATGGTCATTGTGGTGTCAATTACTCCGTCATCCAGAGCTACGAGGAACGAGGCTACCTTGAACACAGAACCAGGTTCGCAACGGTAGCTGATAGCGTTGTTTACCATCTCGTAGTAGTTGCCGTCTTGGCCTCGGGTCATATTTACGATAGCTTTTACGTCGCCTGTTTTAACTTCCATTAGTATGGCAACGCCCATTTCGCCATTGATTTCCTTCAACTCGTCTACCAAAGCGCGCTCGGCTAAGTCCTGCATACCAACGTCGATTGTAGTTACAACGTCAACTCCATCCTCTGGTGAGAGTACGGGGATGTCAAGATACTTACTTAGAATCTTGCGACGATGCATCAGACCGTTCTTTCCTCTAAGCAGCGTGTCGAGCGAAAGCTCAAGACCATTCTTGGCGCTATCTTTTGCACCAAACATCTCTCCAATGGTTCGTTGTGCCAGAGTACCGAAAGGTTTACGACGTGAGTTGAAAGTTTCCCAATGGAATCCTCCTTTATAAGCTCGCTCCTTAAAGATTGGCAAATTGTGAACCTCGCAGAAGGTGTTGTAATCGATACGCTTTGGCCAGATCTTCCAGTTGCGCGATCCTTTCACACCGTTCTTTGATATGGTATTCTTGCCTTCCAGCAAATGTGCCTTGAATTCTGCTGCCGATTTTTGTGGGAATATCTGATTCAGTCCATAGCAGATAGTATCAATATTCTCAGCCCAGATAGAGTCGCGCTTGTGTCGGCCGATAGAATCGTCGGCGCCAGCCTGGAAGTCCATGTATACCATGTACTCTGGGATACTGCTGGCCATAAGTTGGCCATCGCAGCTTAGGATGTTTCCGCGATTAGGCTTAACTACCACACTGTCGCGCTTCAGTCGAGATGCTACCTGAGTCCAATAGTCCTTCTTTGCGGTCATGATATACATGGCCTTACCTACAACGGCAAAACCAATAAGCGTTAGTACTACTGCGATAGCGAAGTAGCGTGGCATGACCTTATCGTTATTGAACTTACTCATCTCTTATTATTCGGGTACATTAATTATATATGGTGGCTGATCCGATATGTGGAGCAGCGAATCTTTGTTCTGTTTCAGTGCATCGAGCACATGGCTCTCACGGCACATCTCTGTAAGGGTACTTGAACTGGAAAGTGCCTTGTACTTTGCATCAAGCAAATCCTTCTCTAGCTTGTCGATAGTAATCAGGTCCTGCTGGCACTGATATCTTGAGGCAACATAGATGATGGTAAAGAATACCATAAGCACAAACAGCCAAATCTGCTTGCGCACCATTTCGGCAGTCAGGAAGTCGCCACCAAGGATTGTCCTCAGGTTCAGGGATGCGGTAAGTTTGGGGTCTTCCTCCTTTACCTTTTCCTTAATCTTTTGGATGGTTTTCTTGGCATGCTCTTTCATCTCGGAGGCCTCTTCTTTGAGGCTTACCTCATCCTTTATCGCGGGTTGCTCCTCGATAATCTCCTGCATCTCCAGTTCTATGTCGTCATTCTTCTCCATCTTCTTCCTTTAAATCTTTTCGGCCACTCTTAGTTTTGCACTCCTGCTTCGTGGGTTTTGTTGCTGTTCCTCATCGCTAGGTACTATTACCTTGTTGTTGATCAGGCGGAATGGTGCTTCGATACGTCCAAAGAAGTCTTGCTTTATCTTACCTTCTACATTGCCAGTTTTCATCATGTTCTTTACGATGCGGTCTTCTAACGAATGGTAAGTGATGACAGAGAGACGTCCACCCTCGCAAAGCAAATCCTTGGCGCCGTTCAGCATTTCCTTAAGAGCGTCCATCTCGTGATTCACTTCTATGCGGAGTGCTTGGAACATTTTGGCCATCTCTTTTTTTTCTCTCTCACGTTGGAAAAGTTTTTCTGTCACGTGTAGAAAATCACCAGTAGTCTCGATTTTCTTCTCGTTACGAGCTTTGGTAATAGTGGCTGCAATCTTTCTGGCATTCTTTAGCTCTCCGTAAATATAGAATAAGTCGGCCAACTGCTCTTCATCGTAATTGTTAAGTATCTCTGCAGCAGTAGTTCCTGCTCGCTTGTTCATTCGCATATCTAACGGCGCGTCGAAACGGAATGAGAATCCACGTGTTTCATCGTCAAAATGGTGGCTCGAAACTCCCAAGTCGGCTAGAAGACCGTCTATGTGGTCTACACCATAGTAGCGCATCCAGTTCTTCAGGTATCTGAAATTGCTTCTTACGAATGTGAAACGATCATCATTCACGATGTTCTTTTCGGCATCGGGGTCCTGATCGAAACTATATAAATGTCCCTTTTTACCGAGTCTCCGTAGTATTTCCTTACTATGCCCTCCGCCGCCGAAGGTTACGTCAATATAAATGCCGTCGGACTTGATGTCAAGTCCGTCTATGCTCTCGTTGAGTAGCACTGGAACGTGATATGTCTCGGCGGTAGTAATCATAGATTATCGCTGATGTTCATGATGTTCTCAAATTCGATGCCGAATTCCTCTTCGCTCTTCAGGGTCTGCTTCAATTTCTCTGGTGCCCAAATCTCGATTGTATTGTCCATGCCGATAAACTGGATATCCTGCTCTATTTCAGCAACTTTCATCAGTCGCTTAGAGATAAGAAATCGTCCGTTGCCATCGAGCGTTACCACTTCCGCCTCGGATACGAACTGGCGGAAAATCTGCTGGTGTGTATGCATCCAGGGACGTAACTGCGACTTTAACAAGTCCAATCGTTCGTTCCATACGCTTTCAGGATATAGAACCAGACAGCTCTGGAATACGTCCTTTCTAAGCACCAGACATTCCTCGCCAGATGCCTGTAGCACCTTGCGGAAAACGGCTGGTAGGAAGGCTCTTCCCTTAGCGTCTGTTTTTGCCTCTATATTACCTATAAAACGCATACGTACCTATTTAATAATAAATTTGGCGCAAAGTTAGTGATTTTTCCCCACTTTACACCACAATTCCCCACTTTTTTTTATTTTTAACCTTTTTTTGATGATTAAAAGCCCTCTTCATTCCTAAATACATTTAAAAACAAAGTTTTTTCTTCAATTTTTGCTCATTATTCAAAGAAATGTGCTATTTTTGCAGCTTGTTAGTGCATAGGAGAGAAATGACGACAGTAACAGAGCAAACGATCGATATAGATCAGATCCTCAAAAGCAAGATGGGTGCAAAGGCTAAATTTGTGCCTAAACCTCTGATAAGCTGGCTTAAAAAGGTGGCTCATCAGGACCAGGTGAACGCCTTTCTTTGGGAAAGTCGCGATAAGACTGGTGTGGAGTGGCTTGAGGAATGCGTAAAATACCTAGATATGACTTTGAACATCGTAGGCAAGGAGAATCTTCCTGATCCTAACGATGGTAAGCTATATACATTTGTAAGTAATCACCCGCTTGGTGGTGAAGATGGTGTGGCACTTGGTGCCATTATCGGAAGATTCTATGATGGACGCTTCCGCTATCTGGTTAACGATTTGCTGATGAATTTACCAGGACTTGCTCCGTTGTGTATTCCTATCAACAAGACGGGTAATCAGAGCCGCAACTTTCCTGCGATGGTTGAAGCTGGATTCAAGAGCGATCATCATATGTTGATGTTCCCTGCAGGAATCTGCTCGCGAAAGCAGAACGGAGTGATTAAGGATCTTCCTTGGAAGAAGACGTTCATTTCTAAGAGTGTTGAATATCAGCGAGATGTTGTGCCTATCCACTTTAGTGGCGAAAACAGCAAGTTCTTCTATCGCTTGGCCAACTTCAGCGATAAGCATCTGCCATTTAATCTGGCAATGCTGTTTCTTGTCGATGAAATGTACAAAAATGTGCATAAAACCTTCGAAGTTAAGATAGGTAAGCCTATTCCCTGGCAGACATTTGATAAGTCTAAAACGCCGATGGAATGGGCAGAATTTGTAAGAGAACAGGTCTATAAACTATAAACTTTTTAAGAAAGAGAGAATGGAAAAGGAAATTATCCAGCCTATAGCCAAAGAGGTACTCAAAAGTGAGCTTACTCCAGAACGCCAGCTCAGAATGACAAATAAGAGTCATAATGAGATATATGTCATAACAGCCCATAATGCTCCTAATGTAATGAAGGAGATTGGACGACTTCGCGAGATTGCTTTCCGCGAGGCTGGTGGAGGTACTGGCAAGGATATGGATATCGATGAGTTCGATATATGTGAGAATTGCTATAAGCAGTTGATTGTCTGGAATCCAGAGGCAGAAGAGATTATTGGTGGTTACCGTTATCTGCTTGGTACCGATTGGGATTACGACGATAAGGGACAGCCTATCTTGGCTACTAGTCATATGTTCCATTTCTCTGAGAAGTTTATTAAGGATTATGCACCTTGGACTATCGAACTCGGTCGTTCTTTTGTTTCTCTTCCTTATCAGAGTTCTCGTATGGGTGCCAAGAGTCTTTTTGCTCTTGATAATCTCTGGGATGGACTTGGCGCTCTTACGGTTATCAAACCCAACGTAAAGTATTTCTTTGGTAAGATGACCATGTATCCATCGTATATCCGCAAGGGACGTGATATGATTCTATACTTCCTTAAGAAACACTTTGATGACAAAGAGAAGCTGATTATTCCGATGAAACCGCTGGAATTGGAGACTGATCCTAAAGAATTGGAGTCTCTGTTCGGTGGTAAATCATTCAAGGATGATTATCGTGTACTTAATGGTGAAATACGAAAGTTGGGATATAACATTCCACCATTGGTTAATGCCTATATGAGTCTTTCGCCTACCATGAAGTTGTTTGGTACAGCTATTAATTATGGTTTTGGTGATGTGGAAGAGACGGGTATCCTGATTGCTGTGGATGAAATTCTGGAAGATAAGCGTGTTCGTCACATCGATTCGTTTATCAAGGAGCATCCTGAGGCACTGAAGATTACCAGTGGAGCTAACAATGTTATCTATAAAGAAAAGTAAGTTAAAAGATTTAACCTAAAGATAACATACCTTTTTATATTATTATAAGAAATTCATCGTACCTTTGCACTCGATATAATAATACAAAGGCGATGAAGAAGGCAATGATGTATCTACTGTTGGCGTTGGGTATCACACTTGGTGTGGTATTCGTTGGTGGTGCGACTGCTGGGTTTGTTGCCGGTTTCATCGATGGTTTGAATGGTGATAAGGTTGGAACCACCTCTTCTATGACTTATATGGTGGGAGTTGGTTCTGTGTTTATAATTGTTCTTTGTGGCATTCTGAATTGGGTTTTTCTCAAGCTTGATTTTGCCAGCTATACCATTGGACGTATTCCTAGCACGCCTAAATCTGTAAGGTGGAAAGTTTTATTGGGTACAATCCTTGTGATGACAGGTTTTGCTATCATGTCTCATCCTTTATTTAGTAAAGATATGAGCGATATGTTTATGGCAGATTCGTATGTCTGGATGCATGAGCACCTCATATTTTCTATCTTGGTTCTGGCTGTGATTGAGGCTACGGCCAATCTTGTAATTTACGGAGCTATACTCCGTGAGGTGTTAGAGTGGAAGCATCGTCCATGGCAGGTTATTCTGGTGTATTCTTGCATTATGTCATTAATTTCTTTTTGTTCAGAGGCTTCTTCGTTTCCGATAGTAACTATAGCGATAGCACAATTTGAAGGGTGGATGTATGAGTACACACGAAGTGTTATACCCATCATTTTAGGCGATGTGGCATTTTGGTTTGTTTTGCTGTGCTTGGTGGGTGTTCCTGCAAGTGGCTGGTTCCTTCTAATTGGTGGATTGGTGGCTGGGGCGAGCGTACTTCTTGCCTTGAATCCGATGGAACCTTACAAACCGCTTGAAGATTAATCCTCCACAATCAGCTGCAATCCTATTCCGCGAACCGTTTTTAAGTTAATCTTTGGTTCGTCTGCAAGTAGTTTTCTTAGTTTATTGATGAAGACGTCGAGACTTCTCGATGCAAAGTAGTCGTCTTCAGTATTCCAAAAGCGGCTCAGGATGGCTTCTCTGCGTACCACATTGTTCTTGTTCTCTGCCAGAAGCTGAAGAATTTGTGCTTCTCGCTGGGTTGTGGTCTGAGTTTCGCCCGTTTCATCGTTACGAAGGGTCGCGTGATTAGCGTCCAAAGTGTATTTGCCAAGCTTATAGTGGCTTTTCTCGTTTTGGGTCTTAGCACCACCACGCATCTTCATAAGTGCTTGGATGTGAGCATCTAACTCCTCTGGAACGAATGGTTTCTTTACATAGTTATTGATGCCTAGACGATAACCAGCCTTAACATCGTTGGGCGAGGTAAGAGCTGAGGTGAAGATGATGATGACATCGCCATCAGTCTCGCGAATGCGTTCCACCATCTCGAAGCCATTCATTACAGGCATGTCGATGTCAGAGATGATAACGTCTGGGTGAATCTCTTCCCAAGCTTTTACACCTTCTTTACCATTCTTGGCAGTAGATACTTCGTAGCCACCAATGATATCTTCCAGACCAGTCTTCTCGATATAAGCGAGCGATTCGTCGTCTTCAACTAACAATAACTTTATCATACGTTCTTAGGAATATAAAGAGTAAATTCTGAATATTTGTCTTTCTCACTAGATACAGTAACCTTACCACCATGGGCTTGCATCACCTGGTCGACATAGTTCAAGCCTAAGCCGAAGCCTGAAACCCCACCTTTACGATTCTTCTCGTGGATGGCGGCTCGGCCAAACTTGTCGAAGATAATCTGTTGTTCTTCCTTGGTGATTCCTATGCCGTTATCACGTACCTTTAATAATACGTTTTTATCTGTATCTATCGATGAAATCTTGATTTTTATCTCGTCCTTAGAGTATTTTATGGCGTTATCCAGCAGATTTGCAATTGCCTCTGTCAGATATTGCTCATCGGCCAGTACATTCCTTATCTTTAGGTCTGTTACTATCTCTAAAGGTTTATCCGCCTTAGCCTTTGCTTTGTCGATTAAATCGGTAATTATTGGCTCGATATCTATATCCCATTTGTTCAGAATCAGCTTTTTGTTCTCGAGTTTCGAGATGGTGAGCAGTTTGTTGACGAGGGCTAATAGATGTTCTGCCTCTTCTTCGATGATAGTATAGTATTTTTCCTTAATCTGT
>Ga0247610_10007574_pt1 | contig 11116 bp, 8 predicted proteins | sample 174DNAGHGhighgp2_FD_193483 | JGI IMG/M metagenome (GOLD analysis project Ga0247610, IMG submission 193483) | Sheep rumen microbial communities from Palmerston North, Manawatu-Wanganui, New Zealand - 1742 DNA GHGhigh gp2 | ecosystem: Host-associated > Mammals > Digestive system > Stomach > Rumen ...
ACGAACGCAGATCCAGTACTCTGCCACCTCCGTCAGGTTCTTGCTCACATAGCTGCGCTTGATGACGTCGCCGAAGCGGTAGTAGGCCGTACCTTCGAACTTGCCGTTCTCGCCCATCTGCTCGGGCGTGCAATAGACGATTTTCGTCAGGTGCGGCACCTGCTTGATATCCACATCCACCGTGGCCCACGACGAGCCGTCGGTGCTCTTCGTGTAGGTCAGTGTGCCTACGTCGGGGTCGCTGTAGGTGTAGGATGCGGCGGAAGCGGTGACATCAGCCCCCGTGAGGTTGGCGAAGCGTGCGGCGGCCGTCTCCATGTCGTTGGTGGCCACGACGCGGGTCAGCGGGTCGTTCTGCGACTCCTCGCCGATGATGGGTTCGAAGGTCTGCGACGCGTAGGTGGCGTCGTCCATCGCACTGAGGTCAGCCAGATGGCTCACCACTTCATAGAACTTGAGGGCTTTCGAAGCTTGCGCCTGCTGCGCTTCCTCGCTCGTGCCGTCGTCGTTGTTGTCATCCTTACAGGAGGTGACGCTCATGCCGAGACCACACACCAAGGCAGCCATCAGCCAAATGTTGAAAAACTTTTTCATCTAATCGTGAATTATGAATTGTCCATTGTCCATTGTCCATTGTCAATTATTGAATAGGATTATTCATCCCCCAATGGTAAGGCTGATCATTGAGCCAATGCTGCTTCTGGGATGTTTCGTAAGTATGATGATGGATATATGTTTGCCATATCTCGCCGAGCCTGTCGGGTGAGACATCCGAACACAAGCTCACGTGAACGAACTTAGTGCCGTCCTCGAAAGCTGAGGCTGGAGAACCAAGGTCTTTGACACGCTTCACAGCAAAGGTCACTATGGGCTCGTTGTACATGTTCGTGGGGGCGGTGCCCTGACGGTAGTCGCGGCCAAGCTGGTAGATGTAGCGCGTCAGATCCGACACGTTGTCGGTCGTCGTGCGGTAACCGGGCGAGGGGTACGAAGTTTTTGCGATAGCGTCCCACCAGGGGCGCAGCACCCAGATATCCTTGTTGTAGGCGCTGATGACACTTGCGTCGGCCAGGTCGCTGAGCAACATCGTGCGCGGCGCGGTCTTGAGGTTCGTAGAGTAGCTGTCGTAGAAATGCCACGACATGTCGCGGGTGCCGTCGTCCTGCGAGGCCGTGTAGTCAGCCACGAGGCGCAAAACACAGAGCTGGCCACTGGCGTTGTGGTAGAGGACGTTCATGTAGTCGTTGAGCACTTCCTCTTTGTTATTGGGTTTATTCGGAAAGGCGTGAAGCGTGTCGCGCACGGCTACGATTTCCTTGATTTCCACGTTGGCGTGATCCAACATATTTTTCGCAATGATGGAATTCGGCCTTTCGACATCTGTGGCTGTCATCATATAGTTGTGGAAGAATGACTCCATGTTGTACATCATCTGCATGGCGAGGTTCTTCGACGGCAGGTTCTGCAGGTTGTCGCCTATAGCACCCCTGTCGAAGCTCACGAAATAGGCGTGCTCGTAGTCGGGGTAGGTTTGCACGTTGTTGGGCGAGCACTGCATGCACACCCAGCGGTTGCCCTGCTGGTCGCGTACCACGTCGCCGAGGGTGTAGAAGCCGCGTCCTACGAATTCCCTCGGCGTCGCCGTGGGCGGCGTGTTGCTCAGATTCGATGTGGGGCCGTATTTCCTGTTGTAGTTCCATACATCGGTGCAGCCCACGATGCCCTCGTACTTGTTGAACGTGCCGCTGGCCATCAGCTGTTTGCCCGTGGCGTAGCGAACCACCCAGCGGTAGGTGTTATCATCCTCACCATTGTCACCGGCGAAGTACTCTTTGTAGCCGTCGCGACTCTGCCCCATCTTGTGGCAGTCGAAACGGATGTTCTTCATGTTTTTCTTCCAAACACCATACTCGGCCTGATGGAAGTTCTTTGTTTCGGGTTCCTGACCCGAAGAGAAGCACACCGTATAGAGCTCACAGTTCCACGAGAAGTAGGTCAACCACGAGTAACCACTGTACAGCAGGTTCACGCCCTGGCGCATGATGAATTGCTCCAAATTATCGATATTGCGCATGTTGAAAGCTTCCTCGGCAATGCGGTTCTCGCGCCAGCCCTGCTGCACACGTCTCCAGAAATACTTGTTGTGCAGATGGATGCTATCCACCTTGAAGTCGTGGAACATCTTCAGCCCGTCTGCGGCATAGTCTTCCAGATTCTCCTGTCACTCATTGGGGCGGAAGATGGCGTACAGCAACTCGGCGAAGTTCTGCATGTGCTCCTCGTTTTCGCACACCTTCGTGGGCACCCAGTACTCGGTGCCGTTGCTGCCGCTGTGGTGGAACATATTGTCCTCGGGCAACTGACCGACGCTGATCCAGTGGCTGTCGCCCTTGCCCTCGGGGCCGAAGCACGGGCGCACGCAAATCCAGTATTCGGTGCATATCTGACCGGTCTTACTGACGTGGTTGCGTTTGATGACATCGCCGAAACGGTAGTAGGCCGTGCCGCTGAACTTGCCGTTGTCGCCCATCTGCTCGGGTGTGCAATAGACAATCTTCGTCAGGTGCGGCACCTGCTTGATATCCACATCCACGGTGGCCCACGACGAGCCGTCGGTGCTCTTGGTGTAGGTCAGCGTGCCCACGTCGGGGTCGCTGTAGGTGTAGGATAAGGTGGAAGCGGAAAACCCTTTTCCCTTAGACAAACCGATGATGTCGGTGAAGCGCCTGGCAGCCGTCTCCATGTTGTTGGTGGCCACGACGCGGGTCAGCGGGTCGTTCTGCGACTCCTCGCCGATGATGGGTTCGAAGGTCTGGCTCTCATAGGTGGCATCGTCCATCGCACTGAGGTCGGCCAGATGGCTCACCACTTGGTAAAACTTGAAGGCTTTGGATGCCTGCGCCTGCTCCTGCTCCTCGGGCGTCTGCTCGCCGCCTTCGTTCTTGTCGTCCTTACAGGAGGTGACGCTCATGCCGAGAGCGAGCACCAAAGCGGCCATCAGCCAAACGTTGAAAAACTTTCTCATATAATTGTTCATTTTCAATTGTCCATTATCCATTGTCCATTATCCATTGTCCATTATGAATTATTACGGATTCAGCACCTCTGTGCCAGGTATGTAGGGAATATCGACTTGCTGGTTATCGACGGTGATCAGCTTCTGGTAAGCCACATAGCTTGTGAACCAGCTGGCATGCTGAGCCTTACTGTACATTAATGGGTCATTCCGCAGGTGTACGACGGTGAGATGGCGTCCGTCCTTCGACGTGAGGTTGGGATCCGGTCCGCCTTCGTCGTTCACCTTCATCACACGCAAGAACAGCACGGGCTCGTTGAAGACATGGGTCTTGGGCGTGGATGTGGGGCCGTAGTTGCCGATAAAGTCGGCGGGGCGTGCGCTGGCAAGGGCCGTGGTGCGCGGAGAGCGGCGGGGAGTCGTAGAGAATTCCACTCCCATTTTGGTCAGGGGCAGCGTCACCCATTTGTCGTCCTTGGCGTGGCGGTTGATAACGTCCTGATCAGCCACATCCTGAAGGTATATCTTGTCCGTGGTCATAGCCCAAGGCAGATGCCACTTGGTCATGCCCAAGCTGGCCTCGTCCCCGTCCGGCTGGCGTATCTGCGAGGCATCGTAGTGCTCATAGTGATTGTATAAGCGCCAGTGCCAGTCCTCGAATTTCTTGTTATTCACGGATGAACACGCCGTGCGGTACTTGCCAGCCTGAGTGAAGTCATAGACGACGCGGCATATAGCTTGCTTGCCCGTGTTGCCGTCGTTGTAGGCCAGATTGGTGATGAGCGACTTCGACGAGCTGTTGAACTGTTTGCCTTTGCTTGTGAACACCCACATGCTATCTACGGACACCCACAGCTTGCCCAGATCCACGCCGGCATAGTTCAGGATGTCGCGGGAAATATCGCCGTCTTGGGCTAATTTGGCACCCGGATGAAAGTAGTGAGGCTCTTTGAATGCAGCTAGATAGCCGATAAAAGTGGAGAGTCTGTATGCCACCTCGGGAAGCTCCGCCTCTGTGGGCAGGCCGCTGACAGAGGATCCGGAAGTGTCGATGCCATTGAAGTCGAAGGAGACGAACCATGCGGTATGATCTTCTGCCAATGGCAATTCTGGCTGGAAAGGCGAACCCAGGATACAGAACCAGCGGTTGCCCTGCTCGTCCTTCACCACGTCGCCATACTGGTAGGTGCCGGCACCGTCGTTGGTGGCATTTGTGGCGCGGCTGTGGTCAATAGACTGCCTCGGCTCGGAGTTGCTCAGCTTTTCCGTGGGGCCGTATTGTTTGTTGTAGTTCCATACGTCCTCACAGCCCACGATGCCCTCGAACTTGTTGAACGTGCCGCGCGCCATGAGCTGCTTGCCCTTGGCGTAGCGCACCACCCAGCGGTGTTTGTTGTCCCCGAAGAAGCCGTTGTAGTTCGTCACGTTCTGGCCCATCTCGTGGCAGTCGAATTTGAGGTCCTTCATGTTCTTCTTTACCGTCTCCTTCTTCACCTTGTGGAAGTTCGCTTCCGCGCCCGTGCCGCTGGTGTAGCAGATGTTGTAGAGCTCGCAGTACCAAGAGAAGGTGGTCAACCACGAGTAACCACTGTAGAGCAGGTTCAGGCCCTCGGTGTCGAGAATCTTCTTCAGCTCGTCCATACTGGTCATGTTAAAGGCTTTTTCAGCGATACCCTTTTCCTTCCAGCCGTCATAGACTTCTTTCCAGAAATACTGGTTGTGGTACTTGATATTCTTGAAATCGAAATCCCAAAACATCTTCAGGCCGTCGCCGGAATTATCCGAGAGGTGCTGTCTCCAATCGACAGGGTGAAATATGGCGTAAAGCATCTCGGCGAAGTTCTGCATGTTCTCCTCGTCGGTGCATACCTTCGTGGGCACATAGTACTCTGTGCCGTTGCTGCCGCTGTGGTGGAACATATTGTCCTCGGGCAGCTCGCCGACGCTGATCCAGTGGGTGTCGCCCTTGCCCTCCTTGCCGAAGGCGGGACGCACGCAGATCCAGTACTCTGTGCATTTCTTCCCACTCTTGCTGGTGTATTCGCGACTGATGACATCGCCGAAACGGTAGTAGGCCGTGCCGTCGAACTTGCCGTTGTCGCCCATCTGGTCGGGGCTGCAATAGACAATCTTCGTCAGGTGCGGCACCTGCTTGATATCCACCTCCACGGTGGCCCACGACTGTCCGTCGGTGCTCTTCGTATAGGTCAGCGTACCCACGTCGGGGTCGCTCCAGGTGTAGGAGGGGGTGGAAGCGGGAAAACCGCTTCCAGCAGTCAGGCCGATGATGTCGGCGAAGCGCATGGCGGCGGTCTCCAGGTCGTTGGTGGCCACGATGCGTGTCTGCGGGTCGCCGGCATCCTCCTCGCCAACGACGGGTTCGAAGGTCTGCGACTCATACGTCTCATCGTTCATCTCGCTGAGGTCAGCCAGGTGGCTCACCACGTCGTAGAACTTGAGGGCCTTCGTGGCCTGGGCTTTCTGCTCCTCGGCCCGCTGTTCCTCGCTCTTGCTGTCGTTGTCGTCCTTACACGAGGCGATGCTCATGCCGATCCCGCACACCAGTGCTGCCATCAGCCCAAAGGAGAAAATCTTCTTCATAAGTGGTTTCATGTTATATTATTTGTGTTTGTTACCAGTCATTGCATGCCACCACAGCGAGGTTGATGAGGCAGAAGACGACGGCTGCCGCCAGCAGGTAGATGACCGTCAGGAGCCAGTTTTCAACAAGCCATTCGTAGATGGTGGCCAGCCGGTCGTGGCGGTAAATGAAATCCTTTAAGCGGGATTCCGGGCGCGTCTCGTTTGTTTCCATACGTTAATTCGTCGGTTGCCGTTTGAGAATTTTTTTGCAAAGTTGCGGTTTTCTACGCGCCCGTACAATTATAAAGACAATTGGTTACGCCTTTCAGACAAATGGTCATATCCAAAGACAAATGGTCAAATAAGTAAGCCCCGAAACAGAGGCGTTTCGGGGCTTGTGAGGTGAACTCTGATGCAACGTATCAACGTGTCAGCTTGTCAGCTTGTCGATGTGGAATCTCCGGTATTGCGTGGGCGAGATTTGGTACTTGCGACTGAAGTAGCGGCTGAAGACCGAGGCGTTGGAGAAGCCTGCCTTGGACGTAATCTCGGAGATCGGCAGATCCGTGGTCACGAGCAGCTTGCTCGCATATTCCAGACGCAGGTCGCTGACGAACTGTGGCAGCGAGTCGTATTTGCTGCCCTGGGAGAACGCAGCGCCCACACGTTCCTTCGAGATGTGGAACTCGTCGATGATCATCTGGCGGTCGAATGCCGGATTGAGGAACAGCAGGCGGCGACTGACCTCGTGCTCGATATAGTTGAACAGCTCCTCGGGCGAGAGACCGTCCAATGAAATAATCTTGGGCTGCGTGCTTTGCTCTGTCGGGGGAATGGCTCCTGGCCGTGCGGCAGAGGAGTCGGCCAGTGCTTCGTATTTCTCCTTATAGATATAGGCTTCCTTGATCTGCCTGGCCAGCGCGCGGTTCTTCTGCTGCGTCTTGCGCCACTGCCGTGCAGCGTACCATGCGAAGAACAGACCGGTCAAGGCCAGCAGGTTCACGAACAGGGCAACCACGATAATATGGCGCTTGCTGCTTTTCTGCTGTGCTATCTCCTGCTGCTGCTCCTGGACGTGGTAGCGCGCAGCATAGAGGTTGGCCTGACTGAGCAGCAGACGCTCGTTGGTAGCATGGGCGATGTTAGCGTAGCGTTTCCAGAGTTGCAGGCTCTCGTCCTTCCGTCCCTGTGCCTCGGCGGCAACAGCCCGGTCACGGAAGAGCGTGGCAAAGTCGCGCGTCAGCGTATCGCCGCGTTCTTTGCATACGGCTTCCGCCTCGTCGCAGATGGCCTCCATTCGCTCGTATTCGCCCAGCCGGCAGAGCGCAGAGATGATCAGCCTGCGGCCGTCCAGCGTCTTGCCGAGGGGTGTCTGGTCGTAGAGCGAGAGATAGTGTCGGGCGGTATCTTCCTCGCTCGCCGACACCAGAAACGCCCAAGCCTGCGAGCGGTAGAATCCGATATAATCGGGACGGGAGTCATCTTTCGGTTCGCGGTAGAAGCCGTCGTGGTACTCTTCGGGGTGCGCCCCGTAGTCGGCCAGGCGGTCGAGCATGTGCCGGGCCACGGCGGCGACATCGTCGAAACGTTCGTTCTCAAGAAGCACGCTGATCTTGCGTTTCATGGCGATGATGCTGGCGTCGAGTTCGGTGAACTTACGCACGCGGTCAATGCGCCTCAGTACGCTGTCGATCTTTGCCAGACCCTCGTCCGTCTTTCCCAGCTGGGCCAACGTCAATCCCACTTCGGCATCTGTGCGCAACGCCTCCACCTCGGCACCCTGTCGGCGGCATACGTCGGCCAGCTGGATGTTGTAGCGAAGCTGCATCTCGAAGTCGCCCAGCTGACGAGCCGAATAGACCAGTACCTCCAGCACGTCCTGCTGCAAGGCCACGTCCTGCCGAATAGGTTCCTCGCGCAGCAGCTGCTCGCCGATGATGATGGCGGTGTCCTGCCGTGTGGCCTCCATGGCCTGACTGTAAACCTTGATGCGAAGCACCTCTGCATAATAGCTGGGCAGGATTCCCTTTCCCACTGCCGAGTCGATCATCGCCAGTGCCTGCTCCGGCTGATTGCCGTAGGTGTCTAGTATCCGGTCCTTGATTTGCAGCGCCGCCTCCTCCTGCAGATGTCCGGTCTTCCCGCCGCCCGTGCAGCTGGCGACGACAATCAGCAGTGCCATGAGTACACATCGGGAAACTGTCCCGATAAATCTATATTTCCTTGTTACCATAATCCTGGCATTTGTTTCTTGATTCAAGTTTGCAAATGGTATTGGGGTAGATGGCCCGAGGCCACGTGTGTCAGACTGGATAGGCTCTTCACATATCGGCTGCAAAGGTACAAAATAATTTGGTAGTGCGATGCCTTTTTCGCATAAAACCGTGCTGGGCATCAGAAATTACCCTCATTTTTCTTAGTTTACTTGGAAAAGTGTACGGTGCGGGCTGTTGGGAATCTGTTGAGATGTTGAAACGCGGCATCGGATTACCCGAGTGCCGCGTTTCAATAATCATGACCTTATATTATATAAGGTTACTCGATCCAGTCGTCGTCCCAGTCAACGGTGTTGGTCTTCACGCGGGCTGCTGTAGAGGAACCGCCACCATAGGTGATATCAGTATCGCTGCTGACGCTGGTCACGCTGTTAGCCATCATCTGGGTAACTTCAATTTCCACCACGTTCATCGTGGGGCTCTGATACATCTTTTTCATTGTTGTATGTTGTTTACTTGATTACGATTTTCTTGCCATTGACGATATTGATTCCGCGCTGCGGCTTGTTCAGACGCTGACTGGCGATGTTGTAAATCACGCCATCACCTCTTCCATCTTCCATATTACTTCTTGCATCGATGATGCACGTCTCTGTGCCGTCGCCGAAGAACATCTTCACGTTGTTGGGATTGACGTCGGTGGCCGTGATGCCTTTGAGCTGGAAGTAGGCACGGAAGGCACCGATGGAGGCACCGTTCTGCGGATAGTACAGCTTGTTGTTGCCGCCGATGAACAGGATGCTCTTGTTGTTGTCGGCATAGGTGGTAAAGTCATAAGTACCACGGAAGCTGACTTTTTCATCCTTGCTGATGACTTCCTGACCATTGGGATCTTCGTTTCTGACGGTAATACCGTTGAACACAGGATTTTCGATGTTGCTGCCACTCGTCCATTTCACAATATAAGCGTGACCGGCTTCAATCTTGCTGGCTGCTACGAATTCCAGGTTGAGGGTACCTGTGCTGGCGTCGAAGCCAGTGTTGCAGGCATCGCTGTTGCCCAGTTCCATCAATGTAGCGCCTTGGAGCGGTGTGCCTGTTAAATTCTCTACATCGAACGGCAGGCAGAGCGTGTTCCAGTTGCCGTCCTTGTAGAAGGTGCGACCCTGAAGGGTGACGTTGACGTTCTCACTGCTATAGTTGTTGAGGAGGAAAAAGGGAGTGGAGTTCCAGAAAATTCCATGGTATCGTAGCTGCAAGAGTCAGATGCTTAAACGTGCAGACGCATAAATGATGAAAGCACTCTCCCTGATCCTGCTGTTCGTGGTTAGCGCAGCAGCCCTCGGACAGACGCTGCCGACACGCCGGGAACCCACGTTCTACCGCACGGCGGAGGCACGCCGCATCGGCGAGCAGGTGTTGCTCTACCAGCGCGTGACGGGAGGCTGGCCCAAGAACATCGACATGGCGCGCCCGATGACCGGCGAGGAGCGGGCACAGGTGGTGCGCGACAGCCAGCGCCGAGACGATTCCACCATCGACAACAGCGCCACCTATATACAGATGACCTACCTCGCCCGCCTCTATGAGGCGACGGGAGAGCGCCGATACAAGGAAGCCTTTGTGCGAGGCCTGGAGTACCTGCTCAGCGGGCAGTATGCCAACGGGGGCTGGCCGCAGTATTGGCCACAAGGGCGGGGGTATCACCTTCACGTCACCTTCAACGACGACGCCATGGTGGGCACGATGACGCTGCTGCGCGACGTGGCCGCGCAGAAAGCTCCCTACCGCGGCCTGGCCTCCAAGCGCATGCGCCGCCGCCTTCGCCAGGCCTTCGGGCGCGGGCTGGACTGCATCCTCGCGGCGCAGATCCGAGACTCCGACGGAAAACCGACCGTCTGGTGCCAGCAGCACGACCGCGAGACACTGGCACCCGCCCCGGCCCGTTCCTTCGAACTGGCGGCCTTCTGCTCCGACGAGAGCGCGGGCATCGTCCGCCTGCTTATGCAGCTGCCGGACCCCGACGAGCGTGTCCGCGAGGCCGTGTATGGTGCCATGCGGTGGTTCGAGAGCCACCGCATTACGGGAGTGCGCCTGGAACGATACCGGCCGGAAGGCAGTGCAGAAGACGACCTGCGCCTCGTCGCCGACGCCACCGCCGCACCCCTCTGGGCGCGATACTACGACCTGCAGAGCGGTCTGCCCTTCTTCTGCGACCGCGACGGCATCCCGCGTCCACGCATAGAGGACATAGGCCGCGAGCGCCGCAACGGCTACAAATGGTACTGCACACGTCCCTCTCAGCTCTTCCCACTCTACGAGGAATGGTGCCGGCGGGGTGGGCACAGAGAACACCACCGGTCACCAGATGCTTTATATACTCTGACATCCGAGCAAAGAGTCAACAATACTAAATATCTTTTACAGACACTATGGTACAACAAATTAGAAAAACCTGGCGGAGTGCAGGAGCATGGATGGCGCTCACGCTGTGCAGCCTGTTATTTTCATGTTCACAGGCTAAACCCGACTACACCCTGGACTATACCGTATCGTTCGACACGGCTGGGCACTATCTGCTCGTGGACCTGGCCTATAGCGCCGAAGCCGATGCGCCGCAGCAGGAGCTGGTCCTCAACATGCCGCGCTGGGCTCCGGGGTACTACGAGATGCTCGACTTTGCCAAGCACCTGACCGATTTCAGCGCCACCGACAGCCAGCGGCAGCCCGTGGCATGGAGCAAGGAGGGACACAACCGATGGCGGGTGGCACTCCCCGCCGACCGCCGCGTGAACATCAGTTACCGCATCTATGCCAACCAGCGCGACGTAGCCTCCAGCAGAGTAGACTCCACCATCGCTTTCGTGGCACCCGGGGGCGTGTTCATGTACGTGGATGGACAGCAGGAACATCCCGTCAGCGTGCGCTTCAGCCTCCCTGACGGATGGAGACACATAGCCACCGGCCTGCGGCCGCATGACGGCGACTCCGCAGCCTTCACCGCGCCGGACTTCGACGTGCTCTACGACTCACCCTTCCTGCTCGGAAATTTCTGCCGCAGGACATTCAACCATGAGCAGCACGACTACGAACTCGCCTTTGAGACTCCCGACGGAGTGGACTCCATAGGATTCGTAGACGACTTCCGCAGCATCGTCAGCGCCACCACACGCCTCATGGGGGATGTACCCTATGACAACTACTGCCTCATACACATGGGCGAAGGGCAAGGAGGACTCGAGCACTTCAACTCTCAAGCCTGCTACACCGACGGCACCTACCATTTCCCCTCGCGGAGAAA
>Ga0247610_10007576_pt1 | contig 11115 bp, 8 predicted proteins | sample 174DNAGHGhighgp2_FD_193483 | JGI IMG/M metagenome (GOLD analysis project Ga0247610, IMG submission 193483) | Sheep rumen microbial communities from Palmerston North, Manawatu-Wanganui, New Zealand - 1742 DNA GHGhigh gp2 | ecosystem: Host-associated > Mammals > Digestive system > Stomach > Rumen ...
GCTGCATACACGTGGGACAACTTCCACACTCAGTATCAGCGCAACCTCTTGGTGGTAAAGGATACCATCGATGTCAAGAAAAATACCAACGGCGCTGCTCAGGTATTCTCACCGATTCCGGTGGAGAAGATGAGTATCAACCCCGCTGAGGTTGTGTATCGTGCATTCTTGAATCAGCTCGGTGACCTCAAAAATACTTTTGAGATTTCTCCGCTGACCAAGCAGAGCGTAACGGTACATGCAGACGTTGAGACCATCGACGGCAAAAAAATTCGCCTTGACTACGATAATCAGCTTATGTATGTCGGCATTCTGGAGTTCAAGGACTTCTGGACTTGGAAGTCTCAGAAGACATCGCCGGCTTATTTGCTGGCCGACGCCGCCGACAAGGATAAGGTTTGGATTATCTCAAAGGTGAACGGTGAGGAACTGAAGATTGCCTACACTCCGGAAGCTAATTTTAGCTACAATCTGGAGCGTCATCTTCGTGCAAACGGCTTTGCTTCCACCATTCTCGACGATTTCAACATCGAGATTGATGAAAACGGCAGACCATATGCTCCTGTTACCACTCTCGAAAAAGTGGTTGGAATGAGCACTCCGCAGGTGACAGGTGTTGCCGTCGTTGACGTGCAGACGGGTGATATCAAATGGTACAAGCCAGAGGATGCACCAGCGTTCGTCAACAGGATATATCCCGAGTGGTTGATTTATGATCGTATCACGAATTGGGGCGAGTATCCTAACGGATATTTCCACTGGACGAACAACGACGGTCTGCTGCAGCCGTGTGCCGGTATGGATATTGTCCAGACCAAGAACGGATGCTCATACTATGTGGGCATTCAGGCTAAGACCGGTACATTCGACACCGAAGGTTATATGTTGGTTGATATCCGCACAGGTGTTGCCACATATTACAAGCGTGATGGTATTTCGGAGGCTGAGGCTGTTAGAGTTCTCAAGACCAACACCTATAAGAACATCAGTATTCAGGTCAACGACAGTATTCTGTATTTGACCGAGCCCATCTACTATAATATTGAGGGGCTGAATACGTTCTTTGCCACATTTGTTGCCAATGCCGACCTGACAGTAAAGTATTATGCTTTCTGTTCGGCAGACAGCAAGGATGTGGTAGGCGTTGGAGAGACTTTGGAAGAGGCTAAGGCTGCTTATGTGGATTCTTATCACAAGCATATTGCCGTAAAAGCTTCTAAGCTTCAGACTACCGATAAGCGCGCCGAGATGGTGCTCGAAGCCGTGGTGTTGGAGAAGGTGCAGGAGGGAAATGCTTACTACTTCCGTCTGGAAGGTCAGGAAGGCAAGACTTTCTACGCTTACTCCTCTATCACACCGGAAGTCCGTTGGTCCGCCAAAAAAATCAAGATTACCTATAATAAGACTGATGCTAAGTTAATAGCCATCAGCTCATATCAGGCTATTGATTAACTATATGAGAAAAGCCGCTATCCCTAATCGGATAACGGCTTTTCTTTTTTAAAACGGGAAACCGTCAGCGATTAAACTGACGGTTTGAGCGTTGTAAGAGATACTTAAAAGTGCGGCTTTAATATGCGGTCGTTCACATAATCTTCGCCGAACGAAAGCAATATATATGCGGCAATAACGAATACACCGTACGGCCACAGCTTTATTATAACGTTTACTACACCGGTTGCATTCATACAAACGGCCGAAACGCACACGATAATCAGCAGAACAGCGACAATTTCTGCGGCTATTCTTAGTACACTGAGAAATCTTTTAGTCTTTTTCATAATGATAAATTTTTTAAAATAATTTTATAATAATATGTTCAATTCTCTCTTTATCTTCCGCAAGGTATGTTGCTGTTATGCGGAATTAGTTTTGTTTGACCGGTAAATATACCGTAAACGTGTTGCCGTTGTAGGCAGTTGACGATACGGTTAAATTGCCGCGATGGTGTATTACCACTTGTTTGGCAATAGCCAGACCGAGACCGGTACCCTTAATTTTCATATCTTTATGCACCTGCATACGGTAGAATTTTTCGGTTAAGCGCGCCAAATCTTCTTTGTTGATTTTTTGCCCCTTATTGTTGAAAGCAATACTGACCGCACGACCGCCGGCCACATTCTGTCCGGCTTTGGCCGGTATTTCCGGCACGGCTTTCAGTTCAACCGTCACTTCGGAATTTTCCGGAGCGTATTTTATGGCGTTATCCAATAAGTTTTGCAAAACCTGATGAATTTGTTGATTGTCACCGATGATTTTCGGAATACGGTTGGCTTCAATAATATTGATGCTGACGGAACGCTGAAAAGCCTTGATTTTGAGTGCTTGCGTTATATCGTCTATCACCTCATGCAAATCAACCTTATCTTTAAGCTCCTTGTTTTGACCCATCTCCAAACGCGACAGCGACAGCAAATCCTCAATTAAATTGGCCATATATTCGGTTTGTTCTTTCATAATCCCCAAAAAGGCATCGCGGGTTTCTTCGTCGTCATGGGCGGTGGTTTGCAAAGTTTCGATAAAGCCGGAAATAACCGAAAGCGGTGTGCGCAATTCGTGGCTGGCATTGGCCACAAAATCCGATTGCATTTTTTCCAAACTCAGAGCCTTGCTGACGTCGTAAAGCGAAATAACAGCGGCGGCACGTCCTTTGAGGTGGCGCGGCAGTTTGGTAATATGAGCATAAAAGCGGCGGTTGCCGTATTCCGGCGCATGAAACAATACACTTTCCGAATCGCTTTTTGATTTTAAAACTTTGTCGACGGCAGCAATAAAAATATTGGTTGAAAACAAGCGGTCGATGCTGTTGGAAGCCATATTGTGACCCAAAAGCATTTCCGCCGCCAAATTATAATTGGTGATACCGCCCTCGTTATCAAGCATCAGAATCGGGTCAGGTAAGGTATCAAAAACCGCAGCGTCAGAAAGAGTTTGCGCTTCCAAAGTATCGTTCTTGGAAGTCCATATTTTGTGTATGGCATTGATGGCCTGCGCCAACTCACGCGTATCTTTTTCCGAAAGTTCGATGTCGTTTTCGTTGGCATTGCCGGTTGCCAAAGTTTGAATGTAATTACGCAAGGTGCGCAGTTCCGCACTTATCGGAAAAATCAACAACAAATTGGAAACAACCGTAATGGTAAAGCACGTAATCGCCACCAGCGGCGTCATAAAATTGAGCACCGCCAAATCAATGTATACGACGGCCAGCGGCAACGACAGAATAAGGGCGCGTTTAAAATGCCGCGCGTCTATATCTATCTGAGATATTTTAAATCGCTTCTTCATCTGATTTATCCGTCTATAACATCAATAAAATACTGGACTAAGATGTGAAATATTGTAATATACAAGAAGTTTAAATTAGTTTAAGATTTTAAGGTAATATGTCAGAAAAAGAAACAATTTCACCGGGAATGGTGCAGTATATTGAAATTAAAAAGTCGTATCCGGATTATTTGTTGTTTTATCGGATGGGGGATTTTTATGAGCTGTTTTTCGAAGACGCGATAAAGGCTTCGGAGGCGCTTAATATTACGTTGACCAAACGCGGACGAATCAAAGGCAAAGATGTGCCGATGTGCGGTGTGCCGTTTCACGCTTATGAAAATTATATGGCACGGTTGATTAAGGCCGGTTACAAAGTGGCAATTTGCGAACAAATGGAAAATCCGGAAGAAGCGCGCAAACGCGGCTCAAAGTCAGTTGTAAAGCGCGATGTTATCCGTTTGGTTACTTCCGGCACATTGACTGAAGATACGCTTTTGGATGCCAGACGCAACAATTATCTGCTGTGTTTGAGTAAAACACTCAAGGGGTACGGTGCGGCGTGGTTGGATTTATCTACCGGCGCTTTTTATACGCAGGAAATCAATATCGGTACGCAAGGAGAGGCAGCCGAGCTTTACGGGTTGCTGACGCGCATTATGCCGGAAGAAATATTGATTTCCGATGCGTTGTTGCAAAATTCGGATTTGTTCAAACTGTTTAACGAATATAAGGAAAAGCTTTCGGTGTTGCCGCAGGCACGTTTCAATTATGCCAATACTCAAAAGAAACTGCTGTCTTTTTATAAGGTTTCGGCGACCGAGGCTTTCGGCGATTTCAGTAAAGGTGAGATAATTGCCGCCGGATTGGTGTTGGAATATGTGGAAAATACGCAAAAAGGTAAAATGCCGCGTATTGTGAGACCGCTCAAAATATTGGACTCGCTGTATATGGAAATTGATGCGGCTACGCGGCAGAATTTGGATTTGATAAGCGGCCCGCACGGCAATTCGTTGCTTTCGGTGCTTGACCGAACGGTCACCGGATTCGGGGCGCGGATGCTTGCGGCCAGATTATCGGCACCGCTTTTGGATTTGGAAAAAATCAACAAACGTTTGGATGCGGTTGAGTTTTTTTGCAAACACGATGATGTGCGACAAAAACTGCGCTCGTTGTTGAAAATGTGTCCGGATATGGAGCGTTCGCTGACTCGCCTCAGTATCGGCCGCGGCGGCCCGCGCGAGCTCAAATGTGTTGCCGACGCGTTGCTGTTGTTGCCGGAAATTCGCAATACCATGCTGATTTATAAGAGTACGGACGTGGTTGACCAAACTAAGCCGGCTGTGGAAGAAATCGTAAAACGAATCGGCAATCACACCACCTTGGCAGATAAGCTGAACAGCGCTTTGATTGAGGTTGATGCTGCCGAAACATTGCCGGCATTTGCCCGTGACGGAGGTTTTATCAGAAGCGGCTTTCATCCGGGATTTGATGCTTTGTGCGAGCTACGTGACAACGGTACGGATAAAATCGGTGCTCTGCAGGCAAAATATGTGCAATCAACCGGTATTGACAACCTCAGAATTCGCGATAATTCGCTCATCGGCTTTTTTATTGAGGTGCAAAATAAATATGCCACGCAACTGCTATCAGACCCGAACTTTATCCATCGACAATCGGTTTTGAACGCCACGCGTTTTACCACGGCCGAACTGACCGAACTCGAAAATAATATCCGCAGTGCGCGTGAACGGGCGTTGGCGATGGAAATTTCTATTTTTGATGATTTGGTGCGCGATGTTTTGGTGGCGGCCGATGATATATGTCGCACGGCAGAAGCATTGGCGGAACTTGATGTGGCGGCGGCATTGGCTGATTTGGCACTCGAAAACAATTATTGCCGGCCGCAGCTTGATAACAGTTTGCTGTTTGAAGTGGAAGAAGGCCGGCATCCGGTGGTGGAAACGGCCATCAGAAACAATAATGAAGGTGCCTTCGTCGGTAATAACTGTGAACTCAATCAACAGGATAATCGCATTTGGCTGATTACCGGTCCGAATATGGCCGGTAAATCCACGTTTTTGCGACAGAATGCCATTATTGCAATTATGGCGCAGATGGGTTCGTTTGTACCGGCAAAGAGAGCGCATATCGGGTTGGTGGATAAGGTATTTTCACGCGTGGGAGCATCCGATGATTTGTCGCGCGGGCGTTCTACTTTTATGGTGGAAATGATAGAAACCGCCTCAATATTGAATCGTGCCGACGAGCGTTCGTTTGTGATATTGGATGAAATCGGGCGCGGAACCGCCACTTTTGACGGGCTTTCGATTGCTTGGGCAGTGGTGGAATATTTGCACGAGGTAAATAAGTGTCGGGCGCTGTTTGCCACACACTATCATGAATTGACTGTGCTTTCCGAAAAACTTTCGGCGCTGACGTTGCATTGTATGAAAATCAAAGAATTTAACGAGCAGGTGATTTTCATGCATGAGGTAATTGCCGGTGCGGCCGACCGCTCGTACGGTATTCATGTGGCTAAATTGGCCGGTTTGCCGAAAGCGGTTATTCGGCGCTCGGAACAGGTGTTGCAAAAATTGCAAAACGAAAATCGCCAGCATAAGGCGGCGGATTTGCAAGATGAATTGCCGCTGTTTGCGTTTGCCGAGCCGATGGTGGCAGATGCGGTTACGGTAGAACGTGAATCGGCGGTGGAAAAAGCTCTAAAGAATATAGAACCGGATAATATGACAGCGCGTGAAGCATTGCAAAAATTGTATGAACTTAAAGAATTAGCGGAGAAAGAATAAAATGGAAGTTAAAGAATATTTCAAAAATTATACCGAATTTGTGGATTCTGTTACGGCCGAAGTTTCGCGTAACGATGAGATTTTTACCGCGCGGTTCGAACAGCTTTCCAAACTGCTCGGAGGCAATTATTCCCGCTTGGATAATGCTATCGCCGGATTGGCCGGAGAAAGCGGCGAAGTGGCGGATTTGTGGAAAAAAGTCAAATATCACGATTTGGCATACGATGCCGAAACCCGCGAAAAATTCAAAAAAGAATTGGGCGATGTGTGTTGGTATCTGTTTCAGACGGCGTATGCCCTCAAAATGCCGATGGATGAAATCATCGACGGTAATATCGAAAAATTGAAAAAACGCCACAGTAACGGTTTTTCACCGGCATATATGCAGCAAAAGAAAGGTGCATAAAATGGCACAGACCGTCGGCGTTTTACTTCCGCTGCCTTTTGATAAACCGTTTGATTATACGGTTGATTTTGCAGTACAAATCGGGCAGATTGTGGAAGTGCCGTTCGGGAAGGAAAAACAAATCGGCGTGGTGTGGAGTTTGGAGTCGACCTCGGAATTGGAACAGGGAAAAATTAAAGCAATTATCAAAGCGTTTGATTTTCCGCCATTATCTTTGCAAATGATAGAATTTATCAAGTGGGTGGCGCGCTACAATATGGCGCCGCTCGGCTCGGTTTTGAAAATGGTAATCAGCGTGCGTTCGGTGTTTGAGCCGTCACCGCTGACAACGCTGTACACTCTTTCCGGAAAAACTTTGGCTGAGGCCAAGCTGAAAAATTCGGATGCGCGTTGGCATGTAATGGATTTATTGAAACACGCGCCATATACCAGACAGGAAATTGCCGCCGGTGCCGGAGTGAGCCAAGGGGTTATCAAACCGATGATAGATGCCGGTGTTTTGGTGCCGATTTATGTGGAAAATAAAAAAGAATTTACCGAGCCGATAGGTGATTATATGAAAGTGGATTTGACCGCCGAACAAACAAAGGCCGCCGAATTGTTGTGTTGCAAAGTCGGAGCCGGATTTTCGGTAACACTTTTGGACGGGGTAACAGGCTCGGGCAAAACCGAAGTTTATTTTGAGGCGGTGGCGAAAGCACTCGAGCAAAATACGCAGGTTTTGATTTTGGTACCGGAAATTTCTTTGACTACACAATGGTTACGGCGTTTTCAAAACAGATTCGGGGTGCGTCCGGCGTGTTGGCATTCGGGGCTGACGGTCAAAGAACGTACCGATACTTGGAAGGCGATTATCGAAGGGCGAGTCAAGGTGGTGGTCGGTGCGCGCTCGGCGCTTTTTTTGCCGTATACCAAACTCGGGCTGATAGTTATTGATGAAAGTCACGACCATTCATATAAGCAGGAAGATGCCGTTAATTATCAAGGGCGGGATATGGCGGTGGTACGTGCCAAAATCGAACATTTTCCGGTTATTTTATCAACCGCGACACCGGCACTTGAAACAATGGTTAATGTGGACGAGGGAAAATATGATTGTGTTAAACTGAACAGCCGTTATGCCAATGCCACATTGCCGGATATAAAAATCATTGATATAAAAAAAGATAAACCGCAACGCGGGGAATGGGGCGTTTCGTGGTTGGCTCCCACGATGGTAAAAGCTTTGCAGAATAATTTGGAAAACGGCGAACAATCGGTATTGTTTTTAAATCGGCGCGGTTATGCTCCGCTTTTGATTTGTCGCGATTGCGGACATCGGATTCAATGTCCGAGCTGCAGCGCGTGGCTGACCGAGCATAAAAATGCGCATAAGCTGATGTGCCATCATTGCGGATATGTAGATGATATTCCGGAGGTTTGTCCGCATTGCGGTTCGGCCGAGGGATTGACAGCTTGCGGTCCGGGGGTGGAACGAGTGGCAGAAGAAGTTTGTATGCGGTTTCCGACAGCAAAAGTCGACATTTTATCAAGCGATAGTGCCACCTCGTTTACGGCGGTTTCCAAGATAATCGGCAAAATGGAGCGCAAAGAAATAGATATTTTAATCGGTACGCAGATAATTGCCAAGGGGCACCATTTTCCGGACCTGACATTGGTTGGAATTGTTGATGCCGATTTGGGGTTGATGAGCAGCGATTTGCGCGCGGCCGAGCAGACGTATCAACTATTGTCACAGGTGGCGGGACGTGCCGGACGCAGCGATAAACACGGTACGGTTTATGTACAAACTCTGCATCCGGAAAATAATGTGCTGAAAGCGTTGCTCAATAATGACAGAGCATTGTTTATGGACTTTGAAAAAGAAAGTAGGCAGATTTTGCATTATCCGCCGTACGGCAAATTGGCGGCGCTGATAATTTCCGGCAGCAATCAGCAACAGACGGCCGCGGTGGCATCGGCATTCGGGCGTACCGCGCCGGATACGGAAAATATTTCGGTGTTGGGGCCGGCACCGGCGCCACTTTTTATGTTAAGGGATAAATATCGCTATCGGCTGATGCTTAAAACCGCTCGCAATATTAATATTCAGCAGGTGTTGCGCGAATGGCAAAAAATGGTAAAAGTGCCTTCGAGTGTGCGGGTAGAAGTGGATATCGACCCGTATTCGTTTACTTAAAATCAATGTGTTGAAAGAAGAATTCCGCAAATATAAAGTAGGGTAAACAAGCCCAAAGTAAGAGCATTGGCGGCTATCACAACGTTATTGTTGCCAATTACGCTTACGCTGTGTGTAAGTGCTGCAGGTTGCCTTGAGTTTTGCGGTAAATCCGATAGATTATCATTAGCCGGACAGCTGCGTGATAATATATCTCTGATTTGTTGATCTATATCCGTCATGTTTAGTCCGATAATCAGTTGGCTTTGCGCAGTTCATTGTAAATTTCGATAAAGTCTTTCACTTTACCGGCAGCCACATCAAGCGAATCGCCACAGACTTTCATATATATCAATTTAATCAGTTCGGCTTTATCATGAGGTTCCAGCGAAATATTGCGATTAGTGAGCCAAGTTTCAATATTTTCGATAACCAGACTCAATACTTCTGAGTTAATGGTAGTGGCCGAATAGGTTGCGACATTGAGCGATAGGTCGGTTAGTTCTTGCTCGTCAACATGGAGAATTTGCGCCAATTTATGCCGTTCGACTTCACCCAGACGACGTGGCGAACCGTTTTTAATATATTGTTGAATATATGCAATATTTTTACCGATTGCCAGCGATACCTGTGCATAATTCAAACCGCGCTCCAAGATTAATCTGGATATTTTTTTACGAATTTCTTCCGTGTTTTCCATAACTTACCTCAAATGATGTTCGACTCTTACATTATATAATATATATCTTAGAAAGTAAAACGATATTTTTCTTATTGACTTGATTATATTTTTCTTATAAACCCAAATAAGGAGGGATGGAAAATGGCGCATAACGGAATGTCGGCTGCAACTGCAAAAAGACGAGGATACGTTTTGGATAAAAACGGAATATGGCGTAAAAAGACGGCTTTGGAGAAATATTATGAAGAAGGATACCTTGAATTGGAAGGTAGTCCTTTTTCGGCAGAGCAGCGGAAAAAGGCAGGGGAAATATTAGCAAGGGATTATTACTTAGGAAATTATAATAAATTACAATCGTGCAAAATTTTTCAACTGAATATAAGAACAACCGGTAGCGTAGGAAGCGACAGGGCTATGTACTATAAAGAAAGATATTTGCGCGCCGTCAAAAATATTCCGTACGAATTCTGGCCTACGGTTTATAAAGTGTGTATCGAGGATATGAGAATAGATCAATTCGAAGAAAAAAACGATAATTCTTTGAGAACAAAAAATAAATATTATTGCTTAAAAGTCTTTCTGTGTCTGGGTTTGGAAAGATTGCTTAAATATTATTTACAAAAAAATAAAAAAAGTTCTTGACATTTAGTGACCAATGTGATAAGAAAATTATCATAATCGATAATTGTATTAAGAAAAAATAAAAAACAACGGGGATTGAGTTTGGCTCAATCTCCTTTTTTTATGGAGTGAAAATGATGTATCGCGCAATTATGGATAGAGTTATTGTACGGTTATGCAATACGAACGATAAGTCGCCTCTTATATGCGAAGAAAGACGCTATCGCAATCGGGGTGTGGTTTTAAGCGTGGGGCCGGAGGTTTCCGGAGTAAAAGCAGGTGACGAAATTATTTTTCATTATTTTGATGATTTGCCATTGGCGCAAAAAGATGTCGTGGCGGTTCGTGAAAAAAGTATTTTGGGAATCGTCGACGAATCGGTTTAATTCTAATTTTTTTTAAGGAGAAATAAATGATGCAAGAAAATTTGTCTCGCAAAGAATTGCGAGATGCTTGGCAACGGAAAATTTCCGCCGCCGAAAAAAAATATGCCGATTATTATGATTTGATATCCGAAATACGCGGATATTATCGCAACGAGCGGCGACGCAACAAACAAAATGTGTTTTGGGCAACGGTGGAAACAATGAAGCCGTTTTTGTATTTTAAACAACCGACGCCGTTTATTGTGCGCAGCCGTAAAGCGGTCGATGAAACTCAGCTGTTGGCCGCCACGATTTTGGAACGGGCTCTTTATTGGAATATGAAACAATTTGATTTTGACAGCGTGGTCAAATATGCCCGTAATGATTTTTTGCTTTCGGGAATGGGAGTGTTGTGGGAACAATACTGTCCGAGTTTTTATACCATCGGTAACGAAATGCTCAAAAGCAGTGAGCAGGTTAATACAACCTATGTAAATCCCACTATGTTTTTGATGGATACGCAAAATGTCAATGTGTGGGAAGATGTGGAGTGGATTGCTCGCAAAACCTATATGTCGATTGCGGATATTTATGAAAATTTTGATGCGAATATTGCCAAATATCTCAATTCACGTTTTGGTGATGTCGGTAATATTACCGTTTATGAAATTTGGGATAAGCCGAGCCGCTCGATTTATTATTATAGTCCGGAATATCAGGCTGATTTTTTGGATGTTTATGAAGATACGTTGCATTTGAGCGGATTTTTCCCGTGTCCGAAACCGATTATGTCATCGCTTGCCAACGAC
>Ga0247610_10007578_pt1 | contig 11113 bp, 8 predicted proteins | sample 174DNAGHGhighgp2_FD_193483 | JGI IMG/M metagenome (GOLD analysis project Ga0247610, IMG submission 193483) | Sheep rumen microbial communities from Palmerston North, Manawatu-Wanganui, New Zealand - 1742 DNA GHGhigh gp2 | ecosystem: Host-associated > Mammals > Digestive system > Stomach > Rumen ...
CATTGTCGGTGAACCAACAAGCATGCAGCCTGCCATCGCCGAGAAAGGACTGATGGTCATCGATGGCTATGCCGATGGCGTCAGCGGTCATGCAGCCCGTGAGGAGGGCGTAAATGCCATCTATGAAGCCCTCGACGACTTGGTTTACTTGCGTGATTACCAGTTCCGAAAGGTCAGCCCATTACTTGGCCCCACGAAGATGACGGTAACTGTCATTGAAGCCGGTACCCAGCATAATGTGATTCCTGATCACCTGCATTTCGTGATCGATGTGCGTACGAACGAATATTACCAGAACGAGTTCCTCTTTGAATTCCTGCGCAAGAAGATGCAGAAATGTCGTCTTGAGGCCCGTTCCTTCCGTCTCCATTCGTCATGCATCCCTGAGGACCATCCGTTGATACAGCGCTGCATCGCCATGGGTATGAAGCCCTTCGGCTCTCCCACGCTCAGCGATCAGGCACTGATGCCCTTCCCCACCTTCAAACTGGGTCCTGGCGATTCTTCGCGCAGCCACTCCGCCGACGAGTTCATCCGCATCTCGGAAATAGAACACGCCATCAGCACTTATATACAATTGTTAGACAACTATTAATATGCAGACAAACAGTCATTTATCACGGCTCATTCACGACCAGGCCAAGAACTACGGCGACCGTGAGGCACTGATCTACCGCGACTTCGGCAGCAAGGAATGGAAGTCATGCTCGTGGAATCAGTTCTCGGATATGGTAAAGAAGGTATCAAACGCCATGCTGAACCTTGGTGTGAAGCTGCAGGAAAACGTGGGTATCTTCTCGCAGAACTCCGTACAATACCTGTTTTGTGATTTCGGCGCCTGGGGCATCCGTGCCGTCACCATCCCCTTCTATGCCACCAGCAGTGAGCAGCAGATACAGTTCATGGTGAGCGATGCCAAGGTACGGTTCCTCTTCGTGGGCGAACAGGAGCAGTACGATAAGGCTCGGCGTGTGGTTTCGATGTGTCAGACACTCGAGCGTATTATCGTCTTCGACCGCAATGTACGCATCTCCACCCACGATCCCAATGCCATGTACTTCGACGATTTCCTGAAGCTGGGAGAGAATTATCCGCGCCAGACAGAGGTGGAATCTCTGCAAGCACAGGCATCGATGGATGACATTGCCAATATCCTATATACCTCTGGCACCACAGGCGACTCCAAAGGCGTTATCCTCACCTGCGGACAATATCACGCTGCTTTCGAGGCCAATCACAAGTGCGTGCCTGTAGGCGAAGATGACCGTGTACTGAACTTCCTGCCCTTCACCCATATCTTCGAGAAAGGCTGGAAGATACTCTGTCTGACGGAGGGTGCCAAGTTGATCGTGAACACCTATCCATTGGAGGTGCAGCAGTCGATGAAGGAGACTCACCCCACATGTATGTCGTCAGTGCCCCGTTTCTGGGAAAAGGTCTACATGGGCGTTCTCGAACAGATTGAGAAGGCCAGTGCCCCCAAGCGAAAACTCTTCCAGCACGCCCTCAGCGTTGGTAAGAAACATAATATCGATTATCTCTCGAAAGGCAAGCGTCCACCTTTGGCCCTGCATTTCGAGTACGAGATGCTCAACAAGACCGTCTTTTCACTGGTCCGTAAGGAGCTGGGCCTCGAGAATGCCCACTTCTTCCCAACAGCTGGTGCAACGGTCAATCCAAAGGTCGAGGAGTTTGTACATTCTATCGGCATCAACATGGTGGTAGGCTATGGTCTGACGGAGAGTCTGGCCACAGTATCCTGCAACCATCTCGGTGAACCCTTCACCGTGGGCGGTGTCGGCATCCCCATCGAAGGTCTCGACGTAAAGATCAGCGAAGAGGGTGAGGTGCTGCTCAAGGGTCCCACCATCACCATCGGCTATTACAACCGCGAAGATCTGACAAAGGCTGCCTTCACCGACGACGGTTATTTCCGTACCGGAGACTCCGGTTATCTGAAAGACGGCGAACTCTTCCTGAAGGAGCGTATCAAGGATCTCTACAAGACCTCCAACGGCAAGTATATCGCCCCACAGATGATCGAGTCGAAGTTGTTGGTGGATAAATTTATTGATCAGATAGCCATCATCGCCGACCAACGTAAGTTCGTCTCGGCATTGATCATCCCCGTCTATCCCTTATTAGAAGAGTACGCGCGCGAGCACCATATCGCCTTCGAGAGTCGTGAACAGCTCTGTGCCAACCAGCAGATCTACGACATGATGAAGGAGCGCATCGACACCCTTCAGCAACAGCTGGCCCATTATGAACAGATCAAGCGTTTCACTCTCCTGCCCCACCATTTCTCGATGGAGAAGGGTGAGCTTACCAATACGCTGAAGATCAAACGTCGCGTGCTCAACGAGAATTATAAGAAAGAAATCGACGCCATGTACGCTGAATAATCAGCGCATCCGTACTACCACGTTTTGACGGGTTGCGTCTGTCCGGCTTTCAGCTTGACAGTTTTCTGCTGACCGTTATACAACAAGGTAACGGTACTGTTATTCTTGGCCTTGATCTGGCAGGCACGTACCTTACCACCCTTCCATTCGAAAGAGACCTCGAAGCCGCCACGGGCACAAAGACCGCTGACGGCTCCTTCTTTCCATGCTTCAGGCAGGGCTGGCAACAATTCAATTGACCATTGACCATTGACCATTGAAGACTGCATCAGCATCTCGCAGACGCCTGCTGTTCCACCAAAGTTTCCATCGATCTGGAAAGGCGGATGGGCATCGAAGAGATTGGGATAGGTACCTCCGCTACGACGACGGTCAGGGCCACGATACTTATCTGGTGAGACATACGTCAGCAATTTCTGGTAGATGTGATAAGCCTGTTCCGGTTTGTGCAGACGTGCCCAGAGGTTGATGCGCCAGCCAGTGCTCCAGCCAGTAGTTTTGTCACCCTTAATCTCCAATGACTTCTCTGCAGCTTTCTGTAGGGTGGCATCTGTCAGATGATTGCCAGGATAGAGTCCGATGAGGTGACTTTGGTGACGATGCTGGAAATCCCAGTCATCCCAATCGTAATACCATTCATTGATATCACCCATGTGACCAATGGTATAGGGGTGCAGACGGGCAAGAGCCTTCTCCATCTCCTTGTTCCTCTCGCCCAGGATCTTACCTGCAGCGATGGTGTTGATAAAGAGTTCGCGGATAATCGCCATATCGGCTGTGCCACCGTAGCAGGTCATACCATGATAGCCCTTATCCGTCTTGTATTCGTTCTCAGGCGAGGTGCTGGGGGCTGTGATGAGTTTACCAGGTGCCTTGGGATTCTCGATGAGCCAACGCAGACAGAACTGCGCAGCACCCTTCATCAACGGATAGGCCACCGTGCGCAGATAATTTTTGTCCTGCGTGAACTGATAGCGCTCCCAAAGGGTATGAACGAGCCAGGCACCGCCCAAGTTCCAGTTGGCCCACTCCGGTTTCTCGTTCTTCTCGCCTACAGGATTGGTCATCGCCCAGATATCAGAGTTGTGGCTCGAACACCAGCCCTCGTGAATGCCATAATAGTTTCTGGCTGTGTATTGGCCGTTGGCAGCGAGGGCTTTCACGAAGCCGTCGAGAGGTTGTGCCATCTCCGCCATATTCGCTACGAAGGCAGGCCAGTAATTCTCTTCAAGGTTGATGTTGACGGTGTAGTTGCCTCGCCAGGGCGACCAGAGATGGGGCGTCCAGAGACCTTGCAAGTTAGCAGGCACATTGTCTGTCCTCGAAGAGGAGATGAGCAGATAACGTCCGAATTGGAAATAGAGTTCTTCGAGGTAGCGGCTCTGGCCCCCGCCATCAGTATAGGCTTTCAACAGGGCATCGGTATAATCGGAATACTCAGAAGACTCCGAGTAATCCGATTTCTCAGACAGTCTGATCTTTACACGGTCGTAGATGGCCTTATAGTCAGCGAGATGCCTTTCGTAGAACTCGTCAAAACTGAAATTCTGCGTGTGCCAGATGTCATTGGCAACGTTCTCCAAGTAGGGTGCTCCCTCATTGACAGGATGTTTGTCGAAGCCGTTAAAGCTCGTCTCGTTGACGATATAGATAATCGCCTCCTTAGCGTTCGTGATGGTCAGCGAAGAGTCAGCAGCCGACACCTCACCATCAGTCTTCACGTTGAGCATCGTACAGAAGTGGATGCTCTCCTGCGGATCACCTGTGGCGTAACCTGTCATCGTCAGTTGTGTGGGGATGCTCTTTACCTTATGGGGCACCTGTGCCGTCAGGGCGATACGACAGTTGACAGCGCCTCGCAAACGAATGGCGATAAGTTTATCAGGGTTTGAGGCAAAGTATTCTCTCGTGACAACAGCACCGTCACGCACATAACTGTCTCTAATAATAGCACTATCAAGGTTGAGACTGCGGTGGTAGTTGCTGATCTCGCCCAAGCCCAGATCTTTGATATGCAGCGTGCCGAGGGGTTGGAAATGCTGCGAGTTAGGTCCCTGCACATGCAACTGCAAGGAATCGGCCAATGCATAGTCCTCGTTGAAGAGTGCCTTGCGGATATCTGGTATCCACTTGTGGGCATCGGCATCGAGATTACGGTCCACGGGCTTGCCTGTCCACAGGGTAATGTCATTCAGGTAGATGATATTGTCGTCAGTACCACCATAGACCAAAGCACCAAGTTTTCCATTACCGATGGGCAATGACTCTTCGAAATAGGTAGCAGGCTTGTCGTACTGCAGCACCATCGGTGCCTGGGTGGTTTGTGCCGTTGCCGATAGGCAAAATAGGGCGGAAATGAGCATATATTGCTTCATAATCATTGTTTTTTGGTTATTCGTTTGCAAAGATACAAATTATTTTGTATATTTGCAGCATAAAACCAAAAATTATAAAGCAATGCAACCCATAAAGACATTAAACGATATGATTATCTTCCTCCAGCAGCGAGGAGATAAGAAGCGTGTAGCCGTCGTGTGTGCCAACGATGCCAGTACCCGTTACGCTGTAGAGAAAGGCGTTGAAATGGGATTTATCGAGCCCATCTACGTGGATGGCGACGACAAGGAAGAGTGTGCCCGCAGAGCTGTGGCACTGTGTAAAAGTGGTGAGGCCGACATCCTGATGAAAGGCCTTGTGAATACTGATGTGCTCCTGCGCGCGATATTAGATAAGGAGAATGGCATCATCCGTCCTGGTCATGTGCTCACCCATGTGGCGATGGCCGAGATTCCCAAATATGAAAAGCTGCTCTTCTTTACCGATGCAGCCGTCATTCCCGTGCCCACAGAGGCCCAGCGTCGCCAGCAGATTCATTATATGAACTACGTCTGCCACGCTTTGGGCATCGAGGAACCTCGCATCTCGCTCATCCACTGTGCAGAGAAGGTCAGTGCCAAGACCTTCCCTTATACGGTCGACTATCTGGAGATTATCGCCGAGGCACAGACAGGCAAGTTCGGGCGTTGCATCATCGATGGTCCCCTTGACCTGAAGACTTCGCTCGATTCCGTGAGCCTGCGCGAAAAAGGTATCCACTCCGTCATCGACGGTCAGGCCGATGCGCTGATTTTCCCGGATATCGTGGCAGGTAATGTATTCTACAAAACGATCACGCTCTTCGGCTATGCCAAGACCGCAGGCGTGCTGCAGGGTACCCAGTGTTGCTGTGTGTTGCCCTCACGCGCCGACAGTCCTGAATCCAAATACTACTCTTTGGCATTAGCTGCAATATAACTCTATGAAAGAAAAAGATGAAGATACTCGTGATCAACCCTGGCTCTACATCCACGAAGATGGCGGTCTTCGAGGATGAGACACCTGTACTCGTCCGTAATATTGTCCACAGCCCTGAGGAGCTCTCGCATTTCGATGATGTGATAGAGCAGCAGGACTTCCGTCGTCAGCTGGTACTCGACGAATTGCGTCAGGCTGATATCCCAGTGGAGTTTGATGCTGTCATCGGTCGTGGTGGACTGGTGAAGCCCCTCGAAGGCGGTACCTATGAGATCAACGACCTGATGATTCAGGACACCCACAGCGGCATCGCCCTCCATAATCACGCTTGTAACCTCGGTTGCCTGATTGCCCATGAGATTGCGGCAACGATCCCTCATTGTCGTTCGTTTATCGCTGACCCTGGTGTCGTCGACGAGCTCAACGACTATGCCCGTATCTCCGGTTCCCCATTGATGAACCGCATCTGTATCTGGCATGCTCTGAACCAGCGTGCCATCGCCCGTCGCTATGCCGCTGAGATCGGCAAGGAGTATGAGGATCTGAATCTGATTATCTGTCATATGGGTGGCGGTATCTCCGTAGCTGCCCATGAGAAAGGAAGGGCGGTAGATGCCAACAATGCCCTTGATGGCGAAGGACCATTCTCACCTGAACGGGCAGGCTCCTTGCCAGCATCAGATTTGATCCGTCTTTGTTTCAGCGGTAAGTACAATGAGAAACAGCTCTTGAAACGTATTGCGGGTAAGGCTGGTTTGAATGCCCATCTGGGTACCAATGATGTGCGTGAAGTGCTTCGTCGTATCGAGGACTATGGCGACAAGCACGCCAAACTCATCCTCGATGCGATGATCTATCATGTGGCGAAGAATATCGCTTCTGAGAGTGCGGTGCTTTGCGGCAACATCGATGCTATTTTGCTGACAGGCGGACTTGCTCGTTCAGAGTACATTGTGAGTCGTCTGCGTGAGCGTATCGGCTTCCTCGCACCCATCCGTTGTTTCCCTGGTGAGGACGAGATGGAGGCGTTGGCCCTCAACGCCCTTGCCGTGCTTCGCGGCAAACGAAAAGCAAAAGAATACAAATAAAATAAATCCCCGCCGACTGGCGGGGATTATTGTTATGCATCGATATTCGCGTAGGTCGCGTTCTTCTCAATGAACTGTCGACGCGGCTCAACATCATCGCCCATCAGCATCGAGAAGATCTCGTCGGCCTCAGCGGCGTTCTCGATGGTCACCTGCTTCAGCAGACGGTTCTCGGGATTCATGGTGGTCTCCCAAAGCTGCTCTGGGTTCATCTCACCAAGACCTTTGTAGCGCTGTGTGTGCAGGGCTGTGGCGTTCTCGTCGCCAGCCACATACTTGTCGATGAAGGCCTGACGCTGCTGCTCGGTGTAGCAGTACTCCGACACCTTCTTATAAGTACACTTGTAAAGCGGTGGGGTGGCGATATACAGATGGCCTCCCTGAATCACCTGCGGCATGAAACGATAGAAGAGCGTCATGATCAGCGTGTCGATGTGCGAGCCATCGACGTCGGCATCGGTCATGATGATGATCTTGTCGTAGCGCAATTTTTCGATATTAGCCTCACGGTCGCCCTCGCCCTCAACGCCGAAGCGAACACCGATACTCTGGATGATGTTCATCACCGACTCAGCCTCGAACACACGGTGCCACTGTACTTTCTCCACATTCAGGATCTTACCACGCAACGGCAGGATAGCCTGGAAATGACGGTCACGACCCTGCTTGGCACTTCCACCTGCTGAGTCACCCTCGACGAGGAAGATCTCACAGTCCTTCGGATCCTTGTTAGAACAGTCAGCCAGCTTACCAGGCAGACCGCCACCCGTCATCGGGTTCTTGCGCTGCACACTCTCGCGGGCCTTGCGGGCGGCGATACGGGCGGTAGCAGCCAGCACCACCTTGTCGCAGATCATCTTGGCCTCCTTCGGATGCTCCTCCAAGTAGTTGGCCAATGCCTCGCCTACGGCCTGCTGCACAGCACCAGCAACCTCCGAGTTACCAAGCTTGGTCTTGGTCTGACCCTCAAACTGAGGCTCGGCCACCTTGATGCTAATCACTGCTGTAAGACCCTCGCGGAAGTCTTCAGGTGCAATCTCAATCTTGGCTTTCTCAATCTGCTTGGAGATCTGAGGATCGTTGTCGGCATATTTCTTCAAGGTACGGGTGAGGGCAGCACGGAAACCGGCCAGATGGGTTCCGCCCTCAATCGTATTGATATTGTTCACATAGGAGTGGATATTCTCCGAATAGTCGGTGTTGTACATCACGGCCACCTCGATGGGGATACCCTGCTTTTCTGTCTTCAGATAGATGACATCGTCGACGAGGTGCGTGCGGTGACGGTCCACGTAGCGCACAAACTCCTTCAGACCGTCCTTGGCGTGGAACACCTCGGGCTGCTTCAGGTTGCCCTCCTCATCAGGACGCAGGTCGGTGAGCGTGATGGTGATGCCGGCATTCAGGTAGGCCAGCTCACGCATACGACGGGCAATGATGTCATATTTGTATTCTGTCGTGGTGAAGATAGTACCATCGGGCCAGAACTGCTGACGGGTACCTGTCTTATCTGTGTCACCCACGATCTTCACGTCGTAGAGGGGCTTACCCTTCTCGTATTCCTGCTGGTAGATATGGCCGTTGCGGAATACCTGTGACATCATATGGGTGGACAGGGCGTTCACACAGCTGACACCCACACCGTGCAGGCCACCAGACACTTTATATGAGCCCTTGTCGAACTTACCACCGGCATGGAGCACAGTCATAACGACCTCTAGGGCACTCTTATGCATCTTCTCGTGCTCATCCACGGGGATACCACGACCATTATCCATCACCGTGATGGAGTTGTCTTCGTTAATCGTCACTTCAATATGTGTACAATAGCCAGCCATCGCCTCGTCGATAGAGTTGTCGACGGTCTCGTTCACCAGATGATGGAGTCCCTTCTCACTGATGTCACCGATGTACATGGCTGGGCGCTTGCGCACGGCCTCTAAACCCTCGAGTACCTGAATATTACTCGCGGAATAATTTTGTTCCTGATTCAGTTGTTCGTCTGTCATTTTACTACTAATTGAATTATGGGTGCAAAATTACAAAAAAAAAGTCAGATAAACATAGTTTATCTGCTAAAAAAACACAAAAAGAAAGCCGCAATTCTTAAAGAATCGCGGCTTCTATTGTTTTTTAACAATCAACCTTTACAGTTTGTTGACGTGCTGTGCCAGACTTGACTTCAGGTTTGCGGCCTTATTCTTGTGAATAATGTTGGTCTTAGCCAGCTTGTCCAGCATCTTCTGTACTTTGGGATACAGGGCAGCAGCCTCGTCCTTATTCGTCATAGCGCGGAGTTTGCGCACAGCGTTACGCATGGTTTTTGCGTAGTAGTGGTTGTGAAGGGCTCTTTTCTTCTCCTGACGGATGCGCTTCACGGATGATTTGTGATTTGCCATTTTTTTTCTTTAATTTTTTAATTTTTTACCTTTTTACTTTTTAAATTAAAGCCTGTGGGTCTTGCATCATCATGACCGCCCTGGGCAGCCCCGAAGGACCATCACCACCTTTCCCTGCTCTTGCAAGTAGCACTTGGCTGTGCAGATGGCGAATTTAATTTTTTTGTAGTCCCTAGGAGAGTCGAACTCCTCTTTAGAGAATGAAAATCTCTCGTCCTAGCCGATAGACGAAGGGACCATACAATGCATAATTAATAATGCATAATGCATAATTGTCCGCAAAAGCGGGTGCAAAGGTACTGCTTTTTCTTGAATCCACCAAATTTTCTTTTAAAAAAATGTCTCATCTCTCAATTATTATGCATTATGCATTATTAATTATGCATTATTTCGTATCTTTGCACTCGTATGCTGACTAAGACACCAGCCATCGTGCTCCATTCACTGAAGTACGGCGAGACACGACTCATCGTCGATATGTTCACCCGTAGTCACGGTAGACTTTCATTTATCGTCAGTCTGCCGAAGTCGCCCAAAGGGAAGATCAAGAAGCAGTTCTTCCAACCCCTGACCTTGCTGGAGATCGAGACCGACGTCCGCCCGCGCCTACAACTGCAGAAACTCTCCGATGTCCGTCTGCTCCATCCCTTCTCCACGATTCCCTTTGATCAGCATAAGCTCTCCATTGCACTATTCATTGCCGAGTTTCTCTATTATGCCTTGCGGGGAGAACAGCAGAATGCACTCCTTTTCGATTATGTCGTTGATAGTATCCAGTGGCTCGATAGCCAGGACAACCGCTTTGCCAACTTCCATCTGGTATTCCTCATGCGTTTGAGCCGTTTCTTGGGGTTCTACCCCAACCTCGACGACTATTCTCCAGGCGACTATTTCGATCTCCGCGAAAGTGTCTTCCTACCCGCTCCGCCCGTCCATCGCGATTTCCTCCAGCCTGATGAGGCCCAGAAGGTACAGCTGATGATGCGTATGGACTACGCCACCATGCACCTCTTCCAGATGTCACACACCGAGCGCAACCGTCTCCTGGAGGTTGCCCTCTCCTATTACCGCCTCCACCTTCCCGACTTCCCCGATCTCAAATCCCTGAGCGTCCTGCAAGAGCTATATTCTTAGATACAAATGCAACAGATACAAACCGCTATATTAATATTCTATAAGATTCTTCCCTTTATTTGATACCCTCAATTTTTCCAAAATAAAATGTATCTTTGTATCAATCAAAAATCGGCATTATTGATGATTCTGATTCTCAAATAGTTAATCATCATCGCGCTTGCTACAAACCGATGCTACAAAACTGCTACAAATCTATTTCGCCCTCATATTTGTAGCAGACAGCCTCACGCCCTCTACCCTTACACTAAACACCCTCTAGTGTCATACTAAAGCCCCTATAGTGCCGGGGTAAATTACACAGTAGGAACCGTCCCTACTATGTACAATCGTGTTGCAAAAGTTGCAGTTGCAAAACGCTATATTACACTCCTATCTTTTATTCCTATATTATTTATACCCTCAATTTTTCCAGATTTAATTGCAACTTTGAAACTAACCGTTATAAGGACACTATTAACGACTGATAATCAGGGGATTTGCCTATTCTTGACCAGTTGCAAACAGAAGTTGCAGATAAGTTGCAATTCTGAATCATGCTCTATCTGCAACAGCATCTTGAAGGTCGATGCCCTCTACCCTTACACTAAAACCCTCTAGTGTCATACTAAAGCCCCTATAGTGCCGAGATAAAATTACACAGTAGGGACGGTTCCTACTGTGTACTCGAGAATTCCAAATAATTCCGCGATATTCGTCAAAACGGCCCAAAGGGTGCTGAAACATTTTCATCCCTTCGGGCCTTACAGATCATGATATAATTAACAAAACAGAGTAGATTAAGGATTTGAGT
>Ga0247610_10007579_pt1 | contig 11112 bp, 10 predicted proteins | sample 174DNAGHGhighgp2_FD_193483 | JGI IMG/M metagenome (GOLD analysis project Ga0247610, IMG submission 193483) | Sheep rumen microbial communities from Palmerston North, Manawatu-Wanganui, New Zealand - 1742 DNA GHGhigh gp2 | ecosystem: Host-associated > Mammals > Digestive system > Stomach > Rumen...
GCCGTCACAGGAAACCGACACGGAAACGCTTGATATAGAGTTTTCCCCGAATGCACAGCAGCCTGCAAACCCAACGGGAACAGCAGCCGACAGAAATACCTCTGCCACCATTGCCGCACGCGAACAACAGGGATGGTACGACCCGTCACGCCTGCCTGCCGGACAGACGATGATATGGCGTGCCGAGTGCAAGATTAAGAACGGTGTCTATGAGACAAAGGACGGGCAACCTGCGTGGGTGGTCAGCAAAATCCTCGGCGAGAAAGGTCAGGACGGTAAGGATGGGCAAGACGGAAAGAGTGTGTCCTATGACGAAGAGCATTCAAGTATTGGCTATGCTTATAGTAGCATGGGAACTCCAGAGGCAGGCAGAGATTATCCGAGTGATATTACAAGATGGTATGATAATCCTCCCGCTGTACAGAAGGGCAAATACCTTTGGACGAAGGATGTTACGGCTTACAACAATGGGGGTGTACTTGTCTATACCACGACCTACGGCGTACAATACCAGCCTAACGATGGTGATAGCGTGGAGATAGACAGCAACCGTACATTCATCAAGTATTGCCGTCAGACTAAGAGTCAGTACACTGGTCAGCATCCTTCCGATAGTGAGTTTTCTTTGACTTATCCAACCAACCTCGGTCAGGGTGACTACCTTTGGATTCTTAATCAGGTGGCTTACGTCGGTGTGGCTAATCCGCTAAAGTCCTATTCGGTGTCTATGCTTGGTACGGATGGAAGAAATGGCGACAAAGGTGCTGACGGCTACACCACTCACTTTGCCTACGCTACCAGTGCAGACGGCTCACAGAACTTCTCTACAACCAATTTTAACGGAGCAACCTATATCGGTACATATCGTGACCAAAAGGCTGCTGACAGCACCAACTTCCGCGACTACGTATGGACACCGTGGAAGGGTGAACAGGGTGAACAGGGTGAAAAGGGCGAAAAGGGCGATGGTGGCTACGGTTTGTCGTTGACGCCTACGTCTTTGATATTGGAATCAATGATTAGTAACAATCAGGAGGTTGTGAACTACGTCAACAACATTGTTACTGTGCGTGTGATGAAAGGCAGTACTCCTGTGCAGTTGACGTGTAGTGTCCTAACAGGAACAAGTTCTCACTCATCCAATATTTCCATAAGCAACTCAAATATTCCCGTCAACAATGCAGGCACGTATTCAACGGTTACACTTGCTGGAGGTATCAATCTAAGCAACGGCGAGTCTGGTTTCTTTACTGTGAGAGTTAGGTCTAACGATAACATGTTCTCGCAGGATGTACGCATCAACTTCTACGTCAACCGTGCCGCGACGTTCGCACGCGAAATCAAGAACGGCATCGAGACGGCTATGGGTGCTCAGACTGTGTATGATTACGACGAGCTTGGCAATGCTATCAAGACAGCCTATCAGGCCGATATTCAGACATCAGCCAAAGGTTTGACGCAGCAGTTCACCGAACAGATTTCAAGGGCAGGTGACTACGGCAGAAACCTGTTTGGATTCCATAAGGGGGAGGACTTCAGCGGATTTGACACAATTCCATTCATCCAAGGCTACGGTTTAGTAGTTACCAGTAATAATAGCAATGTCCCCATCAGAAGACAAGGCAGGGTATCAAATCTTGGATTTGAAAATGTGGGTGGCTACTTTGTAGTTACCTTTATGGCCAAAACAAATGCTGACTTCACTTCCTATCCAAACCAACAATATGCAAAAGTAAGGGTTGACTTGTGTGATGTTGAACCGATACATGATATTGGAAGTATTGGTAGCAATATAAATATATCAGTGAATAATAACTGGCAATCCTATGAGTTTCATTTCTTCTTGCCAGAAGAAATTTCATATATGAGTCCAGACTCATATAATGGATTCATTGATTTTGAAGAAGCCGTTGAATACGGTATTACTCCTATAATAACAAACCAAGGTGCATATATCTACATCCGTCACCTGAAGATAGAGCGTGGCCAGACTGCTACCAAGTTCTGCGAGGCTGATGAGGATGTAGCCTACCTTGGACATGGGAATGTGGCCAAGAACTTGGATTTTGCACCATACAGAACTGAAGATGCAGAGAATCAGACTGTGGATGGCAGAAGTGGTGTCTATCGGATAAGAGTGCCTTATCTCACAAATACTTATCCGTGGGGTAATACTACCTTTATGGATTATCTGTATAAAAATGACATCTTTAATCTTGAAGCGGGAAAGTGCTATACGTTAAGTTTCTGGGCAAAATCAAGTGTCAACGGGTTTATTATTACACAGCATTTGTATAGGGATGGATATACTATCATCAACAGTATTGGTAATGATATATATGTAGACCTGTCGAATGGGACTATACAAGAAAGCATAATGAGTGATGGACAAACACAGATTAAGCTGTCTACAACATGGACTCAGTATTTTGTACATTTCTACGTGGCTGACAATGTTCCATCTGCAAGAGTAATACCTTTAAGAGTATTAAAAAGTTATAACAATTCTTCTGAAAGAGACCTTGCTTATATCTACATGTCGGATATTGAGTTGCAGGAAGGTTATGTGACACCTACTGACTACTTCGCCTCATTCATCAATCAGAATGCGCGGAGAATATCTTTGGTGCAGCAGTCTGGCACTAAGTTGGCCGGCATTGATATTCAGAATGGTACGGTTAACCTGATGGGTGACAGGGTTATCTTTAGCAACTCTACTGGTACTGTTAGCGGAAAGGTGTTGATTGACCCAGACGACGGCACCATACATGCCACCGACGGCGAGTTCAGCGGCAAGATTACGGCAACGAGCGGGACCATAGGTGGCTTTACCATCGACACGAACAGACTCTATAACTCCAACTGGAATGCTGGTGTCGATATTGCCTACGACAGCAAGGTCGTGAGAATAGGTAAGAACGCCCAAGGCGTCATGGCTACAGAAAACGCTATTATCCGTGCGGAGAATACCAAGTATGGACAGACCTACAACACAGCCCTATACCTTAATGCGCAGAACGCTACCTACAACTATGCTTTCTACGGCAAAGGAAATGGCGTGTTGGACGGGCTGGTGTGCGGATATAAGACACAGTTAATCACGCTTGGTTCTGGCGATGCTCGCGTAAATCTTGACATAAAAAAAGGGGCAGCCATTCTTATCACTACGAGTAATTATTCAGGAAACAAGATGGTGAAATTACCAATACTATCTGAAATAAAAAAGGTTTTGGGTATAAATGAAAGTTCTGCTGGCACATTTAGAATAGAATTGCTTTTTGTGAACATCAGTGGCCACAGTAATATATATATAGGATTTTCTGAGAGTACCAGCGAAACGAATAGTGGCTACCCCAAAAGAATGTCGGATGTGAATACGCAGTACATGGGCGAGGCGGCAAATTGGCAGATACACAGCAACCAAGTAGTACGTGTTGTACTGATTGCCAAAGATAATGACTTCAGGGGCTACCCATTATCATCATAAAAAGTAGGAAATAATAACAAGATACGACAATGACAGAAGAATTTCGCACGATGTGGCTTGAGGCCATGCAAGAATACTCCAAGGCTCTGGAGGTAGAGGATGACAGCGTAGAAATCATCACCAACCCTTCGGATGTCGATAGTTCCGTGTCCATGCCAGCAGTCAAACTTGATGCTGACGGACGTGTGGAGAAATACGTTCAGATACGCTACGCAACATTGGCTGCTGCTATTGCCAATGCACAAACACTTCTTGGTCAGATAAATGCCGATGCCACTACATTGCGCACCACCGTACAAACGTTGCAAGAAGAAGCACGGCAGGCACAGGAGATTATAGATGATTTGGATGGTGTCGGTGAGCAAGTGGAGCAGTTGGGTCAGGCTATTGAGCAAGCCAATAGACTTATACAGCAGTTGGAAGCGGCTTTACAGACAGCAGCAAACGACCACTCTACTGCGCAGAGCGACCATGAGCAGGCGGCATCCGACCATACGACGGCAGCAAACGACCATACAAAAGTACAAGGTGCAGAGAACGTAAATGCCGAACTTAATGGCATAACCGTCACCATCACCAATCGTAGCGGCCAGTCCAAGAGCGCAGACATAGGATTCGACATCTATAGGACATATACGTCCGTAGCCGCCATGAATGCCGATGCCTCCAACGTTCCGTTAGGAAAGTTTGTGATGATAGCCACCACCGACAAGACCTCGGAGGAAAATGCACGTATGTATATCAAGAGTTCACAGGGAAACTTCAGATTCCTTTGCGACCTTGACCAAGCATCGGCAGAGGCGTGGGCTGACTGGCTCAACAATATGAAGCCTGTTATTGAGGATGCAATCGAAGACGCTATCAATGCGACATCGGCAGCAAACACAGCAGCGAATGATGCAAACACGGCAGCAAACAATGCCGATGCAAGCCGAGAACGGATAGAAGAGAATGAGCAGACGAGAGAGAGTAACGAGACAACACGTCAGGACAATGAGCAATCGCGTGTCAATGCCGAAAGTCAGCGAAAGACGGATTGGACGGCATGGTTCAGCGACACACTGCCTAATGGCGTAAGAAAACTTTGGAACGACTTCTGGTCAAACGTCACTACCTCGTGGACTTCGTTCTTTGGTGCTAACGAGGACAGTGGTGTACGTGGTGAGTGGAAAACTTTAAAGTCTGACATCATCGGAAAGACACAGGCGGCAGATGCGGCAACATCAAGTGCCAATAGTGCCGCTTCCAATGCTGACAGCAAAGCAGCACTTGCCGATAGTGCTGCGTCAAACGCGAATGGCAAAGCGGCTCTCGCAAACGAGAAAGCGGCTCTTGCCGATGAGAAGGCTACACGGGCTGATAATGCCGCAGTTGGTGCTGAAAACGTCAACGCTACCATCAGCGGTACTACACTTACGGTTACTGACAGGAACGGAGCGTCAACTTCCGTAGATACCAAGGGAGAAAAAGGCGATGATATGACATGGCAAACAATGTCACAGGAAGAAAAAGACGCGCTTGTAGATACCGTTGTGAATGAAGCGAGCAAGAAGTTGGATTTTGCCTCTATTGAGACGTGTGAATCTATTATAGACGAACTAACATAAAATCAAATAGGTTATGATATATTCGGGTAGTGATTTAAAGTTTAGAGTGGAAGCAACAATGCAGGGCTTTTCCATGAAAGATGATTATTTTACTATAACCATCAAGAATAAGTGGGGGCATATAAAATATACTATTACAAAAGATGAATGCTTTTGCGATAGCGAAGATAATTTCTATTTTACCGTAGAAAACGTTTCCACAGGTTCTTACTTTGCTTTTTTTGCAGCATCAGTTCCAGATGACGACTACGACAAGAGCAAAAGAAACATCATAGACAAACAGCCATTATACACCGTTGATTCGTGCGGATGCAAGGTTGTTTCAAAGGATTGTGATTGCGGAAAAGATTGTGACTGTCATGTAGGAACATTAAAAGTTTCATACAAGCAAGTGTGGACTACTAATGTTGATGACGGAATGTACCTTGCTGACAACGACGGCAACCTTATTCTCACTGCCGACGGAAAGCGTATTCAGTTTTTAACAACCCCAAAAACAGACGAAAAATGAAAAAGGTATTGATTGACGGCACAAAACTTAATGCCAACAGCGAAAAGAAATCTACACGCTTAGATACATTGACAGGCGACCAATTCAAGGTGCTCATAGAGCAAATTTCGCCCGATGGAAAGATAAACACCATCCCCGAACTCATAAACTTCCTAAACGGCATCCCAGAGGGCATGACACTCGCCGAGTATGTAGAGGAACATGGCGGGCAGGTTGACCCGCAAGTGGTGAAGGATGCAGTAGATGACGCGCTGGATGAGCAACATGCGGATAGTAGCGACATCGACGAGATATTCGGCGGTGCATCCACGGCGCCGACAGTGCCTACACAGCCGATTGTGGTTGAGGAAGAGGAAGAACCGTAAAACTCACAACATATACAACTATGACAAAGGAAATTGAACTCTATTTAGAGAAGGACGGCTTCTATGCCGCTACAAAGACGAAGAGCGGTAAGATTGGTGAAGGTGCGCACAAACTGACTGAGGATGAAATCTTCACGATGGCTACCACGCTGGTACGTGCTTTCGCAGCCAAGACTGGCCAAGACACACTGGTCATTCAGGGCAACGACGGCAAGGCTGTTATAGCCAAGCTGGTTGAAATGAAGGCCGATACTCCCGTTAAGGAGCAGGCTGCTGTTAGTGCAGTGCCCAAAAAGCGCCGCACTAAGAAAACCAAAAAGGCCGATGAGGGAAACTGACCCTCTGACTGGATTCTGACTTGCGGGATAACTACCCGCCCCAGATATTTAGTTCACTTTATTTATTAACTTAATTTGTTTTAGCATTATGGCATTAACAAATCCCACAAAGCTCATTAACGTTCAAGAGCTTGGTTATTTCGAAGGCAAACTTGCCCTCAAGTATCAGACCCAAACCATCAGCGTAAGCGGTATCGAAGCTACCTCTGTTGAGGGTGCGTTAGGCGAACTGGCTTCTTCTATCAGCAGCCTGCCTTCTGCCATCGTTCCGAAGGGAACCAAGGCTTTCGCAGGCTTGACTCCTTCCACTGACCTCGCCGCTGCTAACGTCGGCTTCATGTGGAACATCTCTGACGCCTTCACCACAACGGCTGACTTCGTGGAGGGTGCTGGCAAGAGCGTTCCCGCAGGCGCTAACGTGTATGTTGCCAATCCTTCGACTGGCGTTTACAAGTACGACATCTTCCAAGGATTGTATGACCTCTCTGGCTACGCCCTGAAGAGCGAGATGGCTGTGGAAGACGGCACAGGCACCGACGCAGACAAGACCACCATCACCCTGAAGACTGGTACATCAGCTACCGTGCTGAAGAGCCACCAAGACATCAGCGGAAAGGCTGACAAGGTAGCGTCTGCCACCAACGGCAACTTCGCAGGTCTGGACAGCAACGGCAACATGACCGACTCTGGCTCAAAGGCTGCTGACTTCGCTACCGCTGCTCAGGGTGCTAAGGCTGACACGGCTTACCAGAAGCCTTCTGGCGGTATTCCCGACACCGACCTGTCAAGCGGTGTTCAGACTTCTTTGGGTAAGGCTGACAGCGCCGTTCAGAGCGTGGCTCTCGCAGGCGGCACTAACAACGGTACGGTGAAGCTGACCATTGACGGCACAGATACTGACAACATCGGTGTTACTGGTCTTGCTGATGCTGCTTTCTGCGGTGTAGCTGTTGACACAGACATCGACGAGATTTTTGCTTAGTCTCTCTCACAGGCTTCGTGGGGTTCGACTCCCCACGGAGCTTCTAAACGTTTAACAATTTAAAAGGAGAAGATTATGGCATTGACAAATCCACAAAAACTGGTTAACGTACAAGAGCTTGCCTACTTCGAGGGGAAGATAGGCAATAAGTACGCGACAAAGGAAGAGGCAGGTGCAACGCACGCCTCCACGTCCACATGTGAGGACATTATCAGCGAACTAACTTGAATATTAATTTTAAAACTCTATAAATATGACAACGACAGGACACGAACAGGAAATCATTGATGTTGCGGGACTGAAAGCCTCGCTGAAAAAAGGAGGCAACAAGGCTGTCTATAACGAGGCTATCTGCTCGACGGCAGGCGCAACGGCAGCGAAGGTGACTAACACGACACCTCCTTCATTCTCTTTGGTAAGCGGTGCTACCATTATCGTAAAATTCACATACGCCATCTCGGTAGCAAATGCCACCTTGAAGGTCGGTGACGCCGACGCCAAGCCTATCTACTACCAAGGCGCTGCTCTTGCTGCCAATATGGTGAACGCAGGCGACAGGCTGCTCCTGAGATATGACGGAACGAACTTCAACGTCATCGGCTCTCTTGGCGCTATATATGAGAGCAAGCAGGCATCACAAGGCGGTACGGACGTGAGCCTTGTTACCACAGGAGAGAAATATGCTTGGAATCAGAAGCAGGATGTCATTACTGATGGGGCTCATATTGGTCTTGGCTTAGGTGTCAGTACTGAGGCTGCTACTGTCAATGACCGTACTGCTACTATCAGCAACTTTATTCTGCTGAAGAATATGCCTGTTACCATTACTTTTAACAATGCTATTAATGTAATGGGTGCTACTCTTAATATTTCATCAACTGGTGCTAAGCCTATATTCATTAAGGGTGCTGCATTACAGGCTGGAGTTGTAAAGGCTGGTGATGTTGTTACTTTGGTCTATGACGGTACTAATTGGAATATCATTGATATACTGACTGTTGATGTCAGTGCGAATGACTTGTATGTTGACATGGGTCTGCCAAGTGGTACAAAGTGGGCTGTGGCTAACATTGATGTGACTACTAATAGTGGTTTTGCAGAGGTTGATGGTAAACCTTCTCCCTTCAAGTATGAATGTTCTTTCTTTAGTTACGGTAATACAGAAGGTCATAATCCAATAAGTGAGAGTGCTTTTGAGTATGATTGGGGTAATAGCAATGATGGGCCATACGCACAAACTCCAGGTGTTGCATTGACTGCTGATGCTGGTCTTAGTTTTGATGCTGCAAGGGCTAATCTTGGTGCACCTTGGCGAGACACATCAATTGATGACTTTGTTGAACTTTTTAATAACATTGATTTTGTTCAAGCAGACGGTGAAACTGTAATTGACACTTCACAAGTCAACAAATTAGTTACAGTCAACAATATTGTTGGTATTTATTTAAAGTCGAAGATTAACGGCAGGCTGCTCTTCTTCCCCTGCTCAGGCAACGGCTACGGCCAGTCGTGGTACAGCCGTGGTTCGAGCGGCTACTACTGGTCTCGCAGTCTCTACTCGCAGACGAACGGCAGGCACCTGCACTTCAACAGCGACGGAGTCAGCCAGCAGAGCACCAACTACAGGTTCAACGGCTTTCCTCGCAGGGCAGTGCAGTAACTAATTTAATTAATATTAAAGTTATGAATAAAGTAAATGGTAAAAGAGAAGACTTTGCATACCTTAGAGAGGATGGAAGTCGTATAGTTATAGGTTATGGCCTTAAAGAGATTAATGATGACCTTTGTGAATGGTATGAGGTGTACTTCTACAAGAAGCAAACTTCATCATTGAGCCTTCAAATGGTCAAGGATGCTATTATAGCAGACATTGATGCAAGGACAGAGGCAAGGATTCTTAATGGTTATAGTTTTACATTTGACAATGTAAAAGAGCCTACAGTTGTTTGGTTGTCCCGTGAGAATCAAACCAATTACTCAGAAGCTCATAGAATCGGTGTTGTTCCAGTTACATTCAAGATTAATGAAGATGAGAACAAGCAGGCTATCTACCATACCTTTGAAGAGTTTGATGAACTTGACAGGTTCTATAAGGGTGGTGTTGCTTATATCAGACAATGTCTTACAGATGGCTGGCAGGAGAAAGATAGTATAGATTGGAGTCCTTATGAAGAGTTGTTTCCTAAGTCTGACAATGATGAAGAAACTATGGCAATGGCTTTGTAGGCTGGTCATAGTGGGAATGGTTATGCAAGAATAGGGTTTGCGTAAGAAGGGCACCTTCGACTTCACACCTACGAGGAAGCACTGAATGATTAACAATAAAACAACAACGATTATGGAAAAGTACAAAGGATTCATTTATTTCTTCCTTATCTGCCTATATATCTTGGGAGCAATAGGAGGAATTGGCTACACACTCTACAACAAGGCTTATCCAATTGCCGTTGGTGTGGCTGCTGTCGTTGCAATGGCATTTCCCTATATCAAGGTGGTGTTTAAGAAGATGGTGGAGTAGGCAAAAGAAAAAAATATAAACATCTCTACGGTGCAATCACTTGATTTTACTTGTGGTTGCACTTTTTGTTTTATACGTTTTTCTTTCACTTCTTATCAAGTAACCGCACACTCTTTCGTTTGCGTTGTCCAACGCTTTCATAATAACCCTATAATGCACACCAAAAAACTTTGCAGCAGTTTTGGGAGACAAAAACGAAAGCACACACTTCCCTCTTTTGCTTTTCGATGTATCATACACATATATCTTTTTGGATTTAAATGCAATAGAAGCACCAACTATTTTGTTTTTTGTTGTTTTTGAGTTATTCATGTTTTCCTTATGCGTAACCCACCTTAAGTTTTCTACCCTGTCATCTGTTCGGATGGTATTGATGTGGTCAACTTCTTTTCTGTCGTTTGGGTTGTCTACAAATGCAGTTGCCACAAGCCTTGCAATCCTATGGTATTTCCCTTTAATAAAAACACGGTTGTACCCATGACTATTCTGAGTTACCCTTAAAAGTTTTGCTTGGCTTTTGACATGACGAAAATTCAAGCCGTTTATTGTTTTGTCAAAATATATTTTTGACCTTCTTACCCTACCCTTACTACTAACTTCATACTCGCCATTAAACATGGCTATTGGTTTCCACTTTTCCACAGACATAATATCCTATCTAATAAAGCCTATCAAACTTAAAAGTGGAAGCGGTGATAGGCTTACCGCTTGTCATAGGGGGTACTAATTCCTACTATCCACTTTACAAAAGTACAAAAAATATTTTAAAGCACCAACAATAATAAGTTAATAATACAAAAAGAGTTATATACTATGTTTATAAAAAAATAATTTTTCAAAATTTCAACCACGTTTTCTTTATTGTGTTTATGCGCCTTTGAGAATTTTATGAATGGACTTTAAGAAGTTCAATATGGATTTAGTTTGTTTTCATCTTAAATTTGCAATCGTAACGTTACAATAAAGCGAATTTATAACTAAAAGTTTAACAATTAAATCTTACTTGATTATGAGTGAAATTTATCAATTGCCTGATTCAAATTCAGGAAACGCAGGAATGGGCAACATTCCTTTTTCTATCCCCATCGGTGGTTTCGGTGGCGGTCTTTTTGGCGGCAACTATGGTATGAACGGGATTGCTGACTTGTTTGGACTGGCTATCATTGCTTCAATGTTCGGCTGGAACAATGGCGGATTTGGCAATGGAGGCTTTGGCGGAGGCAACTCAGGCGCGGCTTTCCTCGCTAATCAGCTCTCGAACGATTCGGGTCGCGAACTTATTATGAACGCTATCACCAACCAAG
>Ga0247610_10007581_pt1 | contig 11111 bp, 10 predicted proteins | sample 174DNAGHGhighgp2_FD_193483 | JGI IMG/M metagenome (GOLD analysis project Ga0247610, IMG submission 193483) | Sheep rumen microbial communities from Palmerston North, Manawatu-Wanganui, New Zealand - 1742 DNA GHGhigh gp2 | ecosystem: Host-associated > Mammals > Digestive system > Stomach > Rumen...
ATCTTCACGAGCAATCTGCTTAGATTCGGCGTACGCCTTCTTGCTAATATCGTATACGTCATAAGCAGCCCACACAAGAGATGCGATGGAAACGACCCATCCTATAAGAGGGATTGATGCACCACCCGCTGCTCTTGCAATTTTAGCAGTAATACCAGCTAAGCAGGAAATAAGAGCAGGACCACTAAGCAAAGCGTTAACTGCGATAGATGCAACACTATCAGCAGTTTCAAACTGCGGTTTATAAACCGTATGGTGCAACGCAATGATAGCATTAACGGTTTCGCTGTCGAGACCTTCAATCCTATTCAACGCAGATTCCATCAAAATGTATCTATCATTGGTTTGACACAAGTTTGAGTACATTCTTCAACATCTCCTTGTTCTTGGGCTGTGTTATCATCGTCACAAAGTCCTTAACAACATAGGGTGAAACCTTACCGCTATTCTTAGTAATGACATCTATAAGCGTATTGCCGATAGGGTTGCCGACCGCTTTTTTAATCGTGTTTACAACATCACCGTTGGAAATATCCAATACACCTTCTTCGTCGTTTGGTTTTGTAGTTGCTGTGTTATCTGGGTCGAAGAAGCGTCCGAAATCTGGCCAAGGAGGTCTCTCATCCTTTGGAATCAAAGCGTCTTCAACAGTTTCAACTTCTGGCTCACCTGGGGCTGGGGTACTTTTACAGCGGTTTACAAACGCATTGAATGCTGCAGTTCCCTTATCGTCCCTTGTCCAAGGGCCAGGGCACGGCTTTCCAGTAATATCAAAGTGGCGGACAATCTGTGCATCAGGATATTTCTGCAACAGATATGCAACAAGTTTCGCCGTGTTAGCCAAAGTGGCTTCACTCAAAGTAAACCCTTCATCGTATGGCTCGGTCTTTTTAGTAATCGTGCCGTTAAAGTTGCTACACATTTCGATTGAAATTGTATTCTTGTTATTGGCATCTTTAATCAATGCACCAGCACCATGAGTGCCACGTTCTTGTGCTGCTTTCAAATATGCTTCATAATCTTTCTTTTTGACACCGACCGCATGGCAGTAGTAATTGTCCAAATCGGGACTAAACTGGTATATCTCGCCATCGTCAACGATGAACTCAGCAGAACAGTTGCCAGGGAACACCGTTCTCGATGCAGAGCCAGGTTTAGACGAGGCGCCTGCGGTATAATGCAGTGCAATGTATTTGATTTGACGATTAGGAGACTGTGTAACGTTTATGGGAGTACGGTTCTTTTTTATACGGAAGTCCCCATCGGCAGACTCAACGATGTCTGCCTTCTTGTCGTCCTTTTTCTCCTCTTTTTTCTCTTCTTTATTTTCTGCTTTGGGTTCTTCTTTCTTTTCCTTTGATTCGTCCGCCTCGAACAAGGTACGATATAGGGACACGATGGCATCCTTTCTGGTGTCATCCAATCCGTTGTACCTATTTACTGATTCTATGAAGATATCTTTCATCGCAGTGCACCACTCTTTTCAGAAATAGTTTATAATGTCGAGGTGAGTAAAATGCCGCATTTACCGCTAATTCCGTCAGTTCAACATTATAAACTATTTGCATAACAATGTTGGCAAAAGCCAGATAGGTATAATTATGGATATGTTTGATATTCCGACAGAGAAAGAACTTCTTGGCCAAGTGAAGGCTCACTTGGAGTCTAAGAAGCCCGTTAAATCACTCGACGTGGACGAAGTGTTCCCGTTCTGGAACGCAGCTTCCGTGTCCACAGCAGACACCAATTCCATGCGTAAGCCGCAGAAGAAGGGCTTGGTTATGCCGAACGACAAGGTTGGTTGTGTACAGCCTCTCAAGACCATCAAGGAATGGAAGGCCGAACGCATCAAGGGCCACAAGGAAACAACGAGCGAAGCTCAGAAGGAACCCGAAGTCAAGAAGACCGCAAAGATGGAAGCCGCTGGTGGCACTCCGAAGTTCAAACCAGTCGATGCAACCGTCGATACGACATACACCGTCAAAGGTGCTCCGACCGTTAAGGGTAAGTCTCTTGTTGGCACAATCAAGCCAATCAAGGCTGGTGAGGCTATCGCAATCAGCGACATGAAGAAGCTCATCGCTGCAATCAGGACGAACAACCTTCCGAACAAGGTAGGTGTCGTTCAGCCGCAGAAGAAGCCGACCCTCAAAGTCGGTGGTCGTGATGACTTCGGTGTTGTGACGAGCGACAAGCCGATGAAGAACCCTGACCCGAAGGCATACGCAAAGTATGTCGAAAAGGACATGGACGGCAAGAAGACGGAAAAGCTTGTTGAACTCGGTAAGCCTGAGTACAAGAAGGAACCTCCGAAAACTTCTAAGACTGACCTCGTCGGCGTTGTTAAGGTAAAGAAGTAAGCTATGACGGAAAAACTGCCTATATACACTCCCCGCACTGTCAGGGAGTTGCATCGTAACCTTGTGCGAAATCCTGTGCCCGTGCATCAGGGTTTCATCAGGTGCCGTATAGGCGACCTTCCAGTATCTTACGACCCCGACTACGACGGGAAACATCACGTAGATGACGTTACAAAGGCGCACACAGCGCCTCCTCCCGAGACGGTCAATGCAAACATTGATAACTTTACCGCACCTGGCCTGTCATTGAGCTATGCCAAGGAAAGCCATTACAAGTTCACTGTTTACATACCGACTACGGAGGATAACGAATACAATGACTCTATTTCGATAGGCATGTATTGTGACGACTACTACGAGAACTACTGGGCGCTTCACCGCTACATGGAAACCATCCAGAGTGGCCAGACGGACGCATTCCCTATCCTAGACCACAACCATAGGGTATACGGTTACGACCACAGGTACAGGAACAGGCTGATGTTCATACCCCATATCGACTTCCACTTCGGAGACGATAGGGCCCAGCATCACATGATTGTCCGTTACTACCGTTGCTTCCCGACAAGCATAAGTTCGCTGCAAGTAACACCTGGCAGTGCAGCAGCGTTGAAGTTCACCATGTCGTTCAACTACCAGATTAAGAGGATTATCCGCCTCCCCGACCCCAACTCGCTTATGTCAGCTATATGTGTTGTTACTGGTGGAGAAACCAGTAACTCCTACTAGGAGCATTTATGGCAAGTACACCGTCAACACCATATAACCAAGTTACCCATGTAACACCCGTGATGCACAATACGGAGCGTGCTACCGACAGCTACCTCCAGAAGTATTACCAACATGCGGAAGGATTTGTTCCAAACAAGTTCCACATCGGGTTCAGCGGCGAGTATGTGGAAAAGGCATTGACGGTAATGCAGGTGAACTGTGCTGGTGATAAATACACTCACGCACCTAAAATGTTCAACGGTTCGGCATACTTGATGAGAAAGTTCAGCAACTTCATCGACGACCACTGGGATAATGAAAAGCGAATCCTCAACATGTTGTGGAACTGCAAGTCAGTAACCCTTCCGAAGCCATCGCTTAGCCTTGACTCAATAAGCTCGCTTGACAGCATGAAGGACTTAACATTCCATATGCCTAAAAAGGTGCAGAGTGGCGACCTGTCTTTGACAGTAGTTGATGACCAGTACCTTATGTGGTTCAACTTTTTCAATGCGATGTTCAACTCGCAGATTTCTCCGCTAGTTCTACGCCCCAAGTCTGGTTTCCACAAAATCGACATCTCGGTAGAACTTCTGAATGGAGCTACCGCCAATGACTGGGCAGTTGATTTGAACAAGGCCGCATTGGCTGCGTCCGCCCCGTGGCTGGAATACGCCCCTGGCACTAGAACTAACCTTGACGTTATTCAGATGTCTGAATACAATTCAGTCGTATTGTCGTCAGCCCCTGTTATCGACCCAGACAACAGCAAGATGGACCTTGCCACATTCACTGTGCAATTCAAGGTTCCGAACACTCTCAACGGAACATTCAAGAAGAGCGACCGTGGACTTCACGACAACACCACGGTAACTCAGGCTACAGTTGGTTCCAGCGAAACCACGCTGGACTACAACCTGAGGTTCTGGGAAAGAGAGAAGAAGACAATGCTTAACACTCGTAATAGCTATGAATCACTCAACCCGCAGGATGAAGCTGATTTCAACAAGAGGTTAAAGCAAAATAGGGGCTTTATTCCAGTCCCCCAAAATGCAAAGCAATAACGCTACTTTATCAGCGTAGTTATTTTCTGCTGTAAATTCAATGTCTTGAAATTTCCGAACAGAGGAAGAAGCTTAGAATACGCATCGTAGATTCTGAGGTTGTTCTTCGTCATCGGAATATCTGATGTCGGTACATCTATGATTGAATTCAACTTCTTTGAATAAAGTTTACGTACATCCTTTCCGTACTTGCAAATTCCCCAATGAGCCATCGTCGGTGTACGGATGATTCCGTTGTCAAAATCATTGACAAACGCTGACGGCAACTCGCAACGAACCGCCGACATCACACAGCGGTCGAAAATGCCGCTACGGTAGCCAAGATAATGGTCAACACGGTTGTCCATGAAGGTTACGTACTCGATAGAACGGTTAGTCAGGAAACGGGTGCAATCTTCCTTGGTTGCTGGATATACAGGAATCTTGTCCTTCTTCAATATCCGCTTGCATATCTCGTTGTAGCTAATCCTAGGCTTGTACCACAGGTTGATACATTCCGAGTCTATCTGGTTCAGGTTGAACTCGTATAGGTAACCATTGAGGGTGACATTGCTTGTAGGGATGTCAGCCCACCTTGTATTGCTGACATTACGGATAATGCTGTCAACAAACCATTTCGGGAGATACTGCTTGAACATTGTTATCAAGCGGGTAGGGGAGTTCGACATGTCCTTTAAGATTGCTTGCACGTGTTCATCAAAATATCCGTCGCAGACAGCCTGCCATTCTTCGAGGTCATCGAAACTGAGCTTGTTGAAAGGAAGCGGTATTAACCCATTGTGACTATTCTTGAATTTCAATTTTTCGTACGGTATGTAAAGGAAGTCGCATCCGTGGAACTCGTCAAATTCAAGGTCGGGTAGGATTACACTAAGTCTCTTTGCATCGTCATACGAGATAAAGTCGTTGTACTTGTCGAGCGGTTCGCCGAGAGTTCCAGTGTTGTAGAACACAACCTCGTTTTCTACGTTCTGTGCCTGGTTATGGGCTTCGATAACGGAGTCCAGCGTATAACCGACAACTATCCTTTTTATGCTATGTTCTTTAATGTCCGTCATCATTGCTCCTTCATCGTAGACAAGATTTTCTTCATGCCCATGTTCTTCTGAATGTACGGGTAAATGTGTTTATCCAGCCACCTGCTGTCTGGAAGGCCAGTGAAGATGTCGAAAATCTTTCCGTCAGGTTCGCAGAATATATGCATCGGTTTAAGGGTTAGACCCAACGACTTGTATATCTTGCATTTTTCTGGTTCGGGTTCGACCACTATCTTGACCATATTGTTCGAGCTGTCGAGCAAACCTTTCTTGTAGAACCAGTCGTGAATGTCTGCCAAAGAGGAACGGCACTTGGGGCAATCGTTCTCACCGTCATAAAAGATAAACATCCACATCAAAGTGTTTCGGTCCATGAAGTTAGCAAAGCACTCGTTACCGAAGTCTACCAATTGTTGGGACAACGGCTTGTACAGACCGACATCAAATTTTCCATCACAACAAAGCTTACCCATAGTTGAATACAGCTACTTTACAATGGATAAAATACATTTTTATACTTTCTTCTCTGCGTTATTGTAGTCAGGGAACTTGATTTTGGCCATTTCGTCCTGAACTTCCTTAGGATGACCGTAAAGAAGGTTCGGGGAGCCAAGCGTAACAAGGGTGATTAGACTATCTTCCGAGTTGCTCGGGACGGTTCCCATACCGTCGTTTTTAATTATCTGTTTGCCAAGAACGACATACTCATCACAGTAAATCGGGTCAGGTGCGGCAAAGTCGTCCCTCAACTCCTTGGCCTTGGCATACACATAAATCGACGAGCCGACATCGGGGCCCATCAGGTTTGCCAAGGTGACATTCATCTTCTTTCCGAGGCTAGCCATATAACGGCGACGGATAAAGGGAGAAACCTGATACATATTGTGGGTGTTTACCGTACAGTCACGAATGGTGTAGGCATCACCGAAGCTATAACCCGCAGGACCGAAAGCATTGTCGATTTCATCCTGATTGGTGTAACCAGCACCTTTCAAAAGCTTGCTAAAACACGGGTTGTCACACAAGCCGACATCTGGCTTGTTGTCAGTCAGGGTCATGTACGTGATGTGCGGGAAAAGGTCTTTCTTGTGCTTTCCAGCATCGCTCCACCTGTTGTCCGTGGTGTAGAACCAAGTGACATAACCAGAGTCGGAATCCTCGAACATCGACGCATTGCCGCCACGCTGTGCGTTCACATAGTACATGAAAAGCTGGTGCTTGTAGTATTCCTTGGAACGGTTAATGCTCGATACAAGGTAGTTGCACTTTTCCGTAGAGAAAGTGTAATAAACATAGTCGCCTTCAAGGAAGGAATGCTCTACGATATGGTTTAGAGTATTTTCCATATCAGACTTGACGACAATCCAGTTCATCATGTCTCCCGTCGTTTTTGGCGGGATAACAATTACAGGTTCATCAATCTGGCGATGCTTGAACACCTGCTGCATCGTTTCCGTGGACGTACCGTACTTCTGGAAAGTCCTAGTGTCCATCGTCTCGAATGCACCCAGACGGAAAGAAATGTTCTGGAAGCTGTTGTTCGTTCCATTCACAACCTGAATTGGCGAAGCCTCAATTACGACAAATGTCAACGGAGTATTGTCCATCGCCTGACTTCCAGTATTGTTGAATTTCATGATACCGTATTCACCAGTATGGATAATAGCATTTGCATCATCAACGTTCTTTACTGTCGCAATTCCGTATGGAATTCCGTTCATTGGTATATTGAGAACAAACTTGGTCACGAGGGAATTAGGGTACACCCTTCCCATGAGATATATTTCTATCGAGGCGTTGTCTATGTTATCTATATTAAGCATGAATGCCTACCTATCGAATGTTTGAATCGTATTTCTTCAACCAAGTCAAAGAATCGTTTAGTTGAGGAACAATCATTGCCTTGCCGACAGTCACCTCGCTAACCACACCGTTAAACAAGTTATTGTAATGCAACCAGTATTCTGGAGTTATTTCAAGTTCGTCGAGCATCTTCTTATACTCGGCTTCTAACTGTGCTCCACGATACCCTTTCATGTACAGCTCATTGTAAACGCTTTCCTCAAATATACGAACAGAATCACGGCACGGCAAGGGGTTGCGAATATGGTTAACCGCACAGAACACCTTGCACATTCTGCTGCTTCCCATCGTGCGTCTAGCTATTACGTCAGGGCGTCCCTGTTCATAACCTTGAACATTATCCAAGGTCAGCATGGAAAGGTTGTCATCCCTAAATCTCGGGTAATTTGTTTCATCAGCCATACAAACCTCCATTACTTGGACTTGTTAGAACTCTTGGTCGGGATAGGATAGAACAGGTTATCACCGATAAGGTGGATAAAGTCATGGTTCGGGCCAGGGGTCAGCCACGGCTTCAATGTCACAGACACCTTCATCGTAACAGGAATGCTTGCACCAATGCTGTTGATGAACAATTCTTCCGACGGCTGGATTTTAACATTCTCAATAACCATAGGTTCGATGTCAAGAACGTTACCTATCGTAACACGGACAGGGTTCGGCACAAGCACGAAGTTAGCTCCCATGAAAGTGCTTCCCTGAATGTACGCATCCAATACCTTGGCTATGATTTCGTTCATTCCATCAACAAGATTTTGCTTGTTCGCATCTGCAAACTGTCCATTCTCGCTCATTTCCTGTGCGTTCTGGTCAATCTTCACTCCAAGCGCCTCAGCAGCATCCCTGATGGTCTGGGCGATAGCGTTTCCAACCTTGACACCACTTCCAGCGGCATCGACAACTCCATTACTAAGCTGTCCATTTTCACTTTCAAGCAGGTCTTTAACTCCACCCAGTTCAGTGGCATTTGCTTCGCCAACACTGAGTACGGTATCGCCAGCAGTTATCCAAGCATCAGCTACACCTTTCAACGAATCCTTCAAGTTCTTTGCGTTGATGAACGACTGCTGCATACCCGAATTTGTTGCCGCTTTCAGGTTATCAAAAAAGTCCTTCTTGTCAGTGTAAGCCTTACGTACATAGGCAAGTTGCAAAAGTCTATGTATGGAAAGACGGAACAAGTCTTCCTGTTCAGGCATATACCAAGTGAAGTTCAGGCTTATGGGAAAGTCCATGCTCGAACCGCTAAACTTTCTCAATGTAGCTGCACCCGTAGAGGTAGAGTCCATTCCGTACACTTCCATTGAAGAGCCAAGTTTTTTGCTGATGCCTCCAACGACTGAGGTAAGCTTGTCAAGAAGCGAATTCTTTTTGTTTTTATCGTCTACTTTATTATCCATCAGGAGAGATGTAATGGCGCCTGCTGCTGTTCCCAGACCAAAACCTGTTACATCATATCCTCCAACAGCGTCACCGATAGCTTCTCCAGCACTGGCACCCAACGGCATAGCAACCGCAGGGGATTTCAAAATTTCAACAGCACGGTCGAACGAAGTCTTCGGGTCTTCTTTTTCCCAAGTGCTACTAAAAGTTATATTCAAACTTCTAAGGTCACCTGGGGTCAAGATACCATAGAACGGCTTAAACGCCTCTGGGTTCATCGCATAGGCCATACGCAGTTTCAACGCATCGGCTGCGGCATGGATAGGCCCTAGGAATGCCTGACGGGCGGCAGGGCCAAGAGGCTCAATCCTGACAACGTTAGGATTCAACTCGTAAAGGGAGTTGTGGATTGCACCTTTCGCATCCTGCTTGTAACTTTCCTTTATGCTGTAACGGGTTCTTTTCCCGAATATGCCCTTCTCATTGTCTGCCATACACTAACCCCTCACAATTCTTTCTACTTCATCAATATAAGCGGCATCACGTGCCCTGTCACCTTCTGGGTCCTTCATGTTTTCAGCAACTGCCTTTCCAATTTCAGATGCCAGCACATGAATTTCTTCCGTACTCAACGACATCCTGTTAAACAGCTGGACATCGTTCAATACAGGTGTAACATCACGCTCAGCCCGTGCAGCCATATCCATTCTAGCGTCCAAGAGTGGCGATGGTTCTTCCGTCTCAGAAACCTGATTTACATCCTCGTAATAATTACTACTCTTATCAGCAGTACGGTCGTTTGGCTCCCTTTCCGTAGATGAAACCTTTTCATCTTCTCTTATTTGTAGCGGACTGTCGTCCTGATTGTTCATAGCATCAGCCGCACCCGAGATGTCGTTTGCCAGTTCCGTGATGGAATTTTTATCAAGCAAGGCATTTTCCTCGGTCGATGTACCACCTTCGTCATGCAACTTCTCAATCAGGTCATTCTCGTTCTGTTTGACATCATCAACAAGCTCTTTCAGGCTATTTAAACTATCCTCTGCAAGTTCAACCGATTGTGGAGCATCAGGCGTTTCCTCAGGAACTTCCACAGGTTCGGGCTGCTTGTTTTCCACTTCCACCTGAACATTGACTGGGGCGGGTTCATCAACATCCGTATTTGCAACGGAGTCACCAAACTGTTCCAAGATATCGTCCAGACTATCGTTGATTTTTCCCAAGCTTTCGGTTACTTCGGGAACACTCGCTTTATCTGAATCAGTCAACTTTTCGCCAATATCGGTCAGCAAGGTATTCTGTTCTGACTGGGCAGCAGCAATGTCACCCAACAAGGATTCCTCTTTGCTCGGCTCCTTTGGCTCGTCAGCTACAGGTTCATTGGCATCAGCCTCGGATAGTTTCTCACCAATATCGGTCAGCAACTTATTCTGTTCCGTCTGGGCCGAAGCAAGGTCTTCCAACAGAGTTTCCTCTTTGGTAGGAACATCAGGTTTGGCTTCATCCGTTGCAGGCTCATTGACATCAATATCGGACAATTTCTCGCCAATATCGGTCAGTAATGTATTCTGTTCGGCCTGTGCAGAGGCAATGCCGCCAAGCAAGGTTTCCTCTTTGCTCGGCTCCTTTGGCTCATCGTTATCGGCAACATCCGATGCTTCCTTCTGAGGCAAATCTACATCAACCTTTACTTCGACTGGCTTGACATCTTCCTTTACGATGTCAGTCTCTTCGTCTACCTTTTCTTCCTCTTTGTGTTCATCTTCGTTTAGAGCAGCGTCGTTGACAGCATCATCACGGGTCACATCAGCACGAAGTGCATCACCTTGGTTTTCCAGAATGCGGTCGAGGTCATTCTGTATATTCGACAGGAACTCCTGCTGTTTAGCCGTGTTCTCTTCTTTTTCCCTTTGTTCTGCATTTTTGCCGAAAGCGTCCTTTACTTCATTCAAGGATGCAGCAAACTCGCTATTGTCGATAGCGCTTCCAAACTGTTCAACCAGCTCGTCGTTGGCATTTTTAGCGTTGGCCACCTGCTGTTTGAGAAACTCCTTCATCGTCTGCTCGTTCTCTTTCGGCAATGCGGCAAGAGCGTCTGCAATCGACTGAACCCCGTCATTTGACGGAGTTGTTTTGGGAGCCTGATTAGGCGTTTGGGTAGTTTGAGTTTGCTGTGTAGTGGCCATAATGCACCTTCCGATTCAATGATAGTTTATAATGCAGACACGATTTTTGACCAGATATAAACTATTATCGAAACATTCGGCATAGAATCAAATGGCAAAGTGCATTACAGACGTAATTTCTCCAAGGCAGGAAACTTCGGCTACACAGTCGGATTCCAGCATCGTGAGCAGCTTTACGGAAGCTGTCGAGAAAGCGGCTAACTCCATAAATAACGTCAGTAGCAAGCTGGAAGCAACAAACTGTACAAAAGTCGTTTTCGACTGGTGCAGGGAAACAATGGGCATAAACGCCTATGCCGCAGTGGGCATGATGTCCAACCTGAATTGGGGATTCAAGCAGTACAACAATTTCAACTTCCCTGTCGGCATTGAAGGGGCCCTCACACTAAGCAAGAGCCTCTGCCAGACGATAGGTACGTGGATTGCTTGGATTCAGGCCACAATCGACATTGCAACCAAGGCTGCATTCGTCCTGTTCGCAAAGATTGATGCTGCCCGTCTACAACT
>Ga0247610_10007583_pt1 | contig 11108 bp, 9 predicted proteins | sample 174DNAGHGhighgp2_FD_193483 | JGI IMG/M metagenome (GOLD analysis project Ga0247610, IMG submission 193483) | Sheep rumen microbial communities from Palmerston North, Manawatu-Wanganui, New Zealand - 1742 DNA GHGhigh gp2 | ecosystem: Host-associated > Mammals > Digestive system > Stomach > Rumen ...
GTTGTTGTCAAAAAAAATGTCGTTTTTCACTTTTGTCAGGTGGTTTACCGTGTTTTCAGGCTTGTTGGAAAAATAGAAAATCTTCACATAAGCCACATCTTTCAGGTAGTCGATATGTCCCACCTCCAACCTCCTTATGTCCAGCCCTGTCCGGCTTTTCAGGTCTTCGAGGAGTTCCTTTTCCCGGTCCGCGTGAGCCAGATCCACTTTGTCATAGAGGATGATTTTGCTTTCCAAGTGGGTCCTGCGGTGTATAGATTCAAACAGCCATACGGACAGCGTGAAAAGCAGGTTGGTGACGAACAGCTCCACATAGCTTACCGTCATGGCCAGTCCGTTGATTACGGAAATGCCCACCACGACAAACAGGTAAGTCATTTCACGAATGGGCACCGTTTCAGTCCGGTATCGGATCATGCCGAAAATGGCAAACAGCCCCAAGGCGAAGCCAATCTGCACCTTGACATTGTCCATCAGGAAAATCAGGAAGAAAATCGTGATGCTGAACAGCATGAAAGTGAAGTAGTAGTCGCGGCGTTTGCTTTTTTTGTAATAGAGCCTGCCGACAATCAGCCAGCACACAGCCAGGTTCAAGGCGAACCGGAACAGCATTTGCCACAAACTCGGGCCGTCGAACCACGGGATGCCGAACGGTCCCGCGCCTTCGGCATTGGCAAACTCGCTCGCAATGGACGAGTCGAACATAATGTCGTCAATCTGTATCATTTTTCCAAAGTTTTAATCTGGTAATTCTTGTTCAGCAACTTGTTGACATATCGTATCTTCTGTTTAAAACGGTTGTATTTCACGTTGGGGTCGGTGAGGAGCATGCCGAGGCAGTATTTGCTCAATCCTTTTTCCTTGACCCCCACGTCGCGAAGCAGATTCTTGAAGTCGGACGGTTGGGTGCCATCATGTTTCACCTCCACAATCACCAAATCGGAAATATCTGTACAACAACCGCTTAGATGATTGTGGAATAGAATTCCGAAATCGATGGTGATACGTTCTGTTTTGGACATGTTGACCAAGGTGACCCGCTGGAAGGCATTCTCCAAGCGGGGAAGCAGCGTTTGGTCGGTGACCCATACTTTCTCACGGACGAAATCGGCCATTTCGGGCAGACCGTAGAGGTCTCCCCAGGCTTCCACGGGAATGGGGATGCGCTTCTTCCTGGTACGGCCGTTGTTCTTCTTGTTCTTGATTTCGCAAAAGGCGATGTTGGAATCGGCGTAGATGCGTTGGCGGATTTTCTGGCGGCGAAGCCTCTGGTTGTGATGCATGGTGTAGGTTATGGCGTCCGGGGTGTCAAAATAGAGTGTTCGGTAAGGTGCAACCCGCTTTCCCCCGATTTCCTGCACGAAAAAACGACCTGCCCATCCGGGCGCCATCGCCAACAAGGTCTCCATATTGGTGGGGTATTTGCTGTCGATTCGGTTCATCAGCTTCACGGCACCCATCTGGTCCAAAGAGATGGGGTCCATCTGCCGCAGGGTATCCATCAAACCTGTCATGGCCGTTTAGTTGCGAATGTATTCATACTCTTTGACAGACAGGAGGTTGCCTTTGGTGTTATAGTTGAGCTGGCGTTTCTTTGTCCCATCTGCATTGTATTCGATCTTGTGGATTCGGTAGGGCTTGTTGCGTTCGTCATAGACCACTTCTCGTACCACCCGGTTGTTTTGATCATATTCGTACGTGCAGCGCATCCGCATGAATCCCGACGAGCCGTATTCGATTTCTTCGACTTTCCTCCCTTTGGCGTCATATTTGGTCAGCCCGTCAAGATAACGGGTGCCTTTCACCGGCGTTTTCCAAACTTTTGTTGTGGTGTTCTTGCGCAGTTCCTTTTTGGAGACAGATTGTCCGTGGGAAACGGGGGCATACAACAATACGCAAAGCAGGAACAAGATGAGGTTCTTCATATTCTAAAAAATTAGAGGGTGCAAAGATAGGATTTTTATAAACAGGCGGGGAATTTTCGTGACTGCGCTTGCCGTGCGAAAACGGGTTTGATTCCAACACGAGAATGGCAAGTCATTGCCAATTTATTTGTCAACAAGGATATTCTTATGTTTTTATTTGTCAATAGCTAAAGTTGAAAGCGGGTTACGGGATTAAAGGGTTATAAAAAATGCGAGGAAAAAAGGCGATGCAATCCAATAAAATCGTATTTTTGCCGTTTGTTTCAAAAACATTCAAATATGAAAAAGATAATTGCATTTGGCATTCTGCTTTTAGGCTCTGTATTGGTATTTTCGGCTTGTGACACGCAGCATAAATGTGCCGCTTACGGTCACTATTCCTACTACGTGCCGGCAGAAAACGCCGACAGTGCCGAATAAATTGGGGTCACGGATGCGTCAAACGGCATTCAAACGGGCGACGTCAAAAAAAGCGCTGCTGACCCTTTTGTTGGCAGGTGCTTTTGTTTTGTCTTATGCCCAGAATGTCGGTGAGTACTACCATGATGTGACTGTCAAGGAGTGGAACTTCCAGATTTTCGCCCACACGGCGGGTTTCGGGGGCGGTTTTCAGCATGGTCGTACCCCAGACTTGTACAACAAGCATTTCTGGGAACTGCAGTTCATGACCAACCGGCACCCCAAGTCGGTCCGCTCCATTAACGCGTTCTACGAGAATGTGCGGCCAATCCGCTACGGGCAGCTGTACTATCTTTTCTTTCTGCAAGGCGGTTACGGCTACCAGCGTACCCTCCACCTGAAGCCATACTGGGGCGGAGTGCAGATCCGCTACACGCTGTCGGCGGGCCCTGCATTAGGAATCGGCATCCCCAACTACGTGGAGGTACTGAACTACAACACTGGTTTTTCTGAAATAGTGCGTTACGACCCGGAGAAGCACAATCTCAACAACATCCTCGGTGGCGCCCGCATGTTCTCGGGCATCGCACAAACCATCTTCCGCCCGGGATTCTACGCCAAAACCGGCCTCTGTTTCGATTTTGCCAAAAGCGACTTCAAACTCCGTACTCTTGAGGTAGGTGCCCAAGTCCAGATGGTTTTCCCCTTCATCCAACAAATGGCGATGAATCCCGCCAAAAAATTTTACCTTACCGGCTATCTCTCTTTCAACTTCGGCAAGAAAGTGGGTCGGCATGGCTAATTTTATCCAAGAATAATGAAAAAGAGAATATTTTTCACCCTGTCAGTCATTTTATTTGGGCTGCTTTCAGGCATTCGCGCCCAAAACGATTTCGAAATCGTCAAGAATGTCGATATTTTCATCAGCGTCCTCAACGAGTTGAACGACAAATACGCCGACGAGATCTCCCCCGGCGAACTTACGCAAACCGCCATTAAGGCCATGCTCCTCAGCCTCGACCCATACACCGTCTACTATAACGAGTCCGAGATTGAGACCTACCGCATCAACAACGCTGGTGAGTCGAGCGACATCGACATTACCCTGAAGATGATGGACAACCAGATGGTGGTCTCCGACATGCTCGGCGACGGACCCTCGGTGAAGTCCGGATTGCGTGTGGGCGACCGCATCCTGAAAGTCAACGGGCAGGCCACCGAGGGTCGTGACATTGACGCCATCTACTTAGCCTTACGCGGACAACCCGGGACCACCTTCACGTTGGACATTCTCCGCCCCACAGACGGAAAGAACTTGAGTTTCAAAGTCAAACGGGAAAAAGTGAAACAGCCCAACATCCCCTATTCCGGCATTTTGGGCGATAAAGTGGGCTATATCAAACTCAACCAGTTCCTCGAAAAGGCCGGCAGCGAGGTCTATGATGCTTTTCGTAAGCTCAAAGATGAGGGCATGCAGTATCTCATCATCGACCTGCGAGACAACGGCGGCGGACTTCTCGGCGAGGCCGTCAATATCATCGACATCTTTGTAGGTAAAGACATCAAGGTGGTGGAGACCAAGGGCAAAATCCCTGAAATGAACAACATCTACAAAACCCGCAATGACGCTGCCGATGCCGAAATTCCCATCGTGGTGCTGGTAAACGAACACAGCGCCTCCGCTTCGGAAATCGTCTCCGGCACCCTGCAAGACCTTGACCGTGCCGTCATCGTCGGGCAGAAATCTTTCGGCAAGGGACTGGTTCAGAAAGTGTATCCGATGGACTACAACACCAGCATGAAAGTCACCGTGTCGAAATACTACATCCCCAGCGGCCGATGTGTCCAGAACATCGAATACTTCGATCGCGACACCACCAAAGGGGGATACAAGATCCCCGACTCTTTGGCCGTGGCCTACAAGACCAAAAACGGAAGGACTGTCTATGACAAGGGCGGTGTGGAACCCGATGTTCCCGTCGCCATCGAGAAAGTCCCTGACATTTTGGCCGCCCTTATTGAGAAACGGGCGATTTTCGACTTTGCCAACGACTACCGCGCCAGACATGAGTCCATCGCGCCTGCTGACAAATTCACCGTGGATGATGCCCTTTACCAGGAGTTCCTGAAGTTCCTCAAAACGAAGCAGTACCACTATACCACCGCAGTCGAGACGCAGTTGCAGGAGCTGAAGGCCGCCGCTGAAAGAGACAACGCGTTCGGGAGCATCCAAACCGCTTTTCAGCAACTGGAAACACAGATTGAGCACCTCAAGACGCAGGATTTGATCACGCACCAGGGAGAAATTGCCCGCTCACTGACACAAGAGATCGTATCCCGCTACTACTTCAGTACCGGGAAACTTATCAACAGTCTCCAACATGACCGAGACATTGAGGTCGCCAAGGAAGTGTTGCTCAACCCTTCACGATATAAATCCATCCTCTCGCCTAAAAAGTAATCCATGCGCCGCGCGGATTTCCACCACGGGTTCTACCTATTTGGTGTCATGGCACTCGCCATGTCCATGCCGCTGTCGCATTTTGTCATGGGACTGTCCAGTTTTCTGCTGTTACTCAATTGGATAGCGGAATGGGATTGGCAGAATAAATGGCATCGCATCAAGGAAAACCGACAAGGGCTTTGGTTTTCCGCCTTTTACCTGGTCTATGCTGTCGGACTGGTTAACGTCACCGATTGGGGTGCTGCCGCCCATGAAATGCTCACCAAACTGCCATTTCTGATTTCCCCACTCATTGTTGTCTCGTCTAAACCGTTCAGCAAAAGGGAATTGCAGTATATTTTCAGTGCATTTGCCATGGCTACACTGATTGGCTGTTGTTGGAATTTTGGTTACGCCCAGACCCACGAGCTCGCAAATTTCCGTGAAATGTCGCGCTTCATCGATCATATACGCTTCAGCCTCTGTGTCGTGTTGTCGGTGGTCTTTTGTGTGCACTATGCCTTACAGGATTCTCAAGACCATCCGTTATACAAGTATATTTACGTGTTGGTCGTATTCCTGCTGATTCCCTACCTTATCTACAGCCAAACCCTTTCCGGATTGGCCATCATGATATTGGTTGCTGTTTGCTACATTGTTTATCTTATTTGGCATAAGGCGAAAGGGCGGTCGAAGTGGATTTTTGCGAGTTTTTCGGGATTATTGCTTGTTCTTGGGGTGTGCTACATCTGCTGCATCACCTGGGATTACTTCCACGTCAAGGATCCGGACCCGGACTACGCCGCAAGGACCGAATCAGGGCGGCCATACACTTTCGATGACCATTCGATTGTGGAGAATGGCCACCGTGTGTACAATTGGGTTTGTTCCGAAGAATTGGAGGCGGCATGGGCGTTGCGTTCCGATTCGTCGTATGACGAGTTGATGGCAGCTACGCTGATACGCTACCTCAATTCCATGGGTGTGCGCAAGGACTCTGCTGCGGTGATGCGACTTTCCGACGATGACATTCGCAACATCGAGCATAAGATTGCCAATGTGCATTATGCCAAGAATGGCAATGTGCGCCGTGCGCTGTATGAGACCTATTTTGGACTGACCCTATACCAGAAATATGGACTCTACGACGAATCGTCCATGTTGCAGCGTTTTGAGCTTTGGCGGGTATCGTGGCATCTCATCCGGGAGCACTGGCTCTTTGGTGTGGGCATCGGACAGCAACGCGCTGCTCTCGACAGGCAGTTGGAGCTGGAGAAATCCCTCATTGCAGGGAAAAGGAAAAACAGGGGCAGCCACAACCAGTTTCTCACCATATGGCTCGCAGCCGGCATCCTTCCGGTGATCTATTTCTGTTTTCTGTTGGCCTACCCCTTCACAGCGACGATGCGCGACCGGGTAACTTTTGTCTACTTCGCTCTCATCTTGGCACTCACCCTTTCGATGTTAGTGGAGGACACGCTCAACGCCCAGACTGGCCGGATGCTGTTTACAATCTTCGTACCCCTAATGCTCTTCAGTGAACAAGGGAAATGAAAAAATCGTATATTCGCGCCGAAATATAAATCATACAGACTAAAATTAAGAGACTATGAGTCAAATTGTTAAAGTTTATGGAAGAGAGATTTTGGACTCTCGGGGCAATCCGACAGTTGAAGTTGATGTTTACACCGCCGCAGGCGCTTTCGGCCGTGCCGCCGTTCCGTCAGGCGCATCCACGGGCGTGCACGAGGCCGTGGAACTCCGCGACAATCAGGAAGACAGATATATGGGCAAAGGCGTGCTGAAAGCCGTGCAGAATGTGAACAGCACTCTCGCCGAAGCCGTTGAAGGTATGGAAGTGAGCGACCAGGCCGAACTCGACGCCCGCATGATTGAGGTGGATGGCACTGACAACAAGGGCAACATGGGTGCCAACGCCATCCTTGGCATTTCCCTCGCCGCCGCAAAGGCCGCTGCGCAGGAGACTGGCCAGGACCTCTACCGCTACGTCGGCGGCTGTAACGCCACAGTGCTGCCCGTTCCCATGATGAACATCCTCAACGGCGGTTCCCACGCCGACAACCGCGTCGATTTCCAGGAATTCATGATCATGCCCGTGGGTGCCCCCACGTTCCGCGAAGCCGTCCGCATGGGTTCCGAAGTGTTCCACAATCTCAAAAAAGTGCTCAAAAGCCGCGGCTACTCCACCAACGTGGGCGATGAAGGCGGTTTTGCACCAGACCTCAAATCCAATGAGGAGGCTCTTGAAGTAATCTTGCAAGCCATCGAGAATGCCGGCTACAAACCCAAAGAGGACATCTGCATCGCCCTCGACCCGGCTTCCTCCGAATTCTTTGACACCGAAAAGAACATTTACAAGCTGAAATGGTCCACCGGCGACGAGCTGACCCCCGCGCAAATGGTCGACTATTGGAAGACCTGGTGCGACAAGTACCCGATCATCTCCATTGAGGACGGCATGGCCGAGGACGACTGGGACGGCTGGAAACTCCCACCGATACCATCGGCGACCGCTGCCAGCTCGTGGGCGACGACCTCTTCGTGACCAACGTCAAGCGCTTGCAAATGGGGCTCGACAAAAAGGTGGCCAACTCCATCCTTATCAAGGTCAACCAAATCGGTACGCTCACCGAGACCATCAACGCCGTGCAGCTTGCGCAGCGCAACTACTACACCGCCGTGATGTCGCACCGTTCGGGTGAGACAGAAGACACCACCATCGCCGACCTCGCCGTGGCTTTGGGCACCGGCCAAATCAAGACCGGTTCCGCCAGCCGTACCGACCGTATATGCAAGTACAACCAGCTGATGCGTATCGAGGAAATGCTCGGCGCCCAGGCTATCTATCCCGGCAAGGATTTTCCGTTCAGAGGATAAGCAGAACTGCCAGACAAAAAAAACGCGGCTTGTTATGCCGCGTTTTTTTTTTAATTCGCAGGGGCAGGCCGCACTTTAGACTCTCGCTTCCAATCGACGGTCATGCCGAAGAGCGAGACACCTAAGTAGCCGCGCATTTTCAGTGTTTTGCCGCCATCCACGATGCGTATGTAAGAGCGGTAGGTGCCTTTTTTCCCTGGATATTGGATTTTCCCGTTCTGGTATTCGTTGTCTTTTGCATTGTATGTCAGCCCGCGCATGAACACCAAACCGACCTGATCTTGACCTTTCGGGTCGTTAGTCCAGACCACCTTGGCCTCGTAGGTGCCGTCCTTGGCCTTGTAGATTTCGGCCTGTGACTGGCTTTTCGAAAATGGGTCCACACAAAAATAGATGCCCAAAATGTCATCGGCCTTCTGGGCAAAACAGGCGATTTCTGCCGAAACGAGAACCAATAAAAGTGCGATTTTCTTCATAATCGATTATCAACTATAAATATAAATATAAATATCTCCGTGTCGTAGAGACGCAAAATTTTGTGTCTCTACTCCTCTGGTGCGAACAACGGGTCCCAAGCAGGTAACATGATGGGCCTCTGGTCGAAAAGTTTAAGGGTGGCCGACGGGATGTATTTGGCTTCGACCACGAGGCGGAACATGTACTCGTTGAACCATTCGTTGGTCATGATGAGGAAGCCGTTGTGGCCGCGGTTGCTGCCCCAGCTGTTCTCCACCATCCATTTTGTGGGTTTCCCGTCAGCATCGAGATCCACGCCACAAAGGGTCATGGCATGAGATGAACCGCTGGCATAAGTGCTGACACGCTGTTTCTTGTCCATACCGAAAGTGGTGCCGAACAGGGAACCGTAGTCATAATTGTTCACATCCATGTAGCCTTTGTCACGGTCAAGGAACTTGGCGACATCGCAGGAGAAGTACATCATAGTGCTGTCCTTGATGCTGGCAATGGCCATCTTCGCGATCTCATTCATCGGCAGGTTCAGGTATTTCCAGTTTTCCCCGTCATACACATGGCGGTCGTACTCAATCTCATAGACCTTGTAGTAATCACGGGTTGGGTCATTCATAATCATGTAGTAGTTCGAGAAATCCTCGTTCACGAACTTGTTGAAGAATGACATCGGTGTGTACTTCTCGGTACTCACCACTTCCCCTTTGCTGTTCCGCTGCGTCCAGGTGAATTCAGTGGGAGGTTCGCCGAGTGTATAGGCCAGCATCCGGTAGATGGTTTCCAGCATTGCCATTTTGGTGGCCTGCAGCTTTTGCTCGGTCACGCCTTTGTTGTTGGCCATCTCGCGCAGCGCCAAGCCGTCCTCGCGGAGCTTCAACTTGATAAGTTCCGACATCTTGGAGGTATGGTTGCTGTTGTAGGTTTCAGGCATCGCATCTTTGGGCACCACCCCGTACTTGGTCATCAGATTGGCCACACCAGTGAACTGACCGCCATCGCTGAGCGGGTTCTTGAAAAGCCACTGCACGGTCTCATCTTCCATGGGTTTGGCACGGTTGTCGAGGATGGCCTGCAGAAAGAGATTGGACTTTTCCAGCTGATCCCAGAAAAAAGTGTAGCACTGCGAAAACTGGAAGTCAGCTGGCAGATCAAACTTGCGTATGGTCTTGTTACGCAGCACATTCATGCCCGTGAACATCCAGCAACGACCCGATGATTCCTGATTGGTGATGGCTTTGGAAGGCACTGTGTTTGAGAAATGCGCGTCGAAAGCCGTGTTGTTGTCATAATTAACAGCCAATTTGTTGATGTCATTGGCGTTGATGGCGTTCCGCAATGCCTTATTGGCGGGGTTCGCTTGGTAAGAGCCTCTCAACTGGCCGATCTGCTGTATGGAAAGGCCTCCGTCTTTGCTGACATTCTGTGCCGGAACTGTCATCAGGCAGGCTGTTGCACAGAAAAGGAGAAATAATTTCTTCATTTTGATATGATTTTGTGATACAATTCCTCAAACAGGCGGCAAAGGTACACAAAATATGGATATGTGGTTCACATTCGTTTTTTATATACTTTTGCGCCGTTTTGCCACAGCCCTGTCCGATATGCCACTTGTCATCAAAAGATTGTTAATGTTCAGCTTGTTAGGAGTTTCCTTATGGCTAAACTTGGCGACTGTTGGATTTGCACAAGTCTTCGACTTGCGTTGCGACGGTTTGGCCGAGCCACTCGGCATCGAGACTGCCACTCCGCATTTCAGCTGGAAAAACAAGCTGACTCACAATGGGCAACGACAAACAGCCTATGAAATCCAGGTTGCCTCCACACGTTCAGCCCTTGAACATGGCGAGGCGGACTTGTGGAGCAGTGGCCGGATAGTCTCCGACGAGCAGACGAACATCCTCTACGGGGGGCTAATGCCGCAGGCGAGGCAGCTTTGCCATTGGCGTGTACGCACGTGGGACGAGCGTGACAGTTGCTCAGGATGGAGCCGGCCGCAGCGTTTTGGTGTGGCACCCTTTTCCGGAATCATGGGCGAGTACATCGGACACGCACTCCCCGACGGGAAAATGGACGAGACCCCTATGCTGCGCACTTTCCTCACCTATGACCGCCCCGCGCCAAACCGCTCCGTTCTGGCCTACGTCAATTCATTAGGATACCATGAACTGTATGTTAACCGACAGCGCGTCGGCGATGAGGTGCTGCAGCCTGCCGTGTCCCAGCTTGACAAACGTTCGCTAATCGTGGTTTACGACATCTCACCCTATTTGCAAGAGGGAACAAATGAGATTCTAATCTGGGCTGGTCAAGGCTGGTTCCGGGATGTGATTTTCGACATCCATGCGAAATCGGACCTCGGGAGAGGGGGAAATGCGTGCCGTGGCATGTCCCCGAAAAGCGTGTCCGGACCATTGGTGAAAGCCGAGGTCTGTGAGATTGAAGGGAAAGGGTGGCGCACACTCGCAGTAACCGACTCCACGTGGGAGACCTCTCCAAGCGGATATGGCTACACTGACATCTGGTTGTCCGACATGTTCGGTGGTGAACGGTATGACGCGAATGTGACTCCTGACTGGACACCAGCCGATGTCTTCCACGTCAGTGGGACAGTGACTTCGGTGCAACAGTTTGAAGGCAACCATATTCTGGACGAAATTAGTCCGCAACGCGTATCTTTACAAGACGATGGGACGGTCATCCTCGATTTTGGGCGTGTGGTCACCGGCTGGCTGCAGGTCGAGTTCGAGCCCATCCCTCAGGGTACCGTAGTGACGATGGAATACACCGACCATATCTTCGAGGACGGAGTCTTCCAATGCCAAGGGGAGCGGGACTATTATGTGGCAGGAAAAACGGATGAGAATACTGGCATGTTCCTGCCGGCGAACACTTTCCGCAACCGTTTCCATCACCACGCTTTCCGATATGTACGGATAATCGGGGCTAAGACCGTGAATGTCAAAGCACTACGA
>Ga0247610_10007585_pt1 | contig 11108 bp, 5 predicted proteins | sample 174DNAGHGhighgp2_FD_193483 | JGI IMG/M metagenome (GOLD analysis project Ga0247610, IMG submission 193483) | Sheep rumen microbial communities from Palmerston North, Manawatu-Wanganui, New Zealand - 1742 DNA GHGhigh gp2 | ecosystem: Host-associated > Mammals > Digestive system > Stomach > Rumen ...
CAGTCGGAGATGTAGATGCGGAAGGTGAACTCTTCCACGCCGTTGGTCGAAATGTCATGGCTGTGGTAGAGTTGTGCCGTATTGGAGTTGGATCCGCTATTGCGTAACAGATCTGGTTTGGGGTCGATTTTGGTGATGGTGCTCTCCACGCCGTCGAGGGTGTAGCTCCAACTGTAGGTGGCGTTGTCGGTACCCACCTTCACTGCAGCATAGGTCACGTTGGTGGGTTTGAAGGTGACGCCCTTGGCTGCTTTCACACGGTATTCAATCATCGCGGCGGGGACGGTGCCGGCGTTGCTGTTTGCCGGGGTGTACATCACCATCGGGGTGTCGAAATAGGTTCTTTGTTCTGTTGCCAACCCTTCGCCCACGCTGACGGAGGCGCTGCTGATGGCTTTGGCGATGTCGGTGGCGATGTCGGGTGTCGCCTCGTTGCCCACCGGCCATGTGATGGTGCCGTCCACATTGTCGAAGGAGTCGCCGCCACCTTGGCTGGCCACCACGGGGAGCACGGTCTGTATGTAGCGGTAGTACTGTCCTTCGCTGCCGAAGACGATGTCGATGGCATCAGCGGAGTTGGCCACGGTGTAGGAGATGGTCTTTTCGCTGGTGTAGTCGTTCTGTCCGTCGATGGTGAGTTCGCTCAGTGCGGCGTATGCTTCCACGGAGACGACGGCTCCCTTGCAGGAAGGGATGGTGAAGGTGGTGCCTTGGTTGATTTGGCACCAGTCGGGCCAGCTGGTGTTGTTGATTTTTCCGGGTGAAGTGGTGAAGTCGAGTTTCACGTCGATGGTGCTGCCGTTGACGTTGCCTTGGGTGACGTAGATGCCGGCTTGGTTCTGGTAGTTGAGCACGGGTGCGCCGTTTCTCTTCTGGAAGTCCCATTTCAGCGTTACGTCAGAGGTGCGGTCGGCGAGAGCCACGCTGTTCTGGGTGAAGACCGGGGTGAGGGCGAGGTCGCCTTCCGGTGTGACGGTGGCACCTGGGGCATGGGTGTTGGTGCCGTCGGTCCATCCGGTGAGGGTGTAGCCGTCCTTGTAGAGGGTGCGATTGAGGGGGATGGCGACCGACTCTCCGGCGTCGATTTCGCTGGATGCGGGAAGTACGCCTTCTGCGGTCTCACTGCCCAAGGCATAGGTGACGGTGTATTTCGTCGGGGTCGCGTTGACGGCTTCCACTGCGACATAGGGGCAGTAGCCCATGCCGGAGATGGTGAGGGTGGTGGCATCGCCGCTGTAGTAGAGTTCGTCCACGTTGCTGTGGCTGTTCTTCCAACAGGCGGGGGAGGAGGGGGTCTTGCTGGCCACTGTCTCGCCGCTGCTGTTGGTCACCTTGATGGTGTTGGTGCTGTAGGTGCATTGGCCCACGGTGATTTTCACGGAGCCAGGGACGGCGACGACGACTTGCAGGCCGGTGCAGCCGTGGTCGCTGTGGTAGGTGCCGCTGATGGTGGCCACGGCGGAGGCGTCGTCGGCTGCCACGCGGGAGACGGTGCCGTTGTCGGCCACCGCCACGCCGAAGTTGACGGAGGTGCCTTGCACTTGCTCTTCGCTGGTGAGCAGTGTTCCCGACTGGTTGTTCACCTGGACGCTGAAGTCCTTGAAGTCGGCGGCCGTCACGTCAAGTGCCATTCCCAGCAGTGCCAGGAAGAGCAGGGTGATGGTTCGGATTTTTTTTGTCATGTTGTTAGTAATTGATTAGTTATAAATGAAATGATATTTTTTTGATTTGAGTGTGGGTGCCTGAAAAGGGAGGCTGCCAGGTCAGAATGTTGATGTAGATTAGTGTCGAAAAATGATAGATGACTCAAAGATGGTGCAAAGATAATGATTTTTCATTAAAGTGGATGTCATTTTGCCATAAACCTGTCGCTTTTTTTCGTTTTATGGCTTCTTTTGCACGTGTGGTGTGGGCGAAGGCAGAACCTTCGCATACGGAGAACGGGATTTTCTCGCATGCGCGCTGGTGTGGTGTGGGCGAAGACAGAACCTTCGCATACAGAGAACGGGTGATTTTCTTGCATGCGCGCACGTTTGTGTGAGTGTTTTTTCTTTTTTTTGTTTTATTTCTTTTTTAGGGGGTGCAGGGGGATTTTTTTCTTTCTTTTATTTCTTTTCCTTTTTTTCTGTCACATCAAGCGTCACACAGGGCGTCACATCAAGCGTCACACAGGGCGTCACACCCTCAAAATGACCATCTTTGCATTTCGTTGTATTACAATGGGTTAATGGCGTTTGATGATGGCTTAAAAGCGTCACACTGAGCGTCACATCAAGCGTCACACTGTGCGTCACATCAAGCGTCACACGAGGTGTCACAATCCTTGTCACACTTGCTGTCACACTTGGAACCCAGGAAGTGCCCTTTTTATTCGCCAAAAGGTGTGAGCAAACCTCCACTACAAGGTTTTTTGAAGAATCAAAAACCTGTCCCTCTGATTTACTCCCTCTGATTTTCCAAGCGAGGAACTCTGCCTTAATTCATTTTTTTTCAAAAAGTTTTAGCAGACACCAATATTTTTTTGCACTTTACTTATTTATGCATATCTTTGCAGTGTTTATCGGCCCTTTGCCCTGGTGAGGGGCTGCATATATGCAAACATTTATCAAACAACTAAAAATTGAATACCATGAAAAGGATCAAACAACTTTTTGTCTTCGTGTCGTTGATGGCATTGTTGTTCCCAGTCAACGTTCAGGCACAATGGCTTTATAAGGGTGAATATTCTGAAGGTTTGGCATATGTTGTGGACGCCGATGGAAAATTTGGCTTTATAGATGAGTCTGGGAAAGTGGTCATCCCATGCAAATGGGAAGGTGCGTGGCTTTTTAAAGAGGATTTGGCCCCGGTGAAAGATGAGAATGACAAATTTGGGTTTATCGACAAGACAGGAAACGTGGTCATTCCTTGCAAATGGAAATCGGTTAATTATTTTAATGAGGGAATGGCCAACGTTGCAGATGACAATGATAAATGGGGGTTCATCGACAAGGCAGGAAATGTGGTCATTCCCTGCAAATGGAAAGGAGCTATTCGTTTCAGTGAGGGTTTGGCCGTCGTTGTCGATGACAACAAAAAATGTGGTTTTATTGACAAGACGGGAAATGTGGTTATTCCTTGCAAATGGAAATTGGCAGATGTTTTCAGTCAGGGCTTAGCCCCTGTCAGTGATGACAATGGGAAATGGGGGGTTATCGACAAGACAGGGAAGACAGTCATTCCTAACAAATGGAATGATATTTTCCCATTCAATGATGCAGGATTGGCAAGAGTAGAAGACGAGAATGAGAAAAGAGGGCTCATGGATAAAACAGGAAAGTTGGTGGTTCCCTTAAAATGGCGGCTAATCGGTTATTTCAATGATGCAGGTTTTGCAGTAGTTGAAGATGAGAATGAGAAGTGGGGACTTATGGACAAGACTGGAAAGTTGGTCGTTCCTTGCCAATGGAAGGATGTCGATTATTTCAATGATGATTTATTCTTGGTAGAAGATGAGAATGAGAAGTGGGGAATTATGGACAAAACTGGAAAGATGGTCGTTCCCTGCCAATGGATGAATTCCAAAAAACTCAGTAAAGACTTGGCGTTGGTTCAAGATGGGAACAAGAAATGGGGGCTTGCTGACGAGGTTGGTAAGTTGGTCGTTCCCTGCCAATGGTTGGATGTTCTCACTTTTCGGAATAGTTATTTAATCTTTGTTGAAAATGAGGATGAGAAATGGGGTGGCATTAACTATTTTGGAAAGTATGTCGTTCCCTGCCAATGGAAAGAAATCAGTGGGTTATTTGATCGTTTTGTCATAGTAAAAGATGAAAATGACAAATGGGGATTGCTAAACAGAATTGGTAAGTTGATTGTCCCTTGCCAATGGAAAGAAGTCAAGACTTCATATGGTGATGATTATGCCAAAGTTCAGGATGCCAATGAGAAATGGGGACTTATGGATGATGCAGGAAAGTTGGTCGTTCCGTGCCAATGGAACACTATCAATTCTTACAATGACAGTTTATTCTTGGTTGAAGACGAGAATGAGAAATGGGGACTTATGGACAAGGCAGGAAAGATGGTCGCTCCCTGCCAGTGGAAAGAGGTCAGGACTTCATATGGTGATGATTATGCCAAAGTTCAAGATGCCAATGAGAAATGGGGACTTATGGATGAAGCAGGAAAGATGGTCGTTCCTTGCCAATGGAACGATATCAATTCTTTCAGTGATGGTTTATTCTTGGTAGAAGACGAGAATGAGAAATGGGGCCTTATGGACAATGCAGGAAAGATGGTCGCTCCCTGTCAATGGATAAAGGCAGCGACCTGGTACAGTCTTGACATGTTAGCCTTGGTTGAAGACGAGAATGAGAAATGGGGAATCATTGACAAAACAGGAAAAATGGTCGTTCCCTGCCAATGGCACGACATCGATTCTTTCGGTGATGGTCTTATCTTGGTAAAAGATGAAAATGAGAGATTGGGGCTTATTGACAAAACAGGAAAAATGGTCGTTCCGTGTAAATGGAGTTACATCAGTTCTTTTGGTGATGATTTGCTCTTGGTAGAAGATGAGAATGAGAAATGGGGACTTATGGACAAAACAGGGAAAATGGTCGTTCCCTGTAAATGGATAAAAACCGAGTATCGTAATGATAACTTTGCTTTTGTTCAAGATGAGGATGAGAAATGGGGGCTTGTTGACAAGACAGGCAAAATGGTTGTTCCCTGCCAATGGAAAGAAGTCATGAATTCTTGGAGTGATGATTTTTCCGTAGTTCAAGATGACAACGAGGAATATGGTTATATAGACGAGATGGGTAAGTTGGTCATACCTTGCCAATGGAAATCAGCCTATCCTTTCCAAGACGGAATGGCAATAGTTAAAGATGGCAATAACAAATGCGGCTTTATCGACAAGACAGGTAAGTTGATTGTTCCTTGCCAATGGAAAGAGATTGATTCTTTCAATGGCGATGATTTATACTTGGTAGAAGACGAGAATGAGAGATGGGGTCTTATGGACAAGACAGGGAAGCTGGTTGTTCCCTGTAAATGGAAAAACACCGATTATTACAATGGAGACTTAACTTTTGTTGTAGACGAGAATGAGAAATGGGGGCTTGTTGACAAAACGGGAAAAATGGTTGTTCCTTGCCAATGGATAAAAGTCGAAAAGCCACGTTATAGCTTTTTTTCTGATAATGTATTTGTCAAGGTCCAAGATGAAAATGAGCGATGGGGACTAATAGACGAAACAGGGAAGTTGGCCGTCCCTTGCCAATGGAATTATATCGGGTCTTTTTATGATGATTTGGCTTTGGTTCGAGACCAGGATGGGAAATATGGTTTTATCGACAAGACAGGGAAGCTGGTCATTCCTTGCCAATGGGAAGAAGCTGATGATTTCAGCGATGGTATGGCGAAAGTTAAGGATGCCAATGATAAATATGGCTTCATAGACAAGACTGGAAAGCAGGTTGTCTCTAACCAATGGAATAACATCAGGTCTTTCACTGCGGGCTTGGTACTCGTAGAGGATGATAACGGGAAATGGGGTCTTATGGATGACAAGGGGGCGTTGGTCGTTCCCTGCCAATGGATAGATGTAAGCTTTTACTCCATTGAGGATTTGACTCCTGTTCAGAATGAAGACATGAAATATGGCCTCATTGACAATTCCGGGGCATTGGTCATTCCTTACCAATGGAATGATGTCAGATACTTTAGTGAGGGTTTGATTTTGGTTCAAGATGAGAATGAGAAGTGGGGAGTCATCGATATGACAGGAAAGTCGGTTTATCCCTGCACCATGGAAGAAATGCCCGATTTCGGAAATGAAAGTTTAGCCAAGGTTCGAGACGCCAACGAGAAATATGGTTTCATCGACAAGTCTGGCACTTTGACCATCCCTTGCAAATGGGAATATGCAAGTTCTTTCAATGAAGGGTTGGCCAAGGTTCGAGACGCCAATGAGAATTATGGCTTCATCGACAAGTCTGGGACTTTGGTCATCCCCTGCAAGTGGGAAGATGCAGAGCCCTTCAAAGAAGGTTTCGCAAAAGTTCGAAATGAGGATGAGAAATGGGGTCTTGTCGACAAGACAGGCAAATTGATTCTTCCCTGTCAATGGAAAGAAATCATTTTTGTTGAAGATAAGGATTTTGTCGTTGTCCAAGATGCCAATGAAGAGTATGGCTTAATGGGCAAAACCGGAAAAGAGCTCTATCCTTGCAAATTGAAAGGTTTAGAATATTTTTATGATAGGGATATGGTCTTGGCCATAGATGATAGTATGAAATATGGCCTCTTTGACAAGGCTGGAAAAAACGTCATCCCCTTTGAATGGAACGAAATTAATCATCTCATGGATGATTTAATCAAAGTTCAAAATAACAGTGAGAAATATGGGATTATCGACAAGGAAGGAAATGTGATTCTTCCTTGTACCTTGAAAGATATAGCCCCAGATTATTATGATGAAATAGTCGTACTCCAAGATGAAAATGATAAATATGGAGTTATCGACAAGAAAGGAAAATTGGTCATTCCCTTTAAATGGTCTTATATAGGTTCCTTCACCATTGATGGCTTGGCCAAAGTTCAAGATGCCAACGAGAAATATGGCTTTATAAGCAAGACAGGAAAGCTGGTCGTTCCTTGCCAGTGGAATGATGCTGATGATTTCAGCGAGGGCTTGGCTGCAGTTCAAGACGCCAACGAGAAATATGGCTTCATCGACAAGACTGGAAAGCTGGTCGTTCCTTGCAAATGGTCTTCTGTGAATTATTTTAGCGATGGGACTGCCTATGTTGAAGATGAAAATGGGGAAGGGTTGTATATAGACAAGAAGGGGAACGTTGTTGAAGTAGAAGATGAAGATGAAAATTGAAAATAGGTTACTCTTGTGAAAACCACTCCTGGATGGATGACAGAATACAGCCGAGGACTTTTGCCCTCGGCTGTATCGTATGCCACCCTGACGCATCTTGGCGGGGCGGTTCTCCGCCTCTGATAAAAGTAATGACTTAAGTTTCGGAAGTTCGGTTATATTGATTTTCAATTATTTACAGTCGATTCTTAAAAAAATCCATGGATAGCCAAACGATGATTCCATCAATACGCCTCGATTTGTAAGGATTTTTACTTAATACTTTATTTGTTGTATCTTGGTTTGACGTTGAACGAACCCCGAAGGGGTGGTCAGAGTACAGGCAGGCGGTGGAGTGCGAAGCACGGAACCCCTGCTAAAAGCGTGGTGTGAACAACAACCCCGAAGGGGTGGCAGAATGACAACTTCATACACTTCATATCGTTGCTCTGTCACCCCTTCGGGGTTGTTGATTTCATTTCATCGTCAAGCAGGGGTTACGCTTCGCTCCACCACCTGCCTGTGGTCGTCCCAGCCCTTCGGGCTTCACTTCACAACCGGTTGCCATACAAGATAAATAACAGTTTTGTAAGGTATTGTCACTTCCGAAACTTAAGTAATGATTATATGCTAAAGACGCTCCAAGGTGTTTCTTCTCACCGTTGTTACTTTATGATTTTCCCGGTCTTGTCGATTTTGCTCCATTCCTCATTATCCTCTTGAACGGCAGCCAATCCATCCTCAAACGGTTTTACAGCTTTCCATTTGCAAGGAATGACCACCTTTCCTGACTTGTCGATAAAGCCCCATTTCCCATTGTCATCTTGAACTGGAGCAAAACCATCTATGAAAGCATAAGTTGTTTTCCATTTGCATGGGATGACCACCTTCCCTGACTTGTCGATAAAGCCCCATTTCCTATTGTCATCTTGAACTGGAGCAAAACCATCTATGAAAGCATAAGCTGTTTTCCATTTGCAAGGAATGACCACCTTTCCTGTCTTGTCGATGTAGCCCCTCTTTTTGTTTTCATCTTGAACAGCTGCCAAGCCCTCGCTGAAAAATGAGGCGTTTTCCCATTTGCATGGAATAACCAAATTCCCATTCATATCAATGAACCCACATTTGCCATTCTTGTCTTCGACTGAGGCAAGACCCTCCTCGAAATCATCAATATCATCCCATTTGCAAGGAGTGATGACTTTCCCTGTCTTGTCGTAGATTCCACATCTTCCATCTTCATCTTCCACTTTGGCAAAACCATACTCGTCGAAATCATCAATGTCTTCCCATTTGCAAGGAATGATGACTTTCCCTGTCTTGTCGTAGAGCCCATATCTTCCATCTTCATCTTCTACTTTTGCAAAACCATACTCGTCGAAATCATCAATGTCATCCCATTTGCAAGGAATGATGACTTTTCCCGTCTTGTCAATGAGCCCAACTCTCCCATCTTCATCTTCCACTACGGCAAAACCATCCTCATTGAAATCATCAATATCATCCCATTTGCAAGGAGTGATGATTTTCCCTGTCTTGTCAATGATACCCATTTTCTCATGGCTATTTTCTACAATAGCCAAACCGTCTTCAAATGAATCAACATCTTCCCATGTGCACGGTATGACCAATTCCCCAGTTTTGTTGATAAACCCCCATTTCCCTTTCTTGTTTTTAACAGGAGCCAAACCTTCGCTGAAATTATTAGCACCATTCCAATTGCAAGGGATGACCAATGTTCCGGCTTCGTCTATGAAACCATATTTCCCTTTGTCATTCTTGACAAAGGCCAAACCTTCACTATACTTAACAGTGTTCACCCATTGCGCCATCCCGCTGACGGGTATGAGCAACATCAAGACCCCAAAAAATAGTTTGATTCGTTTCATGGCAGAAAAATTTATATGTTAGTAATTCAATTGTCGCATTCATTCAATTCTCAGGAGCCAAAAGGTGGTCAAAGGGTAGCTTGAGAATGCCGAGTTTGTTTTTGTCAATGCAGTAGTGCCTCGGCCTGTTACCACCAGACACGGGCTTCACCTCTTGACGTCACCTTGCCTGCGAGCACTCCTTGGATGGCATCATACAGGCACGACCTCTTTCAGGCAATACCACCACGCGGTGAAGATGTTCTTGGACGTCCAGAAGGAGACGAGGATGGCATTGAGGTTGAACAGCAGTGCTGCTGCGATGTAGGAGTAAGAGAATACGTAAGGAAACTGGTTGATGTCTGTCTGGTAGTTTCTTGTGTCCGACGCGAAGCATGAGGCGTGGAAAGCCAGTGTTATTCCGAGCAGGATGTCATAAATCCACAATCCTTCGTTGGCGATGATGGGTCTGAGCATCAAGAGGAAATAGGAATAGATGGGCAGGCAGTAGGGTGCCAGTGATACGAGGATGCCCGAGAGCGACCCACCGCTGGTGTAGACAGCTCCTGATTTCTCTCCTGCCTGGAAATTGCTCATTTTCCGAAAGGTGAGGAGTGAGACGACGGTGTGTGTCAACTCGTGTGTGAAGACCTCGAACCATTGCAGGTTTTTGGTCAACCAGAAACGCTTCAGCACAAGGAACACCACGGCTCCAATGGCAGTCCACTGATACATCGCCAGGTTTCCCAAAACCGTCATGGGTGGGTCAGGGCTGAAAATTGTCTTTACGATGCCCCATGTCTCATAGGCCAGCAACATGGCGAGCACGAGCAGGATGACAGCGAAAACATATTTGATACCGTTGGCGCTTTTCGACATGAGTATCCTCCATTTTGTTTGTTACTTTTGCAAAGATAATACAAAATAATGGCTTTCGTTTGCATAAAAATAAATTCTTTTTCCCAACAAGCATATAATTCGATATTTTTAACTACATTTGCAGAAAATTCAAAGAACATGCACCCCATCATCATTGCAGGCCCTTGCGTGATAGAATCCATGCACCTGCTTCAAACGGTAGCCGAGGAGTTGGTGTCCATCAATTCCCGTCTGGGCGTCGACATCATCTTCAAGTCCTCATTCGACAAGGCCAACCGCACGTCGGCATCCTCGTTCCGCGGCCCGGGTATCGACAAAGGCTTGGAGATGCTCTCCGACATCCACTCTTCCTACGGACTACGCATCCTCACCGACATCCACGAGGCATGGCAGGCAGCCCCGGCGGGTGCCGTAGCCGACATCTTGCAGATACCGGCCTTCCTCTGCCGTCAGACCGACCTCCTCACCGCCGCCGCCCGCACCGGGCGAACGGTGAACATCAAGAAGGCACAGTTCCTCAGCGGGCGCGACATGCGTTATCCCGTGGAGAAAGCCTTGGATGCCGGTGCCAGCGAGGTGTGGCTCACCGAGCGAGGCAACACCTTCGGCTACAACAACCTGGTGGTGGATTTCCGCAACATAGCCGACATGCTCGACATCGTACCCCGCGTGGTGATGGACTGCACACACAGCGTGCAGCGCCCCGGCAGCGATGGCGGGAAGACCGGCGGCGACCGACGCTTCGTCCCCGCCATGGCCCTTGCCGCCAAGGCCTTCGGCGCCACGGGCTATTTCTTCGAGGTGCACCCCGACCCCGACCACGCACTGAGCGACGGGCCTAACATGCTGCCTTTGAGCCGCCTGGAGGAGGTGGTGAAAATGCTCCTCTAAACGAGGCTGAAGGAATTTTGGAGACGGGAAGTTCCCGTCTCTACAACATCATTAATTAAAGTAGCAAAAACGACAAGACAATGAGCAACACCCCCAGCGACCGATTGGCGCAAGCCCGCACCTACGCTGCACAGTGCATCAGAGACGAGGCACATGCGCTGAGCGAACTCATCGGGCAGTTGGATGAGAATTTCGACCATGCGGTAGAGATGATTTACCACTGTCGAGGCAAGGTGATTGTCACCGGCGTGGGAAAGAGTGGCAATATTGGCGCGAAGATAGCAGCCACCTTCTCCAGCACCGGCACGCCGTCGTTCTTCATCAACCCGCTCGACGTCTACCACGGCGACCTCGGCGTGATGACCTCCGACGATGTAGTGCTTGCATTGAGCAACTCCGGACAGACCGACGAGTTGTTGAGATTCATACCCATCGTGCTACATATGCACATCCCCATCATATCCATGACAAGCAACCCCGACTCCTTGCTGGCCAAATACTCATCAGCACATATCTTGGTGAAGGTGTCGAAGGAGGCTTGCCCGCTGAACCTCGCACCGACGAGCAGCACCACCGCCGCCCTGGCCATGGGCGACGCCCTTGCCGTGGCCTTG
>Ga0247610_10007586_pt1 | contig 11108 bp, 9 predicted proteins | sample 174DNAGHGhighgp2_FD_193483 | JGI IMG/M metagenome (GOLD analysis project Ga0247610, IMG submission 193483) | Sheep rumen microbial communities from Palmerston North, Manawatu-Wanganui, New Zealand - 1742 DNA GHGhigh gp2 | ecosystem: Host-associated > Mammals > Digestive system > Stomach > Rumen ...
AGAAAAATGAAATGACAAATAGCGACTATAATGGTTTGGTTCCACTTGTATCAGGTGAAATTGCAGAAGATTTTACAGATTACTATGCTAAATCAAAACAAATACCAACAGTATTATCTCTTGGTGTACTAGTTAATAAAGATGGAACAAAAGCTGCTGGAGGATATTTACTTCAACTTATGCCAGATGCTACTGAAGAAGATATTGATAAAATAGAAGAAGCTTCAAAGAAAGTAAAACCAATAAGTGCTATGATAGATGAAAAATTATCTTTAGAAGAAATCGCAAAGCTTGTTTCAGGAGACGAAAATGCTACTCCAATTAAAGAAGAACTATCTATAAAATATGAATGTGATTGCGATAAAGAAAAGTTTAAAAAAGGAATTATATCTCTTGGAAAAGAAGAGATTACAAAGATTATAGAAGAAGATAATCATGCAGAAATTGAATGTCACTTTTGTAAGAAAAAATATGATTTTTCAAAAAGTGAGCTAGAAAACTTAAGACAAAAAGCAAAATAAATGAAAGGGTACAAAGGATGAAAAAATTCGAAGCTGTTGCTACAGTCGAAGGTTCTCCAAAATGGGAAAATGCCATTAAAAGAGAACGTGAACTATATAATCCAAGATATGGAACTCCAACAATGAGATCTATATTTGATAGAGACTATACTAGAATCATCAACTGTAATGCATATAAAAGATTAAGACACAAAACTCAAGTTTTTTTCGCACCAGAAAATGATCATATATGCACTAGATTAGAACATGTTTCTATAGTAGAGTCTATTTCACATACTATTTCAAATTATCTTGGTTTAAATGATGAACTTACTAAAGCTATAGCAATTGCTCATGATATTGGACATACCCCTTTTGGACATAAGGGAGAGGCGATTTTATCTGAAATATCTGAAAGAGAAATCGGTGAACCTTTTTGGCATGCAAGAAATGGCTTAAGGTTTGTAGAAGATATTGAACTTTTAAAAGATTATGAATATAAATTAAGAAATTTATCATTAACATATGCAGTAAGGGATGGAATAATAGCTCATAGTGGTAGTCCAAATCCAGATGGATTAAAGCCAAGAGATGAAGTGATAGATTTAAAGAAAGAATTTTTAAGATCAGGTCAGTTTAATCCATATACATGGGAAGGCTGTGTAGTTAAAATTGCAGATAACATAGCATATCTTGGAAGAGATATTGATGATGCAATTTTAATGCATCTATTAACAAAAGATGAAATTGCTTCTATTGACAAAACACTTGAAAAGATAAGAATTAATAATAGTAGCATAGTTAATTATTTTGTTGTTGATCTTTGCGAAAATAGTTCTGTAGAAGAAGGACTTAAGTTTTCTAAAGAAGGTCAAGATACGATGAATAAGCTATTAAGATTTAATTATAAATATATTTATGATAGTGACAGAATAGCTCCAACGATAAGATACTTTACTGTTGTAATGAGTGAAATTTATTATATTCTAAAGAATAGATTTGATGGAAAAAATACTGTAAACAATATAAAGAAAATGGGAATATTCTATCCAGAACTTTCAAGAGAATTTATAGAATGGCTTGGTAATTATTCAAATATTGACGAAAGACAAAGTGAAAATTATGATAACAAAATAATATATGATATAGAAAATATTGAAGATTATAAAAGATCAATAATAGAATATATTTCTGGTATGACAGATAATTATATTAGAAGAATATACAATGGTATTGTAGGTTCATAAGGAGGAAAAATGAAATATACATTTGTGCCACAAGGTGTTTGTTCAAGAGAAATGACAGTTGAAATTGATGAAAATAATATAATAACAAGTGTAGAAATAGTTGGCGGATGTGATGGAAACACAAAAGGCGTTTCTAAATTACTAGTTGGAATGACTATAGACGAAGCAATTAAAAGACTAAAAGGAATCGATTGTAGGGGAAGAGGTACTAGTTGTCCAGATCAACTTGCACTTGGAATGGAAAAAATGTTAGAAGAAATAAAAAATAGAGCTTAGAGCTCTATTTTTTTTCATATATATAATCTGAAATTTTTGCAAAATCATCTAATGATAATTTTTCTGGTCTAATTTTTAAATCTATATTTAAATCTAAAAGCATTTTTTCAAAATACTCTTTTGAATTCATTCTAGAATTTGATAGTGAGTTTAGAAGTGTCTTTCTTTTTTGCATAAATGCAAATTTAATGACTTTAAAAAGTGTTCCTTCATCTTTTACCATGACACTTGGATTGTTTAAAATTTGAAGATTTATGACGTTGCTATCAACTTTTGGAGAAGGAATAAATGATTCTTTTGGAACATCTAGAACTATTTCTGGCTTAGTATAGTAATTAATAGTATAAGTTATTGCTCCGGTATCACCAGTTCCTGGAGAGCAACATAATCTTTCTGCAACTTCTTTTTGAACCATTACAGTAATAGAATCTATATTTAGTTTTTCTTCTAATAATTTCATGATGATAGGGGTAGTAATATAGTAAGGTAGATTTGCAACTATTTTAACCTTTTTTAAACTACCTAATTCATCTGATATTAATTTATTCAAATCAACTTTTAGAATATCATCATTTATTAATTTGAAATTATCATATAAACTAAATCTATCATTTAAAATATGAATCATTTTAGTATCTAATTCAACAGCAATTACTTTTCCAGCTTTTTCTAACAATCTAGCAGTTAGCGTTCCAAGCCCTGGGCCGATTTCTATTATTAAATCATTTTTTGAAATATTTGCTTTTTCACAAATTCCAAGTACGACATCTTCATCAATTAAGAAGTTTTGGCCATAGCTTTTGTTTGCTGAAACTTGATATTTATTCATTATGAATTTAGTTTCTTGTATAAGATTCATAAGTTTTCTCCTCAAAAAAATCTTCCATATAAGTATAATACTTTTTCCTTTGAAAATCAATAGTTCGGGCTTTTAGACGACTTATAAAAATGTATATAATTAAATTGTAAAAATTTTTTATTTATGATAGAATTTAATGGAATATATTTATAAGGAGAAGTCTATGAAAGAAAAGTTTATAGAATTACTTAAAAAAGTAGACAGAGACGGAATGAATGATCTTCTTGATTTTCTTGAAAAATCAGACTTTTATAAAGCTCCAGCATCTACAAGATTTCATGGTGATTATGAAGGAGGATTAGTAGAACATAGCTTAAAAGTATATGAACTACTAGTAGAAAAAGTTAAAAATTCTCCAGTTCCAATAGATGTAAAAGAAGAAAGTTTAATTATAATAGCTTTACTTCATGATATTTGTAAAGCAAATTATTATAAAGTAGATTATAGAAATGCAAAAAATGAATTTGGTGAATGGGAGAAAGTTCCATACTATACAGTTGACGATACAATACCATATGGTCATGGTGAAAAAAGTGTAATGATGATAACAGAATATATTAAACTTACTGTTGAAGAAAAATATTGTATTAGATGGCATATGGGATTTACAGAGCCAAAAGAATTATATACTACAATTGGAAATGCATATAAAAAATATCCATTAGCACTTTTGGTTCACGAAGCTGATTTAGAAGCTACTTACTTTTTTGATATTTAGTAATAGGTGGGTGTAATTATGAAAAAAACAATTTATGATTTATTTGACATAGCTGAAGATGCATCAAAGGATGAAATTGAGGAAGCTTATTCAAAACTTGTTTATGAATATAGACAAGATCCAAGTAATGATGAAGCAACAAACAAAGAAAATGAGATGATAGTAAATAGGCTAAAAATAGGATATGAAATATTAATTGATCCTCAAAAAAGAAAAGCTTATGATTCAAAAATAGCACAAGAAAGAGCTAATGATTTACTTTCTCAAGTTCAAGTGTCAACTCCAAAAGAGGAAGCTCCTGCTCCTACAGAAGAAGTAGTAGAAGAAAAGCCTGTACAACCAGTTGGAGTGAAGATTACTGAAGCAAAACAACAAGCTATCAATGAAATTCCAGATGATGAAGTTCCTGTTCAAAATAATCAAGCTGGACTTACATCAGATGAAAGACAAAGAATTCAAGATGCTGCAAGAGAAGAATTTGACAATAATCTTCAAAGAGCTAAACAAGCTGAACAAGAATATAAAGAAGCTTATACAAAAGCTTATAATAATTATATAAAGAATGAGAAAAAAGAAGTATTAAAAGGAAAATTAAGAAAAATTAAAACAACAGCTATAGTTATTTTTGCAGTAGTTCTTACATGCTTTATAATGTGGCTTATCCCACCAGTAAGAAAAATGCTTACAGATTTATATAACGATAATACATTTGTAAGAATAATTGTTGATTTAATTAGAGGATTATTCTCAGCAATATTCTCAATCTTTAAAAAATAAAGTGATGGTGATACATTTTGGGTAGAAAAAAGAAAACTAAAAATGTAGATGTTGAACTAAAGAAAAGAAATGCATGGCTATTCTTTATTGGAGTAGTAGCAACAGTTTTATTTGCTTTGGTTATACTAAAGCTTTCATATATTCAATTCGTAAAAGGAGCAGAATATAGTAAAGAAGCTTATAACCAACAAGTAAAAGACCAAGTTATTAATCCAAATAGAGGTAAAATCTTTGATGCAAATGGTTTAGTATTAGCACAAAGTATTGGTGTAGATACAGTTTCACTAAATCCTGGAAAAGTTCAATATTCTAATGGAAAACAAGTAGATAATAAAGTAATAGCAGAAGGCTTATCAGAAATATTTGATATTTCTTATGAAGAAATGCTAGATAAAATAAATTCTAAGAGTTCTGTTGTTGTAGTTCAAAAGAAAGTTGAAAGTGATAAGATAGAAAAACTTCAAAAATGGATGGCTTCAAATAACATTACTACAGGTATCAATATTGATGAAGATACAAAAAGATCTTATCCATACAACAATTTAGCATCAAATCTAATAGGGTATTGTGGGGCAGATAATACAGGACTATTTGGATTAGAGGAAAGATGGAATGATGTTTTAACTGGTACAGCAGGTAAAGTTGTAACAGCTACAGATGTCAATGGTAAAGCAATTACAGATGAAGATGTTTCATATGTTCCTTCAGAAAATGGAAGCAACATATATCTAACAATAGATGCAAATATTCAACAAATTGCAGAAAGATATCTTCAACAAGCAGTTACAGAAAATGGATGTACTAAAGGTGGAAACGTAATTGTTATGAATCCGCAATCTGGTGATATTTTAGCTATGGCAACATATCCAAATTACAATTTAAATAATCCAACTTCACCAGAAAATCTTGGAATATCAGAAGAAGAATGGCAAACAATGGCTGCTGAAGATAAATCTTCTAGATTATATGAATTATGGAAAAACAGAGCTGTAAGTGGTTATTATGAACCAGGATCAACATTTAAATTAATTACAGCATCAACAGCTTTAGAAGAAAATATAGTTCAAACAGATACTGAAGGAGATTTTTATTGTAGTGGTATTCAACATGTAGCAGATAAAGATATTGCATGTTGGAGAAAATCAAATCCTCATGGTAGTCAAAGTTTAAGAAAAGCTTTAGAAAATTCATGTAACCCAGCATTTATGCAACTAGGTAGAAGAATAGGTGCTCCAACACTTTATAAATACATAGAAGCATTTGGATTTATGGATCCTGTTGGAAATGATATTGCTAAAGCATATAAAGGAGATTTTTATCCATTAGAAAAATTAGGTCCAGTTGAGCTTGCAACAGCATCATTTGGACAGAGATTTTCAATATCTCCACTTCAACTTGCAACCGCAGTATGTTGCATATGTAATGATGGATATTTAGTAAAACCAAGAATAGTTAAACAAATTGAAAATACAGATACAAATAGTATTGAAGTAACAGAAGTTCAAAGAATTAGACAAGTTATTTCAAAAGAAACATCTCAAAAGATGAAGAACTTAATGTATTCAGTTGTAGAAGAAGGAACAGGAAAAAGAGCTAAAATTGAAGGATACTCAATAGGAGGAAAAAGTGGTACATCAGAACCACCTGTTGGTAGAGAACACGAAGGATATGTAGCATCATTTGTTGCAGTATCACCAATAGAAAATACACAAGTTGTTGTTCTAGTTGTTTTATATGATCCAAGAGGAGAATCACATCAAGGTGGTCAAACAGCAGGACCATTCGCAGGAAAAATAATGAGTGAAGTTCTTCCAATATTAGGTATAGCATCTAGCTCAGGAGGTCCTACAACTACAGTTGAACAAAATAATGAGAAATTAACAATTCTTCCTAATTTAGTAGGAAATACGGTTTCAGAAGCAAGAATTGTACTTCAAAACTTAGGCTTAAGAACGAACTTAGCAATAGCCGGAGATGAATCATTAACAGTTATTACTAATCAAAATCCTAAACCGGGAGCAACTCTTGAAAGCGATGCTTTAATTTCTCTTCATACTGATGAAAATCCAGATAAAATAATGGTTAATGTTCCAAACATTAAAGGAATGACAAGAGCGGAGGCAACAGCCGTACTTAAAGCAGCAAACTTAAATATCAATGTTGATGGAACAAAGGGAAAAGTTTCTCTTCAAGATCCAACATATGATACACAAGTTGAAGAAGGAACGGTAATTAACGTAGTAATAAAAGAAGAAATACAGGGTGGAGCCCAATAAAAAAAGCTTGACAAGGTCAAGCTTTTTTATTATGCAATTATTTTTTTCTTTCTTCTATTATTTCATCAACTAATTTTGAAATAACTTCACGTTCATTATATGGGTATTTTACACCATTTTTTTCAAGATACATATCATGACCAAGACCAGGAATAACTATGATATCACCAGGCTCTGCCATCTCTAGTGCATATTTGATTCCCTCAGTTCTATCAACTATTATCTTATATGGTTTTCCTGTTGGCTTTAATCCTACTTCAATATCTTGCAAAATTTTAAGTGGATCTTCATATCTTACTTGATCAGACATAAGTATTGTATAGTCTGCTAAACGACCAGATATTTCTCCCATGATTGGACGTTTTTTTGAATCACGATTTCCTCCAACACCCCAAGCACAGATAACTCTTTTTTTAGCATAAGATCTAACTGCTGTTAGAATACTTTCTAGACTTGATGGGGTATGGGCATAGTCAAGCATGATAGTTAGACCAAGTTTATTAGGAACAAGTTCACTTCTTCCTAAAACCATAAGTCCATTTAAAGCTTCTCTAATTTCATCAGCAGTTACATCAAAGTAAGAAGCTACTGTGATTGCACCTGCTGCATTGTATACAGTGAATTTGCCAGGAATAGCACATTCTATTTTTTCTGGTTTTCCATTATACATTATAGTAAAATCAGTTGCTGTATCAGAAATAGCTAAGCTATTTGGATCAACTTTATAATCTGATGGATTATCAATTGAAAATGATCTTAATTCTTTTTCTGGAAGTAGATTTTTAATAGAAGCAACTTTAGGATCATCATTATTTATAACACCTTGTTTTGCCATTTCTAATAGTTTTAATTTACAATTGAAATAATCTTCCATATCAGGATGCTCGTTAGGTGAGATATGATCTTCAGAAAGATTAGTAAATAGTCCAACATCAAATTCACAACCTGTAACTCTATCTAATTTTAGGGCTTGTGATGATACTTCGATAATTGCAACATCGACACCACGTTTAACCATTTCAGATAGATGATATTGAATTTCTATACTTTCTGGAGTAGTTCTATCTGTACCAACGATTTGTTCGTCATTAATGTATACTGCAATACTACCAATTAATCCAACGTTATATCCATGCTTTTGAAGAATAGATTTTATCATAAATGTTGATGTTGTTTTTCCTTTTGTACCAGTTACACCGATTAGCTTAAGCTTTTTAGATGGATTATCATAAAAAGTGCAAGAAGCAATAGCTAAAGCTTTTCTTGTATTGACAACAGAAATAACAGGAACATCTTTTGGAACATCAACAGTATTTACATCAACGTCAGGTTCTACAACAATTGCTTTAGCACCATTTTCTAAAGCGTTAGGAATAAATTCGATTCCATTTTTTGTAAAGCCATTGATAGCAAAAAATAAACCGTTTTCTTTGATTTGCCTTGAATCGGAATGTATGTTAGTTATATCTAAATTTAGATCGCCAACTGTATTTTTGATTTCGATTTCATTAAGTATTTCTTTAAGTAACATATTAATACCTCCTATTTCAAGAATTTTTAAGTGCTGTAACACTTGATAGTATTATATTAGTTTTATTTTGATTTGTAAATATATAATTTTTTTGAAGAAAATAAAGATTTTGTGGAAATGAAAAAATGTTTTTGATATAATAAGAAAAAATTAGGTGAAAAAAATGATAAGAATTGAAAATATTAAAATAGGAAAAGACTTGACAAAAGAAGAATTAATTTCAGATGTTTGTAAGAAAAAAGGCCTAGATATTAATAAAATCAAATCTTGGAGAATTTTTAAAAAATCAATTGATGCAAGAAATAAGAAAAATATTTATTATAATTATTCAATTGATATAGAAGTTGAAAACGAAGATGATTTTAAAGATTTTAAAAAGGCCCCTGAAGACGTTTCTTTATTTATAAACAAGAAAAATGAAATTCATTCTAGCCCAGTTATTATCGGAAGTGGGCCGTCAGGTCTTTTTGCTGCTTTAGTACTTATTGAAAATGGAATAAAACCTATTGTTATTGAACAAGGTTCTAAAATAGAAGACAGAATAGAAGATGTGGCAAAATTTAGAAAAGAAGCAATACTAAATGTAAACTCAAATGTTCAATTTGGAGAAGGTGGTGCAGGAACTTTTTCAGATGGAAAGCTTACAACTGGAACCCATGATCCACTAATTAGAAAAGTTCTTGACGAATTTTATAGATTTGGTGCACCTGAAGAAATTTTATATATGAGCAAACCTCATATTGGAACAGATAAATTAATAGAAATATTAAAGAAAATAAGAGAATTTATAATAGCTGAGGGTGGAGAATTTTTATTCAATACAAAAGCTGTTGATTTTATAGTTAGTAATGATAAAATAGAAAAAATACAATGTGAAAAAGATGGTAAAAGCTTTTTCATAGAAACAGAATTTCTTATACTTGCCATAGGTCATTCAGCTAGAGATACTTTTTATAAGCTATATGACAAAGGCTTCAATTTAGAAAGAAAAAACTTTTCTGTAGGTGTTAGAATAGAGCACAAACAAGAAATGATTAATAAATCTCAATATGGTGAATATACAAAGCTTAAACTTCCAAATGCAGAATATAAACTTTCATATCATGGACAGGAGAGATCTTGTTACACATTTTGCATGTGTCCAGGGGGCTATGTTATAGCTAGTACAAGTGAAGAAAATGCAGTAGTAACTAATGGTATGAGTGAATATTTAAGAAATGGAGAAAATGCAAATAGTGCAGTTTTAGTAAATGTTGTTCCAGAAGATTTTGCAGGAGATAATCCTTTAGCTGGAATAGAATTTCAAAGAAAATTAGAGCATGATGCATTTGTGCTTGGAGGCTCAAACTATTATGCACCAGTTCAAAGAGTGGAAGATTTTTTAGAAAATAGAAAATCTGATCATATAGGAGAAGTAAAACCAACATATATACCTGGTGTTACTCTTTCTAATCTAAATGATATACTTCCAGAATTTGTATCAAAAACAATTAAAGAAGCGTTAGTAAAATTTGATAAAGAAATAAAAGGATTTGCATCACCAGATGCAATACTTACAGGTGTTGAAACAAGAAGCTCCTCACCAGTAAGAATATTAAGAAATAAAGAAAATATGATGTCAAATATAAAAAATGTATTTCCAATAGGAGAGGGTGCTGGATATGCAGGAGGAATAACAACTGCTGCAGTTGATGGTATTAAATGTGCTGTTAATTTTTTAGAAAATAAACAAATTTTTTAAGGAGGTAAAATAATGGAAGCAACAATTTTAAATCATCCATTAATCAATCACAAACTTAGTATTTTAAGAGACAAAAGAACAGGAACAAAGGAGTTCAGAGAAATCGTAGGAGAAATATCTCAAATTCTTTGTTATGAATGCATGAAAGACGCAGAACTTACAGAAAAACAAATTGAAACACCAATTTGCGAAACAACAGGATACTTTATTGACGAGGACAAATATGCATTTGTTCCAATCTTAAGAGCAGGAACAGGAATGTTAGATGGATTGCTTGCTGTTATGCCAAATGCAAAAATCGGACACATAGGTTTATACAGAAACGAAGAAACATTAAAACCAGTAAGATACTTTTTCAAAGCACCAAAAAATTTAGATGAAAGAACAGTAGTTGTACTAGACCCAATGCTAGCAACTGGTGGTTCTGGATCAGATGCTATAACAATGCTTAAAGATTCAGGAGCTAAAAAGATTAAATTTTTATGTATAATTGCAGCACCACAAGGTATTAAAAAAATTCAAGAAGATCATCCAGATGTTGAAATCTATTGTGCTGCACTTGACAAAGAATTAAACGATGTAGGATATATCGTACCAGGTCTTGGAGATGCTGGAGATAGAATTTTTGGTACTAAATAATTAATTGACTTTTTTAGGACATTTATATATAATAATGTCGTGAAAAAATAAAGGTTGTTTGGAGGTCACATAATCATTATGTATGAGAGAAGTGCGATTGTTTTAGACAGATACTTTGATAATATTTTGGGATATTCTTCAGAGTATAATTTAAAAGTTAATTTTGAATATTTTAAAAATTTAGTAAATAGAATTGACGAATTCAAAGATGCTTATACAACAGAGCAAAGGGTAATTGAAGAGTTCAATCAACTTGCTGAAGAGATAAGAAATGTTCAAAAAACACATGATAAAACATACAATAAGGCTATCAAATTAGAATATAGCAGAAACTTATTGTTTAATAATGTTGAAGAAAAACCTGAAGAAATACAAAAGTGTCTAGAAAAGATTGAAAATGACCTTGACCAAAGTTCAGATCTTCAAAAAGAATTAAGAGAACAATTCGTAAACCTTGTAATTGAATATAATGAGAAAAAAGACTACCTAAACGAGTGTATTGACAACCGTGAACAAGCAGAGGAAAACTATAATGATGCTCTAG
>Ga0247610_10007587_pt1 | contig 11106 bp, 13 predicted proteins | sample 174DNAGHGhighgp2_FD_193483 | JGI IMG/M metagenome (GOLD analysis project Ga0247610, IMG submission 193483) | Sheep rumen microbial communities from Palmerston North, Manawatu-Wanganui, New Zealand - 1742 DNA GHGhigh gp2 | ecosystem: Host-associated > Mammals > Digestive system > Stomach > Rumen...
AAATGAAAATTGATTATTTAGAAACTGAAGATTCTAACGGTTTCAATTTTAGTGCAAATGAAACAGCAAATATTATTGAAATGTATATTAATGTATTCAAAACATTTGCTGAACAATACAGAAATATTATTTAATGAAAAGTATGATTATAACATCTAATAAAAATTATTATTATAATAATTACGATAATGACTTATTAAATACAATATATAAAGAAGTAATAAATTTAAATGTATTAAAATATAAAAAATGTGAAAAATTTATTACATTTTTAAATATGATAAATACTAAAAATTAATATGTATAATATTATTTTATATAATTTAGGTGATATTAATTATACAAACAATAATATAAATGTATTTTCTATTCAAGAAAATACATCATTTTTTGAATTATTTAATAATAAAAAAATTTTAGAATTAATTGGTCCTATTATAATTACAAAAAATAAAGAAATATTAGAATATGATTTTTCTAAAATATTTGAACAATTATCAAATAATAAAATAACAAAATTATTTACAATGCCAGATCCAATAAATTCATCATTGGAAGATAAACTTATTGATTTGATATATACTGATAAAATTACCAATGATGATGCTATTAATATCTATAAAACATTAATTAAATATAGCTATAATTTAAATTTTAAAGGTATTTTTTTAGATAATTTTATTGGTTTTAGTGATGCAGTAATATATAAAAATTTTAGTAAATATATTTATACATATAAAGATATTGAAAATTTTTCTATATTATATACATATATAATTAATTCTTTTTATAAGTTTCAAGAAGTTATACCATTATCTATAAAAATAATTAATAAAGATTATTATTTTAATAATGCTATTTTTTATAATGATATTGAAAAATTAATTTGCTAATATGAATGATTTAACATTATTAACATTTAATTATAATACACCAAAATTAATAAATTCATTATTAATTTCATTTTTTAATTTTTATAAAGTTAATATACCTGTAGTTATTTTTGAAAATAGTGATAAAGATTACTTACCTGAATTATATTATAATTTATTTAATGTAATAAATAACAAAAATTATAGATTAACTGGCAATCAAAATAATATTAGTAGAAATCATTGTGCATCAATTGACTATGCATTAAAAAATATAATTAAAACAAAATATTGTATAATTTGTGATTCTGATGTAACTATTTTAGCTGATATTACAAAAATTATAGATTTACGATATAATTATGATTTAATTGGCCATATTACATATGAAGAATATATAAAACCTGAAAGAATTCATCCTTGCTTTTGTATTATTAATGTAGAAAAATTCAATAATGAAAAATTAAACTATTATGATCCAAATAGATGTATTAATCCAAATTATATTAATTTAACTAGAACATATATAAAATATGATACTGGCGCTTCATTTTATGAAGATATAAAAAATAGTTGGAATATTAAACATATTAGTAATACAGATGATTTTTATATTCATCATGGTAATGGAAGTCATTTAAAAAATAATTAAATATATATTATATGATTATTAAAAAGAAAATTAAAAAATATAATAATATTGATAATATAACTAATAATATAATACCAGAATTATCTAATGTATTTAATGTAGAAAATGAAAATTTTAATAGTTGGTGCATGGATAAATATTTTTATAAATATTATATTAAAAAATATTATTTAGCAATGTCAATAGAAATGCCTGATAATTTTTTTAATTTAGATTATGACTTTTTTAAAAAATATAATGAATATAAAAAAATAATAGAAAATTATGAATAATATAAAATATGTAATAACTATGACGTCTTATCCAAGACGCATTATTTTTCTAAAAAAGCAGATAGAATATTTTTTTAATACGCAAACAATAAAGCCAGATTTATTTTATTTATGGTTAAGTAAAGAAGAATTTCCAGAAATGGAATCAAATTTACCATTTGATTTATTAAATATTATTAAAACATATAATATAAATTTAATGTGGTGCGAAAAAAATGAATACTGTCATAAACGTTGGTATGTATATCCAAAACATATTAATGATATCGTTATATCTATAGATGATGATCATTATTATCCAAATACTTTAATTGAAACAATTAAAAATTTGCCAATACAAAATAATGTAATGTATAATATTTTTAGTAATTATACATATCCAGCAATTTATGAAAATATAAAATTTTATTGGCATTGTAATGCATTTGACAATGAGCCATCAAAATATAAAACATTTAATGGTCAATGTGTTTTTATGCCAAATACCTTTCCATTAGAAAGTATCAGTGAAGAAAATATTAAAATTAGACAAAAATATTGTAAATTATGTGATGAATCATGGCTTATGCCATTTATCAAATATAATGATATTAAAATAGGTTCATTACCATTTAAATCACATGAAATATATGAAATATCTAAAGTTAATAAATCATATGATAAATTAAGTAAAACTATTTTTCATACATTAACATTAAAAGATGTTCAATTATATATTGTTTTACGTCAATTTCCGCATTTAAAAGAAAAATGGGAGCAATTATATCCTGCATATAAATCTGAATATTTTGATACAAAAGTAGATATAAATGAATTATATAATTTAATGTTGTTTTATATGAATTTACGGACATAAAATGAATAAAATATATATATCTGAAATTATTTTAGTCATATCAACTAATGATTTACCAAACTTTAAATATTGGTTATTTTGGCATATTAATATAATTAAATTTGACCATATTATAATAATAGATAATGATTCAACTGTTAATCTATATTCAGAATGTTTGAAATATAATAATGTAGAATATATAAAAAAATCAGGAAGTATTTCTCAATCAGATATATATACTTATTATGTAAATAATAGTAAAGCATATTGGTGTATTTGTTTAGATGATGATGAATTTTTATATATCAGTGACAAATATAAAAATTCAATTAATTATTTTATAAAATTATATACTGCTGAACATTCAGATTATTTAAAATTAGCATTTCCGTGGGCAATGATGCGTTCTTGTAAATTATTACAAAATCGTAATTTTGAAACACCAGTATTTGAAATTTTTGATCAAACGATGGATAATACTATAATAGAATTAAATAATTATCCAACTAAAGTAGAATGTATTTCTTGTGTAAAAACATTAGTAAATACGTTAATTAAACATTATTATGCAAAAGATACTGAAAAGATAATACAAATAGATAGAGAAACTATAGACTTATCTCCAAATAGATTATATGAAATATATCAAAATGTTCCATGCACGCAAGTATTTTATTATGATAAGTTAGGAACAGTCCATAATCCAGTAAGTAAGTTATTTAATACTTATGTTCATGCAATAAATGTAATGAATAATCAAATAAATATTGGTTATTGTTCAACGGCAAAAATAAATATACAAACTGATGCATTTATAGCGCATTATAAATTTAAAACTATTGATGAATGGAATTATAAAACATATTTTAGAAATAAATTTAATGATTTATATTCTACTTATAACTTATTTTATACCGATGATAGAATAAAAGAAGCATATATTAAAACAAAAATTATTTACAATGATAAATTAAAACTATTATGGAATAAATATAAACATGAAATGTCAAATTAATACACATTCTATAAAAATTAGTAGAAAACCATTTACTGATCAAATAATGTTAACTCGCTGCTGTTATAAGCATCAAGAAATAACAAAATTATATAATATAAATGAAGTTATTAATAATAATAACTTTATTGACGATGTATTAAATTCAGCTTCTATTATGCCAGTTAATCATGATTATACAGTATATCCGCATTTTTGTAAAACAAATGAAAAGAAATGTGATTATTCTAGTGATAAAATAAATTCTATTGAAATAGCTACTACTTATGCATGTAATTTAAAATGTATTATGTGTGGATATAGAAATTTTGTAGATAATATAAATTTTTTATTAGATAAACAATTATATTTTCATATATTAAATAATATAAAAAATCATCATTTAGAAACAATAACATTAACTACTGAAGGTGAACCATTTTTTTATAAAAAAGAAACTTTAGACTATTTACAATCATTAACATCTAATGATACTAAAAATGTTTTTATTATTTCTAATTTAACATTATTAGATGAAAATGATATTTATATATTAAAAAACATAAATGATAAAGATGTAAAAATTCATATAATGGCATCGATTGATGCAATATCTGAAGAAACATATAAAAAAATCAGAAAAAATAATAATTTTAATAAAGTAATAAACAATGTAAAACTTTTAAATGCCTTAAATTTATTACATAGTATAAATTATGTTATTATGCCTGAAAATTTATATGAACTTGATTTTTTATATGATTTTTATAAAAATATAAATATTAATAGTTCAAAAATAAATTACTTAGTTTTTAATGGTGATGATACTGAAGAAACGCGAAATAAAATTAATTTTATATTAAATTCAAACGAATATAAAAGGTTTATAAATTTATAGTTGATATGATAAGTGAAGTTGTTATTATTACAAATACTAATAAAAAGTATGATTTATGCGAGCTAATAAATTATTATAATATAATAGGTTTTGATAAAATTGTATTATGTGATAGTATTAGTAAATTAGATTTAAATGTTTTTAGTAAATTATATAAAAATGTAGAATATTTTAAAAATACGCATTATAATCAAGTAGAATTATTTAATTATTTTTATAATCATTCTACTGCAGATTGGATTTATTTTGCAGATGATGATGAATATCTTTGGTTTGACCAAGCAAAATATAAAAATGTAAATGATTTTATTGAAAATAAATCTAAAGAATTAAATACTAATAATTTTGGTATTTATTGGGTAAAAATAAATAATTTTAATGCAATATATAAAAGAGATTTTAATAATCCTGAAGAATCTCAAGTTAAATTATTTAAATATATAAATCCATTTTATGAACCTGAAAGCTGGATAAAAGGTATTTATAAAACTAATCAAAATCTTGATTTTTTCTATATTCATCGTTGTAATCCATTAAATAATTATAAAACTATTGACAATAAAATATATTCAAATATAAGGTTTAATAATTATAAATACATAAATAATGATGCTATAATATTTCATTATTTTTTTAAAACATATGAAGAATTTAAAAATAAGTATAAAAATATAACATATGATCAATATATTACTTTAATATATAACCAACAATATATAAAAGAAACAAATAAAATTTATAATATACTATATGATAATTAGACACAAGCCAAATTTAATAAAAAATTTTTTTATTAATCGTCATAATAATATTAAAATAAATCCAGTATTTAATACAATAAATAATACTATTGATTATACTCAAAATCAGATAATTAATAATATTATTTTTGAAATTAAAAATTTAGCTAGCAATATAACATCTAATTCTCGTAAAAAAATATTTAAAAATTATAATGATATTGATGTATTAAATAAAATTAAAAATTATTTAATTAATAATGAAAAAAATATTAAAATAATAATATTTAATTATAATAAAAATATTAATATTGAATTAATAAAAAATTTTATTGTAGTAGATTGTATAAACAATGATGAAATAACAGAAAATATTCAATTTGATATAAAAACAAATATAAAAAAATTGGATAATAATAAAGTAACATTAGGTTTTGTAAATTATAATTTTTACAATAATAATAATGATATTTTATTAAATAAAGCAGCAATACCATCATTTTTTAAATATAATGATAATAATAAATATAATATTACTATAATAAATGATATTTCACCAAATATTAATAGATTACCAAATAATTTTAAAAATTATGATTTTAATGAATTAAATAAATGTAAATATGGTAATTTTGCAAGTTATATTGATTTAAGTCATGCTATAAAAATAGATTTATTAATAGACTTATGTGAAACTAAATATTTAATATTGTGCGATTGTGATATTATATTTAGAAAAAATATTGATAACTATATTGATTTATTTAATAATTATGATATTTTAGGGACGATTGAACAAAACCGTATAGTTCCATTTTTACTATTTTTAAATATTGAAAAAATTAAAGAAGCTAAATTTAAATTTTCTGATATTTCAATTGCACTTACAAATGATTATATAAATACTGGTTCAAATTTATTAGCTAAAATTAATAAATTTAATTTCAAAGAAATTAATATTTATGATATAATTTATCATTATGGTGCAGCTAGTCAATATTGTAGATTAGATAAAAATAAAAGTAATTATATATATCATATGGAATATATCCATGAAAATGTTCGAAAAATGACCATTGATGATTTCTTGAAATTGATGTAAATATATGTTTATTAAAAATAATTTATTATTTAAAAAACCAGTATATATTACTGATTATGATGCATATGAAAAATTTGACTTTAATAATTATAAAAATATAAATCAGAAAAAATATAATACTGAAATTATTTTAGTTACTAATTGTAATAATTTAATTAATTGTTTATTATTTTTATTTTGGCATTTATATATTATTAAATTTGATCATATTGTTATTTTTGATAATTCTAATGATAGTGTATTAAAATCATATATTAAATTATTTGATGAAAAAATAACATATATTAAAAAACCAGGTATTATTAAACAAAATGAATGTTATAATAACTGGCTATTGCAATCTAATGCACAATGGGTATTTCCTATTGATGATGATGAATTTTTATATATATCTGATAAATATAATAATAACATAAATAATTTATTATCATCATTAAATAAAAATTTTAATGTTACAAAATATGCATTTAATTGGCGATTATTTTATACATTAAATGATTTATGTAAAGATGATCATAAAAAATTTTTCATAGATATTTTTCAATATATGTTTTATTATAAAAATAATATAATGAAATTACCAGTTGGAGTATTGAGTGATAGTCATATAAAAACAATGGTTAATACAAATTATCCGCATTTATATTTAGATGATAATGGTAATAATAGAAAAGATTTTACTATAGATTTAAATAAAAATAATTGTTTAAAATATTGTAATAATATTTCATTACCATTAGGAACAGTACACAATCCTATTACAAAAGTTAATAACGAATTTTGTCATGCCTTTAATACTGAATATTTTTATTATTGTGTAGATTTCTTTTATAATAATGCATTAATTAATAAAAAAAGTGATGTATATTTAGCACACTATCATTATAAAACGCCAGAAGATAATTTGAAAAAAATACAAAATTTCAAATTTAAAAATATATCATTTAAATTTCAAGAAGAAACATATAATTTAAATAGTATAACTAAAGGTATAGAATTTATTAAACCATATTTAATAGTTAATAATGATTTAGCTATATTATTAAATAAATATAAAACAACTAATAAATTTAAAGAAATTTTTAACAATTTGATAATATAAATCTATACTTATCACTATTATGATAAAATACAGATAATTTTTGTTCATCTAATAATTGTTTATACCAATTATTATCTAAACTAATATCAAATTTATTAATTTCATTATTTTCTAAAAATATTCCAGTTATTGGTTCATCTAAAATAAATATAAAATCAGTATTATCAGTTTCTGTTAAAAAATTATATATTTTTTTTAAACAATTATTATTTTTTAATGTATTTTTTATAATACGAAATTTACCATGACAAATTTTAATATCTTCATTTTTATGAATAAATTCTTTATTTTTTTCATAAAAATTTTTTTGTATATTATATTTAAATACAGATTGTGTTATCCATGGTGAATATTTAAAATAATTTTTAATATCATAACCAAAATTAAAATTACTTAAATAAAAAAATTCATATTGTGTATTATTACACATATTTAAATAATAATTTAATACTGTTTTATTTAATAATAAATCTGCATCATGCCAAATTATATATTTAGTATCTTTAAATATTTTTAATAAATTATATCTAATAAAATAAGTTTTTTTCCTTGGTGACCAATTAGGTTTTATATCTTTAAAATTTTTATAATCAATTACACAATAATTATAGCTATTATTTTTTAAACGTTCTGGATTATCTGTTATACATACATATTTTACATTTGGTAAATCAGGTTGTTTATGTAAAATATCATAATCACCAAATATAGCTGTTACTGCAATAAATACATTTAATTTCTTTTTAAATATTAACATATATTAATTATATTATATATAATAAATATGATTATAAAAAATAATTTAATTAAAAAAAAATTTAATAATAGTTGTGATGAATATTATACAATACGATTACTTAATTCTGATATAGAAAAAAATTATATAGATATATATAATTGTAGCTTTCATACTACATATAATCCAAATAATCCATTAAGCCATATTTCATATAATGATTTTATTAATATTGAAAATTTATATGAATATTTAAATAATTTACACAAAAATTATAAAAAAAATCATATATTTCAACGATGTCATGAAATGGGTTATTGTGATAATAATAACATATGTAATTCTTATTTAAAAAAATTAGATAATATTACAGTTTCTTTACAAAAAAGATGTAATTTAAATTGTATTATGTGTAATGTTCATGATAATGATAACAATGAAATACAAAAAAACCTTTATTTTGATACATTATATAAAATAAAAAATAATAATTTAAGGCGTATATCTTTTACAGAAGTTGGTGAACCATTTTTTTATAAAAAAGAAATGTTTGAATATTTAGATAGCTTAACACTAAATGATTGCAAAGAATTAAAAATAGTAACCAACTTAACATTATTAAATGATGATGATATTTATCATTTATATGATATAAAAATAAAAAAGAATATTAATTTTTATTTTTTACTATCAATAGATGCTATTACAGAAGAAACATATAAAAAAATTAGAAATAATAATTTATTTAATAAAATTATACATAATGCAGAATTGTTATTTTCATTAAATGTTTTTAATTGTAATATTCATTTTGTTATAATGTTAGAAAATTTACATGAATTACCATTTCTAAAAGAATTTTGGTATAATCATGGTGTAAAAAATAATCAACATATATATGTCACGCCAATTTTTGATTATGCATATCATACAAAAAATGTATTAAACATTATTTTTAATTCAAATGAATATAAATCATTTATAAATGAAAATAATTAATATAATTGTCTTTTATTATTTTTAAAAATATTTACCACCACTGAAATCGAATTTCGGTCTAAAACCGTTATCCGTTTCTATGTTGTAATAATAATCTATACCAGGTCCTGGATAATTTGCAGAATCAGATGTATAGTTTCCTTCTTCGCTATATTGAGAATAATAAGCAGAGTAAGGATTTCCATCTTTATCAATCAATACCTTAGAGCCAAATTCAATAGACCTATCATTATTTTGGCCCCAACCATTCATAGATTCATATTCCTTAATAGTCATCCATTCATCTGCATAGTAGTCATGAACTTCATAGTGACCAGATGTGATTCTGTCATATTCATCTTTCTTGTCAATAACATAAGCGTCATGTCTATATTTGATATCTGGATGTGCAGACATATTTTCAGAAGCTGGAACCCAACGAGTAATTGTCTTTACTAAACGTTTAGCATCAGCATCGTAAGTTGTAAGTTCATCAATATTCTTATACTTATAAACTGTTGTATAAGCTGATGTTTTTGGATCAAATGTAGTTTCAGGAGTTCCATCTAATACATAAGCATTAGCAACCTTTACTCCATAAACTTTACTAAAATCATGAGGCGTAGTTAAAGAACCATCAGTATTACCGAATGTTACACCATGATACAAATAACTATCTTTATCATAATTAATAAAGGTGTTAATTCTTTCAATAATCTGTGCATCTCTAATAGGCTTATAAAGAACACATTCAATCAAGAAACTAAATGAAACTGTAATCTGTCTCCACTGTTCTTCACCCATGGATTCACTTTCAATAGTCCAGTTAACATTTTCAAGTTTCATCTTGATACTACGACGCTTATTAAAGAACCAGAATTCTTTAAGGTCGAAGAAACAAGCTGGATTGAATCTTGCACAAATCTGTTCTACTATTTGTTCAGCGTCTGTCATCTTCTCAGCTTTCAATTCCATAGTAGTAGTAATATTATATGGAGTCGGTTGAACATCTGACCAGAACATTTCTTCATAATCGCCTACAAGACCAGCGCTTTGAAGCTCGTCTGAATAGAAAGCACGTTGTTCATATATACCCTTTGCACGATTTGAATCAAACTGCATAGAATCAAGTCTGTAAGTCAAATTCGGTAAAGAGATATAATACTTGTCCCCTGACTCTAATTCAGTCCTGAAGTCATGAGATTTCATTCTAGGACCAAATTTAATAGGAACATTAATTGTCTTTACAGGTTCGCCATATTCATTATAACGAATAACCTTTAAATCATTAAAGAAATTAGCAAAACCAATTAGAACAGATCTAAGGGTATCTGCATAGAAATAATTTTTAGGATATCCGAAGTTCGGAGCACCATCTACTGTGCCTTTCCAATATCCATTTTTACTTGGGTCGTAACCGGGTTGTTTATAATTTGCCATATTGTTATTTATTACCTCAAAAATCCGTCCATCCACAACTGATAAAGATTTGCAATAGTATCAGTTATTTCAATTCCTTCTTCAGTCTTTACTGTAATTGTTTCATGACCTGCAAGACAAGCATATTCCTGTTGGAACATCTGAATACCGAAGTCACGAATCATACGTTTACGCCATGCTTCATCACGTCCTGGAATCTCAAACCATTGAATCTTAGCAGGAACATAGCTGGAATTACCACTAATAGCCTTCATCCAAATGTTATAGAACTCATTCATACCGTGTGGGGTAGAAATAAGAATCATCATAGCATCCTTTCTACCAGATTGGGTCGGGAACACAGACTTAATAAAGTCCTTAGCTTCTTCTTCAGGCAAGAATGCAAATTCGTCCACAAGCATCAAGTCAACAGACTTACCACGAATTGCAGAAGAACCAGAAGCGTGACAAGAAATTTTAGTTCCATTATCAAAACCGATACT
>Ga0247610_10007588_pt1 | contig 11105 bp, 9 predicted proteins | sample 174DNAGHGhighgp2_FD_193483 | JGI IMG/M metagenome (GOLD analysis project Ga0247610, IMG submission 193483) | Sheep rumen microbial communities from Palmerston North, Manawatu-Wanganui, New Zealand - 1742 DNA GHGhigh gp2 | ecosystem: Host-associated > Mammals > Digestive system > Stomach > Rumen ...
CAACTCATGACCATAGACCGGGCCACATACGACTATCTCACTTCGCTGAGGGCAGGCCAGAGCGGAGGGGCCAACCCCAAGACCAACATGACCGGGGGCTGTCAGGGCTATTTCACGGCGGGCACCGTGACAAGGGCGGACACCATCGTCTTCAGCTACGGCACAATCAAACCCGAACCGTCATTCGTTTTCAAGTAATAACACACAAATTGGTTAATCTTCTATAATCTGTTTGGAGGTTACGGCGATTCTTTGTAATTTTGCAGACTGTTATGCAAAACTATCAGCGATGGAACAACTTGCTGCTGGTGCTGCTGGCCGCAGCACTGGCTGTGATTTGTGTAAGAACTATCGTGGCTGAGAAAAACAGCCAGGAGCAAAGACAGGAGATGACCCATGCAACAGACAATGAATAACCGGCAGAAGATAACCATACGTATAGCAGCGTCGACACTGTCGTTCTCCATAGCCGAGGACGAGGGGCAGACCGTCCACTTCGAACCCTTCGTGGTGAAAAGCGGCGTCTCGATGGCGGCCAACCTCAGAGAGGCGTTCAAGACGGCAGACCTGCTGCAGCTGCCACCCACACGGGCGCTGGTCGCTGTCGACTCCGACGTGCTCATGCTGCCAGTGGAGCAGTTCGACGAGAACACCATAGAGACTCTCTACCGACACGCGTTTCCACACACCGAGCAGGACACGGTGCTCTACAACGTGCTGCCCGACCTCAACGCGGTGGCTGCCTTCGCGGTCAACAAGGACCTGAAACTTGTGGTCGACGACCATTTCCGCGACGTGCGGTTCTCGGTACTCATGGCTCCAGTGTGGCGCCACCTGCACCAGCGCAGCTTCACTGGCACTCGCAGCAAGCTGTATGCTTATTGCCACGAGCAAAAGCTCGAGGTGTTCAGCTTCCATAAGAACAGGTTCAAGTTCTGCAACACCTTCCAGACAGACAAGACACCCGACATGCTCTACTTCCTGCTCTATGTCTGGAACCAGCTGCAGCTCAACCCTAAAAACGACGAGCTGCACATAGTGGGCGACATTCCCGATGAAGAGAACCTGATGGCAGAGCTGAAAAAATTTCTGCAAAATGCCTACCTCATCAATCCTGCCGCCGATTTCAATAGCCATCCCGTCACAGAGATCAAACACATGCCTTACGACCTGATGACGCTATACGTGAAGGGGAGGTGAGAGGGCATAGGGCATAGTTCATAGTGCATAGTTCATAGTGCATAGTTCATAGTTATGAGGATTGTCACAGGGAAATACAGGGGACGCCATTTCGACATACCGCGCACGTTTAAGGCGCGGCCTACCACCGACTTTGCAAAAGAGAATATCTTCAATGTGCTCACCCACTACATCGACTTCGATGGTGCCTCGGCCCTCGACCTCTTTGCGGGCACTGGCAGCATCTCGCTCGAACTGCTGTCGCGTGGATGCAGCCACGTGGTGAGCATAGAGAAAGACCGTGACCACCATCGGTTCATCTGCCAGTGCGTGGACAAGCTCAAAGGCGACGACAACATTCAGTGCCTGCGCACCGACGTGTTCCGATTCCTGAAAAACTGCACCCAGCAGTTCGACTTCGTCTTTGCCGACCCACCATACGCACTTAAAGAACTGCCACAGATACCCGACCTGGTGATAGGCGACGGGACTCACCACTCGCTATTAAAACCCGACGCCATCTTCGTCTTTGAGCACGGCAAAGACCACGACTTCAGCTCTCATCCCCATTTCCTGGAGCACAGGAGCTACGGAAGCGTGAACTTCACCATCTTCCGCTCTGCCCTGTCTTCTACACTTTAACACTCTAAGAGTAAAATGCTTAACAAACCACTCATCCTCATATCCAACGACGACGGCTACGATGCCAAAGGCATACGCTGCCTCGTAGACTACCTAAAAGACATGGCCCGCATAGTGGTGTGCGCGCCAGAGGGACCACGGTCTGGCTTCTCCTGTGCCTTCTCGGCCACCACACCGCTGCTGCTCACCCTGCGTGAACGCTCAGAAGGCGTGGAGGTGTGGTCGTGCAACGGCACACCCACCGACTGTGTCAAAATGGCGCTATCACAGATACTCACACAGAAACCCGACATGGTCATCGGTGGCATAAACCACGGCGACAACGGCTCGGTGAACAGCCACTACAGCGGCACTATGGGCGTCACCATGGAGGGCTGCATGAAGTATATACCCTCGGTGGCATACTCGCTCTGCGACCACAACCCCGATGCCGACTTCGAGCCGCTAAGACCATACGTCAGACAGTTTACAGAGCGGGTGCTAAAAGAAGGACTGCCACTGGGCGTATGCCTCAATGTCAACTTCCCCCTCGTGAGCCAGCCCTTCAAGGGCGTCAAGATGTGCCGCATGGCATTAGGCTCGTGGCTCAACGAGATAACCACCTGCCACCATCCCCGTGGCTACGACTACTACTGGATGGTGGGACACTACCAGAACGACGAGCCCGATGCCGACGACACCGACAACTGGGCACTGGCACACGGATACATAGCCATCACCCCCACCACTGTCGACGTAACCCACCACGAGTACCTCGCACGAATGAAAAACTCATGGGAGAATGTAGTGCATGGTTCATAGTGCATGGTTCATAGCGCATGGTTCATAGCGCATGGTTCATAACGCATGGTTCATAGTGCATGGTTCATAGCGCATGGTTAATATTGGGCTGCCGCATGGCATTACTAATTACTCATTACTAATTACTCATTTAATGAAGTATTACCTTATAGCCGGTGAGGCAAGCGGCGACCTTCACGCCTCGCGTCTGATGCTCGCAATACTGGAGAGAGACCCCGGGGCTCAGTTCCGTTTCATTGGTGGTGACCAGATGAAGCAGGTCGCCGACGGCTGCACTGGAGCCTCGACAGACGGCACGGTCATGGTGCGCCACTACCGCGACATGGCATACATGGGCTTCGTCCCCGTGCTGCTGCACCTGCCCACCATACTGAGGAACATGCGGCTGGCCAAACACGACATCATGGAGTGGCAGCCAGATGCCTTGATACTCGTAGACTATCCGGGCTTCAACCTCAGCATTGCCAAATACGTGCGCAGCCAGAGGCAGACGGCCGGCCGCCCCACGATATTCTACTACATAGCACCCAAGATATGGGCATGGAAAGAGTACCGCATAAAGAACATAAAGCGCGACGTAGACCAGCTGCTGTCAATATTGCCCTTCGAGGTCGATTTCTTTGAGAAGAAGCACCACTATCCCATACACTATGTAGGCAACCCCACTGCCGACGAGGTGAGGCTCTTCAAAGCAGACTGCTCTCCTTCCGTCTCCCGTCCCTCCCGTCCTGTCATTGCTGTCCTCTGTGGCAGTCGCAGGCAGGAGATAAGAGACAACCTGCCCGCCATGCTTCAGGTCACGGACCGCTATGCCCCCGACTACCAGATAGTGGTGGCGGGCGCTCCTGCCATACCCTCTGACTACTACCAGCCATTCCTTCAGGGCCATCGTGCCGACATCGTCTTCGGCCAGACATACCAGTTGCTGGACTGTGCCCACGCCGCACTTGTCACCAGCGGCACCGCCACTCTCGAGACCGCCCTCTTCGGAGTGCCGCAGGTGGTGTGCTACGAGACGTCGATGGCCAAGCTCTTTGGGTGGCTGAAGCGCCATGTGCTGAAGGTGAAGTACGTGTCGCTGGTCAACCTCATTGCCGACCGCGAGGTGGTGCCCGAGCTGGTGGCCGACACTTTCTCCGTCGAGAACATAGACCGTCACTTGCTTTCCATACTCTCCGGCCCGGCACGCGAAGCGCAGTTACGCGGCTACGACGATGTGCGCCGCCGCCTCGGCAACAACTGTGCCCCAGACAACGCCGCTGACATCATCACCCAGACACTCAGCAAAACTAATGAGTTATAACAACCTCATTTTATTGTCACGAATTTGAGAATTAGAGAATAGGCTTCGTCTATGCTTGCATGTTAAACAAATTCCGACCTGTCGGTTGAACGAAATAAAAAAATAAACTGAAAGAAATTGGAATAATTAGTATAATTGGCTAACGCTGAAGGCATAATTATTATTCCAATTTCTTTCTTTCAAATAAACCATATCTATTCTTTCAAAACTGATTTCAACCGCACAGCACGGACATTATATTGCCATATAGCCAGAAGGCTTTGGGTGGAAGGGCATACTAACTCTACGAAAAGTAGAAATTATATTGGCATATAGCCTATTTTGACGCATACAATGGTGTCGAGTAATCTACGAAAAGTAGAAATTATATTGGCATATAGCCACGGTTCAGATGGCTATCGAGTGGATTAATCTACGAATAGTAGAAATTATATTGGCATATAGCCCCAGAGCGTCGATATCCTCGGTTTGCAGTGGATCTACGAATAGTAGAAATTATATTGGCATATAGCCTTGCGGTTTTTTGGAGTGGCCTACGGCATCTACGAATAGTAGAAATTATATTGGCATATAGCCACAATTCAAAATCATCAACGAGTTATGAATCTACGAATAGTAGAAATTATATTGGCATATAGCCCCGTTCTTAACAAGTTCTTTAGCCACCTATCTACGAATAGTAGAAATTATATTGGCATATAGCCAAGAAAATTATTGGAACCTCGTGCTCACATCTACGAATAGTAGAAATTATATTGGCATATAGCCATCTGGAGACGCGCCACCCGCTTTAAATATCTACGAATAGTAGAAATTATATTGGCATATAGCCGGGAACAAAAGATTAACGGACTTTTGACATCTACGAATAGTAGAAATTATATTGGCATATAGCCTATCTGCTAAGTCCTTCAATCGTAGAAATCTACGAATAGTAGAAATTATATTGGCATATAGCCCTTCCGCTTGTTTGGTGCACTTGCTTTTTTATCTACGAATAGTAGAAATTATATTGGCATATAGCCTCGGCTGCAGAAAGAAGGATGGCACGTGAATCTACGAATAGTAGAAATTATATTGGCATATAGCCTGCCCGGGGTGGCACCCTGGTGCCCGCAATCTACGAATAGTAGAAATTATATTGGCATATAGCCAACATCATGTATATTTGAGCTATCCCGAATCTACGAATAGTAGAAATTATATTGGCATATAGCCCGCAGCAACATTCTGCTCCGTCAGAATCTATCTACGAATAGTAGAAATTATATTGGCATATAGCCTTACTGGGTGCAAAATTACACAATATTTTTCTAACCACCAAATATTTATGAAATTATTTCAAAGAACAATTTTTACCCACCCCCTATTTGGTGGAAAGCGCAATGGCTTGGTAATCAAAGTCTCTCAATGACTTTGGACAGTTGTTGACACTGAGGTCTGTTTCAGAAATAGACCACATCGGCGTCACGGTGAATGGCATTCCCGAATTTCTGTACGCTCTCCTTCGAAGCGTTGAATATCATGACGCTGTCGGCTCCTGTGAACAGCTTGCTGTAAGTTTCGACAATCTTTGTTTTTATATTGTTGATTACACGCTGTGTGTTGTTCACCTCATAAACAGAGAATTGCAAACGAATAGCACCTTGCGAACGGAGCATCTTTGCGAACTTCGTTCTGAGCTTGTCGTCTTTGATGTCGTAGCTGATAATAATCATATTTCAAACTTTGGGTAATAGGCGATATCTTTTCCACCCATGAAACAGCGGTAATAGGATTGCACGTACTTGAAGAATTCCTGCTTGTATGGTACCAGCGCATCAAAGAACAGTTTGCTGTATTCTTTATTCATGTCTCTCTTTAGCCGGTATTCGCCTTTTAGTACATCGTAGTCTTTTTCTGAGATTTGCTTTCTGTTGATGGCTGTCCTAATCGTCTTGTCAATGATGCAGCGGAAAGGTTCCACCATATCGCATACCAACGATTTCCGCTTGAACCAGAGCCTATGGTAAACACCGACATAGAGATCAAAGCCAAACATACGCACAAAGCATTCGATGAAGTTAAACAGGAACGTATAGCCAATATCCATCGTGGCGTTCAGATAGTCAGCTTTTATCCTGGGTCTGCGCCCTTGCCATCCTGACTCCTGAAAGTAGGCAGCAAAGAATGTCTTGGCTGCAATCCCTTCAACACCCATCAACACGTCGTAGTCGCTTGCTTCTCTTGCCTGCTTCGTCTTTTGTTCGCAGGCGGTGATGGCCGCCGACGTGAGAGCGTCTTTCTTGCGTGTCCTTTGCAGAAGCCGCACATGGTTGGCAATTTTGTTCTCTACCAGCACACGCGCAATGGTGATGTCGTTTCTGTCAAACTCGTACTGCCGTTTTCTCACCAGAAAGTTTGCCTCGGCAGAGTCGGCCCAGTAGAACACGGGTCGCAGCGAAGGCTTCAGAACCACCAGCGCCACGTTGTTCTTCTTGCATTTCTCTATGAGCGGAGTGGTGACATGTATATGGCCAATGACAAACAGGGCCAGAATCTTCTGGAAGGGGAGCTTGGTCAGCACTTTGTGCTCCTGCATATCCTCCAATAGTAGTTCGCCGCTGCTTACCCTCAGTTCCCTGTCGGCAATGCAGTTGACTACGTAGATGCTCCTGTACTCAATGTCTTTACTGGTAAACATTATCCTCTTCTGTTTTGTCGCATAGGCTGCAGTATATGCAGTGTGTGCATTTGTTTCTGTTGGTCTTGATTGGTTCTGCCGGGTTGTAGTTCCTGTACGCCATGATGAACTGTCGGAACCGAGACAGTTGTTCCTCTGACGGCAGTTCGACCGGAATCATTCTGTTGGTGCTGATTTCGTAGAAGGCGATAGCATTCACCTCATAGCCCATCTCCACCATGCACAGATACTGTGCCCACAGCTGGTAGATCTGCCCTTGGTAGATGTTCTTCAGCTGATACTTCCTCTCAATGAGCTTCTTCTCCCTTCCCCTGTAGATGTCTATCTTGCCTGTCAGGCCGTAAGCATGTGATATGATGGGCAGTGCCTGCAGTTCGTCGGTGCGGTTGCTGATCCGCTTCTCGTCAACCGTCTCGTGGGCTATGCGTCCACGTGTCTGTGGAGTGGCATGATAAATGTCTTTGTCTGTATTCATATACACATTTTGCAGATATATAGAATACGGGCAGAATACAAAGTCGTTGAGCGTTGATATGGCGATGTACGTTTCTTCCATTTTTTTACAATCGCAGGTGAATGTTCCCCTCTCTTGTGGAATTAACCCATTCGTTAAGGCTCAAAGCTTCATCATTGCCGCTTCCTAACTTCTGAATTGTCAAAATACCTTTTCGTGCGATGTTGTATGCTCCATTGGCATCACCACATGTGGGTAGTTCGGGGTCATCCTTTTCTTCGTACTCGCGGCTATCATAGAATTTTCCTTCTCCGTCTCTTACTGGAGAAATAATAGAGTCCTGTTGTTTTTCTCCATCATTGACGGTATTTCGTAGTGAAAGCATCAAGAAGAATAATCTTTTTAATTCCTTCTTATAGTCTGTGTCTCGTATACTACAGATAGCTTCTCTAATATCTTCTCCTTTTTGGTATTGTATGTTATACTTATCAAATAGAGTTTTAAATGAATCTGTCAAATTCACTGTTTCACATTTCCTTGTTTGCATTTTCTCACTTCCTGTCCACTCTATTCTGCTACCATTTGAGCATGCTGTCCAGCGCAAAGAGGTGTCACATTGTGTTAGTCTTGTGTAGTTGATAAGGCAGGAATAATCCCATGTGAATTCAAACCAGTCATGTTGCTGGTCGTAAGAAATACTTTCAAAATTGCTTAAAAGAGAACAAACATTTCTCACGCAATCCTTGTCAAAGAGGTTGCAGAAGCCAGTCACTGGGTCTATTGCACTTGTATAGTCTGGTGGCACAAGGAACAGGAAACCGTTCTGCCGAATTTTATTTGGCTCTTCTTTGTCGAATTCCTGTTTGGCCAGTTGCAAAGCAGAATGAATGTTTCCTGTTTGTCCTTCATTGGCATCCTTGTCAACCAAGTAGCTCAATTTGTCAACAAGTTTCTTTTCGAATATCTGATAAATCTGTTTGTTTATTTTCTGACGTTTTGAAATGAAGTCATCTGGCAGGTCTTCAAGAACGATCACTGCATGATATTTGATAATCAATGACGTGAGTTGGTTTATGGCCTGACTTAAATAGCCTTCTTTAAGTTTGCGAATACCTGTCCTCGCTTTCCAGTCTTTCTCTTCATCATGAAGTTCCTTCTCTTTCTCTGAAAGTTTGGCATGGTAATCAACATTGTTAGAAGTGATATTCAGGCTGTGCTGTCCTTTTTTGATAATCTTCCCATCAGACAACCTTAGCACCGAATAGTAAAGCAGGTTTCTTTCACCGCGGTCTATGCCTATAATGTGATTGATCTTTCCGTCTCTAATAGCTTCTAATACTGCTTGGTTTAAATCACATGCGACATGCGCATTAACATTCATGTGGAGTGGTATATGCAGCTCTAAGTGGTCTTTAGCAAATCGCCGAGGAATATTACGCATATCCAGTACTCCTTGAGGTGTAGAAGCTTTTTCGCGTCGGAAGATCTTAGGCTCCTCCAATGTGATGTTATAATGAACAAGATTTTGCCGACTAAACATCATTTCCCAATAAAGGGTATGTAAATTTGGCTTGGAGCCTACGACCTTGTTCTTTGCATAGTCCTTGTTGTAAAGTTTGAATAGGTATATTTTCCCCTCATCAGCCAACTGCAGCACATGGGCCCAGTCTATTTCATATTCCTCAATCTTAAATAGGTTGTCTTTGTGAGAGTCTATAAAATCATCAAAGCTTTCATACTCTTCAGCGGGCCTGAATTGCCAGTTGTATTCTTTATATTCTACTTGAAGGCATCGCTGAAAATAACTAATAGCATGAATCCGTGCTTTCTTGTTTCTTGTGTTTTTATATTTCCCAGATTTGACAATTTCCCAGTCATCAAGAAATTCCGAATGGTCTCGAACAAACTTCGCTTTTGTTGGCTTGTTTCGTCCCTTGGCTTTGTTTGCTTTCATAGAGAAAATGAACCATCTTTCCAGATTTGCAGCAAAATGATTTGGGTCTTGTTTGTCAACATGATAGAATATAGCAGAATCGCCTTTATGATTTATTATGTCTTTTTCTTTAATATCCTTATATAGGATGAAATAGTATTTACCATTCCTCTTTATGTATGCATGTGAATCTTTCTTTTTGAGAAGCGTGTATTCATTCAAAAAGACGGGATAGCTGTTGTTTTCATAAATTTTTGTGTTTAACCAATTACGGACAGAGTCATATAGTTTCTTGACATGTTGTAGTATATCCCAAATGGTTGTAAGTTCATCATAGAAATCCTCATTTCTATCCTCTTCTTCGCCCGTTCCAATGAGTGGCTTGACAGTGCGGTACAAAGCTAAATACGATTCCATCAAATTCTTTATGCAGAGAGAAGCTTGATTGTTTTGGCGGTAATCATTTCGTTTAGCTCTTTCACCGTCCAGGTAAGTAGTTACTGACTGACTGTTTTTGTTGATTTTTGAAAAAATATCTAAAACCTCTTTTTTTAGTTCTTCCACTAATTCCTTTTTAAATGGCATCCATGCAAAGCTCACACTTTTACATTTTGTCTGCCCATTCGGCAAATCCAGTTCTTCATCTAAGGCTTTATAGTTATCTCGCAGTAAGATGGAGAATTGAGGCAGTGCCTTGCGGAAAATATAGATATGGTTGTCATAACTGTCAAAATTTTGAACAAGTTGATTCAAGCGTAAATGTTGTGGTTCGATCTCATCAAGAAAAGCGCGCAAAGAAAGGATCATTTCTTCATCACTGTTAAAAGCTTTTTGCAACCATTCAGGAACAACCCGAGGGCTCAGTATCTGTTTGTTTAATTTTTTGAAATGTTTGTGTAAATTTCGATAGTCACTATGAGAATCACCATATTCTTTCAGCCACATAACCAACCGGCCAATACTTTCATTGTATTTGTCAATACCATCTTGTACTAAACATTCAGAATAATCGCATGTTATGTCATCAACACTCTGGATTCTTTCAACAATTTGCGACCATTTTCTGTTGCGCTCAAATGTAACAAGATTCTGATAAACGATTCTGTGCGCAATACCATTTCTTTTTCCTGAAAAAAGAAATTTCAGGTTGACTTCCAATGGCTTGAAATATCCTGAAAATTTCTGGAATTTACCATGACAGGTCAATGCAAAATCCTTCAGACCTCCATCCCATACATCCTGAATTTTCTGCCCATTTACTGTAATCTCGTAGTCATGGATATTATGAAGTGTTCGACGCAAGTCTTCGTCGGATAACTTTTCTATATAGCAGGGTAGACGCTCTAATAAGGCTTTGCTGTTAAAACTCTTCGGTAGCTTTTTGTTTACTATCTGTATAAGATCGCTTTGTATTCTGCTACGACTATCCCAGTCTCTTGCATTGTGAAATTCCTCCAGTTTTCTTGTCCAGGACTGTTCACTTGATAGTTTTTTAAGGTTAGGAGCAATCACCTCATTTTGGCAATAGGCGTTAATAAGGCATTTCACGACCTGATATGCCATAGCTCTTTCTTTGTCATCTTTTAGCAAATCTTCCATTTGCTTGAAAGTTTCCCCTATAGGATAAACCTTAAATTTTATCGTTTTATGGACGGGAAATAGATTAGTAAATTGTTCCATGATTAGCTGCTGCTTTATTTTGTTATTAAATTTGGCTTCTTCTATATGACTAATGTTTATTACACCGCTTTTGCATTGGGAGGCTACGTGCCTCTCGTCGCAACAATTTGCTGGATTGCGACGTGAGACACGTCGCCTCCTACTTTTGCCGTGCAAAGATAATAATATATTGTTCCAAATCGTGGTACAGTCTCAGACTTTTTTCTGTTCTTCGTAGTTTTTTCCCATTTCTTTTACGTATCGCGCTACTTTTTGGCGCAGTTCTGGCGGTGCGACGACACAGAGCCGGTTCCTTTTGCGGAGTATCTCGGCTATGAAGTCGTCTGAGGGCGATAGGAAATAGGCGAAGTCGGAATAGTCGGCAGTGGTGCGAATCTCCTTCTGCGAGTGGTGAAGTGGTAGGTCCCTGAGATAGGGCCTTTCCTCATCT
>Ga0247610_10007589_pt1 | contig 11104 bp, 6 predicted proteins | sample 174DNAGHGhighgp2_FD_193483 | JGI IMG/M metagenome (GOLD analysis project Ga0247610, IMG submission 193483) | Sheep rumen microbial communities from Palmerston North, Manawatu-Wanganui, New Zealand - 1742 DNA GHGhigh gp2 | ecosystem: Host-associated > Mammals > Digestive system > Stomach > Rumen ...
CTGCAGAGGCCGAAGGCTTCGTCGCCAATGGTGTGTACCGACGGCGGCAGGACAACGTGGAGCAGGCGGCCACACTCGTAGAAGGCTTTCTTGCCCACTTCGGCCACGCGATAACCATCGACGTGCGGCGGTATGACGAGGCGCGTCTTCTCTTCGCTGCGCGGGTAGAACCCGATAACTTTTACGTCGAATTCATTCACAACACTGAACGAAAGCCCAAACTGATGTATTGTCATAATCCTGATGCTTTAATTTGTTACAGGAGCAAATATAGGCATAATTTTCGATGTAAATGTTAATGGGGCGTTAATTTTCACGAAAAAACCACAAATCCATCTTTGTTCGGCGTACCAAAATAGTCCTTTAGCGGCCTTTGGGTTTCCACAAAAGAGTTGTTCCGTTTGTATATTACCGGATATGGCAAGTCGATGCTATTTGCTTCGTCAAGGAAAAACACCCATTTAGGCGAATATTTGTCGTCATTCTCATCATCATAGCGGACAACCTCTTTGTATTTTTCAATTTTTTCAACCAAATCCTTTCTAATGCCTTCTTTGGCAATTTCGTAGTCTGATCCGCTTATTGGGGTAGAAATAAGATCCGCCACCTTGTACAGTTTTTTCACCATTCCACCTCCACTCTCACGGAATGCGATAAACAATGGTTTATGTTCTCCTCGACTCTTGTAAGGCGCTCTGTCTGACGGGCATTCATAAACACCTGCTTTTGTAACCCCTTCGATGGTTCCGCCTGCGGGGATAGACAGGACTTCAATGTCATAAAACATAATTCTATTGATTTTTAGCAAATAATTAACATATTCTTTTGCCAACCACACATACTTGTCGTTCTTATCATTCGCGTCAAGATTGCGGAAGGCATCTATGATTTCGCTCCAAGTGATGTTTTTAACATCGCAATTATTTGTGTATGTGGAATAACTTGTCAATGTGGCCAAAAAAATTTTATAACCATCAAATTTTACAAATGATTTTTTGTAGTTTTCCACTTGAAAACTTGCTCCTCCCGACCCTATTGATGACGATGCGCTCTTGGCCTCAACAAATATAGCCAGTTTCCTGTCGGGAAAACGGATTATAATGTCCGCTCGATAGCTCTTGTTTTCTCCTTTTCTCTGTTTCAATTCACAATCCACTATTCTGTCACCCGTTTTTTTCTTTATTTCGCTAATGAGTTTCGATAAAGCTTTCTTGTCTACATCCAACTTCGTTTTTTTAACAATAATTTTTAGAAAGGCTGCCATTGCGGCATCGGATTTTGCAAGCACGTAGCCTAACGATTTGGTTTGATCCGGTTCTTTGTGCCCAACCAGGTCAAATATACTGTCGTTTGAATCAGCAAAAATATCGCTTTCTTCATTCTGAACGAAAAGACGGTACAGGTTTTCCATTGTTCTATCTATTATTTTACGATTTCTTTCAACTTCTCCCACACCTTCACCATCGCCCAGGTGTCAAGTTCGCAGTAGCGGAAGAGCGACTCGCGGGCTTCGGCAGCCTCGGTGAGGGACATGTCTTTAATCTGCGGGAAGATGGTCATCGCCTCGCCGCCGTTCTTCACATTGCCGGCGAGGTTCTTGTAGTTCAGGCTGTCGTCGTTGGGGAAGAGAGCAGGCAACACCCGCTTGATGCTAAAACTACCATTCATGTCTTTCAGGTAGTACATCTTATTCCTGAAAGGCTCTATGAGGTCGACAATGTGGCTGGCGATGTCGCGCAGATGCTCCGCCAGGTCGGGGAATGCAACAGCCAGTTCCTCTAATCGGCCGCATTCGAAGCTCATATTATAGGCCGTGGTGCACACGCCCATCGGAATGTCGTTGCACAGTTGCTCGGCCAACGCTCGGCGCGGGTCGGTGCCCGACTCGCCGAGGAATTCCTTGTGTTTGATCTCGCCGCCTTCGTGTTCGATATAGTGCAGCGAATACTGGAAGGGCACCTGCTGGTATGGGTGCAGACCTTTGTATGGCGGCACAGCGTCCATCATAGTCTCGAAGTCGAGGAAATAGAGCGGATAGCTCAGCCTGGCGAGATACTGCCGCGTGGCGTCGATGTCATACAACGGCAGGTTGTTGAGGTGGCATTCCACCTGTATTTGCTGCCGCTCGGTGAGTTTCTCGCCACGCAGGCTCTCGAAGTCTACCTTGCCCTCGTGGTAGAGACGGCATTTCTTGTCAAAGTCCATCCGGTAGAGGTCGAAGACATTCGGCGTGGGCAGTTCGCCCACACAATGGTCGAAGAATGCGCACCTGTAAGGGTTGTTGCAGTGGGAACCAATAGGCATCTGTGGCTCCTCCTTGCTGTTGATTACCTGCTTGGCGGCAGGAATACTGTTGGGCAACTTCAGGTATTCGTTCTCAATCTGCCGGGACACATCCTTGATGTGGAACAGGCCGTGAATGTCGAGTTCGTCGCCACGCACATAGCTGCGGTCGAGCCGCACCAGATAGGTTCCGGTAACCTTCATACCGCACCGTTCGAGCACATAGCGTTGGTAGGCGATATCCTGCAGGTACACCAGCGGCGCCTCCTCGCCTTTCTTGTCCTCGCCCTTGTAGGTGCTGCTCTTCACCTCGTAGAGGGCCCATCCGTCGCCCTCGCGGCGCAGCAGGTCGACAGCACAATAGCAGCCGTCGTGGGCAAATGCCGCCTCCGCGATGCAGGCGACACCTTCGGCCATCAGTCGGCGAGTCTTCTCTATCATCGCCGACAGATCGAGTCTGCCGTCGGCATTACGGGTGGTGACATCCACGGTGCCCGGAAACAGCCGCTTGGCCAACTCGCCCACAGCGGAGCCTGTCTCAAAACGTGCCTGGGTCATAGGGTCCACATCCGGAGCATACTCCGGATGGTAGACCCCGAGCCACAGGTTCTTCGGACATTGGCAAAAAGCCGTGTACCGAGATTTGGAGAGTTTCATTTCGCTAATCTTTCACTACTTTGAAAACGCCAGATAGTCCACTAAAACCCTTTAGTTTATTTTCAGGATAGCCCATCTCGACAAGTTTTTGGATTACTTTTGTGTCTCCTGGATAAACATTGGGAGAATTAGTTTGAATAACAATTTCGGTTCCAGCAGGAACGCAACCATTCCAAACTCTACATGCTCTAAGTTTTGTAAAGGCCATAATATATTGATATTATTTTGTTTCGCCTACTCTCTTTCAGGATTTTCGGCTTCCTCCCTTTTTAATCTACTCTTTCACAATAATGATTTAAATTTGAAACGGCAGCCCTGTAACCCATAGCCTGAAGGACTTTTTTTATGTCTAATCCATCTGGCATTATCCTGCATTGTGTGGGAACTTGGATTTCCAAGCCCTTGGGGACATCATCCACTTGTGTTCTAAAACGAACTTTAATAACGTTTAAACCCATATTTATTTATGTTTTAAATTACGCCTACTCTCTTTCAGGATTTTCGGCTTCCTCCTGTTTGTTTGCCAATGAAGTCAATTATCCTAAATCAATATCACTCTCGTACTCATAGTAGAAATCGTAAGAGTCATAGATATAGTATTGCTGTTCATCCACATACAATTCCGTATCGTCATCTATCTCGATACCTTTCCTTGTACAATAGGCTGCATTGACAATCTTGCTGGCTAGCTGCAAGTCGTCATCCTCGTCCTTAATGAAACCAGCATCTGCTTCAAACGACATTTTCTCGAGTTTCTCGTTCTCTTCATCCAAGTTCTGGGCTTTAATGATGCTAATGAACAGTTCAATCTCCTCATCATCAGCCGACGAAGCATCATAATACACTTCAGCGTCAGTTTAGACGATACACTCTTTTTTCAGCCAATCCATCAAGGACTTATGACCAACTGTTGTTTAGGACATCAGGCTCTCCAAGTCGCAGTTGACGATGTCGGCTTGGTAGTTGTAGTCACCACAGGCACTACAAGATCCAAGATACAGTTTGCCATCGTATACAACGAGTTCAGACAACCTGTCTGGCATATACTCATACATCACTTCGCTAACATTCGAACAGTCGGACCAATCCTCACAAGCGAGGGGACGCAAAAGATTTGAGTCAAATTCACCGGCAACGGGCACTGTATATTCAATATAGCATTCGTTTGCAACGCCAAACTGAAGAATAAATCTTGCGTCATCAGCATTTTCAATTAGCCCATCTTTCACCAGTTGTTCGGAAACCTGCTTCATTCTGCGGCAGATAGCATCCTTGATAATGTCCACGTGTTCATCGTCAACACCCTCGTTGTGGCGTGCCATAATGTCATTGTATATCTCTTTCTCGTCCCCATTACCAAGTGATTCTCCTGGTACCAGTTTGTCTATCAACTTGAAGTTGTCGTCAGGCTCTGTCCCGTCTTCTTCAAACCAACCTTTGTTGATGTTGACATCGATACTATTTTCGTCAACGCCTTCTATAACATCTCCGTTTGCATCAGTCCACGTATGGTCTTCGTCTGCGTTGTAGAAATCAAAGCAAAGCCTGTAGTCTCCCAAATCGCGGTCACAGAGGCTGCATTCAATGTCGTCGACCATACCGTAATCCACCTCGCCATTACCAATCATCTCGTCAGCCATATCGTTGCTCTCTTCGCCGATAATAGGTATCAGATGCAAACGATAGCCTGCATCCACAGAAAGCTGCAGCTCCACCCACTTTGGCGAACTGGCGGGAATCGGCATATCATCTTTTGGCGTAAGGCTACTATCAAATTCACTCTTCCACTCCGCTTTCTTCTTCACCTCGCCGCGACCTACGGCGCCGAGGGTCAGTGCGTTGTCCACAAGTTTCTTGTCGTCGGCGTCAGCCACCTGCACCTTGATGCCGAAGAGTTCCTGCATCTTCTCCTCGAAGTTGCCCACCAGCATGTTGGCACGCAATGTCAACTCGCCGCCTTTGCACCCTTCCGTACGTATGGAGGCCAGCGTTGCATCGTCGTCGGCAAAGTTCTGCCCTTTGTACACGCGGAGCGACCCGCCGAACACTTCCTTGAACTGCTTCTTGAAGTTCTTGACCATCATTCGGCCATTGATGTTTAGTTCTGCCATATTACTAAATTTTAAAATGAATGCGCAAATATGTATATAATTTTCGATTTAAATGTTAAACGCATAATATTTAACTAATTTTTAACAACGGGGCAATCGTGTTGTAATTATGCCATCAGCAAATAAAAAGAGAATACGCTTTAATATGTCTTTATGTTTCTACTATTCTCTTTGTTTATGCCATATATTGTTAGTTGTTTTCGGCGGTGCAAATTTACAAAATATATTCTAACCGGCAAAATTTATTTTAGTCCATTTGCCGGAAAAATGGCCAGATTATTTAATAGTTCAGACAGAAAGCCCAAAGGGGAATGGTGTTCTTATAGGCATATTCAATGTCGTCTTTCACCACATAGCCATTCGGTATGTCACTTCAACCATACAAAAATGTAATATATACAAGCCGTTTTTATATATAAATTGTATCTTTTTTCTATCAAAATACAGCAATAATTGACTTTTAAAAGAGACAATATTGGCTATTCCACCAGCTTGAAGTCGCTGGCGGGGTGCTTGCACCAGGGGCAGACGAAGTCAGTGGGTAGCTCGTCGCCTTCGTAGACGTAGCCGCATGCCTCGCAGACCCACTTCTTTTTACCACCATCCGCAGGCAGGGATGCCTGCGTACCATAAGAAGGCTTGATGTGCTGCTGGTAGTAGGCGTAGGTGATCGACGGGCTGTCGCTGAGCACGCGGGCCTCCAATGGCATGGCGATAAACATGGTGTGGCTGCCGAGGTCGATGCTCTTGGTGACCACGCAACTGATCACGGCATTGATGAATCGCGGCAGGTACAGCAGTCCGTTCTCCGTGCGCAGCTCCTGCTCGCAGCCGGCGAACTTGTCGACATCGCGGCCGCTCTGGAAGCCGAAGTGCTGGAAAGGCTTCATGGTGGCCTCCTCGCTGAGGGGGCAGAGATTGAATTTCAGCGTGCGCAGCACCATGTCGTGCGTGAGGTTCTGCTTGTTGACGCATATCATTAACTGCAACGGGTCGCTGCTGACCTGTTGGGCCACGTTGATGATGCAGGCATTGTCCTTGTCGCCCTGACGGGCGACGAGGACATAGAGGCCGTAGCCGATAGAGAAGAGGGCTTTGTTGTCGAGCATGGGTCTTTTTTTTTAAGAAAGAGGGCCTATGGGTCTGATGGGTCAAATAGGCCCTATGGGTGTATTATAAAGTACTCACAATCGCGTCGGCGAGGGTGGTGAGCTGCTGCTCTTGGGCGGGGGTGGCGGCGCTCTTGAGGGTGAGGGGTTCGCCGAGGATGGTGATGTCCTTCATCTGCTCCAGCTCGGCACGCATGAGTTTGGCGGCCTGTGGTGCCCAGCTGCCGTTCTCGATGATGGCGACGGTGCGGCGCTGCCATGCGTGGGCCTTGAGGTCGGCGAGGAGGTTTTCGATGGGTGTGAAGAGGCCGTTGTTGTAGGTGCTGGAAGCGAGGACGATATGGCTGGCGCGGAAGCATTCGGCTACCAGTTTGCTGACATGTGTGTGGCTGGCGTCGTAGGCCTTGATGCCACGCACGCCACGCTCGCTGAGCAGTGTGCCAAGTCGCAGGGCAGCGGCTTCGGTGTGGCCATAGATGCTGCCATAGATGATGACCACGGCCTTCTCTTCTGGCTCATACTTGCTCCAAGTGTCGTGCTTGCCGATAAAATAATTGAGGTTTTCTCTCCACACGGGTCCGTGCAGCGGGCATATCATCTGGATGTCGAGTGTGGCGGCTTTCTTGAGCACATTTTGCACCTGCATGCCGTATTTGCCAACGATGTTGATGTAGTAGCGGCGGGCGTCGCTGATCCACTCATGCTCGAAGTCCATCTGGTCGGCAAAGAGGTTGCCGCTGAGGGCACCGAAGGTGCCGAAGGCGTCGGCGGAGAAGAGGATCTTCGCGGTGCTGTCGTAGGTCATCATCACTTCGGGCCAGTGCACCATGGGAGCCATGGTGAAGACCAGCGTGTGGGTGCCGGTGCTGATGGTGTCGCCCTCCTTGACGGCCATCAGCTGTGCGGGCTTGGTGCCGAAGAACTGCTCCATCATCTGTGCGGCTTTGGCAGTGGTGACCACAGTAGCCTCGGGGTGGCGCAGCAGGAGGTCCATCAGCGTGGCGGCATGGTCGGGCTCCATGTGGTGAACGACGACGTAGTCGAGTGGGCGGCCCGCGAGGGCTGCGGCGACGTTTTCAAAGAACTGCGATGCGACAGAGGCATCGGTGGTGTCGAAGAGGACGGTTTTGTCATCCAACAGCATATAGCTGTTGTAGCTGACACCGCGAGGGATGGGGTAGGTGTTTTCGAACAGTGAGAGTCGGCGGTCGCTGGCGCCGACGTAGAGGAGGTTGTCGTTGATATGGGATATATTGTGCATGGATTTGGGGTTAAAGGGTTAAAAGGGTTTAAGGGTTTAAGGGTTGAAAAGTTTTAATGGGCCTGCAGAAAACGAGAGGTCTTCGCCTACGATAACGAGAATGAAAGTGAAAAATTGTTTGATGCTACTTTTTTTGAGCGGAAAACGGAATGTGGTCGCTTTAGTCCGTTTTGTGTGAAAAAAGTGTTAAATATTCTTTGTTGCTTGCGTAGATGGGATTATTTTCCTAAATTTGCCATTGTCTTTTTGTGTGCTGAATAGATATGAATTGTTTAATTATGAGTGCGTTGGTTGGAAATGAAAGGATGTGAAGGTGGAGTGAAGGGGGAGTAAGAGGAGGACAAAAAACGTCGTTTGTTAATTAAAATTCATAATATATCTTAATTAATTTATTAATCAAAAAAATTTGCCTTATGCTAAAAAGATTATCGAGAATGTTGCTCATAGCAGCGCTATGCGTGCCATGGGCAACGCAGGCACAGACACCGACGCCAGTCTCGACGTTTCCCTACAGCTGCGACTTTGAAGACGCAACGGAGAACGCGGCGTGGACTCTAGTGAACGGCACCAATGCCAACACGTGGGTTGTCGGGTCTGCACAGAACAACACCACCGGTGGCGGCAACGCCCTCTACGTGTCGAACGACAACGGCACGTCGGCGTCGTACACCAAGACGAGTGCTATGGTGGTTTATGCTTACCGCGAGCTGGACCTTGCTCCTGGCGAGTACACGGTCAGTTTCGACTGGAAGTGTCAGGGAGAGTCGACGTTTGACTACATCCTGGCTGCCGTAGTTCCGTCGTCGGTGACGCTTACTGCGGGGACTGCACTTCCCGCCGGAGTGACCAATTCGGCTATGACTGCTTCTGGATGGCAAAACATCGGACCCTCAGGTCAGCAGTACATCAAGATGAACCTGAGCACGTCGTGGACCACTCAGAACTCTTTCTTCACTGTTGCTGCGTCGGGCACCTACAAGCTGGTGTTTTTGTGGCGCAACGACGGCAGTGGAGGAACGGATCCCGGAGCATGTATCGACAATGTTGTTGTCAATACTGTTGCGTGTCCGCGTCCTACAATGCTGACGCTTGAGGAACTCTCGTACGACGCTGCTACTCTCAGCTGGTACGCTCCTGATGCTTCAAGCTTCAGGTTCTACTACAGCACACAAGCTGACTTCAGCATCGACACCTGCACCTACCAGACCGTCAATGACACAGTCGTTGAACTTAACGGTCTGAATACTATGACTACCTACTATTGGACTGTTGTTGCCGACTGCGGCTCGGATGGTATTTCGGGCACCGACGGCATCAAGAGTTTCACCACGCTCCGCAACTGTGGCGACGGCTTTGCCAACACCAGCGATCCTATTGGCACCGGAACCAGTTCGAGCTATATGTATATGGCATATAATTACACTACATATCCGTTGGGCCACAGTGCCAATATTTTCCAAGCTGAGGAACTCATCAATCTCGGTCTCGAAGGTGCAGGTACCATCAACGGCATTAGCCTCCATGCTGGCAGCACGGCGAGTGTGACTCCTCTGCGTGTCTATATCGCCAAAACTGCCAAAACGCAGTTCACTGGTGCATCGGATACTGTCGGCATGCTCGACGACATGACTCTGGTGTTTGACGACACAATCCGCACCACGGCAGGCGAATGGGTGTACATTCCCTTCGATACGCCGTTTGCCTATGCTCCAGACTCGAACTTGATGATCTATTACTACCGTCCCGGCAACCCCAGCGCCAACGGTACATTCTACTATACGTCGACATCGCCGAGCTACAGCAGTTTTTATGGCTACCGCAGCAGCACATCGACGAGCAATATTACCTTCACACGAACCTATAGCAGGGTGAACACCAAGTTTGATATCTGCTATGAGATACCCTCGTGTGTGCGTCCGAGCGACATCACCCTTGTTCAGGCTACGGAAAACAGCATCGAGTTGAGCTGGACGGGAAGTGCCGACAGCTATATCGTGACCTACGGTCCTGCAGGCGGTAACATGAGCAGCGAGGTGGCAGTCTCGAATGCCTTTACGCTCAGCGGCCTCGTTCCGGGTACTACCTACGACATCGAAATACAGAGCGTCTGCGGCAGCGACACTACTTTCGCCGAGACGTTCACTGCTAACACGTTGTGTGCCGATATTAACGTGCTGCCCTACACGATGAACTTCGAGGGTGCCGAAACGGGCTCGACAAGTAGCGCCGATTTCGTCAACTGCCTGACGCGTGCCAACAGCACAACGTCGTACTATCCCTATGTAAGCAGCTCGGAATCGTACTGCCACAGCGGTGTGCGCGGCCTTTACTGGTACTGCCCGACCACTGCCGGTGCCTATCAGTATGTGGCTCTGCCTCCGGTCGACACTAATATATATAATATGAATGCCCTGCAGGTGCGTTTCTGGACTAAAGCTACCAGTACCTCCTACAGCCCCGTCTTCGAGGTTGGCGTGATGACCGATGCCGACAGCATCGCTTCCTTCCAGCCTATACAGACTGTTACTGTCGGCGCCAACACTATTTATAATGAATTTGTAGTCCCGATGTCGACGTTTGCAGGTTATGGCAACGTCATTGCCCTGCGTGGTGTGGTGACCGGCTCGGCTTGGTATGCCGCTGTTGACGACATCACCATCGAGGAGATGCCCAACTGCCCGCCTATCGCTGACCTTGATGTGCAGGCCACCGTGGGCAACGCTATGCTCACCTGGAGCTATTTGGACGGCTATGGCGAGCCTGACGGCTTCGAGATTGTTTACGACAGCATTGGCGGTAGCAATCCGACAACGCTCAACGTCAGCGACCAGATGGCTGTGCTGAATGGCCTCAATGCCAGTACGGCCTACAAGGCTTACGTTATGGCCGACTGTAGTGGCGACTACGGCCCGATGGACAGCATCGAGTTCAGCACTGCTCCGTTCGAATGCCTTGAGCTCGACTCGTCGACCGTCGACACAATACAGTTCAGTAACTCCACTTCTGGCCAAACTGGATGCTTGGCATACAGTGCGTACGGCAATACTGCCTACCAGACAATCTATACCGCTGCCGAACTGACAGCCGCAGGTCTTACGGCCGGTCCCATCACCGGTATCGACCTCGGCTTCACGGGCTGCACTACATTCAACAAGGAGTTCACGATCTTCATCGGCAACACGTCGACGACATCGATAAGCTCTACTACTATGGAGGACCCGAACCAGATGACTCAGGTCTATGGACCGGCTCTGCACCCGATGAACACCTCCGGCTGGCAGCACTACGACTTCACCAGCACATTCAATTGGGACGGCACGAGCAGCATTATCATCACCACCTTCATGAACCAGTCGGGTGGATCGCAGACCAACTCGACCGGACTGACAGGCTACTATGTTTCAGCTGCCAACACTGCTCGCTACCACTACAAGGACAGCAACCCCTTTACGTTGGCTGACTACAATAGCGGCACTGCTTCCTCGACATACAGCTATCGCGCTGCCATCCATTTCTATCAGGGCGAATGCTCCGTGTCGGCCATCTGCGCAGCTCCCGTTGCCAATGTGACATACGCTGGCAGCGACACTATCTCCATATCCTGGATTCCGGGTTACGACGAGAGCGAGTGGGATCTTGCTTATCGCATTGAGGGCGAGAGCAACTGGACCGTTGCCGCCACG
>Ga0247610_10007590_pt1 | contig 11103 bp, 6 predicted proteins | sample 174DNAGHGhighgp2_FD_193483 | JGI IMG/M metagenome (GOLD analysis project Ga0247610, IMG submission 193483) | Sheep rumen microbial communities from Palmerston North, Manawatu-Wanganui, New Zealand - 1742 DNA GHGhigh gp2 | ecosystem: Host-associated > Mammals > Digestive system > Stomach > Rumen ...
CACCTGACTGCGGCCCTAACCTGTCTGTCAGTCAAGCAGTTAAGTGTCGGGTGAGCCGGGTGTCAGCTATTTGTGTTATATATAGGGCGAGGTTGACAGGACGCCATGGCAGCCGTAACCCGCTGGACTACTGGCATTTATGCTTTCAGGATTCTTCCCGCACCGTTCATGTGCTTGCTCCAATGGCCACGGCTGACTATCTTTGCAGCTGGATTTTACCATCGACTGATGACCGACGACAAGACGGACAGATGCCAAAAAGAAGCGTGAAACACTGCGGTAACCCGAAAAAAAAGTGGGTTACCGCAGTAAAATAAGCACATTTTTCTTTTTTCTTTCAATTAGAAATATTATCTTTGCACCAAATTAAAGGCTATCGGGTATGGAGAAGAAAAACATCATGGTAGGCAGGCAGCATGAAATGGCGCTCCTGCAGGAAATAATCAGTTCACCTAAGGCTGAGTTGGTTGCTGTCTATGGACGCAGGCGTATTGGTAAGACTTTTCTTGTTGACAAAACGTTTGCAGCCAGATATGATTTTTTTACTACTGGCATCTACGAAGGGACCCGCAAGGAACAGTTGACAAACTTTGCCACTCAGTTGGGCATCTATGCTAAAAGGAAATACAAAGTTCCCAAGGATTGGATGTCGGCATTCCTCATGTTACGCGAATATTTAGAGACGCTGCTCGACAAGGAACGGATAGACATATTCATCGATGAACTGCCATGGCTTGATACACCCCGTTCGCGTTTTCTTAAAGCTTTCGATTTGTTTTGGAATGGCTGGGCCTCGAAACAAGACAATATTAAATTAATTGTTTGCGGATCGGCAACAACCTGGATGACCAACAAGTTGCTTGGCGATAAGGGTGGACTGCATAACCGCGTAACGAAGCAAATCTATTTACGACCATTCAATCTCAGTGAGACAGAGGAGTTCCTGAAGTTGCGAGGTTTCGATCTTTCCCGTCAGCATATCATTCAAATCTATATGTCGCTTGGTGGAACCCCTTACTACCTTGATATGATGAGCCAGAGCATGAGCGTTGCTCAGAACATTGATGCCTTGTTCTTTTCAGAGAATGCACCACTACAGAAAGAATATCATTTTCTCTATAAGTCTCTTTTTAAAGAGTCACGCCTCTATCGGCGAGTAGTTGAAGTCCTTTCAAAGCAGATGAAAGGCATGACAAGAAAGGAACTGATCCGGGAAATAGGTACAGAAGACAACGGCTATTTTTCCGACGTACTCGATGATTTGTGTAACTGTGACTTTATACGCAGTTATAATGCATTCGGAAAAGCAGAACGTGACGTGATGTATCAGCTTACAGACCTCTATTCTTTGTTCTATCTCCGCTTCGTCAAGAACTATCATGGAGGTGACGAACACTACTGGAGTCACTTAGGACAGGACATTTCCACTTGGGAGGGCTATGCTTTTGAACAGGTCTGCCTGCACCATATTCCTCAAATCAAGCATAAGTTAGGCATCAGCGGTATCCTGACTAATGTTTGTTCATGGTCGTGCAAGCCATTTATCGGAAAGGATGGTGAAGAACATAAGGGTGCCCAGATAGACCTGATTATTGACCGGGGGGATAAGACCATCAACCTCTGCGAGATGAAGTTCACCAACAAGCCCTTTACCATTTCTCCAGAATATGCTGGGCGAATGTTGGAACGGCGTGACACATTCCGTGAGTTTACTGGCACCAGCAAGTCTCTTCAACTAACCATGGTCACTTCTTCGGGAGTAGTACACAATGCGGGGTGGCAAAGTATCAATAACGAAGTGAATATCGATGACCTCTTTCAGGCATAAATCGGGGCGATATTCCTTGCATGTATATCTCTTGGATGTTAACAACCAGAACTTTTTACATATAACACATAAGCGCATGAATAATCTAAAGCAATTTACAGGCATATTCCCTGTATCTAAGACCTTAAGGTTTGAATTAAACCCTGTTTTGTTAGAAGGGCAAACCTTAAATGACTTCTGGCAAGTTTATCTTGATGGCCCCGAAGGTAATGATTTGCACAAGTTATACAAAAACGATAAGGAAAGAAACGTCAATTACCCTATCATGAAAGCTATACTTGACCAATTCCATAAAAAATTCATTGCGTCAGCATTGGAACAATTTGTGGTGGGCGACACAGGTGTAACTTGGGAGTCATTAGCTTTAGCCTATCAAGAAGACAAGAAGTCTAAGGCATACCAAAAACTTCAGGGTGAAATGCGCGGGAAGATGCGCAAAGCATTTATGGGACATAATTGGTGGCCTTATATTTCTTCCTATTCCCAACTAATCAGTACATTGATGAAAAAGATGGTTGAAGAGGACGATGACTTTGTAGAGTCCATACAGGAAAGCAATCCCAAAATGAACCTTGACCGCAACAAAATGCTAGAAGCGATTAAAGCGTTCAACAACTTCTCTGTCTATTTTGGAAACTATCAAGACAACAGGGACAACATGTACTCTGAAAAAGATCAGACCACATCTGTCGCAAATAGAATTGTAAACGAGAACTATCCCAAATTCTTGGACAACATCGTCGTATATCACAGATTAAAGGAAACTTGTCCTGATGAGTTGAAAGCCATTGAGGAGAATTTGGCGGCGGTCTTAAATGGTCTTATGCTTGATGACATCTTTACCCCTAGGTATTACAATAAGTGCTTGACGCAGGATGGAATAGAAAAATACAATTGGCTGTTGGGTGGAAATCCAAATGAAGGTGTGCTTGGCATCAACAGCGTCGGTAATGAATATCTCCATCAGCATCCTGATTCGCAACTGAAGCTCAGAAGTCTGGAAATGGCACAGTTGCACAAACAAATCCTAAGCGACAGAGTACGCATTTCGTTTCTGCCAGAGCAATTCAACTCGGATGAAGAACTCATGCAAAGTGTATCTGCCTTCTTCGAAGGCTTTGATTCCTTTAATCTATTTGAGCATATACAAGAGACCATGAACATTTTGAAGGATAGCACCACTGATTTAAATAGGGTATATGTTCAAGGCAAAAATTTGTCAAGACTTTCAACCTTACTTTATGGCAAATGGGATGTGTTGGGTGAAAAGCTTCGCTCCGTCATGGTAACAGGAAACGCCAAGAAGGCACAAAAGGAAAAAGACAAAGAAATAGAGGCTTGGCTCGAAAACAAATGTTTCTCTCTTGCTCAAATTCAGTCTGTAGAAAATGAGCTGATGGAACTATCTGCACATCCTCTCTCTCTGATAGAACTTCTTACCGACCTAACTATGTGGAAGTATGATTCAGAAAACAAAATCTGGTCAAAGAAATCGTTGCTAAAGCTCTGCATGGACGCTCGCATCACAGAGTTTAGCGTATTGATGAACAAGTATAAACAAGGAATGTCAATTAAAACGGATACAGCAAAAGAAATTTTGAAGTCAGTGCTTGACCAATACATGGAACTTTTGCATGTATTGGAGTTGTTGCGTCTTGGAACAAAAGCTCAGTATATTGAGAAAGATGACTTCTATAATTCATACGAACTTCTTTTTGAATCAACTGATGATGCTGTTTCAGTTTCACATATTGTTCCTTTGTACATGAAGGTTCAGAGTTATTTAACTCGCAAGCTGGCAGATAAAGGAAAGATGCTGCTTAAGTTTGATTCGCCAACCTTGGCAGATGGATGGGATGCTAATAAGGAGAGTGCTAATAATGCTACTATCTTACTTAGGGACGGAAAATTCTTCCTAATGATAGTAAATCCTTATAATAAGCCTAATATTTCGGAAGGAATATGCGAGAAAGGGAGTTATCTGAAAATCGTGTATCACCAGATAGCCGATGCCTCAACAGATATTCCGAATCTAATGGTGGAGAATGGAGTCACAGTTCGTAAAACAGGACGCAAAGATCCTGACGGCATTAATCGTAGACTTGAAGCAGAAAAAGACAGGCTGTTGCCACTAGATATAAACATGATACGAAAAAAAGGATCTTACTTAAAATCATCAAGTACATTCAATACGGCAGACTCACAGACCTATCTTGCGTATTATATGCAGAGAATTATTGAGTATAAGGGAAGAGAAATAGATTTCCATTTTAAACGTCCAGATGAATATGAGTGCTACCAGGATTTCATAGATGATGTTTCAAAACAAAAATATTCGCTGTCTCTTGTGCCATTCTCAGAATACATGCTTGAAACATGGAGACAACAAGGAAAGGCTTTTCTCTTCGAAATCACCAACAAAGATTTTAGAGAGAAGTCCAGCGGAATGGCAAATCTTCACACACTCTATTGGAAAGAATTGTTTTCAGCACAGAATCTTAAAGACTCTGTATTCAAATTGAATGGCGAAGCCGAACTGTTCTTCCGGGAGAAAGCAGATTCTGTATCATTCATCCACAAAAAGGGCTCGGTTCTTGTAAACAAAACATTCTCCAATGGGACACCTATAGATACTGTGTTTTATAAGAAGTTGTTACGGCATTTCAACGGATTAGATGTTGACTTAACTCCAGAAGAAGTTAGTCTTCTGCCTTTGGTTAAGACCAAAAAGGCTCAGTTTGATTTGGTGAAGGATAAAAGATATCATGAACATAAGTTCTTCCTCCACGTGCCCATTACCATTAACTATAAAGCATCTGGAACAACGCAGAAACAGTTCAACGAGCGTACGCTTGATATTTTCCGGAACAACAAGAAAGAATTGAACATTATTGGTATTGACCGAGGTGAAAGAAACCTAATATATGTGGCAGTCATCAATCAAAAAGGAGAAAACCTGATTCCTCCTCGTCATTATAACTTGATAGGTAACTATGATTATCTGGCCAAGTTGAAACAAACGGAGAAAAATCGCGATGAGGCTCGCAAGAACTGGACTACACAGGAAAGAATAAAAGACCTGAAGTCTGGTTATCTGTCTCAGGTTGTTCATGAAATCGCAAAACTGGTTGTTCGGTATAATGCTGTTATTGTATTGGAAGATCTAAGCTTTGGTTTCAAACGAGGCCGATTCAACGTTGAGAGACAGGTATATCAGAACTTTGAAAAGATGCTGATTCAGAAACTGAACTACCTTGCTTTTAAGAGAGATGCGCCATCATTGGAATTTGGAACCATACGAACCGGCCTACAACTCACGGCACCTTTTACCAGTTTCAAGGAACTAGGCAAACAGAGTGGCTGGCTATTCTATGTACCAGCAGGATACACGTCGAAGATAGACCCATCTACTGGTTTCGTCAACCTGTTCAACATGACCAAACCTGCGAGCAGCCTACGAGAGTTCTTTGGAGCATTCAATGAAATCTCATACAGAAACGGTCTGTTTTACTTCACTTTCGACTATTCCAAGGAAAAATTTAATACGGTAAAGACTGATTATACTAATAGATGGACTTTGGCTTCTCATGGATTGAGAATTGTCGGCAAAGAAAAAGAGCTGAAGAATCTAACTTCTGAATTCGCAAACTTCTTTGAAAAAGCAAAACTGGCCCTCGGCGAGGTGTCTGTAAAAACCGTCTCTGCATTGGACGAAGGTATGTTGAAGGAGCTGTGGGGGCTTTTTAAAATCTTGCTAAAGATGCGCAATTCCAACGATGACAAAGATTTTATCATTTCTCCTGTTGCGAGTGATACACCATTCTTAACGGGTCCAGATAATTCTATGCAGATAGCAGATGCAGATGCTAATGGTGCATATAACATTGCACTCAAGGGACTGTTTTGGCTCTATTATAATTTCCCAACTGACGAGAAAGGATATTTGAAATACATCAAAGACGAAGAATGGTTCCGTTTCATACAAACAAAGCCATATCGTGACTAATAATGGACGACTACATCTCCATATCGACCCTGAATGATTTCATCTTCTGTCCGTATTCCATATACCTGCATAACGTGTATATGGAAACGGACGAAGGGGTGTATCATGCCACGCCGCAGACCCGTGGAAGGATAGCCCATGAGACAGTAGACGAAAAGCGTACCAGCAACCGAGCCGATGAGCTACAGTCGCTGCCTGTCATATCTCATATATACGGACTGACGGGAAAGATTGATATTTACAGGGGAAGGGAGAAGAAGCTCATTGAGCGGAAGTACCAACTGAAGAATATATATCAGGGACAGATATACCAACTATGGGCACAATACCTGTGTATGGTGGAGATGGGATATGAGGTACAGACCATCGCCTTCTACGAAATCAGTACGAATAAGATGATTCCTGTTGAACTGCCAACAGAGGAACAACTATCGAAGTTCCGACTGTTCATCGCCTCATACAGGAGCTACGATCCGTCGGAGCCAATCAGAACAAACAGAAACAAATGCAGTCACTGCATCTATTGCAGTTTGTGCGACAAAACAGAGGAGGACAATGTTTACCAGTAAGGACGTTGAGTACAGAAGCATTTATGTCATCAACTGCATCACCGACAGGGAACTGCGGGTGAGCAGCGGTGAACTGCTGTTAGAGGACCTACAAGACAAAAAGGTGTTGACAAAGCTTCCTTTCCAGAAGATTCTTGCCCTATTTGTCATTGGACATATCCACATCACAACACCGCTCATTGAGAAGTGCAAGAAACACAATGTAGCATTGGTGGTACTGAAACCGTCGCTGCGCCCTGTGTTCTATTGGTCAGACTCTGCGGAGGCAAACTTCTTGGTGAGGAAACGTCAATATGAGTTTGACAAGAACGACATAACTATTGCGCGAGTACTCGTAGAGAACAAAATTGCGAATAGTATGAAACTACTGCAGAGAACACGCAAGAAAGATGCACTCTCGCTGTCAGCCATAGCCGACTGCGAGCTAAAAATAGAGCAGGCAAGAGAGGCAAAAGAGTATAATGCGCTGATGGGCATAGAGGGTACGACTGCCAAGGTTTTCTTCGCAGCATACTTTCAGGATGCGGGATGGCAAGGGCGCAAGCCGAGGGTAAAGACCGACTTCTTGAATGCCACGATGGACATTGGCTATACATTCCTCTTTAATTTCATTGAGTGTTTTGTACGCATGTTTGGATTTGATCTCTACGTGGGCGTTTATCATAGGCTTTGGTTTAAACGGAAGTCGCTGGTGTGCGACCTGATGGAACCCTTCCGCTGCATCATTGACAAGACAATAAGGACAGCGGTCAACAGGAAGCAGATAACGGAGAAGGATTACGAAGTCCATAAAGGCGAATACAGCTTAAAAAGGGAGTTGAACAAAGAATACAGTAAACTGTTCTTCGATGCATTGGTGCCCTACAAACAAGAGATTTTCAAATACGTGCAATCCTACTACCGCTGTTTCATGGGCGGTAAAAATACAAGTCAATACCCAAAGTTTGAAATATGATTATTGTAAGCTACGACATCAAAGACGATAAGCTGAGAACGAGATTCGCAAAAATGCTACGCTCCCAAGGAGCAATACGTTTGCAGTTCTCGGTTTACGAGGTGAATAATACACAGCGTGTCATCAACAACATCAAGACGAAGATAACAGAGACATACAGTAAACTGTTTACTGGTGCTGACAGCGTTATGATATTCAACGCATCGAAGGAAAGTGTGGAAAAGTTTGGGAATGCCATCCATAGAGATGCGGATGTGGTGTACTTCTGATGCAAACCTGAGTGTCAACATTTGCGTCATCATGCTTAAACCATTGTAATTCAGATGTTTGCTTTGCCAGCAGTCTTGGGGTGGGAAAAAAGTGTTCTTTGAAATATTTACGTAAAAGTTTGGCGTTTAGATTATTATTTCGTATCTTTGCAACCGATTAGGCTATAAGGCCATATTAATTTCTACTATTCGTAGATCTGAAGCCAAACCAACAGTAAGTCGAACGAGGCTATAAGGCCATATTAATTTCTACTATTCGTAGATAAGATGCTGCAGCAGTACGAGCAGGAAGGGCTATAAGGCCATATTAATTTCTACTATTCGTAGATATATTCATCACCATCTGGGTTTACGGGGCTATAAGGCCATATTAATTTCTACTATTCGTAGATTGGGGATGGACTGTGCGGACATTCAGGGGCTATAAGGCCATATTAATTTCTACTATTCGTAGATGACAACGTCTACAACCGCTATTATTGGGGCTATAAGGCCATATTAATTTCTACTATTCGTAGATTCGGGCAATATCACGAATAAATCTCACGGCTATAAGGCCATATTAATTTCTACTATTCGTAGATCAGCGAGGAGTGACGCTGTTTTATCTGCAGGCTATAAGGCCATATTAATTTCTACTATTCGTAGATTCGGCAGTTGCGGAACAGTGTCGCTCGGCTATAAGGCCATATTAATTTCTACTATTCGTAGATCGCAGGAGTTCGTGGAGAAGGCGCTGGCGGGCTATAAGGCCATATTAATTTCTACTATTCGTAGATTTTCCGCTTTAGTGCTCAGCCTGTAAAGGCTATAAGGCCATATTAATTTCTACTATTCGTAGATGCGCACCATCCTTGAAGGGGTTGGCCGGGCTATAAGGCCATATTAATTTCTACTATTCGTAGATGAAAACTTCATCAGATTACGTGAAAGGGGGCTATAAGGCCATATTAATTTCTACTATTCGTAGATCAGGCATAGGCAATGCGTTGGCGGCAAAGGCTATAAGGCCATATTAATTTCTACTATTCGTAGATGAGCCATAGATGTAGACAACGTAAGAGGCTATAAGGCCATATTAATTTCTACTATTCGTAGACATAATCCTAAATTCCCAGATTCCTTAGACGGATATAAGACCCTTTTATTTCTACTGTTGATTAATTATTTCCTATTGTGGAAAAACCAGTGAAGCAGTGTTTAATTACTGACCCCACCCCTAACCCCTCCCCTACAAGGGAGGGGAGCGCCTGCGGAGAATAATCCCCTACAAAGGAGAAGAGTATCTAAGGAGAAATGTTACTTCTTCTTCCTACGCCGTATCTTTTCAACCACCTCCAGCTTGCGGCCTATGCGGTCGAGGCGCTCCAGGGCGTTGCGGCGGGAGATGACAATCTGGTGGCGGTAGACGAGGCAGGCCACTACGAAATAGAGGAAAGCCTGAAGCCAGAGCAGGCGGTACTCAAGGACGACATCGTTGAGGGTGGCGCCCATCGTGTTCATGCGGACGTATGCCCGTACGCCGAAGGTGGAGGGGAAGAGCCATGAGATGCTCTGCCAGAAGTTGGGGATGTTGGACTGCGGCCAGCTGACACCACTGAGAAAGAGCAGGGGCACGGAGACGAACACCATGAGCAGCATGACATTCTCGCGATAGCGGACGATACACGACACAATCATGCCGAAGAAGATGCAGGCCAGGGTGTAGGGCAGCATCATCAGCAGCAGATCCTGCCAGGGGGCCAGCTGCACAAACGAGAAGAAGCGCGGAACGGCGGTGGTGAGATAGGCCGCCATGACGGCGTAAATCATGAAGTAGCACATGGCCTTGCCGCCGATGATGCGGAAGACACCCTGATAATGGCGGTCGATGGGTATGAGCTCATGGTAGCGGTTATTCTCGCGGGCGGTGCCTGCCGACAGGCCGATGCCCAGGACGAGTGTCTGCTGCAGAATCAGGATGAGCACGGCAGGCAGCACCGACGTGCCGTAGCCGCCGGCAGGACTGAAGATGGGTACATCGTCGACAGCTAAGGGGCGCACCGCTATCTCTGCCTCGCGCCGGCTGTTGGGGCGCGACAGCTTGGTCTGCAGCTCTGCTCCCATGGTCTGGGTGACAGCCATGGCCGTCTGGTAGATAGCCTTATAGGTGAGCATGAGACTCATGTCGCAGTAGACGCTAAGGGTCGCCTGCTCCATGCGGTTGAGATGCTTGTCGAAATCGGCAGGGATATAGTAGATGCCCTTGGCCAGCTGGCGGCTGACGAGCGACTTGGCCTCGTCCAAATCGGCAGCATAACAGAAGACCTTGACATCGGGCGAGGCATCGCAGCGGCGGATGAACTGCCGTGAGAGCGATGAATGGCTGTCGTCGACCACCACCACGGGCACATCGCGTACCACCTCATTATTATATATCCACGAATAGAGCAGCGGATAGACCAGCGGCACAATGATGAAGAAGATGAGCACGCCCTCGTCGCGGAGAACCTGCCGCATCTCCTGCCTCCAAATATAGCAGGCATCGCTGATGGCTTGGCCTATGTTATGGAATATAGACATAATTCAGCATTGCGTTTTTGATTTTACGGATGACCAGCCAGGGCAGCAGGCAGAAGAATGCCAGGGCCGTGAGATGGAACCACGCCTCGAGCAGCGGATAGCCGTTGAACACCGTAATCTGGTAGAGCATATAGTAGTGGCGCAGCGGGAACAGCCACGACAGCGACTGCAGCGGCGCATCCATGCCCATGATGGGGAAGGCCGAACCTGCCATGGAGAACGAGAGTACGGCCCACAGCGAGCAGACACTCATAGACATGCGCAGCGACGGCATCAGGCCGAAGACGAAAATGCCAAAGCCCTGTGCGGCAAACACCTGCAGCAGGCTGAGCAGCACGATGGTCCATGCCCCACCCTCATGAGGGAAGTGGAGCACGCCGTAGATATAATGCTCGTAGCCGAAGACGATGGCCAGCCAGATGAGCGTATGGGGCAGGAATTTGCCGAGGATTGCCACCAGCATGTTGCCGTCGGCCATGGCCACCCACTCCTTGGAACGGCCGAACTTCAGTTCCACACCTATGGAGTAGGCCGTAATCAGGAAGATGAACAGCATGATGACACCCGGCACAAAGACCGTAGACAGGTAGACGTTATAGTTGGCCCAGGGATTGGCCACCTGGTGCAGGTCGACGCGTATGGGCTGCAGGAACGACTGTATCTGACCGTCGGTGGCGCCACGGGCCCTCAGGGTAGCCTGTCCGACGGCAGCCGAGCCGAGGGTAGAGATGGTCTTCAGGTCTTTCATGACCAGGGCGCCCGACGTGAGCGATGTCAGACCGTAATAATAGGAAATCTTGGGCTGGCGGGCCGACAGCAGTTTTTCTGTGGTGCCCTTAGGCATATAGAGGAAGCCGTAGATTTCGTTGCGCTGCATGGCATGGCGCGCCTCGGCCATGCTGGGATAGCGGGCA
>Ga0247610_10007591_pt1 | contig 11103 bp, 9 predicted proteins | sample 174DNAGHGhighgp2_FD_193483 | JGI IMG/M metagenome (GOLD analysis project Ga0247610, IMG submission 193483) | Sheep rumen microbial communities from Palmerston North, Manawatu-Wanganui, New Zealand - 1742 DNA GHGhigh gp2 | ecosystem: Host-associated > Mammals > Digestive system > Stomach > Rumen ...
AATATGCTGTACCTAATTATTTGACGGGCCGACAATTTAATGTGAAACTCTTAATGGATTTTTAATTAAATAAGATTATGTATAATACTGTTTTTTTTATAATTATTGCATTTTTTGTATTAACGTTTTTGTTTGAACAATTTCTTTCATGGATAAATCAAAAGAATGTAAAAACTTCATTGCCAAAAGAATTGGAAGGAATTTATAATGCTGAGGAGTATAAAAAGCAACAAGCTTATTTTAAAACCAATGAAAAATTTGATTTGGTGAAAAATGTGATAAGTTTTGTGGTTTATTTATTCATTTTGTGTTTCGGATTGTTTGGATGGTTAGACGGTCAAATAGAATCTGTTATTGCTATGCCAATTTTGATTACCTTGACGTTTTTTGGTATCTTATTCGTCTTGTCTTCAATTTTTGATTTGCCATTCGATTATTATTCAACATTTACTATAGAAGAAAAGTTTGGTTTTAATAAATCCACTAAAAAAATATTTTGGACAGATTTTATTAAGTCAATTTTGATGAATATCGTGTTGATGGAAATTTTGTTGTTTTTAATTGCCGAAGCATACCAACTTACAGGTAACTATTTTTGGTTGATTGCTTGGGGAATTATGACAGCATTTTCTGTTTTCCTTAATATGTTTTATTCCGAACTTATCGTTCCTCTATTTAATAAACAAACCCCATTGGAAGATGGTAGTTTGAAACAAAAAATTAATGATTTTTGTGAAAAAGCAGGATTTGTTTTGAAAAATGTTTATGTCATTGATGGCTCTAAACGTAGTACAAAAGCAAATGCTTATTTTTCTGGTTTGGGTTCTAAAAAACGTGTGGTTCTTTACGATACTTTAATCAACGATCTTACTGAAGATGAGATTGTAGCTGTTTTGGCTCATGAGATAGGTCATTATAAGAAAAAACATACCTTGCAAAATCTTATTTTCTCAATTGCTAATACAGGAGTGATTTTGTTTTTAATGTCGTTATTTTTAGAAAGTGAAGATTTGGCTATAGCAATGGGAGCAGAGCATACTTCATTTCATATTAATATGTTGGCTTTCATGCTTTTATATACTCCAATTTCAATGCTTTTGAATATCCTATTTAATGTCAATTCTCGTAAAAATGAATATCAAGCCGATGCTTTTGCTGCAAGTTTTGGTTTAGGCGAAGAATTGATTTCTGCTCTCAAAAAACTTTCAGTAAAGTCGTTAAGCAATTTGCAGCCTGCGTCTTGCTATGTGTTTGTATATTATTCTCATCCTACACTTTTACAACGTATAAAGGCGATAAAAAAGAATGAATAAAAATTAGAAATATTGCATTATCTTTAATCTTTATTATTGATAAAATGAATATTGAAGACGTCCGTTCATATTGTTTATCAAAGCCTTTAGCAACAGAAGATATGCCGTTTGGTGATGATTATTTGGCATTCCGCATTTCAGGAAAAATATTTGCAGGTATTCCATTAAACCAACCTCATATTTTTGTTTTAAAATGTTCTCCAGAACTTTTTGACGAGGTTACAGAACAGTATCCAAGCATTGAACAAGCGTGGCATTGGCATAAAAAACACATGTTACAAATACATCTTGATGGGTACGATATAACGGATGATTTGGTGAAAGAGTTAACAGATAAAGCTTTTGCTTTGGTTTATAACAAACTGACACGTAAACAAAAAGCAGATCTTTTGTTGGCGAATAATGGCATTGATTTATTGATACAATAAAACATAAAACATGATGAAACTATTTTGGAAAAAAGAACAAGAAGATGACACGCTTACGCTTGATTACATTGTTGAGTATTTAAGAGGTAAAGGCTTAGCAGTATCAAAAGACGAAGATATTTCTCTATTATTTAAGAATTATGAACTGAATTGGAAAATATTTCTTGATAAGCAAAGGTTTGTCATGTATGTCATGTTTATGATTTCCAATGCAAATGATTATGATTTTGTAAATGAGGTTTGCAGGCGAACTAATTTGGCTAATTTTTTAGTTAAAAATTATATTAGTTTTTTTTATAAAAAAGATAAAAACGGAAATGAAACTGAAGAAATAGAGTCTTGTGGATTAGTTTTTGCAGTTGAAGCTCTTTGTACTACCAAGTCATCTTTTAGAGAAATATACGAATATGCCGTTTATGCAATATTAGAAAGCATTGAGAATCATAGAAAGATATTAGATGAACTTGAGAATAAGCATAAAAGTCAGGTTGATATTAAGGATAATGATGATGAAATAGACTTGTCTGATTTTGATAATAATAAAGAAGGAAAAATACTTTCGTAAATAAAAGATTATGACCAACTTTTCTATATTTAAAAATCTTGCTCCATACGTTAAACCTTACCGTTGGTTGGTGGTTTGTACGTTGGTTTTGACTTTAATAAGTTCTATTGTAGCACAAGTTAATGCGGTAGTGCTTCAATATACAGTTAATTCGATAAATGCTTTGGTTGAAGCAGGGAAAGGACTACTCGAAGGTACGCCAATTATTATTTGGATTTCGGTTATCCTTTTGGGGAAAGAACTTTTGTCGGCTTTAGTGACTTTTGGTCAACGTTATTTTGGTGAACGTTTGCGTATTTTTATCGCCAAAGATTTAGCACAATCTATTATTGAGAAAGTGTTGACTTATCAAATGGCCTTTTTCTCGCGAAATGGCAATGAACCTGGTAAATTACAAACACGTATTGATCAGGGAGTTAGTAGTATGACCCGAATGGTGCAAATATTCTTTATCGATATTTTGCCGTTGTTTGCCAGTGCCATTTTAGCTTTAGTTTTGATGTTTAAAGCCAATGTTTATGTGGGACTTACGGCAATGTTTATCGTGCCGATTTATTTCATTATTACGTTTCAACAGGCTAAAAAATTAAAAGGTTGGCGACAAAAAAATAGGCAATACCGCGAGTCTAAAAGTCATGGTATCATGACTATCTTAGAATCAATTAACGTAATCAAATCGTTTAATCGCGAACAAATAGAAGGTCAGAAACAACTTAATTTGCAAAATCAGATTACTGATAACCAACTTGTTACTCGTAAAACAGCCTTCTTTTTTGAAGCACTTAAATCGTTTGTTGAGCAGGTAGGTGTGGTGTTGATTATTATTCTTACGGCTTATTTAGTTTTGGATGGACAAATGACCATTGGGGCTATTATGTATCACATTATGTTGTTTAGTAATGTGAGTGCACCAATTCGTCAATTACATCGTATTTATGATGAATTAAACGATGCTTTGATTTATAGTGAGGGTTATTTTGAGATTATTCATGCTGATCATGAAATAGAACCTTCAGGTAATTATAAACCTGAGAAAGTAAAAGGAACGTTTACGATTGAACATGTTGATTTTACCTATCCTAATGGTACGAAAGCATTGCATGATATCAATATGACTATCGAAAGTGGTAAAATTACAGCATTAGTTGGATTGTCGGGGGCAGGTAAGAGTACTATCGTTAATTTGTTGGACAAATTTTATGAACCACAGACAGGACGTATTTTGCTTGATGGTGTTGATTTACGTGATTATGACACACAATATTTGCGCGAAAATATAGGATTAGTACTTCAAAAAAATCATATTTTTGATGGTACTATTGAAGAAAATATTCGTTATGGTAAATCAGATGCTACTCATGAAGAAGTTATAGAGGCTGCTAAAAAAGCATATATTTACGACCAAATTATGCAATTACCACAAGGTTTTGCTTCTAAAGCAACACAACTTTCAGGAGGTCAGCAGCAACGTATTGCCATTGCCCGAATGTTTATAAAAAATCCACCAATTATCTTTCTTGACGAACCAACTGCCAGTCTGGATGCCATTGCAACAGAACAAATCAAGAATAGTATTGATGCCATTAAGAAAGATCGAACAGTGATTATTATTTCACATAGTTTGTCACAGATTATCGATTCAGAAGCCATATATTCATTGGAAAATGGTAGAGTGATGGAACATGGAACGCATAAAGAATGTTACGATAAGAATGGGGTTTACCGTAAAATTTTCGATGCTTCTGCTCGCAGTCTGAATATAGACAAAATTGCTAAAACGATGGAGTAGAGTAGAAGCATTTTATTTTAAAATGTAGATGATAGAAATGTAGTTGTTCTTATAATTCCCTATTTGCCAATTCGTTAACTGTTTGTTTTAAACTTTCTTCGTCATCAGTTATTATCATCATTCTATCGCCTTCTTTTAAAACAGTTCCTCCTGTCGGGACGAAGAACATATCGTCTCTTTTTATCATTATCACCAGCGTTTTTTCAGGCATGTGTAAATCCATAATTCGAGACCCATTCAAAAGCATTTTTTCAGTTATCTTTATTTCACTGGTTGCCGATTTAATTTCTTCTGGGAAATCAATGTCAAAATTTACTACTTTGTCTTTGTGAATAACTTCTTCGTCAACTTTAAGTAATTTAGCCCATATAGGTAACGTGGTGCCTTGTAAAATTAAAGATAGCAAGGTACAAAAAAATACCATATTGAAAATCACATCAGCGTGAGGTACATTTTCGGCGTAGCATAGTATTGCAAAAATAATAGGAACAGCCCCTCTTAATCCACACCATGAAATAAATAATTTGTCGCGTGTGTGAAATTTTTTGAAAGGCAATAGAGATAAGAAAACGGCAATAGGGCGACTAATAAAGATCATTACGATCGAAACAATTATACTTGGTAAAATGATTTCGTTCCAAGTGAGGTTACTTGGGTTGACTAACAATCCCAATGTTAAGAACATTATGAGTTGTGATAGCCACGTAAAACCATCAAAGAAATTACGTGTTGAACGCTTATGAACAAATTTTGAATTACCTAAAACCAAGCCTCCGATATATACCGCAAGGTAACTATTGCCTCGTAAGTAATACGTTATAGCAAAAATAAAAATGCAAATGGTAAATACTAATATTGGGTAAAGAGATTCGTTTTCGATACGAATCTTATTGATTATCCATACCATACTTTTGCCAATGACATATCCAGCTAATGCTCCTATTATCAATTGTGCAAATAATTGTAAAATAATAACACCAAAATTAGTTTCTCCACATTGTTTGGTAAGAGATATAAGCGTTATTGTGAGCATATATGCCATGGGATCGTTACTCCCACTTTCTAATTCAAGTGTTGGTTTTAGATTATTTTTTAGGTTTAATCCTTTTGATCTTAAAATAGAAAAAACCGAAGCCGAATCAGTAGAAGAAATCGTTGCAGCCATAAGTAAAGAACAGTATAGACCGATATCAATACCAATAGGCGTTTTGCTCATAATCAGCCATACTATTAACCCTGTAATTGCTCCTGTAATCAGTACTCCCAATGTTGCCAAAGTAACACCTGGTGCAATTATTGGTTTTATATCACTTATTTTTGTGTCCATTCCACCAGAAAAAAGGATAATGCACAAGGCTACAGTACCGATTGTTTGTGTAATTTCAAAATTATCGAAATGTATGCCAAATCCATCAACTCCGAATAACATTCCTACTCCTAAAAAAAGAAGTAAAATAGGGACACCGAACTTACTGCTTATCTTGCTTACAATGATACTTGCAAAAAATAATGCGGAGATGATAAGTAGGAGAAATTCTATTGGCATATTGACGGATTTATTTTTGTGTTAGATATGTTTTTACAAAGGTATGAATAAAAACCACACGAGGCGTATTTTTGGGAAAAAACTCAAAAAACCAATGAATTTATATAAATATATGATGCTCTTTTTTATAATTGATTTTCTTTGTTGATGAAAAATAATTTTGATTATTTGAATAAATTATATATACTTGCATTTGTAAACATATAATAAATATGGTATAAAAATAAAATATTAACAACTATATATTAAAAAGCATAAGGCTTTATTCTGTCTTAAGATAAAATTTGGCGATTTTAAAAAGAAGAACAGGAATGAGTCGGATGTGCACGTTATGCGTGTGCTTGGTTTTCAATCCGGTTCTTCAGGTTACGCCAAATACCTATCTTAAGCGGGAATAATCAAGTTCACGCTTTTTTTGTGCAGTAAATAATAAATATAAATATGAAAAAAGTATTTTCGTTATTGTTTGTTTTTTGTTCATTACAACTTTTTTCTAATATTACTTTAGAATATTCTAAATATGATAATATTTGTTTTGGAGAGGAAATTGAACTGAAAGTTGTAACTTCAGATACAATTAGAAAGATTAGTATTTCTAAGTCTGTGGATTCTTTAGATTATAGCGAAAGTTCCTTAATTGAAAATGTTTTAGATACGATTTTTTTTCAAAAGATTCAGCTTGACGAATCTAGTTATATTAAAGTAAAAGTTTATTATCTTGATGAAAGTGTAGAAGAAAGTGAAGCATTGTTTATTGATATTGATAAAGATTTAGCTTCGGCTGTGATTAAGGGAAATCAAGTTGTTTGTTATAATACAAAAGCGAGTTTGGTTGCAGAAGCACGTGGAGCAGATGGAATGTTTACATATACGTGGTATAAAGAGGGAAACGAAAATCCATTAGCTATAAGTAAAAATAATATTTACACTACGGAGAAATTAACTGAGAACGCAAGATATTATTGTGTTTTATCTTGTGAAAGTGGTTTTAAAACGGTAAAATCTAATGTAATAGAAGTAAAAGTTTTACCTGAATTAGTTAGTGGCGTGATTTCTGATAATCAAACTATATGCTCTGAAGAAAATAATGAGATAATTGATTTCGTCAAAGGAAAAATGTCGGAAGGTGGAACTGAAAAATATAAATATCAATGGCAGTTTAGAAATGATAATACTAAGTGGAATAATTTAGGAGATGTGCAGATCTCTAGTAAGAGTCCTCAGATTAAACTTATAGAAACTACATATTTTAGATTAATAACAATTGATTCTTGTTCGGAGGTAATATCAAATGAAGTAAAGGTGACTGTTTTACCACTTCCAGAAAAACAAATGATTGTTGGTCCTAGTTATGTTTGTTATAATCAACACGAGTTGTATTCTATTGATGAACTGAAAACTGGATTTACATATGAATGGTATTTAGAGTTTATGCATGGAGATTTTTCATCATATACAACTAATCAGTTAGCAATAGATATCTTTTGGAAAGATTCAAATTCTAAAGATTCTGTTTTACTATTAATCTCTAATGATTTAACTGGTTGTGAGCGAAAGATTAAATATGGAGTTGAAATATGTAATGAACAAGCTCCAGAAAATACAATCGTGGTTAGAAAACCTAATAGTAACATTTTGGTTTGTAAAGAAGATTCTGAACTTTTATATCAGTGGGGATATACAGATAAGACAACAGGACAAGAATTTCCAATTTCAGATTCAAATCGCCGATATCTATTGTTACCACATACATTTAATAACGATAGATACGATTATTGGGTTAAACTTCAAAATACAGATAAGTCTCCTTGTTTCCGACAAAGTTATTATTTAGAGGAAAATAATAACTTAATTGTAAATAATAACTTAATTGTTCGTCCCGAAAATTCAGTGAAGGTGTCTTCTTTGCTTAAAGATGAATTATATATTGAGGTTGAAAATCCTAAAAATAATGAAGTTCGTTGCCTATTGCATTCTGTTTATGGTGAAAAAGTTTTGCAACATGATTTAGGGAAAGAGTCCCATATAGAAAAGTCTATTCCAACAGTCATTTCCTCTGGGGTATATGTTTTACATGTTGAGATTGGTAATTATGTCGAATCATTTAAATTGATTGCAGAATGAAAAAGATGATTTTTTTTGCTGCTCTCTGTTTGATGATGATTACAGCACCGATATCGGCTCAAAATGTTACTCCGATTCAATTAAAAGAGGCCCGTGTGGCCATATATCAGTGGGTAAGAGACTATAATGTATATGCACGAATGGAGGGGAAACGCAACCCCGCCCAGAAGTTTATTGATTTGTTTGAAGACGAATCTATTCAGATTTTTAATGATTACCTGCCTTTCGTCGCTACTCGTGGAAATGAAATCTCTGTCAAGGCATACGCATCGATTCTTGCAAATCGAGAGCCTATATATAAGATGTCTTTCGAGATTAAAAATGCTGAAATTACAGCAGAAGATATTGATGACGATAAGAACCTTGTCTTTACGATAGAGTTTGATAAGACTGTATCTTTTCAAGAGCGAGGTAATACCTCTGATGCTCTCTATGCTTATCCAGATAAGTCTTATCATGCTACTGTTCGTGTTAAGTATAACCTACGTGACGATAAGGCTGTTGCTGGAGAAATTACTTCTGACGCTTTGTTTGAGGATATTCTTGTACTTCATGATGCAGATTCTGAATTCGTGAATCGATACACTTCTTATGACGAGCTAAAACGCGAGTGTAAAAACAATGAATCATCTCTTGTTAAGTGGAACTATGCATTGACGGATTTTGATCCTCAAATGGTTTATTTTTATCAAGATACTATCAAGAATAGTTTCCATTTTGGCGGGGCTATCGGTGGAGCTTTTTACTCTGCCAATCTTTTGGATAGTAAGTTCACCAATGCTTCACCTAAAGCAGGGGTTAATTATGCTTTTTCTGTTGGCTACTACCGTCAGTTAGTATTGAAGAATAAAAACCGCTTTGGTCTTGATTTTTCTATCGCTTTTGACCAAAAGAACATTGGTCTTATGCTGGATGAATATCACGAGACGTACGGTGCGATTGATCCTGATGGAGGAGACTATTTGCGTCTAGTAGATTTGAATGGTTATAGCGAAGCTATTAAGCGTTATGCTGTTGATGTCCCAATAGCATTCCGATATGATTACTTCATCAAGGATTATTTGTCCATTTTTGCTAAAGTTGGAGCTGATGTTTCTTATGATATTTTGCAAAAGACGTCTGCATCTGCAAATGCAATGTATTCTGGATATTACTCTTGGCTTTTTGATGTTACAATGAACCAAAACGGAATATACGATTTTGGCTCTTTTGACATTGAAGGAAGTGCAAAAGAGACTAGCATCAATCGCCTTGGTTTAGGGGTGTTCTTAGGAGTGGGCCTTCAGTATTTTTTTCCAAGGTTGCAGTGGTCATTTGATGCTTCACTGCAATATAGAGGAGAAGTTTATAACAAATTGTCTCATTTAGATATTTTTCATCTCTCCGAGAATAGTACCGACAGGAAGTCTGCTTCTTATCTTTTTGGTTCTTATTTCGGACAGAATATTCAATTTCAACTGAGTTTTAATTATAACTTTTGATACTAAATTCTAAATAATATGGCTAAGTATAAGTGCGAAGACTGTGGTAACTTTTTCGATGGTGACCTTTCAACAATGAAGTGTCCTATCCCTGTCTGTGGCAGTGCTAACATTAAAAAGGTTAACATTAACAAGAAATGGATAGCAATAGGTCTGGCAGCATTGGGCGTAATTGGCGTTATCATTGCTTGGGACGGTGGAGATGATAAGCTAGAAGCGAGTCTTAATGTAAATCAAGGTATTGTTACTATTGCGGTTGGTGGTACGAGTGCATCGACACTGAACAAGCAGTATAAAGTTGTTATTTTTGACGATCAAAACAACCAGCATGGAGAACCTTTCGGTTTTCAGTTGAAAAAGAAAACTGCTCAATATTCTGTGATGCAGTTGATGGAAGGTCGTTGTTATACTTTCAATATTGAGAGAAAAGACGGAAAGCCTATCAAGGATTTGATATGGAAGACCAGCCACGAATATTGTGTTCCAGTTCCAGCAGTAAAGCCTGAAATTGATCGTATCGAAATTGGTGTTGCAGACCATACATCCCTTGTCTGGAATCATGTTAAAGTTATCATGAAGAAACAGGGTAACTTTACCTATACCATTGGAGACAAGACGCAGTCATCTAGTGAATTTAACAATGTAAGACCTGGTACTTATACTGTTGTGGTAAAGAATGAAGAGGGTGTAAGTGTGACTCAGCCGCTTATTTTGAATGATATTAGGCAACTTGATTCTCCTTTGACTCTTGCTCAGGTTCAGGACATCTTTGATAAAGTGTCTTCTGGTTCAATGTCTGCTTCGGCTGCGCAGGACAAACTGGCAGAGGGAAATGTGAATCTTTCCACTACCATTCATCCTGATATCAAGACATTGTGGGGTGCATTGATGGAAGCTGCAATGGGCGAGAAATTTAAAGTAAATGGCTTTGATAATGATCCCAATACAAATAAGATTAAATCTGGTTCTCTAAGTTTGACAAGAAGATGATAAAAAGAATTTGTATTATATTTTCACTATTGGTGTTGAGTATAGTTAGTTATGCTCAAAACCAATTTGTGTATGTGAGATACAACCCTAAGCATGGTAATGCGTCTGCTATTGTGCGAACAATTGATAATATGATGCGAAATGCCCAAGGTCAAGTTGTGGTATTTATAAGTCGAGCTTCATCTCCAATTATTGCAAATAATGAATCCGAGTGGGAAGATGTTCGTGCTGGCCTACTTCGTATGCAGACGGCTTACGAATACTATGCTGAGGATGAGTCTCACTATTTGAATAATTATTTCTCTAAGTTATTTGCAGAATCTGTGGATCGCGATCTCCATCTGAAGGGGCATGCTGATAAATCATGGTTTTGTACATTTATAATATCCGATGCAATGTTGAACTCGGAAGAGTTTGAATCATTGGCTGAAGCGATTTCAGTTAACGAATTAGCTCGCCGAATGTCTGTTGATGTGATGACGTATAACGAATCACAGCGTTTATCTTCAGCAGAGATTGTGTCCAACACTATGTTTAAATTTAATATATCAGAATAAAATGAGAGCAAGTATGAAATTATTAAGTCTTTTATTATTCGCAACTATGTGTTGTGGAACAATAAAAGCGCAAATGACTCTTCCTGACAAAGCCATGGGTATCCCTAAGGTTTTTCTTGATGAAGAAGAGTCTTGGAATTGGGCTGATATCGTTAGCAACCGAAGTTGGGGAGAGTGTTCATCCCAGTTTTGGCGCGTTTATGTAGATCGTGATGGTGTTAAAGCACATGAATCTCCGAACGTGACATCAAAGGTTGTGAACATCTTTAATTTTATGGATAAAGATGATATTCTTTATGTTGCAAGAATT
>Ga0247610_10007593_pt1 | contig 11100 bp, 14 predicted proteins | sample 174DNAGHGhighgp2_FD_193483 | JGI IMG/M metagenome (GOLD analysis project Ga0247610, IMG submission 193483) | Sheep rumen microbial communities from Palmerston North, Manawatu-Wanganui, New Zealand - 1742 DNA GHGhigh gp2 | ecosystem: Host-associated > Mammals > Digestive system > Stomach > Rumen...
ATCTTTTCTTGGCTTTTTCTGTTCTCTTTCAATATTTAAAATGGATTTAGTATAGTTAATATCTTTAGATATAATTTCAGCAAATTCTTTATTATATTCATCAGCCCATTTGTATAAGTTATCATAAACTTCATCTTTAGTCATTCTAGATATAACATTTCTAGAAATATTATCGAGTTTGTCTAAATCAAAGAAAGCTCCACCAGCTGATGACATCTTTTTAGGACTATACTCAAATTCATAGAACTTCTTTTCTGGATTTTGTGTATGCCACTCTTCATAATTGCTGTTAATAATTGTCATCAAAGATTCAATTAAAGCTTCAGTTGGGTATCCTTTATCCTTGTAGTAAGCCATAGAAGCTTCTGGGTCTTTTCTCTTAGAAATCTTTCTAATGCTATTTCCATCTTTTTTTACTAGAAGTGGAGTATGAACATATTTAGGAGCTTTAAACTCAAATGCTCTAAATAGTTCCAAATGTTTAGGTAAACTAGAAAGCCACTCCTCGCCTCTTACAACATGAGTTGTTTTCATCAAATGATCATCAACTATGTGTGCAAAGTGATATGTTGGAAGTTTATCATTAGATTTCATAATAACGAAGTCTTCATCATTTTGAGAAAGTTCTAATGTTCCCTTAACTAAGTCTTCTGTTTTAAATTTTAAATCAAAGTTCCCTTCAGATTTAAATCTAATTACATAATCCTCTCCATTTTGAATTCTTTTAATTTGTTCTTCAATCGGAAGTAATCTACATTTAGCGTATCTTCCATAATATCCAGTTCTAAATTTTCTTTCCTCTTGATGTTTTCTAAGTTCATCAAGTTCTTCTTTACTGCAAAAACATGGATATGCTCTTCCGATCTCTATTAAATATTTGATAAAAGCATGGTATATTTCTTTTCTTTCACTCTGAAAATATGGACCATAATTACCAACAGTTTCTCCATTAAATTCATATTCTTGAGGAACTATTCCATAATGATTTAAAGATTCAAAAATCAAATCAACTGCTTCTTTAACTTCTCTTTTTGTATCCGTATCTTCAATTCGTAAATAAAATAAACCATTAGAGTTTTTAGCTAAGACAAAGTTAATAATTGCTTGATAAAAACCACCAAGGTGCATATAACCAGTTGGAGATGGTGCATATCTTGTAACTTTAGTCCCTTCAGGCAACTCTCTTGATGGATACATTTTTTCATAGTCCTCTATAGTTTTATCTATATCAGGAAATATAACATTTGCTAAATCTTTATTTGTCATTTATAACACATCCTTAAAAATATTAACTTTTTAAACAATTAACAGATCTTACAAGCATAAAAATACCAAGTAATACCGTTATTATATTTAATCCCAAAATAAGTATAATTGAGTATATTAAACCAAAAGCACCACATGTTGATGCGTCCTTATTGGAAAAATATATGATAGCAAAAAGGATTAAAACATTAATGCCAAGCCCTATGGTTAACATTAAATCATAACCTTCATAAATCCAAAGGAATATATATCCAATAATTAAAAAAATCATTACTCCTATAGCATCTTTTCTTAGAGCAATACTATCCTTACTCATACTATACCTCTAGAAATAAATTTGGTTGCCCAGATAGGATTCGAACCTATGGAATGTCAGGGTCAGAGCCTGATGCCTTACCGCTTGGCTACTGGGCAGTAAATTCTTTAATAGTATAACAAAAAAAATAACATTTTTAAATGTTATTTTGTTTATATTATAAGAATTTCATCATTTTTTTATATTCATTATAATTGTGATTAAGTAAAAGTGGATTAATATCATCATTTTTAATATCGCTAAGTAAAATACTATATATGTGGTTTTTAATCTCAAATATATCATATATATATGAATTAAGTTTCTTTATAATTTTTCTCTCAGATATAAAGTATATAGTTTTTAATAATATATTTTCTACCTCATTTATATTAATTAACAACTTATATAATTCTTCATAATGATTCATTTACTTGATACCTTTCCAAACTCATCCATAATTTCCAAAACAATATCCATACCATCATAAAAAATATCGCATAAGTTAGACTTAAGTTTTTTTATATCTAAAGATTCATCTTTTAAATTTTGTTTATTAACATTCTTATATGAAAAATAACAAGCTAAAAATAATTCATTTAATAATCTTGCATCATTTCCCCTTAACATACCATTTTGCTTTCTATAGTAATTTCTTCATCCTTTATTTCTATGTGAGATTGATAAAAACATAAGAGTAATTTATAAAGTTCAAATACATCATCAATTGAACAAAGTTCAATTGATGAATGCATTGCAAGCTCAGATATACCTACATCAACCGATAACACGCTTAGATGTCTTAAACTAATACCACTTAGTGTCGAACCACTTGATAAATCATTTTTAGTGGTTGAAACTTGGTATTTTATATGATTATTATCACATATATTTTTTATAACTGATAAGGAAAGACCATTTGTTGTAGATTCAATTTCCCTTATAATAGTAACTCCTTTGCCTAAATAAACTTTACCAGTATCATCTCCATATTCAGGATGATTAGGGTGCTGAGCATGTGTATTATCAGATGATATCAAAAAAGATTTTGATAATGATTCTTGAATATCCAAATTTATTGAAGCTGCAATTCTTTTTAAAACATCAATTAGGAAATTACTATCTGCGCCCTCTTCTGTTAGACTTCCTATTTCTTCATTATTAAAACTACAAAACACTTTTATATAATCACTTTTGCTATCAATAAAGCTATATAGTCCAGCGTAGACACTTGTTAGATTATCAATCCTTGGAGAAAGCATAAGATTTTTATTTAAACCAATCATCATTGGTTCATAACAGTTGTATGCGTACAGGTCATAATCAATTACTTCATTATTTCCAGCTTCTTTTTTCAATAGATTTTCCCATAATTTCACATCATTATCTATTGATAAAATTGGTTGTAAGTCTTGTTGCATATTTATATCTAAATTTGAGTTAGCTTTATCATTTTGATGAATAGCTACGCTAGGAATTGTTAAAAGTGAATCCTTAAAATCAACAATTTTTGATTTTAAGGATTCTCCTTTTTTATATATTATTCTTCCCGCAAGTGAAAAAGGAACATCAAGCCATCCATAGTTGAGTAATCCACCATAAATCATAACATTATGTTTCAAATAACTATTATTATAATTTATTCCTTCCGGTTTTAGTAATAATGAAGGTGTGTCACAATGTGTAGTTACTATATAAAATCTATTATCATATTTTTTAGGAATTTCAAAAGCAATTATACTTGCATCATTTCTAATTACAAAGTATTTACCACATTCTATATTCCAATTATTTTTTTCAGACAATTCTTCGTATCCTTTATCTATAAGGATATTTTTAATATAATCAACACAAGTAAAACAACAGCTGCCTTTTTTTATAAAATTAAACAATTCACTAGTTCGTTTAATATTCTTTTTCATTTTCATCACAGTACTATTATGTTTAATAAAGCAAATATTATAACCAAAAAAAAGATACTCTTTAAAGTATCTTTTTCAATTATTATCGATGATTTTGATCATTATCAAGTGGTGTTCCATTAAAATCTGTATTATCAATTCCTGGGAAGTGTAAATTATTTAGTTCTGGTGATGGTTGATCGACAGATACCTCTCCAGGTTGTAATACATCTGGTGTGTTAGGTTCTTGTACAATTGGAGTTATACTTTCAGGTTCTTGAGGAACTTGAGTTGAAGATACTTGTGAAATAGCAGATTGAGCTAAAGATTTTAGTTCATCACTATTAAATGGAGTATCTTGAGTAACATCTTGATTTTTTGGCTCAAAACTTGATAATAAATCAGCAGGTGTTTCTTGTGTTGCTGGTACTTCAGGTGTAACTGGAGTATCAAGAATTTCAGGTTCTAAAGTTTCAGGTTCTACTACTGGTTCAACACTCGGAGCTATTGGAGTTACTTCTGCAGGATTAACATCTGGTGCTTTAACTGGTTGTACTTCTGGAACAAACGTTTCTGGTGTCAACTCAGGTGTTTGTTCAGGAGTTTGTACTTGTTCACTCTCAAGTGATTCTAATTGAGGTGATGGGCTATTGGTAGCCGGCTCATTTGGATAAAGTTTATCTAATTCTTCAATTGAATTTATCTCAGGAGCATTAATTACAGCATGAGCTTCCTCTTCATTACCCATCATTGGTACAGTTCTTGGATCTTGTGGCACACTGTTTTCAGGTGTAAACTCCGATATTAATGTATTTTGTGAATCTGGCGTTACTTCAGGTTGAACTGGTTGAACGCTATTTTGTGCTTGATTCATTTGGTCATTTCTATTATTCTTTCTAAATCTATCAAAAAATCCCATAATTATATATTCCTTCCTATAATAAAATAGTATTCCTATGTTAATTATATATGAAATAAGCTTACATACACACAAATATTACACTTTTTTACATTACCTTTACTGTAAAAAAAATGAATGCTCTATCGCATTCATTTTTTAACAATTATATAATTTCAAATTAAAACAATTAACATTTATTGTAAATTATCATAAACATTTCTGAATTTTCTTTTTTTTCTAGCTCTTTCGATTGGAAAGCCATCTATCCTTGTGATATTAGTTCCTTGCAACATCTTATTTAGGTTTGACATAAATTCTTCGAAATTCGCATTTTCAAGCATTGCCGTTTCAATAAAATAAAGGTTATCAACAAAATCATTAACACTTATTTTTTCATCTCTATGATATACGGCCTTTGCAATAATAAATCTTGTGTATCCAAGTAAATAAGAAAAATAGTAATTCTCTTTATTATTTAGAAGTAATAATTTATATATTTCATCACAAACAATATCCCACTGCTCACTAGTTATCGTTATTGGTGGGCATTTATACACAAGTGATAAAATTCTAACTTCATCCTCTACTTGTTTTATTGCTTCTTCCTTTATAAGTAAACTCTTATCTACAATTCTAATTGGCTTAATATCAGGTTCACGTAAACCTTGTTGTTTTTTTAAGGCTTCATTATATTTTCTTAAATCAGTTGATTCTGCAGTGTAGCTTGAATTATGGTAATTAAGCCATCTTAAAAAATCTTCTCGATATAAATCATCGGATGCTCTATATAATTCATTTTCTTCTTCATCATCTTCTGGTGTATAAATATCTTCTTCATTTGCGTGAACTCTCATATCATTCAAATCATCTATCGTTAATTTTTTTAATGATTCATCATGATATATTTTTTCAAAAACACCTATTGAGCCTGTTAATATAGTACCTATTCCTGCGATTAGTATCTGACCGGTTGCAATACTTAATAAAGAACTAATCACCATTGGTGATGCAGTTAAAAATACTCTTTTGATTTTCTTCTTTACATCTTTTAGATCAGCTTCTTTTAAATCTTCAACTTCAGCGGCTAATATTTCAACATCTAAACCATAAACACTTCTATTAGGATTATATTTTGTCATAATGCACCTCTTTAAATGTAGAAAATACTTTACTATATTAGATAATATTTGTCAATTTTATAAATACTTATATAAAAAAAACTAACTATATACATTTATAGTTAGTTAAATACATTTTGGTGCCTGCGGTCGGACTTGAACCGACACGGTATTGCTACCATTGGATTTTGAGTCCAACGCGTCTACCATTTCACCACGCAGGCATCTAGAAAGTATTATATATTATAATACTTTATTTTTCTACATCTTCTTTATAAATAGATGTGAATAAATCTTTTTCTTCTTTATCAGTTACTTCATCAGATTCATCTATTTTTGGTAAATCCTTAATTGTTGATAAACCAAAATAGTCTAAAAAATCAGATGTTGTTGCATATAGATTTGGTCTACCTGGCAAAGTACTTTTACCAGATGCTTTAACAAGATTTCTAGCAACTAGTCGTCTAATAATATGTTGAGAAGATACTCCTCTCATTTCATCAACTTCTGCCCTAGTTATTGGCTGATTATAAGCAATAATTGCAAGTGTCTCAAGTGATGCTTGTGATAAAGGAGTTAATTCACCTTGATCTACAAGTTTTTCATAATATTCTTTATGCTCTTTTTTAGTTGTAAGCTTAAAAGCATCTCCTAAAAAACTAATTCTAATTCCACGATTATCATTTTCATATTCAGTTTGAAGTTCTTTAAGAATCTTCTTGGTTTCATCAATACTTTTTTCAATAGTTAAAGATAAATCTTGAAGGGTTATTCCTTCATCTCCAACTACAAATAATATTCCCTCAACCACTCCTGTTAAATTCATATTATTACCTGCTTTCAATAATTATAGGACTAAAATTATCTTTCTGTGAAAGTTTAATTTCATTATTTTTACTCATACTTAATATTGATAAAAAAGTAACAATAATATATTCACGAGAATAATTATCAAAGAGTTCAGTAAACTCAACTTTTTTCTTCAACTTAATTATATTTCTAATAGATATTATACGATCTTTAATACTAATTTCTTTATGAGTAATTTTGGTTTCCAAAGGTTTTTCGTTTTCTAATCTTTTTTGATATTCTAAAAAAGCATTAATTAAAGCATCTATTGATAGATCCATATCATACTTTTGATTTTGTGCATACTCCATAATATTTTCTGGAGAACGAGTTAAATATTCTTTACGATTCTCTTCAAGTGTTCGAAAAGAATCTGCACTTTTTTTATATTTTTCATAATCAATAAGTCTTTGTTTTAATTCTTCTTCAGAGGATATAGAAAATTCTTCATCTTCTTCAACTTCATCATCTAAATTAATTAACATTTTACTTTTTAAATGAATTAATTCAGCAGCCATAACCAGATATTCACTAGCAACATCAATATTTAAATCTTGCATTTGATGAATATACTCTAAATATTTTTCAATTATATATGAAGTGTTAATTTCATATATATCCATCTTTGAAGTTTTAACTAAATGTAAAAGAAGATCTAAAGGACCTTCAAAATCATTTATCGTGATGTTATCCATTAGTCTTCCTTCTTTCTTTTAATTAATTACTTTGGCACGTAAAACCATTTGCTGAAGTTTTAAAACTTACTTCCTTAGCTAAAGCATCTTTTTTATATGATAATAAGTTAGGTACTTTTTCTGGTGCAATAGTTGTTAAATCAACTGTTACAACATAAACAAAGCCATTTTCAGATGTGTTAATACTAACAACGATTCCTTGGTTACCATTATATGTATTAGCATATCCTTGATATCTTGATAAGTCCTCCACATAAGATAACTCTGTAGAATAAGGTCTTGTAAAGTTATATGTGAATCCTTGTAACATATCTTCTTTAAACTTATATTCGTATCTTTCGTTACTATCGTTTACACATGTAAGGGTTGCTTCTTTCATATCATTATAAGCAAGATTTACTTGTGGCAAATCATTAATTGTTTTTTTAACAATAGAAATTTTTGATGCACCTTCATATGATTTAAGATTAAGCACCTGAGAAGCTCCTGATGATAAACTTATACTTCCGATTATAGTTCTACCTAATAATACGTTTTCACTATCATATAATTCAAAATACATATCTGTGAAATTACATGATTTAATTGCATCAATTGTAACAGTTAAGTTTTTTCCATTATTACTGATATTTGAAATCTTGTAGTCACCTTTATCAATAATTGTTCCTTCAGCAATAGCAAACTTCTCGGTTTCTGTTGGTGTATCTGGATTATCCGGTAACTTCGGATCTGGGTTAGGATTAGGATTATCAGGAACATATTGTACAGGTTCATCTTTTTCAGGGTTTAAATATTTATTGATATTTGGCAAAAAATATGCGATTGCTAAAAAAAGTACCAAAACAATAAATACAACTGCTCCACCTTTTTTCTTATTACTGTATACTCCAATAGTAGTTGGCATTAAAGGTTCATCTTTTATAACTATAGTTTCATTATTCTTTTTTGCCATTTTATATCCCTTCTTATCTCGATATCATTATAACAAAAAATACACAAAATAAAAAGGACTTTTTAGTCCTTTGCCTTGAATAAACATACGAAAATAAACGATAAAATAATTGTTGAACATATAACGAATGATGAGTTACTTAGCATGTTTTTTAAAAGGCCAAAAAAACCACCTTTTTCAAAGCCTTTCATACCTGCAATATATAGTGAACTTCCAAAATTTGAAATTAAGATAATTGCACCCATATTAGCATACTTAATTAGTTTTTGATAAATTCCAAAGAAAGCTAATATTGCTCCAAATACGGCATATAAACTTGTTACATGTCCTGGCGTAAGTTTGGTATTATTAATAATTATTTCTGCAATTAAGCAAAATAATCCCGATATAATAAAAGACCATAATATGCTCATAAATTCACCCCTATTGTAACAGCATGACTTATGGAAGGAATGACACTTTTTTGGTTAACTAAATTTTTCGAATGAAGAGCCCCAGTTCCTACAACTAAGATTCTTTTGTATTTTTTTTCCTTTAAAATATTATATAAAAGATAAAGTGGAAGAACTGCTGGACCACTCGCGCCATTATTTATCTCACGATTTCTTTTATATAAATTGGCCCCTCCATCACATATATTTTCAGCATTTATACCGTGATTTCTTTCTAAGCATTTTTTTAATATTTCTACCCCAACTTTACCAAGATCTCCGGTAAGTATAATATCAAAGTCATTAATTTTATAATGATGGTTTTTCAAGTGATTAACAATTACCTCTTCTGCTGACGGTGCCATTACTGCTCCCATGTAGTTTGGGTCGTTTATTCCTCTTTCGGTAGGATATCCAATAGTAGCGTCAATTATCTTAATATTACTTTCAAAACCAGAAATTATACATCCGACAGCTCCAGTAGCTGTAAGTGTTGAATTAACATTTCTAATTGTCCCATACTCTACTGGAAATCTAAATTGCCTTTCGGAAGCTAAACTATGACTACTTGTTATGTTGATTATTTTTAAATTCTTTTTATTATTTAGAAATAACGATGCAATAATTAGGCCTTCAACAAAACTTGCACAAGCTGAATATACACCCATTGTTGATATTTCTTTCTTTACGCTATTAATTCCATAGTATGTCGATGTTAACTGATTTGATAAGTCACCACCTATTATTAAATCAATGTCTTTATGTTTCTTTAAAAGATTATTTATTACTTCACTTTCCATTCTGATTTGTGCTTGTTCAAATGTTTTCATTCCAAAATAATAATCATTCATTTTATAATCTATATCTTTAATATCAAGGTTGTGATTAGGTCCAATAATTCCAAAATAATCATTTATGTAAGCATTTTTAAACTTTAAACTAAGCATTTATAATCACCTTTAAAATTACAAGAAAAAAACTACCAACAATTGAGTAAAGAATAACACTTCCAGCAAGGGAAAAAAATGACGGACCAATTCCTGTAATTAATCCTTCTTTTTTTCCATCAATTCCACTACTAGCAACTGAGTGTGCAAATCCTGTTGTTGGAATAATAAGACCACTTCTATATTTAGTTATAAACCTATCAAAAATACCTATAGCAGTTAATAATGATGCTAGTCCAATTATAATAATTGAAATCGTACATGATATTGTAAAATCTTTTAAATTTGTTAAATGTTTTAATATTATAAATATTAATTCACATAAAAAACCTAATATTCCGCCTGATAAAAATGCATAAAGATAATTTTTTCGTTTATTAGGTTTCTTAATGTATTTTTTAATTAGATCTTGGTATTCTTCATTACTCATAGAAAAATAATACCTCCTAATAGGTATTATTAAACGTTAACGGATTTATATACTTCTTTTGATTCTTTAGTTCTAATCCTTGTAAGTCCATTTTTTTCAAGCCGTGAAACACTGGATTGTGAGGTATTCATTAACTTTGCTATCTCTTTTTGTGAATAACCACCAAAATATTTATATTCAAGAACCTTTCTTTGATCTTCAGATAATTGCTCTAACATATCACTAACGGCTATAGTATCATAGTTTTCTTCTATTTTTATTAAATCTTTGAACTCTTGATTATCATAATCATAATTGATACTTAAACCTTGTTTCATTAGATTTATATTAGACACTATTTCGTCTTCAGATACTTCAAGATACGATGCTATTTCTTTGGTTGATACTTCTCTTTTAAATTCCTGTGTTAAATATTCTTTTGCTTTTTTTATAAGTTTGTAAAACTTTATATGATTAGTATTTACCTTATAAGCATGATTTACTTTATTAAAATATGAATATATTTCTCCGAAAATATATCTATATGCAAAAGTTGAAAACTTTACCCCAACACTTTTATCATAATGTTCTTTTGCATTAATTAAACCTAAAATTCCTTGTTGATATAAATCTTCAACCAGATTTTTATCCTTAGTAAACATATAAATAATCTTATATATCATGTTTTCATAATCTTTGTAATTAAATGTCATTTATATCGTTCCCATTCTAGTTAATGCAACCAGTTCATTGGCTGCCTTAGCTAACTTTATTTTTTTAATTTCATTTGATAATTCATCCTTTACTTCGCACAAACACACTTTTCCTTTATTAGCGTGAACAGCACATTTCAGATTTAAAAGTGCATCTAATCCATATCTATCAATATATTCAGATTTATACATATTCAAAACTATATATTTAATTTTTTGAGAAAGAATTTTAGGTATTAATTCATTATTAATTTCATAAGATAATTCTCGATTAATTTTTTCTGGTAATCTTACAAATAAAATTCCTTTATTATATTCAAGTGTCATATGAATATCTCCTTTTCTAGGCATTTTACATTAAATGAAATTACGCATCAACACTTTCGACAAAAGATATCAAAAAAACAAGTTAAACAATTGTTTAACTTGCTTTTTTATCTTCTTTTAATAAGATTTCATTAATCTTATCTGATGAAGATCTTAAAGATTTTTCATCAGGTATCATTACATATAACTTATTCTTAGAATAAGAATATGTATATTCATATCCATCTTCTCCATCAAGCAAATAATACTCAATATTCCATTTAGGATTTTTATCAATTTGCATTTTAACAAAGTTA
>Ga0247610_10007594_pt1 | contig 11096 bp, 7 predicted proteins | sample 174DNAGHGhighgp2_FD_193483 | JGI IMG/M metagenome (GOLD analysis project Ga0247610, IMG submission 193483) | Sheep rumen microbial communities from Palmerston North, Manawatu-Wanganui, New Zealand - 1742 DNA GHGhigh gp2 | ecosystem: Host-associated > Mammals > Digestive system > Stomach > Rumen ...
CTGCACCAGAACAAGGCGGTAGAGGACAAGACGCTGCGCGGGGCATTGGGTACGGAGTTGCAGAACAAGAGTTTTGAGACGTACGAATGCACGAAGAACCCGGATACGCGTATCTTTACGATCCGGCAGGTGGCGACGCGCAAGTACGATATGGCGAGTCGGATTGATTTCTGCGTGGACAAGGAGGGGCTGCCGATGGCGTGTGAATCCTCGCTCTCGGAGGTCGCGAGCACAGAACACTCGGATAAGGGCTTTAACAGCGAGTATGTAGGAGCAGACGGTAAGATAGATAAGGGGCGGTTGTTCGGTTATATCCTCCAGAACGGCAAACAGATGTCGCTTGCTCAATTGCGGCAGGTCGTGATGATTGTGGCTAATGTAAAAAGCTTTAATTTCGCGTTTCGCCTTATTGAGGAGGCACGTTTACAGGGTTTACTTAAGTTAGTCCAGTTCGAAGGGAAAGACTATTATAAGTTAGGCCCCTAATGCTCCATTTTGACGAGGTTCCTGTTCGTTTAGTACTGTTAGCCCCCTTATAGGGGGTAACGTACGTACTAAAGAACGATAGAGGAACCTGTCAATGGCTCCGGATGGCATCCGGAATAACAGACGACGTAAAACCGGAAAAGGACCGGACTATGACGTCCGTAATGCGAACGAGATGCTAATGAGAGTTAAAGGCATTTAACAGACAAATGAAAGGAAAGAGGCATGAAAGCAGAATTGATCATACCGATAGAGAGCTTGAGAGGGCAATTAAGGAAGGACGGCTACTATTTCCGGCTGTACCGAGGGCAGCAGATTGTACAGAAATGTCCGAGCGGGTGGAAGGATACGCCGGCACGGAAGGCTGCGCGGGAGAAGTTTGCTGCGACATGGGGGCGGCGGTATGCGCGGGGAGTTAGCCCCGCGAGCAGAACCTAAGTATTTGAGCTCGCATATGCTCACAATTATCAGTAACCCTTTAAAACCTTAACTAAAATGGCAAAAGTAGAATGGAGCGCCGGTATCGACCATGTGTCGGGCGCACTCGCCAAACCGAGTAAGAGTGGTCAACACTCATGTACCAAAATGCTGCTGGGTACGCACCGCGTGAAACCCACCGAGAGCAGCGATTGTAACCGCATTTACCTCCGCAAGAAAGTCGTTCGTGCGACCGCTCCGGGCGAGGATGAGCTCTGGGCACGCAACCGCTTCACCGCGGTAGCAGCAGCGGTCAAGACCCGTCGTAAGGACCTGAGCAAGATCGCTACCGACCTGCAAGCGTTCGAGGCACAGAAGAACCTTGCCAGCGGCAAAAAGACCATGAAGGCCTATTTATGGAAAATTTGCGGTCAGGAGTACGACCAGGCGCACCCGCGTGGCTAATCGTCACCCCCTTCTCGGGAAGAGTCACCCAAATCTGAGGGGACCCCCAAAAAGACTAGTTCTCATCTCTGATGGACACCAAAAAACGACCCTCATCAGGTCGTTTTTCGTGGTGCCACCGAGAATCGAACTAGGGACACAAGGATTTTCAGTCCTTTGCTCTACCAACTGAGCTATGGCACCCGGAGCTTTTTTGAAAAGCGGGTGCAAAAGTACTGCTTTTTTTTGAAATGACCAAATTTTTTTGCATTTTTTTTGCATAAATGCGCATTTTTTTGTAATTTTGCACCAAAATTGAGAGAAAAATGGAACTGAAAGTGATAGCATACGCCCGAAACGGGCACACGGACAAGTTCGGCATCCCGCGGCAGAGTAGGGAAGAGAGTCCGATCCGGACCCGTATCGTTTTTGAGCCCGAATATAGGGTGGCAGAAGCGCTTCGCGGGATCGAGGGATATTCGCACTTATGGCTGATCTGGGGATTCTCGCGCTCGTTCTCCTCGCACACGAACTCAAGCGCAGCTTGGCATTCTTTAGATTGGTCGCCTACCGTGCGGCCGCCGCGATTAGGAGGGAACACGCGGATGGGTGTGTTCGCTACGCGCAGTCCGTTTCGTCCTAATCCGCTGGGATTAAGCAGCGTACGACTGATCGGTATCGAGCAAGGAGACCTGATCGTGAGCGGGGCAGACCTGCTGGACGGCACGCCGATATACGACATTAAGCCCTATCTGAGTTTCAGCGACAGTCATGAGGATGCGAAGAATGGTTTTGCGGAGGAACATAAGGAGGATCGGTTAGCGGTGAGCGGTGAGCGGGGCGATGTACCGGAATGGGTTTGGGAAGATATAATATATATCTTGAGTCAGGATCCACGTCCGGGGTATCAGGATGATCCGGAGCGGGAGTACAAGATGGACTATGATGGGTGGAAAGTGACGTTTTGTGTCCAAAAGGGGACGGTTTTGGTTAAAAATACAGAAAAAATATAAAAAAAAACGAGCGCGCGCTTGCGTATTTGAGAAAAAAGCAGTACCTTTGTGCGATTTTTGTGCAAACAAATATTAAAAAACTACTAATACAATGAAGAAATTCTTTTCGATTTTAGCGGCCTTTGTGTGTGCAATGAGTCTGCAGGCCGCGAGTTACGGGATTTTAGTGAATGACACGGTGTATTTCGCCGGAACACCAACCGGGCAGTTTGAGGGTTTTGACCAGTATCTGGCGCACGTAAAGGTGAAAGCGGGAGACAAACTCTCGTTGTGCGATGCAGAGAACGATGCCAAGTGGGTAGTTCCTTTGAACGAATACTCCGTTGCCGGTTTTACGCTGAACAATGACCATTATGATGCTACTGTTACCGGTTGCTACGATTTCTACATCAAGTTGAAGTACGGTGAGGACCAGTTGTACATTGGTGACGGCAGCGACTGTGGTGACGGAGAGCCTTACCAGCCGGCAGAGAAATGTCCGGAGGCGTTTGGTCTGAAGGTGGGAGACTCGATTATAATCGGTCAGAAGAACGAGCAACAGACGGAGTGGAACGAGTGGATGGTGCTGAACGTTGCGTTGACGGCAGGTCAGCAAGTGCAGTTGTACGACACCTGTACGCACGGTGCTTGGGCCGTACCGGTTGATCTGGCAGGTTATCCGCTGGAGATGGTGAATGATTCGTATTACGTGATTCCAGAGGATGGTACGTACCATTTCTACATCAAGTTGATCATGGGTAATGACCAGATCTATGTAGGCAAAGAAGGTTGGGTTGCTCCGACCTACGGTGTGCCGGGGCAGTGCGAAGCGGTATCAATGCAGGGCTTCTACTGGAACAGTTATATGAAGAACGATTCCGCAACGGCAACGAACTTGTATGGCGATAACCGTTGGAAAACGATGTTGGATCAGGCCGGTGAGATCGGTGCATATTTTGATATGATTTGGTTGCCGCCCAGTGCAGCAGCAGGTGGAACGGGTTACTACCCGCGTCAATACAGCAACCAGAACAGCGACTGGGGAAGCCGTGCGGACTTGGAGAAATTGATTGCAAGCTTCCATAACAGCGGTATGAAAGTGGTGGCTGACGTGGTGCTGGACCACATGATTGCGCAGTCCAGTTGGTGCGATTTCGCAACGATGGACTTCGGTAAATACGGTAAGTACACGCCGGATCTGTCGTGGATCTGTAGAACGGATGAGGTGAACGATCCTTCGACGAAGGGTGATTCTTTGGCGGGTCCGTGTTGGGGCTTGGCTACCGGTCCGGACGATGAGGGTGACAATAACATCGGTGCGCGTGACTTGGCACATGCCAATCCGGAGGTGCAGGAGTTCAGTAAGGCTTATCTGCAGTGGTTGCTGGACGAGATGAAATATGACGGTTTCCGTTGGGACGAAGCGAAGGGCTTTGACCCGAGACATATCGGCGAGTACAATGCGGTCGCTAATCCGTATATCTCGTTTGTAGAACGCTGGTCGGGTACGGACGATATGATTTGGACGATCGAGCGTTCGGGTTACCGCACGATGGCGCTGGATTTCCAGACGAAGTACAGTGTGTTTGACGCGTTGGCGGGTTGGAACTATCAGACCTTGGCTAATCGCGGATGGGGTCTGGTTGGTTCGGGTTACTCGAAATATGCAGTAACATTCATTGACAGCCACGATTGGTTCTTGCGTAACGATCAGGAGTTTGCCGGTCAGGGTAACTCGATGAAGCCGGAGCTGAAGGGACGTCTGATGCAGGCGAACGCATGGTTGCTCTCGATGCCGGGTGTGCCGAGTGTGTTCTATCCGCACTGGGCGAAATACAAAGAGGACATCAAACCGATGATTGTTGCCCGTCACTTGGCGGGTGTGCACTCTGAGAGTGAGGTGAAAGATGAGCAGGCAGATGGCAACGGATATCAGGCAACGGTAGTGGGAAAGAACGGTTGGCTGATTCTGCAATTGGGTGATCGTAAGACGACCACACCGTGGGATGAAAACTACAAACTGATTGCCAGCGGAGACGGTTATGCAATCTGGGTACATGCGTTGCATGACGTAGCTCCGGGTATCATCGTTAATCCGGGTAATACGGCCTTTGAGGATTCGGTTGCCGGTATCAAGGTGACGATCAAGGCAGTAGGCGGAAGCAGCGATCCGATTATTTACTACACCACCGACGGCTCGACTCCGACGACCGCATCGGCAGTCTATAGCGCGCCGCTGAACTTTACCAAGACTACCACCCTCAAGGTGATGGCGGTTTGCGGAACGGCGCAGTCTCGCGTGCAGGAGTACACCTATACTTATCGTGAGCCATTGCAGCACGGTATCCGTGTGCGCTTCGACAAGCCGGAGCAGTGGAACAAAGCATATATCTTCGCATGGCAGCCGTACGTGGACGAGAAGGGTGAGGCTGCCTCGGTGAACCTGATGGGTGCTTATCCGGGTCAGCGTATGTACCAGGATGTGGACGGTTGGTTCACGTATGAGTTCGATCATGATCTGGGTATCGATACGATCCACTTCTGTATCAACTCAGGTAATGACTGCGGCGATATCAACGTACGTTCGAATGACCTGGAGGCCGACTATGATATCTGTATCGAATGGCTGGAAGGTAAAGAGACCGAAGGCGAGATGGAGCAGATCATTGAGGGCTGCGAGAAAGAGTTGGAGCCGAAGTTCGACTTGGCGATTGTTCCGGAGAGCGGTTTCTTCCGCGATCAGAACGTAGGTCAGGAAGTGATTATCCGTCCGATCGGTGATCCGGATGCAACGATCTATTACACGACCGACGGTACGGAACCGGGTCCGGGTAATAACATGGGGCAAGGCGAGAAGAAGTTCACGGTGAACAAGACGACGACCGTGAAGGCCTATGCCGAGTCGAACGGCAAGCGCAGCGAGACTTATACGGCTATTTATACCTATAAAGCCCCGCAACAGGGTGTGATTACGGTGAAGTTCGCCAAGCCGGCTGATTGGGAAGACCTATATTTATACGCGTTCACGCGTGTGATGAAGACCTCGAGTCAGTATGTAGATACCCCGTATTCGTTGGACGGCGGCAGTGCTAAATGGCCGGGTATGAAGTGGACGACGACAGACGGCAAGTGGTACACCTATACAATGCGTGAGGTGATTCCGGAGGGTACGGATTTCTATGTCATCTTCAACGCCGGTATGAACAAATCGCAGAGTCAGGATATCTTCATTGCAGAGAACACCTGCTATCTGTGGAGTGATGTTTGCTACCGTGCGGTAGTAGATGCTGACTGTGACGGCGAGCCCGATGAGCCGTGGACAGAAGGAATTGAAGTAATTGAGACTAAAGTAAATACTAACCATGAAGCGTATAAACTTATCATCAACGGTCAGCTCGTTATTTTCCATAACGGCGCTATGTATGATGTTCTTGGTCGCAAGCTCTGATGCTTGCGCCAAGACTTTGTATCTGAATACAGGCGGCTCTTCCCTTTGGGAGAAGGACAACGCGAACAAGTTCGCAATATGGCACTGGCAGGGTTCCGGTCAGGGCCAATGGTCCGGTTGGATGACCCAAGTGGAAGGTAACGTATGGAAGGCGGATATCAGTGATGCCAGTGATCATGTCATCTTCTGCCGTTGCAACACGTCTTTGAACGCGCCTGATTGGGGTGATAACAAGGTATGGAACAAAACCGGTGACTTGGAGATTCCTTCCGGACAAGACTTGTACACGATGACCGATTGGGCTGAAGGTGTATGGTCTGTTTACGGCGATGAAGGTGGCGGTGGCCAAGGCGGTGGCGGTAAAGATCCTATAACCCCGTCGGATTATGCGACAGCGGTACCTGATGAGTGTGAGGACGTGATGCTGCAGGCGTTCTATTGGGAGAGTAATGTCAATTCCGGATATGGCGATACGAAATGGCAAACGCTGACCGGTCAGGCTTTGGAGATAGGCAAGTATTTTGATTTGGTATGGCTTCCCCCCAGTGCATGGGCATCCGGTATCTCGCGAGGCGGTTTGGGCTATATCCCTTACCAGTACAGCAATCAAAGTTGTTTGATGGGAAAGCGCAACTATCTGGAATCGCTCATCGCAGCTCTGCATAACAACGGCGTGCGCGTGTTGGCTGATATCGTGATTAACCATATCGGCAACGCGCAAAATAATTGCGACGGCTTGTATGAGCATGATTTTGGTGGTTCTAATAAGTTTAAGCCGACCAAGGATTGGTTGACGAGTAATGACGAAGGCGGATGCGGTTCAAGTGGTCACCAGGACGACGGTCAGCACGATGCGAACTACTCCGCAGCGCGTGACTGGGATCATCAGAATGCAAATGTGCAGAACATGTGCAAAGCATACCTGAAGTGGATGAAAGCGGAGATGCAGTACGATGGTTTCCGCTACGATATGGTAGGCGGATATCATGTAAGTCATATCAATGATTATAACTCGGCTTCGAAACCCTATTTCTCGGTGATCGAATATTGGGTAGGTGACGCCAATGAACTGAAGACGCGTATTGATGAGGCGAGCAAGAACACCTTAGCGTTTGACTTCGCAGCCAAGTACAGCGTATTCCGCGACGGAATTTTTAATAAGAGTTACAATAACTGTAAGAACGGCGGTTTGCGCGGTAAGGGCTATAGCAAGTATGCGGTGACGTTTATCGATAACCACGATACGTTTAACCGAGGTAGCGAAGGAGAGGATGTAGCCAATAAGCGGGATGGATCGAGTATCAACGACAAGAGTCTGATGATGCGCTGTAACGCTTATCTGTTGTCGATGCCGGGTGTGCCGTGTGTGTTCTGGCCGCATTGGGTGAAGTACAAAGCAGAGATCAAGAAGATGATCGAGGCGCGTAAGAAAGCCGGAATCCATTCGGAGAGCACGGTGACGGAAGAATCCGGAAGCAACTATTATCGTGCGACTATTCAAGGTAAATACGGTAGCGTGAAACTCATGCTCGGATCGGCTGCTTCGGATGCGGCTCCAGCCGGTTACACCGAGGCGATCAAAGGTTCCGACTATGCGATGTATTACACCGGAAACGGCACTTGGGCAGTAGAGCACGTGAACGCCAACTCGAAGGGCGAGAAGTTCCTCAAGGACGGTCAACTGTTTATCCGCTGTGGCGAGAAAATATATGACGCGCAAGGACGCATCGTAAAATAATTAACAACTATAAAATTTTATTATCATGAAAAAGATTTATTCTTTATTAGCAGCGATGACGTTGATGACTAGTTCGACGTTCGCTACGACTATTTATTGTAAGATGGCGCAAGACTGGTGGAAAGCCGATGGCGCTGCTGTCGGTGCTTACGCATGGAAAGGTGACGGCGATTCTGCTGATAAAAACGCTAACTGGCCTGGTGTTCGTATGACGGCAACCGGTGAGGCGGATGTTTGGTCGGTAGATATCGATCTTACGAAGTACGAGAAGATTATCTTCACGCGTGTAAATGGTTCAGGTGATGTGGCAGATTGGGGCGCTAAAACGAAAGATCTGGTACTTCCGACAGATGGCAAGAACCTCTTTACGATTACCACTTCGACCGCTGTATGGGGTGATCCGGGCTGCGATGGCGAATGGTCTGTCTTGGGCGATGAACCGGGCCCCGGCCCGCAACCGCAACCGGTGGGCGATCATGATTATTACCTGAAGGGCTATCGCGGTCCGACTAAGGGCGATATCGAGACTCCGAGCATGGAAGAATATTTTGAGTGTGGTGTGTTGGCAGACTATGCGTTTGACGGTGACGCGATGTTAGGTAAAGGTCACTTCTTTATCTTGGTTTGCGATCCGGGACAAACAGTCGGTGTTTGCTATATGGCTAAAGGTGATGTAGATGGTACGCACTGTACACTGTATAACCAAAATGAAACGCCCGGAGCCAACGGTAAGCTGATGATTAATCCTCCTTCGGCAACATTCTATCTCTATGACAACGGAGACGGTACTCTTGAATTATCAATTGAAGAATTGGCAGGCAAGACCTTAGTGGGTAACTGCGGTGGCGGAGGAAGCACACCGGGTGAGCAAGAGGCTGTAGAGAACACGAAGGCTGTTGTGAAAGCGCGCAAGGCGATTATTGATGGTCGTTTGGTGATCATCCGCGGTGAGCAGATGTTCGACGCCACCGGTCGCGCGTTATAAAGAACATATATAATATATGAATGTATATTATTATTAAATTATTAACTAACTTTTTTGTTTAACTAAATCATTTTAAATCATGAGAAAATTCTTTTCTTTGATGGCTGCAATTTTATTTGCAGGAAGCATGATGGCTGATTCGTTCGCACCGAAGGCATTGGCAGACATTACTGCTGATGACGTGGTTATCGTAACGATGCAGAAAGGCGACAATGTCTATGCTATGTCGAATGACAATGGAACATCGAATCCGCCTACAGCAGTAGCTGTAACAGTTGCTGATGGTAAGATCTCCACGACGGCAACCAACATCCTTTGGACTATGGCCAAGGACGGTGACAACTTGTCGTTCGCGGCTGGAGAAAACCATCTGTATTGTACGAACACGAACAACGGTGTTCGCGTAGGTGCCAATACAGGTACGTTCATCATTAGTGACGGTTATCTGTGCTGCACATCGACCAGTTCGAATCGTTTCTTGGGTGTTTACAACAGTCAGGACTGGCGTTGCTACACAACGATCAACAGCAACATCTCGGGCCAAACGCTGGCTTTCTATGTAAGAGAAGGTGAAGGCGGTGGTGACGATCCGCAACCGCAACCGCTGGCTAATGGTTACTACCTGGTAGGCAACCAGTACAACTGGACGCCGGCAGCAGAGCGTATGTTCGCAGTTAATCCGGACAACGAGGCTGAGATGGTACTGGCTGGTGTTGAACTCGCAGCTGATGACTCGCTGAAAGTTGTTTACGTAGAGAACGACGCTATCGTAACATGGTTCCCGAACAATGCAGGTAACTATGTAGTTGATGCAGCTCACGCAGGTGAGAAAGATATCTACTTCCGCGCTGACTATGCAGGTGATCAAAATTATTGGTATGCAGGTTGCATCTATATCGCAGAAAATGTAGTTCCTGTAGCTGACTTTACGCAGCCGTTCACGTTGAAGTTCAACGGTACGGGTAACTCCGGTTCTGACGCTTCTGCAGCTTTCGCAGCAGATGTTGCTGTTATCTTTGACGCTGCAAGTGTTCCTTATGTAACCGAAGTAACCGAGGCTACCAAAGTATATGCAGGTCGCCCGATTGCTGACGACAATTCGAATGTTAAGTTCGGTACGTCTTCCGCACAAGGAACGTTGGCTTTCACTTTGGCTCAAGCTATTGAGGTTGATTCGATTGTTGTGAACGCTACTCAGTACGGTAACAATGCATCTAAGATCACGGTTAACGGTACTGAATTTGACCTCAATGCAGGCAATAAAGTTCCGCAAAATGTAAAGATCACTCCTGCCGGTGAAATCAGCGCAATCACGATTGCTCAAAGCTCGAGCGAACGTATGTATCTGCGTTATGTAGCTGTTTATCCGAAGCAAGGTGGTGTTGATCCTCAACCGCAACCGCTGGCAGATGGTTTCTATCTCGTAGGCACCATGAACGATTGGATGCCGGCAGCTGAGTATAAGTTCGCTGTTAACCCGGACAACGAGGCTGAGATGGTATTGGCAGGTGTTACCTTGGCAGAAAATGCTGAGCTCAAGGTTCGTCAAGTAGAGAATGGCGTAGCAACTGCTTGGTTCCCCGATGGAGAGAACAACAACTATGTAGTTGACGCAGCTCACGCAGGTCTGAAGGATGTCTACTTCCGCGCTGACTATGCAGGTGCTGCAGATTGGTATGCTGGTTGCATCTATATCGCAGCTAACACCGGTTCCGCAATCATAAACACCGAGGCTGCAAAGGTTGCTGTTAAGCAGCTGCGCAACGGTATGGTAATCATCCGTCGTGGTGATCGTGAATACTCGATTATGGGACAGTTGGTTAAATAACCAAAGGTCTAAATAACTCAAAAGGCGGGCAGTGAATACTGCTCGCTTTTTTTGTGCCCAATTATAAAAAATACGAAAAAAATATATCTTTTTCTTGCATATGTAAAATTTTTGTAGTAAATTTGCAGTCGATTTTGTACTTATACAAAGAATACCGACAGAACACAACGTAAATATATTATAGATTTACTCTTAATTAACCCAATTTATAAACTAAAAAATCAAAAATCATGAGAAAATTTCTTTCTTTGATGTTCGCTGTCTTTATGGCAGTGTTTGCATTTGGACAGAGTTATGGTATTTTGGTTAATGGCCACACGTATTATGCCGGCACACATCAAGGCATGAACTTTGAGGGCTTTGACGAATATCTTGCTCATGTTCAACTTGAAGCAGGTGATTATTGCCAGCTCTATGATGCTAGCAATGAAGCTGCTTGGGCAGTACCTCTGAACACGTATTCTGTTGAGGGCTTTACCCTTAACAATGATCGTTATGAGGTAGCAACAGAAGGTTGTTATGATTTCTACATCCAGTTGAAGTATCAGGCAGACCAATTGTATATTGGCGCTGGTTCTAACTGCGGTGCTGGAGAAGAGATCGGAGGTGGCGAAACCCCGGATACTACCGTTACTGAGGAGTGCAACGGCAAGTACGGCATCCTGCTGAATGGTGCCTTTGTACCTGCAGTAAAGAACGAGGCCCAAGAGCAGTGGCTTGAGTACGCAATCGAAGGTATCGAGCTGGCAGCCGGTGAT
>Ga0247610_10007597_pt1 | contig 11095 bp, 10 predicted proteins | sample 174DNAGHGhighgp2_FD_193483 | JGI IMG/M metagenome (GOLD analysis project Ga0247610, IMG submission 193483) | Sheep rumen microbial communities from Palmerston North, Manawatu-Wanganui, New Zealand - 1742 DNA GHGhigh gp2 | ecosystem: Host-associated > Mammals > Digestive system > Stomach > Rumen...
TGTACATCCAGCTGCGCAACACCACCGACTTCGCGACGCAGAACTTCTATGTCTTCATGAAAACGAAGTACCCTGACGGCCACAGCGAGCAGGACACGCTCGGCTTCATCCTCTGCGACAAGTTCGGTAACTGGACCGGCAAGGGCAACGGCCGCCTGAAGGACAACAAGTTCCTCTTCCAGCCGAAAGTACGCTTCCCCTTCAACGGCGAATACACCTTCACGGTCACGCAAGGGATGCGGGAGGAAGTGGTGGAAGGCATCGAAAGCTTCGGGATATTGCTGGAAAAGTATGAAGACAGTTAGTAGTTAGTAGTTAGCAGTTAGCAGTTGTACCGAAAATACATATTGAAAAATATTCCTTAAACAGTCCCGGAGGGACAAAACGCACGCAGTGCAAGTAACCCCACACAAGCCGAAGGCACAGTATGGGGCAATGATAACGAGAACTATGGCACCATCATACCCGATCATCTCCTGGCCAACGGAACACGCGGAGACCATTCTCCCGCTACGTGAACGCTCTGATGTCCACGGATATTCCGATGTGCATCTCCAGAGCGCCATTCGCAGTAGCGACCTGGAGTCCATGCTCCGCTGTGAGGTGTCGTTGCCCGTACCCTGCCGTGCCATTCCATACGAACCGGCGATGGCGTTGGTGGACGAGGAGGACGTCCTCTGCGTTGACGTGGAAATTGACGCACCGTATCATGGATGGTACCGATTCCCGATGCACTATACGGAAGGCAAAGACGAGGTTCGCGACGGCTACTTCAACAACTGCGGCTGGGCGGTGGTGCGATTCACCGAGCGGCAGGTGTGCGAACAGCCCGACGCCTGCGTGGAACTCCTCCGGCGGATTGTCGCCATATTGAAAGGAGGGAACGGGAAACTCGACGGAATCGTGAAACCGCAGAAACGGTGGACACAACGGGAGGCGGTGACCATGGAACGGAACCTTCTTCGCGAGAAATACCTCCACATTCAGTCGTTCGGGATGCCCGACTATCTCGGGGATTTGGTGGCGTCCGTCAAGGCGGGGCACTCCCCCACCCCGCAGACGCAACATCCTGACATCGTATTCAACGAAGCCACGCACACGTACGCCGATGCCCGCAACACCACAGGTTCCGCCGACTACACCTCCGTGACCACCCTCATCGAGAAGTTCTTCCCGCTTTTCGATGAAGAGGCCTACATCGAGAAGTTCATGAAAGAATCGGGAAAAAGCCGCGAGGAGGTCGTCCGCAAGATGCTCGAGCCCTCCGAGCGCGGCACCTTCATGCACCAGCAGATCGAATACTTCCTGAAGGGGAAACCACACGAGGAGGAGTTCAAGGAGTTCCGACTCTTCCGCAAGTTCCACGAAGAGCAGATTGTGCGACGCGGGCTTACCTTTCACGATGCCGAGAAGATCGTCACACTTCCACAGTACGGCATCGCCGGCACCGTGGATGCGCTCTTCCGCAAGCCCGACGGCAGCTTCGTGATGGTCGATTGGAAGCGCAGCAAGAACCTCATCATCGACGGCTACCCGAAGAAATACGGTCCCGGACGGGGACTCTCCATCCTCGCCCATCTTGACAACTCCAGCTACTACCACTACGAGCTCCAGCAGAGTTTCTACAAGTACATCCTCGAAACGGAGTACGGCATGAAGGTCTCCTCCATGATTCTCTGCGTCCTCCACCCCGACTACGACCGGTACTATACGATTAAGTTATCCGAATACCGAAAGGAGGAGGTGGAGGAGATGTTGGCGGCGCAGGTGGCGGTGAGCAATTAACAGTTAGTAGTTAACAGTTAGTAGTTAGCAGTTGTACACTCCCTGGAGAGAATTACTCTACATACCATATACCATAAACCATAAACCTTAAACCTTAAACATCATACCCTTAGACCATGACCTTCCTCCAGCAACTTTCCGACGCCATCGACATCCAGCAGCAACGGCAGGACCAGGAATACAACGAGCTGATGAGCAAGCCCTTGCAGGAGCGTGTGAGCCGCGGGTACACCATGACCAACCTGCATGCGGAGTTCGAGTTCTATGACGGGGCGCCGACACGGTTCACGCCCGCGCCGACCGGCACGATGCGCTACATCGACCGCGTGCGCATCCGCTGCGAGTACAACATCTCGAAGTTCCGCGAGGGCACGCAGGTGAGACTCAGCCACGGACCGCTCTCCTTCGTGATGGAGATCGAGCGCGACGACGTGAACGACTTCACCCTGCGCTCGGGTGCCTTCGAAGTGAAAAACAACCTTTTGGACATCCGGGATTGTCCTCGGGACGGTTGGGAAATCAACGCCGTGAACTCGGACATCACCTACCGGCTGCTTCGTGCCACCTGGGAGAACCTCTACAGCCATCCCGACTTCTGCGACCACCTTGAGCGGTTTCTCACGGGGCAGTTCCGCAACCAGTACCGCGAGTCGCCGTCGCCCACGTGCGGCAATCCGTCGCAGAACGAGGCCATCCGCAAAGCGTTCGCCTGCAACTACTTCCACCTCATCCAAGGGCCTCCCGGCACGGGCAAGACCTTCACCATCGCGAAAATCGTCTATTTCCTGATGAAGATGGGCAAGAAGGTATTCGTGACCGCACCCACCCACACGGCCATCAACAACTGCCTCAACGCCATCGCCAACGAGCTGCAGGACAAGCGGTTCGTGGTGAAGGTCGGGGAGCGGCACCAAGCCGACGAGATTCTCCACAACCCGCACATCACCCGGAAAACGTCGTTGAAACTCCGCGACTACCAGAGCAATCCGGAGCTGTCGCAGGCGGGGTTCGTGGCCGGCGGCACCCCGTTCGCGCTCTGCCACCCTGCCAGCAAGAAGCTGGAAGGCTGGCAGTTCGACTACGTGATTGTCGATGAGGCGGCGCAGATGAGCATCCCGCTCGCGCTGCCCGCCATTATGCACGGCCGCCGTCTCATCTTCGTGGGCGACCACCAGCAGCTGGACCCCATCGTGCCGCAGGACACCGGCAACAAGTTCTTCGACCGCAGTATCTTCCGGCAGCTCGCCGACCTCTACCCGCAGGACGTCACCCTGTTGGACTGTTCCTACCGGCTCAACGAAAGCCTCATCCACATCCCGAACCAGCTGTTCTACGACGGGCGCATCACGGCGGAACACGAGCTGCAGCGTCCCTACACGGTCTTCACGTGCGATGCCGCGCCGCAGATTGTCAATCACCCGTCCAACGAGCTGCTGGTCGTGCACCACGAGTTCGACTCGCTCGGGCGCTCGCCTTTCGAGGCCAACCTCACCGCCGGTATCGTCTGCGACCTGTTGGCCAACGGCGTGCCTGTCGGCGAGATCGGGGTGATGAGTCCCTACCGAGCACAGATCCGCGAGGTGAAGCGGGCGTTGTTGGAGCGGTGCGGGCAAGAGACCGCCGCCACACTCTTCGTCGATACGGTGGAGCGGATGCAGGGCCAGGAAAAGGACTACATCGTCTATACCCTCTCCAACTCGAACCCTGCGGAAGTCGAGGACCGGTTGGAGTTCTTCTACAGCCCGAACCGGCTGAACGTGGCCGTCACCCGCGCCCGTATGAAATGCGTGGTCATCGCCAACGAGAAAATTTTCGCGTTCTGCGGGGAGCTGCTGCAGAGCCCGTCCACTCTCCCACCCTTGCGACATGGCGCGGAGGTTTTCCAGCGGTATTATGACGCAGCCACGAAACTGGAGCTTTCACCCCAAGCCGATGAAGAATGGTAACCGTGACATTAAAATCCACCCTCAAACCATAAACGAAAAAATTGTATCTTTGCCGCCGATTTTATTCTAACTAAAATAATATAATTGTATGGCAACAACTGCTGATTTTAAGAACGGCCTCTGTATCGTTCACAACAACGAATTGTGGACCATCGTTGAATTCCTGCACGTGAAACCCGGCAAGGGCAACACCTTCGTCCGCACCAAACTGAAAAACCTCAAGACGGGCCGTGTCCAGGAGTTCCGGTTCGACGCCGGCATCAAGATCGAGCTCGCCCGCGTGGAGCGCCGCCCCTACCAATTCCTTTACAAGGAAGGCGACAACACCTATATCTTCATGCACACGGAGACTTACGAGCAGCTTCCCATCGAGAAGGAGCTCATCAACAACCCCGACCTCCTCAAGGAGGGCCAGGACGTGGAAATCATGTACCACACCGACACCGACACCCCGCTCACCTGCGAGCTTCCCCCGTTTGTGGATCTGGAAGTCATCGAGGCCGACCCCGGCGTGAAGGGCGACACCGCCACCAACTCCCTCAAGCGCGCCGTCGTGGAGACCGGAGCCGATGTCTATGTGCCCCTCTTCGTCAATGTGGGCGAGAAAATCCGTGTGGACACCCGCACCAACAAATATTCAGAACGCGTTAAAGAGTAATCTTTCAGCATGATTCTTCATCAGTCGCTGAGCATAGACGAACTGATACAACTGATTGGACATCCTGTCACCGTCAAGGGGGACACCTCCGTGAGGGTGACAGGAGTCAATGAGTTGCACTCCGTCCGCAAGGGGGATCTCTCCTTCGTGGACAGCGAGCGTTACTACGTCCGCATGCTTGCCAGCGAGGCCTCCGTCATCCTCATCAACAGTGCGGAGACCGAGTGTCCCGACGGCAAGACGCTTTTGGTCACCGACGACCCGCTGCGCGACTATCTTGCCGTGGTCAACCACTTCGTCCATTTCACGCCTCAGGAGAGTCCCATCCATCCGAGCGCGGTCATTGGCGAGGGCACGGTCATCCAGCCGTTGGTCTTCATCGGCGAGAACGTGCGCATTGGCAAGAACTGTGTCATCCACTCCAACGTGAGCATCTACGCCGGCACGGTCATCGGCGACAACGTGACCATCCATTCCAACAGCACCATCGGAGCCGACGCCTGCTACTACCAGAAGCGGCCCGACGGATGGTTGAAGCTGACCTCCTGCGGCGACACCTACATCGGCAACGATGTGGAGATCGGCTGCAACTGCTGCATCGACCGCGGGGTGTCGGGCACGACGTACATCGGTGACGGCACCATCTTCGACAATCTCGTGCAAGTGGGTCACGACACGCACATCGGCAAGCGAGTGCTCCTCGGCGCGCAATGCGGCATCGCCGGTTGCACCTACATCGACGACGACTGCAAGATCTGGGCCAAGGCTGCCGTCAACAAGGACCTCTACGTGGCCAAAGGTACCGTCCTGCTGGCCCTCTCGGCCATCGACAAGGATATAAAGGAGGAGGGCCGCACCCTCTTCGGCATGCCCGCCACTGACGCCAACGCGAAATGGCGCGAGATGGTGATGTTGCGCAAGCTGCCGGAGCTGTTCAAGGCTGTGGAAGAGCTGAAGGCGCGGCTGTAGTGTTTTGACTTTCAGCGTTTCCAAGCACCCTCAAGGGTTTTATTCGTGTTTAAGGAGCGTACAGTCTCCTTTTTTTGTTGTGCCATTTCGTCGGATTTTTTTTGTTTTTCTCGAAAATATTTTCAGAAACGCTGTCCGTATGTAAAAAAATTATACCTTTGCACCCGCAAAAAAGCGAACTCTAATTCATTTTTTATAAACCTCAATTAAAATTAAAAAATTTATGAGAAAAAAAGTTAGAAATGTGATCATCATCGGTGCTGCTGGTCGTGACTTCCACAACTTCAACACCTTTTTCCGTCACAACAAGAACTACAACGTGGTGGCCTTCACCGCCGAGCAAATCCCCGGCATTGACGACCGCATGTATCCGAAGGAACTCGCCGGCGAGGATCTCTATCCGAAGGGCATCCGCATCTATCCCGAAGCCAAGCTGGCCGAACTGATCAAGGAATTCGACGTTGACGACTGCGTGTTCGCCTACAGCGACAAGCCTTATGCATACGTCATGGGCATCAGCGCCATCGTGAACGCTGCTGGCGCCAACTTCTGGCTCATGGGTCCGAAGGACACCATGGTGAAGTCCAAAAAGCCCGTCATCGCCGTCGGCGCCACCCGTACCGGCTGCGGTAAGTCTCAGACCTCCCGTAAGATCATCGAATACCTCGTTGGAATGGGCTTCAGAGTGGTCGCCGTGCGTCACCCCATGCCTTACGATCCCGATTTGAACAAGCAAATCGTCCAACGTTTCGCCTGTGTCGATGACCTCAAATATCAAAACTGCACCATCGAGGAGATGGAAGAGTACGAACCCCACGTGGTCACCAAACGTAACGTCATCTACGCTGGTGTCGACTACGAAGCTATCCTGAAGGGTGGCAAGACCAAAGATCCTCAAACCGGCAAGTGGATTGAGATGGCTGGTGCCGAGAACGATCCCGACGGCTGCGACATCGTGCTGTGGGACGGCGGTAACAACGACTTCCCGTTCTACGTTCCCGATTTGACCATCGGCGTTGCCGACCCGTTGCGTCCCGGTGCCGAGGTGAGCTACTATCCTGGTGAGGTCGTCGCCCGCATGGCTGACGTCATCGTCATCAACAAGATCGACTCCGCTTCCTTGGAGAATATCAACACCGTCCGCGCCAACCTGCGCAAAATCAACCCGACGGCCAAGCAGATCGACGCTGCTTCTGTCCTCACGGTTGACAAACCCGAGCTGCTCAAGGGCAAGAAGGTCCTCGTTGTGGAAGACGGTCCTACATTGACTCACGGTGAGATGAAGATCGGCGCCGGTACGGTTGCCGCCCTCAAGCACGGTGCAGAACTCGTTGACCCGAGACCTTACACCGTCGGCGAGCTCACCACCACCTTCGAGAGATACCCGAACATCGGCACCCTGCTGCCGGCTATGGGCTATGGCGCTCAACAGATGAAGGACCTCGAGAAGACCATCGCCAACACACCTTGTGACGCCGTCGTCGTCGGTACTCCTATCGACCTGCCGCGCTTCATCAAGATCAAACAACCCGTCGTGAAGGTCGGTTACGAACTCCAAGAGATCGGCACTCCCACTTTGAAGGAAGTTTTGGACGAATTCGTCGCCAAACACAACCTCAAACCCAAAAGACGCAAAAAATAATCTTTGTGTTTCATATTATTAGGATGAAGGCGTGCCGGTTGGCACGCCTTCATTGTTTTAATTGTCACCTGTTTTTTAGTCTCAAAAAAAATTAAACCTCGCCACCGTGCGTATGTCTAAAAAGTGTATTTTTGCAGCAAATTAAAATTAGAAAGGATATAAGATGAAAAAGATATTTACGCTTTTGGTTATGATGTCCGTTTTGATTGCTAACGCTCAGACAATCAAAATATTATACAACGGAAACGAGTTGAACGACGCCGATACGGTGTTTGTGCCTCTCAACGGACATGGCGATGACACGGAGGCGTTCTTCGGTTACCAGAACATGACCAACAACGCCGTCGAGTTCCAAATCCGCAAGGAGGTGATTTCCATGAACGAGGAGGCTGACATGATGTTCTGCATCGGCGACTGCTATACGGGAGTACTCTCTCAGCCGCAGACCCTGGCCGCCGGTCAGATTGTGAGTGAGAGCGATCCTTTGGCTTTCCACGCCATCTACTCCGGCAGCAACCAGCCCGCCTTGGTCAAGTACACCTTTTTCCTGACCAACAACGAGAACGACAAGATTTCTTTCTACATTGCCTTCGGTTCCGGTTCCTCAATCCGCCCGAGCGATATGGTGAAGATTCTGAACGCCTATCCGAACCCCGCCACTCGCGTGGTGAACATCGACTATGCTGCCCCGTCGTCCGACGCCCACCTGGTCATCAAGAACCTGACCGGCCGCGAAGTTTATCGCACTCCTGTCAGCCAGACAGGCAAGAAGCAGGTTGACATCTCCGGATTCAACGCCGGCGTCTATCTCTACGGTGTCGAAGCTGGCGGCAAGATGATCTGCACCAAGAAACTGTTGGTGAAATAGCCGTTCACTCCCGTCCCACCCTCTTTTTTCCTGAAAGCCATGTTCAAACAACACTGGCTCGGTGCTGTGCAGTTTCAATGGGATGCTGTGGCGCAGCCTAACAATGGCTTGACGCTCGTCTTTTGTGCCCTGTTGCTCCTGTTCACCTTGATACTCGTCACCTTCAGGCGAAAACTCATACTGATTTTCAGAGCTCTGTTTTCCCAACGCCACCTATCTATCATCCAACGAGAAGGGAAGCTGCTCGAAGACCGTATTTCCTCGTTCGTACTACTCTTCGACATCATGACCATAGCCACCGGATTGGTCATGTTCTGCACCGTCTACATTCCGCAAGCGATGTCGAAGCTGCCTTTCATCGCCTACATCGGAATATTCTTCGCCCTGCTGTTTCTCGCGTACATTCTCAAACTTCTCTGCAACGAATTGTACGCCAACTTGTTCGGAAGAGTGAAGGAACGCACGTCCATCAACCAATACAAATTCATCTTCATGACGGACCTTTCCGTCGCCATATTCCCCCTGCTGGTCATCATCCAATACACCGGGATTCGTGCCTTCTATTACGTGATTGTGGGACTGTTAGCCGCCCTGTTCGCTGTATGGCTTTACAGACTGTCAAAAATAAATTCTAACAACATTCACAGGTTTCATTTTTTTCTCTATTTTTGCACCCTTGAAATTTTACCCTGGTTGATATTCCTTAAGGTATTGTTAGTAATTTGATTTATAATTGGTTATAAGAAAAAGAACTGGTCTCTATAAAAAACGGAAATGAAGATAAAAAACATATTAATCTCCCAAAATGCGCCGGAGGACATCGAGAGATCTCCTTACGGGGAACTGATTCGGAAGTACAGCATCAACATCGACTTCTACAAGTTTTTCAAGATCAACTGCACGACCGCGATTGAGTTCCGGAAGACGCACATCAACATTCTGGAATTCGAGTCCATCGTCTTCTCCAGCACCAATACCATCGACAAGTTCTTCGAGTTGTGCAAGGACATGCGCCTGGAGATGCCCGAGTCGATGAAGTATTATTGTGCCACCGAGTCCATCGCCCTTTACCTGCAGAAGTATGTGCCGTACCGCAAACGCCGCGTCTTCGCCGCCAAGGATGCGCAAGTGACCAGCTTCTACGACCTATTGGTCAAGAACAAGACCGTAAGCATGCTGATTCCTTGCGGACAGGACGGCATTTCGCCGCAATTGGAGGCCGTGCTCGCGGAAAACGAGATCAAATACGCGCAGGCCGTTGTGTTCAAGATCGAGCCGGCCGATTTGGCCCACGATGTCGACATCGACAAGTACGACCTGATTGTGTTCTTCAGCCCGAACGGTGTGAAGTCGCTGCAGGCCAACTACCCCGACTTCCAGCAGGGAGAGAAGGCGTTCGCCGCTCTTGGCAAAGCTGCTGAACAGGCCATCGCAGAGGCGGGCTGGACGCTCCACGTTTCGGCTCCCTCCAAGCAACACGCCTCCCTCACCGAAGCGTTGGACGCTTTTCTGAAGGAATATGCCAACCGCAGACGCTAAATTCGTCTTCCCGCAGGCCTGCCGTCTCAAATCCTCTCCGCAAATCAGGGATGTGGTGCTGCAACGGCAGTCTGTCTTCCATTTCCCCATAAAATGCTGCTATAGCATCGTTGAGGCATCCGGCACCCCTGGATGCCAGATTGCGTTTCTCGTGTCCAAAAAGCGTTTTCGCCATGCCGTGGACCGCAATCGCGTGAAACGGCTCATGCGGGAGGCCTACCGCCTCAACCGTCACGACCTCATTCCTCCCGACGGGCAATCCCTGCGACTCTGCTGGATGTTCGTCGGCAACGAGTTACCGAATTTTCCCCACGTTGAGACCGCCGCGAAGCAAATTCTCCGCGACTTGCAACAGCGACTCCACTCTTAGCCCCCGACCATGAGGAGACTCTACCAAGGATTTAAGAATCTGCTTGCGAAACTCTTGATTGGGATGATACGGCTCTATCAAGTCACCCTGTCACCCTTCATCGGGCGCGCCTGCCGTTATACGCCCACCTGTTCGAACTACGGGATAGAAGCCATCCGCAAGCACGGTCCCTTCAAGGGTAGCTGGCTGACACTCAAGCGCGTGCTCTCCTGCAACCCTTGGGGCGGCAGCGGCTACGATCCGGTGCCGTGAATGGGTTAAGGGTTAAGGTTTAAGGATTAAGGTTTATGGGGTATGGTTTATGGGGTATGGTTAAACCTTAATCGTGAGGATGTCGTTCCAGTCGGTGGTGTAGTTTGGCGAGAGGTGGTTGCGGTTCATCCGGACGCCTTCGAAGCCGGCGGTGGCGACCACCACGGTGCGCTGTCCCTGCTTTTCATTGATGGAATCGAGTGCGAACATCAGCCTGTCGTGCTTGTCGCGGTCCACCTCATCGAAAAGGACCGTCTGCACGTTGTCTTTGGGCGAGAATTGCGAGAGGATGACACCCGCTTTTTTATAGAAAGTGTCCTGCCGGAAGATGCCCGCGGTGGTCCGCACGGCGAGGTCAACGAGCTCCACCGTACTGTCGGAAGGGGCATGCAAGGCCACGTATTGGTTGTCATAATGCTGTTCTTGGTCGTGTCGGAAACGGTTGGTGAGCAGGAAGACGTGCATCGCCTGGCAGACGCTTTTCTGCTTGCGCAGCTTCTCGGCCGCCATAGAGGTGAACAACGATATCTGCTGCGTGAGCTCATCCAGCGTGCTCAACTCGGTGCTGAAGCTTCGGGAGACCATAATCTGCTGTTTATCGGGAAGATGGGATTCGAACTCGATACAGGGTCTGCCGTGCAGCTCGTACCACGTCCGCATCCCCCCGACGTGCATCTTGCCGCGCACGAAATCCAGGGGCTGCCGGGCGAAGTCGAAAGCGGTGTTGATGTTGCGACTCTTGAGCATCACCGAAAAACGACGGCCAATGCCCCAGACATCCTCGATGGGGAACTTGCGGAGCACTTTCTCGATATCCTGCGGGCGGTGCATATAGCAACTACCACGCAACTTCGGGTACTGTTTGCAGAGCTTGGAGGCGATTTTCGCCAACGTTTTCGTGTGCGAAATGCCGACACTGATGGGAATCCCGGTATCTTTGCGCACTTTATTGGAGACGTAGTGGCCAAAAGCGTCCAACTGCTCGTCTTGAATGCCGCGCAAATTAAGGAACGACTCATCAATCGAATAGACCTCTGTTTCCGGGCAGAGAGACTTCAGGGTCTGC
>Ga0247610_10007599_pt1 | contig 11094 bp, 11 predicted proteins | sample 174DNAGHGhighgp2_FD_193483 | JGI IMG/M metagenome (GOLD analysis project Ga0247610, IMG submission 193483) | Sheep rumen microbial communities from Palmerston North, Manawatu-Wanganui, New Zealand - 1742 DNA GHGhigh gp2 | ecosystem: Host-associated > Mammals > Digestive system > Stomach > Rumen...
GTTCCTCGAACTTCTTGGTGAGCTCTCGCATGAGTGCAATCTTGATGTCGCCAAAAACTTGCTTGATTTCTTCGACGAACTTGTCGATGTTGTGCGGGCTTGCGTAAAAGATTTGCGTCGCTTCTTCGTCCTTCAGCTTTTCGAGCAAGTGAATTCGCTGGGCACTTTTCTTTGGCGAAAAATACTGGAAGGTGAAGTGGTCGGTGGGCATGCCGCATGAAACAAGTGCGGCAATCATCGCGCATGGCCCTGGGATGGCGCGTACATCGATTCCTTCGCGGACACATTCACGAACGAGATTGAATGCCGGGTCTGCGACTCCGGGCGTACCTGCGTCGCTTACAAGTGCGATGTCGCCTGAGTTCTTGAGAAATTCCACATACTTGGGCGTGACCTTTTCCTTGTTGAAGTCATGGTAAGGTTCCATGGGCGTCGTAATGCCGTAATTGTCAAAGAGAATTCTCGAATGACGGGTGTCTTCGGCAAGGACAAGGGGGACTTCCTTGAGAATACGCACTGCGCGGAACGTGATGTCTTCCATGTTCCCGATGGGAGTTGCAACAATATATAAAGTGTAGGCCATGATGTAAAAATAGATTTTAGACGAGAGAATAGAGACGAGAGACGAGAGAAAAATAGGGATTAGTGGTTAGTAGGCAGTAGGAAGGATGTGTTATCCTGAGCTGTCATCCTGAGCGAAGTCGAAGGATCTAGTTAAGTGCCGAAGTCTCTCTGTGGTATCTAGTAGTGCGTAGACAAGAATTGACTGGATTCTTCGTCCCTACGGAACTCAGAATGACGTTGCTCTACAATGACTAATAACTAAGTGCTAATAGTCGCTTGCGCTGTTCAAGTCCGTTGGTCTGTTCGTGTTGAGTTCGAATGTCAGACGCTGCACGAGCTTGCGGTGCATTTCGTTGGACGCTTTGTTGACAAGGTCTGTGCGGAGTTGCCCGTAAAGAGTCGCCTTGATTTCTTGTTGCTCGATAAATTCTATGTGACGGACGAGGGCTCCATCGCAGAAAATGCGTGCGGATAATGTGTAGGTCCAAGATTCGTTGACGGGAAGTATCGGCCAAAACGGAATCAGGATGCCGATGTTCCAGGCCGAAGGCGGTTCGTTTTGCACCACTGTTGCCTTGATGTTTGCCTCGCCTTGGCAGGCCTCCCGCGGAAAATCAGTATCGCTTGCGGCCTTGGTGTATGCCCTCAGCAGGTCTTGCGAAAGTTCGAGCGTATCGCCACCGTAAAAAAACGGAATGTTGCCGAAAAAGTTGAAGTCCTCGTCTGTGAGTGGAATGCCTTCGAGGTCGCCTTGCGTGAGCTTCATGGAGCATCCGGAGAGAATCGATGCCAAAACGAAAGCGGAACACAAAAATTTGACGATGGAGCGCATGTGCTAAAGATATAAAAAAACGAACGTCGTAGATTTTATTAAGATTGATGGTATGGAATTGCCCGCTTATTTTATTAGTGACGCCCATTTGGGAATTGAGCCGCCGGGAGCGGTCCCCGACAGGGAACAAATGTTAATCCAGCTTCTTTCTTCGTGGAAGGGCAAGGCGAGCCATGTCGTCGTGATTGGCGACCTTTTTGAATTCTGGTACGAGTATAGCTATTACGTGGCTTCCGCGCATTTCAAATTGTACCGCGCTTTTGCGGAACTGGTTGATTCCGGCGTTGAAGTTCATCTCTTGCGTGGCAACCATGATTTTGCCTACGGGGATTTTTTTCCGAAGCGTCTCGGAGTCGAGGTTCACAAGTCGGTAATTCTTGAAATTCAAGGAAAGCGAGTGTTCTTGACTCATGGTGACGGTGTTGCCAAATCCGATAGAGGCTATCGCTTTTTGCGCAAGGTCATCGACTTGCCGTTGAACAGGTTTCTATTCAAGCAGATTCACCCGGACTGGGGAATGGGGCTTGCCCGTTTTGTCGGGCGGAACAGCCGTAAATATGGCGAAAGCAGGGTTATCAAGATTGATGAATATCTGGAATGGGGCGACCGCATGCTGCAGAAGGAACACTGCGATTTTTGTATTCACGGCCATCACCACATTTCTGGAATCTGGAATACGCCGAATGGTATCGTGGCGTCTCCCGGAGAGTTTATAAAAAAGCCCGCCATTCTCTCTATGGAAAACGGCGGACTAAATTTACAGTATCTATGAACTAATGAAGTCGAAGCTATTTGCTGGCTTCTTCTGCACGACCTTCGGTGGCTTGAACCATCTTCTTGCTGGAATTTTCACCCCAGAGAGCGGCAACGAGATCGAGGCTTGCGAACTTCTGCCAGTATTCTTCTACCCAGCACCAGTGGTGGACTTCGCCCTTGTCGTCGGTAATCGTCCAGTCCTTATGCACAGAGAAGGTCATTTTCTTGGCCTGCGGAGTGTAATAAGGGTCGGATGTCTTTTCCGGTTCCAGAGTTATTGTCCACGCCCTGCCATCGGTACGCTTGTATATCGAAATATTGAGCGCCAAAAACAGGACTAAGGTGATGATACCCCATTTAAAGTTCTTTTTCGACAGCAGGTATATTAGAAGCAGTGCCAATAATACAGCCAGTGCTGCGAAATTGTAGTGAGTTGGATAAAATACTTTGAGAACGTCAATCATTTTATCTTTTCTCTAGAACTTTATAGGATTACTTCTTCTTGGCAGCCTTCTGCTGAGCGACGAGAGCTGCGACGCTGAACGTAAGGACGTTCTTGTCAACTTGGCTTTCGGTACGGAAGCTCTTGAGCGGAAGTGCGATGCCGTGAGAGGAGAGCGTGCCCATGAACGAAGCATTGGCATGGCTTGCAATGGTACGAACGTTGATGAAGCCTTTGTTCTTGCTGAAGGTCAGCTTGAAGGTCTTCTTGGCGGTATCGTATTCGGCAACCATGGTCTTGTTTTCCTTGGTGTTCAGAGCATTCTTGGTGTTGTGGTCAAAAATGATGGTACCACGGGTATCGATAGAGAGCATGGTCTTGTTGCCCACAGCGTTACGGCAAGCGAGAATCTTCCAGTCACCTTTCTTCTTGGCTCCCTTGGCCGTAAAGACAAACTTGTTGCCTTCTTTGACGAGAGTGTAGGCGCCAGTAGCAACTTCGAGACCGATGGCGTTGAATGCACCCTTGAAGTAAAGGAACTTGGACTTGGAGCCGATGATTCCGTTGATGAAGCGGAAAGATGTGGACTTCGGGGTCTTGATCGGAGTGATAGCGATGCGCTTGCCGACTGGATCGACTTCGACGTCAACATAAGGACCTACATCGACAGTTCTGCCATCAGGAGTCTTTGTCTGGGTGGCAAGCTTGTCGAGCTTGAGAGCCTTGACTGCTTCTTCCGGGAATCTGATGAAGCCGCGGACATCCATTTTTACGATTACGTTTTCCATTTACACCTCTTATTTGTTTGTTTTGTTGTTTGACGATAAAATAAGATTTTATTTTGTAAATGTCAAAGGTTTTTTACAAAAAAGCATGTACAAAGGATGAGTAGCTTCTTCGTAACCGATAACATTTTTCTGTAAAAATAACAATAAAATCTAAAAATGTTGCAATAAATGAAGAAAAATTTTCTTTATTTGCGTTTTATCACGTTTAGGATTGCTTCGGATAAAGGCTCTGCGTTACGTTTCTTTAAATTTACGATTCCGAGCGTTTGTCCTACAGTGTGATTTCTATCACTGAATCGGGCCCTGTCCGATAAAATTAGTATGTTGTTTGTGGTCAAAATGTCGCTTTTTTTGATCTTTACGTCAGCTCGAACGAGAAACTTTGGATAAAGAATACGGTATTTATCGGAAACGGCGTCGGCGATGCTCAAAACGGGGTCAATCAGAATAACTGTATTCTTGTTTGCTTGTTTTGAAGCCAAGATGGCTCCTGTGCCTCGTCCTGCGACAACTTGTGGGGCGTTCCCGTTTATCTGTGACGCACATTCGTAAATCATCTGGGCGTCCGTTTCGAATGTCTCTTGCGATGGAGTTCCTTTGTTTTCGCCGCTTCCGCGGTAGTTGAATGCGGCGGCGGCGTAGCCGGGGAGGCTGTCGAGCTCTGCCAGGAACTGGGCGGCGTCTTCGTCGGCGTCCGGGTAGTAGAGGAGAACATCGTTGTTCTCGTTTCCGATGACGAAGCCTTCGAGGATTGCGCCGTCGTCGAGGGTGCAGTTTATGCTTTTTGCCTTGCCCGTGATGGCTTCGCGGGCTTCGTTGTGCGTGATGGCGCGGGGGAATGCGTTGCGGCGTTCTGTCAATGCGAGGTAAAAGACCATGCTGACATATATAACAAGGAGGATTCCCGCGAATCGTAGAATTCGGCTGACTGTTCCCAAGACGGCATCTTTTATTTTCATGGATGAGTAAATGGTTGTTGGTCGTTGGTCGATAGTTATTGGTTGTTGTGAATTTAGAAAAGATTTTAGTAGGCGGTAGGCGGAAAGATGTAGGCGGGGGGCAGTCGGTTAAAAATAACTGGATGCTTCGCTGCGCTCAGCATGACGAGATGCGAATGTACGAATAAAAGGCCGAAACGCCTAAGCCGATGATGCTCATAGACTTATAACGCACAAACGCTTAAGACGAGAGATACTAGAAAAGGTGAAGTGCCAAAATACACAAATGCGAAAGTCTATAACGCAAAAACGCCTAAGGCGAGCGAAGCGGGACCGCTTGCGTGTGCTGCTGGACAGGATTATGAAATTACACAAATGCGTAAGCCGAGAGTTGCAATCGTGCTTGCACGATTATAACCGAGGCTAGCATTTGGTGTTTTAGGCCCGTAGGGCCAAAAACACAAAAGGACTCTCGGTGGAGTACAACCGAGAGTCCGAGGGATGGGATTGGGTGTTCCTTTAAACTAAGCAAATTTTTTTGAAAACGTATCACTTCGAAAACAAAAAGTGTTCCCAAGGTGTTCTTTTTCACACTCCCTGCAAGGGATGGCGGCGATTTGGCGTATATTTTTTAAAAATAAGTGTTCCCAAAAAAATCAAAAAAAATTAGATTTACACTTGATGAACGTATATGCCTACTACAATTATCGAAAGTACCTTCAGGACTACTACGACTACCGTAAGTCCGTGCAGAGGTATTTTTCGTACCGGTCTTTTGCTAAGAAAGCCGGATATTCTTCGTCAGGTCTTTATTTGGACTTGATCCGGGGTCGCAAGTCGCTTACCCCGCAGATGGTTCCGAAGTTTATTGCTGCCCTTGGACTTAACGAAAGGGAAGGCCGCTACTTCGCTTTGATGGTGGATTTCACTCACGCGACGACGGCCGCTTCTAAGCAGCAGATTTTCGACCAGATGTCGGCGCTTTTGCCGCGTACCATCAAGAACTTGACCAAGAACCAGCAGGAGTACTACAGCAGGTGGTACTACGTGGTCGCCCGTGAAGCTCTTGCTGTCTTGAAAATCAACGACAAGAATATCCAGGAACTCGCACTCTTTTTAAATCCGAAAATTACACTCCCGCAAGCAAAGCAGACTATCCAACTCCTTCTCAACTTGGGACTTATAGAGCTCGGCGAAGATGGATTCTACCATTCCGTAAACAAGGCAATTACGAATGGCAGCGAAATCGCCCCGCTTTTCGTTCATCAGTTCCAAAAGCAGATGATAGATTTGGGTAAGGATGCGTTAGATCACTACAGTACGGAACGTAGAAATGTATCTTGTATGACGATGAGCGTCTCGGCGCAGGGTTTGGAACGCATCATTAGCAAGATTGATCTCTTCCGCAAGGAAATCGTGGATATCGTCCGCTCGGACGAAGGCGAGTCCATGGTTTGCGAATTGAATATCCAATTCTTCCCGCTGAGCAAAGAAAAAGTGGCTCTTCCTCCGGAAACGGATAAGGAGGGTGTAGATGAGATTGGGTAAGATTTATTTAGGGCTGTTTTCAGCACTGTGTGCCTGTATGTTCGCTTGCACTAGCGAAAATGGCGAACTGACGGGTACTGTTACGGATACGGGTAACACGATTGCTATGGGTGTTGTGACTCGCAGCGATGGTTCCCGTGCTGTATCCGCTTTGGTCCGCATTGCGCGTGAACCGGAAGCTGGGGATACTCTTTCAAAACTGGAATTTATTGAGACGAAGACGGACTCGCAGGGTGTGTTCTCGTTTGATTCCGTGTTGGTGGATACGTTCCAGCTTGCGGTAATTGACGCCGAGTATAATGAGATTTCGTACAAGCCACGCGCTATAAGGAATTCCGGCGTGATGGATAGCATCAAGCTGGAGAAGGCTGCTGTGTTCAGCAGTATCCTCTACTATGAGAACGTGACCGAACCTTCTGTGGCGGTCGGGTCTCATTTCGAGGTGTTTATGCCGGGCACTCCGTTCTCCCAGAGCGTGTTTGCCGGGGATTCGTTCTCGATGCTGATTCCTGCCGGTGAATGGTGGTTCGGGTTCTGCCCGGGCGATCCGCAGATTGTGGCTCGACTTACTGATTCTGGCGTAGCGGATTCGTTAATTTATCGTACATGGAACATGAATGGTAAGGTGAAATCCGGCGATACGCTTTCAAAGGGGCCGTTTATCTGGAGTCCGATGATGGAAGTCGATTCCTTGATAAAATTGGAAGAGCAAAAGAAGAAAGAAAAGAAGCCGGCGTACTTGTCTGGTGCCGTGAACTGCAAGGATAATAAGCCTTGCGTGGGTGTCCAGGTGCAGATGATTACCGATTTGTACGGCTTTGACTTCGTTGTTGGCGATTCCGTTGGCTTTGTCGAACAGACGGTGACGGATTCTTCTGGACGCTGGTTCATGCCTGTGCCGAAATTGATTCCGCATGATAGCCTCCGTATGGAGTACCGCATGCTGAACAAGCAGGGCGAAGTCGCTTTGGCTGGGCTGAGCCGTTACGTGCGCGCTTCGGAACTCAAAAACTTGAAGGACACGCTTTTAATAGATACTACGGAATTGGTGAAAACCTCGGTTTTGATAAGCAAAGTCGCACTTGTGGTTGACATTGAGACCGCGGATTCGACTAGGTCCGGTGAACAGTCGAACCGGAATCAAACCGACAATTGTGAAATGAATAGTTTGAATAGCGTTGTTGTGGGCCTCAAGGGAACATCGCATTTCGTGAGAGACGTGACATGCCACGAGTTTAATATCAAAGATCTCCCGGCGGGTAGTCAAGACCTTGTTCTCTATTCTGGCGACCCCAAGGTTGTCCAAACGCTTAGAGATGCTAAAATGGATTTGGACTCTATTGTGACGATTACGCATGTGCAGTTGCCCAAGGCTGATACTTTAAAACAGCAATGGATGACTTACGAACCGCCGACTTTACAGAGTGTGAAATAATTTTCGAAAGACCCCTTGCAGGAATGGAAATTATTTTCTAAAATTGTCCGCACCGATGAGCTATGGTGTAACGGTAGCACAACAGATTCTGACTCTGTTTGTCTAGGTTCGAATCCTGGTAGCTCAACTAAACTCTTTGCTCTTACTCCTGAGCAGAGAGTTTTTTTTTAGACGAAAGAACGGCACTAAGTGCCTACAGACGAAAGACTAGAGAAAAATGGTGGCACTGCGTGCGTGATAAAAAGCCTTTAAAATGTTTGAGAAAAGTTCTTTTTGATATTTCTTTCGTCTCTCGTCTCTTATCTTTCGTCTATATTTGAGCTATGGAATTTTTCGACTATTTTGAAGAGGTTTATGCAGACAGGTGGCCGGCGCTTCTTGAATCGCTGAAGGGCGAGGGCTGTGCTACGGAGCTCCGTTTTGGCGATGGCCTGGAGCCGTATTTCTTGGACGAGGCGTCTGTATTTGCTGCCAATGCGCTTGGTGTAGAGCCTGGAATGGATGTGCTTGACATGTGTGCCGCTCCGGGTGGAAAGTCTTTGGTGATTGCGTCGATGCTCAAGGGCGAGGGTACGCTCCAGTGCAATGACCGTTCTCCGGATAGGCGTCTCCGTTTGCAGCATGTTCTGGAAAATTCCCTGCCGGAATCGTGGCGTTCGATTATAAAGGTGACGGGTTATGATGGCGTCAAGTTCGGGATGCACAAGAAGGAATGCTATGACCGCATTTTGCTCGATGCCCCGTGTTCATCGGATAGGCATGTGCTCAATTCTCCTTCGCATCTCGAAGTCTGGTCGGTGAAACGCGTGAAGCGTTTGGCTGTGGAACAGGGCTCGCTTTTAGCGTCGGCGGTGGATGCGCTTCGTCCGGGTGGCGAACTGATTTACGGGACTTGTGCACTTTCGCCTCTTGAAAACGATGCTGTGGTCGCAAAGATTCTGAAAAAACGTAAAATGATGGAATTTGTTCGTATTGAAGCCTTGCCGGAGGGTGCGGACCGCACTGAATTTGGTGTGCATATTTTGCCGGACAAGGCTCACGGATGCGGCCCCATTTACTGTGCGAAGCTGCGCAAGGTTGCGCTTTAAGTTACTGAGGCTGCTTTGCTGCAGTTCTAAAACGGCGAAGTCGCTTGAAATTTCTATATTCCATGCTGTATATAAGGAGATATTGCTATGGCTGCTTTGAATCTTACTGCAAAAACGTTTGATGAAGTTATTTCTTGTGGTCAGTTGGTGCTTGTTGATTTTTGGGCTACGTGGTGCCGTCCGTGTATGATGATGGGGCCAGTGGTCGAAGATCTCGCCCAGGAATTCGATGGTCGCGTTATTATTGCGAAAATCAATGTCGATGACGAAGGCGTTTCGGATATCTGTGGTCGCTTTGGCATTACGAACATCCCGAACATGAAATTGTTTAGGAATGGAGTCGAAGTGGGCAATGTCGTCGGTGCTGTGCCGAAGGCTACTCTCAAGAATGCCATCGAAAAGAACCTGTAACATGCTCACGAAACGTTTAATTGTCTGTTTGGATGTTCGTGACCGCAAGGTCACGAAAGGTGTTAAGTTTAAAGGAAATATCGACATTGGCGACCCGGTAGAGATGGGGGCGCGTTACAGCGACGACGGTGTCGATGAACTTGTGTTTTACGATATCACGGCGAGTGCCGAGAATCGTCCGTGCGATATGGAAATGATCCGCCAAATTGCAAAGCGTGTGTTTATCCCGTTTGCGGTGGGTGGTGGCATCCGTAATTTGGACGATATGCACGAAGCTCTCCTTGCCGGTGCAGAAAAGGTGAGCGTAAACAGCTTGGCCGTGCTCCATCCGGAAATCATTGCCGAAGGCGCGAAGGCGTTTGGACGCCAGTGCATTGTGCTTGGCATGGATGCGAAGTTCGTTGGCGTTTCGGACAAGATTCCGAGCGGATACGAAGTGTTCATTCGCGGCGGCCGTCAGGCGATGGGCATCGATGCGCTCCAGTGGGCCAAGCGTGCTGAAGAGCTTGGTGTGGGCGAAATTTGTCTGAACTCGATTGATACGGATGGTGTGAAGAACGGTTACGAACTCACGATTACCGACATGATTGCAAAGGCTGTTCAAGTGCCTGTGATTGCAAGTGGTGGTGCCGGAACTCCGGCGCACATTGTGGATTTGTTCCGCAAGACGAGTGCCGATGCGGCTCTGGTCGCTTCGATGGTGCATTTTGGCGATTACACGGTGCCGGGAATCAAGAGCGAAATGCTTGCTGCGGGTATCCCTGTGCGCAAGAAGATGAACGGCGAGGTGTGATATGAATCCGGAAGTTGCCGTAAAGATTTTTGAGGCGGGCAAGAGTGCCGGGGCTGACTTTGTCGAAATTTTTGAAGAAGAGACCCGCAGTTCAAGCCTCGGCTTGAAGGACCGTCAGATCGAGACGGCGACCGCGGGTACCGAGTACGGTATTGGCGTTCGTCTTTTGTACGGAACAGAGGTTTTGTACGGCTTTACGAGCGACGACAGTGAAGAGGCGTTGGTAAAGTTGGTGAAGACGCTCGCGTTTGGGCGCATTGCCGCTGCTGCTGGTGGCGCGGGCTCTGCAACGAAACCGTTTGAATTTGCTCCCGAAAAGCGCGTCTGTGATTTTAATGCGGCTGCCTATAAGGATCCGCGTGTGCTTGGCCAGGCGATAAAGCAGGACTTCTTGTTCCGTGCGGACAAGGCGGCTCGTGCGCTTTCTCCGAAGATTGCACAGGTGGGAGCGAGTGTGACGGATAGTTGCACTTCGATTTCGCTCTTGAATAGTGAAGGTTTGCATTTGGAAATGACTCGCGGTCGTTTGCGCGTGAACGTGAACGTGACGGCGACGGATGGCACAGAACGCTTGACGACGCATGAGGCGCCTGGTGCCCTCGGTGGCTATGAAATTTTGACAAACTATTCTCCGGAATCGCTGGCTACGGAATGCGGTGAACGCGTACTTCGCATGCTCGATGCCGGTTATATTGCCGGTGGCCAGATGCCTGTTGTGATGGGCAATGGTTTTGGTGGTGTGATTTTCCACGAAGCTTGTGGACATCCGCTGGAGACCGAATCGGTTCGTCGGCAGGCAAGCCCGTTCTGCGGAAGGCTTGGCGAAGCCATCGGTCAGCCGTGCCTTACGGCAATTGACGACGGAACGATGGACGGCGTGTGGGGTAGCCTCAAGTACGATGACGAGGGAACGCCTACACAGCGTACGACGCTTATCGAAAATGGAATCTTGAAGACATACATGAGCGACCGCGTGGGGGCAGCCGAAGTGGGGATTGCCCGCACGGGAAGTGCCCGCCGCGAAAGCTACAAGTATGCGCCTGTAAGCCGCATGCGCAATACGTTTATCGCTCCAGGCAAGGATACGTTGGATTCCATGATAGCTAGCGTCGATAATGGACTTTATGCAGCCCGCATGGCAGGCGGTTCCGTGAATCCAGCGACAGGCGAATTCAACTTTGCTGTGGATGAAGGCTATGTTATCCGTAACGGCAAGATTTGCGAACCGGTCCGTGGGGCGACACTTATCGGCAAAGGCCACGAAATCATGCCGCGTATCAGCATGGTGGGTACAGACTTTGAACAGGCCGCAGGCGTTTGCGGAGCCTCTTCGGGACACGTGCCTGTCACTGTTGGACAACCGTCTATTAAAGTCGATCAAATTCTAGTCGGAGGGCGGTAATACTGTTTCGTCATCCTGAACGCGAAGCGTGAAGGATCCAGTTATATCTGGTTTGTAGAACAAGACTTGACTGTTTTTTTCGTTACACTCAGAACGA
>Ga0247610_10007600_pt1 | contig 11094 bp, 5 predicted proteins | sample 174DNAGHGhighgp2_FD_193483 | JGI IMG/M metagenome (GOLD analysis project Ga0247610, IMG submission 193483) | Sheep rumen microbial communities from Palmerston North, Manawatu-Wanganui, New Zealand - 1742 DNA GHGhigh gp2 | ecosystem: Host-associated > Mammals > Digestive system > Stomach > Rumen ...
AATAATATTCAAACGCGCTTGTGGAGCTATAAGGGTAATTTTATTTATCTCATTACCTTCAAAAAATTTGTCGGCAATTTTAATAAAACCTTTGGTCCCCATTTTTTTACTCTCAAAATTGTTGCCAATGGTAATTTGATGTTTGGTAAAATTCAATCCGAGGAGTGAAACTACCTTAAAAAGATGTTCTGAAGGTATATGGTCGATTACGGTTCCGTTTCTTAACGCAGCGACTTGTAATTCTTTAGTATTCATAGCGTAGAATTATTTAATGTTTAATACATCGCAAATGATAGCTTGACGAGTGAAAAGTCCATTGCGGGCTTGTTCAAAATAATATGCTTTAGGATTATTATCAACATCGTAAGCAATTTCGTTTACTCTTGGTAGTGGATGAAGAATACGCAAATTGTCTTTACTATCTTTTAAAAGTTCGTTTTGAAGAATATAAACGTTTTTAACTTTTTCGTATTCCATAATATCAGAGAAGCGTTCGCGTTGTACACGTGTCATATATAGAATATCTGAACGATTGATTACATCTTGAGAAAAATCGGTGTGTTCATCGTATTTGATACCATATTTATCGCAATAGATTTTATATTCTTCTGGAATTTTTAGTTCGTCGGGAGCTATGAAGTGAAAAGTAGGATTGAAGTGCGACATTCCCATAATAAGCGAATGGACGGTTCTACCGTATTTCAAATCTCCTACCATAGCAATTTCCAAGTTTTCAAGACGACCTTGAGTTTCTTGTATGGTAAATAAATCGAGCATGGTTTGTGATGGATGCTGATTGGCACCGTCACCAGCATTGATGATAGGAACTGAAGAGACTTCAGATGCGTAACGAGCAGCACCTTCTAAATGGTGTCGCATAATGATTAGGTCGGCATAGTTCGATACCATTTTGATGGTGTCGTTTAGTGTTTCTCCTTTTGACGAGCTAGTCGTCGAAGCATCGGAAAAACCGATTACCCGTCCACCTAGTCGTGTTACTGCAGTTTCAAAACTTAAACGAGTTCTTGTAGAAGGTTCGAAAAATAGGGTGGCAACAACCTTGCCTTCCAAAAGATTTTGATTAGGATTTTTCTTGAATTCTTGTGCGTTTTTTAGCACTTTTAAGATGTGTTCCTTTGTATAGTCTGTGATAGAAACTAAACTATTGTTTATCATATATGAATAAATTAGTTGCAATATTTAATCAACAAAAATAAACAAAAAAAGCTTAGCTTTTTGTGCTAAAGATAGTTTTTTTTATCAACAGTTTTGTCTATTTACAATGCATTGTAATAGATTGATTTTTGATTAATCTAGAATCTATTCAAATTCGATGTTATAGCACGAACGGTTTATAATCGGGGAAGGTTTCTTTTTATTTCATTTGTATCTTTTATCCTTCATTTTCATCTTTTATTACTACACTTTCAATTTTTTTTAGTTTTTCGCAAAGGGAATCTTTTGTTGATAGTGGAATTTCTATGGTGTTTTTACAAATAGAAGTAAATTCGGAACTGATAAGGTCTGCATCAAAGTCTTTAAATACTTTTTGTACCTGCGAGGTGACTAAATAATCGTACTCAATAGTAATGCGACTTTTGAGTACTTTTTCTATTATGGTAGCGTTGTTAAGGGCATCTTCGGAAGCCGTTTTGTAGGCGGTAATGAGTCCGCTTGTCCCTAATTTGGTTCCTCCGAAATATCTAACGACAATAATTAGAATATCGCTTAAATCGGCTGATAATATTCTACCTAAAATAGGTTTTCCTGCCGTTCCTGAAGGTTCGCCGTCGTCGTTGCATCGAAATTCCTTTTTTTCTGCACCGAGCATATAAGCGTAGCAAACATGTCGTGCATCAAAATAGTCTTTGCGGTATTTTTCTAAAAGGGTTTTTATGTCGTCAATTGTGGATACAGGAATAGCAAAGGCCAAGAATTTGCTGCCTTTTTCTTTGTAAATTCCCTCTACGGTTTCTGCTATAGATTTGTAAGTGTCCGACATTTTATTTGTAGTTATCAGAGAGAATGTAAAAGTATTATTTTTTTTCTTTATCCAAACTCTGAACTCTTTTATTCCTTATTTTTTCTAATTTATAACATAAAAAAAAACACCCACATTGCTATAGGTGTTTTTTCTGGTGGGCCCAATAGGATTCGAACCTATGACCCCCTGCTTGTAAGGCAGGTGCTCTGAACCAGCTGAGCTATGAGCCCTTTGGAATATCGTGGGTCCAATAGGATTCGAACCTATGACCCCCTGCTTGTAAGGCAGGTGCTCTGAACCAGCTGAGCTATGAACCCGATATTTTCAAAAGCACTGCAAAGGTATATCAATTTTTTAAACCTACAAATTTTTAGGCTTATTTTTTTTATTTTTTTTGTTTTTAAATATTGAGAAAAAGAAAAGACTGATAAGTATGAGGTTTATGATATTGCATGCAACTGCCACGTAATCACCATGTTTTGAGTAAAAAGTGGTATTTTTATTTTTATTAACGGTACTTGAAAAAGCGGTCTGTGTCCACGACGGAATTTGTTGAATTATGTCACCTTTTTGGTTTATTGCAGCGGAAATACCTGTGTTACCACAACGAATTACCGAACGTCTATTTTCAATTGAGCGAATTTGTGCCATGCGGAAATGGTGGGTTTCGCCTATGGATTTTTTCCACCAACCGTCATTGGTGATGATGAAAATAACGTCACCCCCAAGTTGACTAAATTTTGATACGTATTCGCTGTAAAGTGATTCGTAGCAAATTATCGGCATGATTTGAGCTTTGTTGCTTGAGAGAAGTGATGGACGCTCTTGTCGACCTCTACTTTCAGCTGTGCATCCTAATTTAATTAACCAATTTTCTAGGAACGTACCTTTAAAAGGTAAATATTCAGATCCAGGAGTAAGTTTGGATTTTTTATAATATTGAGCAGGTTGATGATTTGATAGTAGGACGCAAGCATTGAAAAAGTCGATGTAAACATTTTCGTTAACGGCATGAGCATTTTTAGATGGAGGCACTTGTGAAATGTAATATTCCATCATGTCCACGCCTGCAACGATGTCGGCATTTGGTGCAAATAAAAATACAGAATCTTTTAACCGATTGAGTTCTTCATTTTCATCAATATTGTTTGCCCAAATATTGTTGGAAATGCAGGTTTCAGGAAGCAAGATAAAATCCGTTTGTTCGTTGGCTACTTTTTTTGCCAAATGAATCATTGTATCCACCTGTATCTTATTTTTTATGGCGAATTTTTCTTCATAAGGATCGAAATTTGGTTGTACTGTTACTACATTAATAGGATGTTCTTTTTCTTTATAACTTTTATATAGAATAATAGAAAAAATAAGGGGAATGAAAAAGGTTAATCCCCAACTTATGGATAATTTTTTTCTATTGTTTTTATTGGTAATGGCTTCAAATAAAAGAATGTTACATAGTAAAACCCAAATGCTTCCTCCTAAAACTCCTGTATATTCATACCATTGAATAAAACGAATATCTGTGGCAGGAATTACTCCGAAAATTAAGGCAGGGAAGGCAAGCGGAATGAGGTATTGAATGTATTCTAATGTAACAAAAAGAGAAATGAACGATAAATACCCTATCTTTTTACCGAATCGGTTTTTGAATTCAGCAAAAAGGTAAAAGGTAAGGCTATAAAAAACAGCATTATATACATATAATAATATGGAAAGGTATTCTAAGCAATAGAATAACCAATAGAGGATGAAGGCATTGATTGTAAAAAAATAGACGAAAGAAATGCCTAAAGTGTGTATTCGACGATTTTTTTTAGTAGAAATTTTATTTTCAATCCATAGTATTGGAATTATAACGAAGGTGCAACACCAAGCGGGTATCAAACCGTTGGTTTGCCATGTAGAAAATGTTAGTAATCCCGCAATTATGCTTACTATATAGTAGATGAAAATGTTCATATTTTGTAAAAGAAATGATTTATGCAAAAGTATATAAATATGTTTAAAATATAATTTGACACAGTGTCAAAAAGGTTAAAATTGAAAAGAATGTTTTATAAGTCATTTTTTTTTGTGAAATTTGCATCGTTTTTTTAAAATGAATAAAAGTATAAAAAAAATATGATTAAGAATTTAAAATTTATAGTCTCGTTAATTTTGTTGGGTATTTCATCGCTTGCTTTTGCAAATACTGATAAGAGTAATGGTAAGGCTGTAGCTACGTTAAGTGCTAATAGAGTAGCACTTGGTGAAGAGGTAACTTTGACAGTAACGGTGTCGGATATTAAAAATGGTGAGAATAAGTATAAAATTACAATTCCATCTGAAGTTACCGTGAAATCGGGTCAGGCTGTTGGAACAACAGAATATGGAACGAGTTCGAATGAAACAAAAACAATAGGGGTGTATACTTCTTATTGCCCTAAGACTGCTACGTTTGGAATATCTGATTCACAATCACAAACGGCGCCTTCTTTTTCGGGAGATAATTTTGTTGTGTTTGAAGACGTTACAGCTCCAGTTATAAATATGGCGTCTGAATTTAATCAAATTACCGATATTAATATGGATAATTATACCGTTGTAGGTAGCGAATTTGATCCTACATCGGTAACGGATAATGCAAGTAGCTGTCAAGGTTCTTCCATTACCATTAGAAATGATGTTAATGGTAGTTCTAGTTTGGAAGGTGTGGTGTTTGCCATCGGTAATCATGAAGTTGTTTGGACAGCCGTTGATGCTTCTGGAAATTTAGCTTCAAAGACTATTAATATTACAATTACAAAAGGTTGTGAAATTACAATTGATGAAATTGCATCAGATGTGATAGTTTCTTTGGGTGATAATTTGAATTCAATAAATCAACCATCTTATACGGCTTCAAATTATTGTGATATTGCTGAGACTGGTTGGATGTTGAATAATACCAAAGTTTCCGTTGATTATACGTTTTCTTGTTCAGATGATGGTAAAGAATTGAAATATTATGTTGAAATGGCTAATGGTATGTTGTTCGCAAGTGATCCTAAGGTCGTTTCTGTAAGAATGAGTAGTATTGCTTTGTTGGATGAAGTGGGACCTTTTTGTGAAGGCTCTTCTCCTGTAGTTATTGCTCCTGAAATTTTAAATGCAGGATCATCAGTTGATACTGCTTATTGGTTGATTGTAGATTCAGAAGATGCGACAATTGGTACAAGAGTCGATGATCTCTCAACTTATAACTTTACTACTGATGGCGAAAATGGTAAATACCTTCGTTATTATGTTACACGAAATTATGGTTGTGAAGCCTTGATTTCAAATTCTGTCATCTTGAATATTCCTAAAGCTCCAGTTGTTGGAGAAATTGCAACACCTAATGCCATTTGTGAAGGTTCAAAATTAGAAGTGGAATTGCCTACTTACAATACTTTTGGTGTAGAGGCTTTATTGACAGAGTGGACTTTAAACGATGCGCCATTCGATATTATCAATAATACATTAGGTGAATTTGATAATGGAGCAACATTAAAATATTCTGTTAAAAATGTATGTGGTACTGCTCAAAGTAATGCCGTCACCGTAACCGTAAAATCTGTTGTAGAACTTGAAGAAGACTTGATAGAAACTATTAGAGTTTGTGAGGGTGAAACTTTGTCGGCTTTGATGGTGTATTATGAAGGTGATGATTTGACGACAGGTTGGGAAATAGAAGGTAATCAACTTGCAGTAGATGCTCCAATGGAAGCTTCTTATTCAGGTAAGAAAATACGTTTCTTCGCTACTAATGGCGTTTGTTCTGTTTATAGTTCTGAAGTAGATTTGTTTGTAGATAGTAACTTGACTCAAACTTCGGTAACTGGTGCCGGAACTTATTATGAAGATGCTAATGAAATAGCTGAAATATCAATTCAATTAGCAGGTACTAATTCGGAAAATGCTACTTATACTTGGTATAAGAAAAATAAAGATGGGGAAGATGAATTATTGTCGGAAACTACCAATATTCTAGCATTTAACCCTGTTAAAGTGTCTGATACGGGTATTTATTATGCAAAGGTTTTTGTTGATGATAATGTTTGTCTATCAGAAGCTGTTCAATTGTCTGATATTGAATTGATGGTTACTAATCGTAAACCAGAAGTTTCGATATCATTGACGAGTGTTTGCGAAGGAAATACCATTTTAAGTGGTATTGAACGCTATATCGATTTTAAAACTGACGCTGGTGATGTAAAGGTGCTAAATTCTGGTTTTGAAGAACTTATTGATGGTGAATGGATAAGTGTAGATGATTTTGCTACTCATACCGCAGTTGCTGCTGATAATGGTCGCGTGATTCGTTTGTGGGCAACTAACTCATTCGGTACTTCTTATTCTAATGCCATAGAATTGGTTGTTGGTACAATTCCAACTATTGATTTGATAGATGGTGTTATGGTATGTAATACTAATAATATTGAGATTCCTAAACCTTCTCTTGTTTCTACTAGCGAGATTATTTCTGAAGGTTGGGAATGGTTGACTGGTGAAAGTTGGGAATCTTTCGATCCTACTAAATTCTCTTTAGAAGAAATCACTAATTTGAAAGTAAGATATTCTGCAACTAATGCTTGTGGAACAGCTCATAGTAATGAAGCTTCAGTTTCTGTTGATAGTCCAATGTCTATTGCTAATATTGAAGCAGTGGCAGCAACTTGTGTAGGTGAAAAATTAAATTTATCAAATCCTGAAATAACTATTAATGCTACAGAACCTAGTGCACAAGGATGGCAGGTGAAAGGTTTGAATGGTACTCGTTGGAAAGAATATGATGTTAATACATTGGTTGAAGCTTCTCAAAATGGAGCAACTATTCGTTATTACGCTACAAATAATGTTTGTGGTACCGTATATTCCAATGAAATGCCTATCATCGTTAATGATTTAGTTAGCATTTCAGATATCGCAACTTCTCAAAATGTATGTTTGGGTGCGTTATTGAGTCTTGAAAATCCAGACTTAGTTAATAATGGTAGTGAAGTTGTTGCTCAAGGATGGCAAATCAAAATTTTGCCTAATGATGCATGGTTAGATTTCAACAATACTGAAGCATTGTCGTATAATGAAGATGGTTATGAAGTACGTTATTTCGCTGAAAACGCTTGTGGTATTGCTTATTCAAATAGTATGGTGGTGAATGTTGAATTTGTACCTTCTACCATAGATTTGGTTTTGAATAAGACGGCATATTTCGTTGGTGATGTTTTAGAGGTTGAGTCTGAAGATAATGAAAAATGGTATTTAAATGATGTTGAATTTGATGTTAATACACCATTGACTATAGAACAAAATGGTGCTTTGTTGAAAAAAGCCATTGAAAAATGTATTGTTGTAGAATCCGATGTTATCGCCATTACAGTATTGGAAAAACCAGTTGTTGCAGCATTGGAAACTCCAGAAAAACTATGTGCTAATACAATATTGGAAATCTCAGAACCTATGGTAGAAAATGGTGCTTCAGTAACAGAAGCTTATTGGATGCTTGATGGTGAAAAAGTAGATTTAACAAATGAATTAACCGAAGCTGATAATGGAAAATCGTTGAAGTATGTTGTTGAAACAGCTGCAGGAAATGTAGAATCAAACGCAGTGTTGATTTCTGTTTACGAATCAATGCAATTTGTAAGTGCTTTAACTGATGTTGTTGTGTGTGAAGGCGGTACGTTAGATTTGAATGCTGATGTTAAGAATGCTGTTTCGTACGCGTGGTATAAAGATGATTCGCAAGAAGCAATAGCTACCGAGTCTAAATTGAACATAGATAATGTAGCGACTGAAATGACATTGAAAGTTGTAGCTGGTGATATATGTGGAAATTCAATTGAATCGGATGAAATTGCTGTTAGTATCAATAAGTCAGTTGAAATAGTTTCGCAACCAAGTTCTCAAAAAGTATGTGCTGGTACAGAAGTTGAATTGACATTCGATGTGGCTTCTGCTGATGAATTGGCATACGCTTGGTATAAAATGGGTCAGTCGGGAGTTTATTCTTCTGAAAAAGATTTGAAAGTAGTGGCTACTGATGAAGAAGCCTTCTATTATGCAAAGGTTACTTATAAAAATGGAGGCGAATGCATGGAAAAACCTTTGGTTTCGGAAATGGTTTCGGTAGTGGCTAAAGCACCAATCACCGTGTCTATTGATAACGTGAATTATGAAAAATGTGAAGGTGAATCAATAGAAATTGTTCCATCTGTAACGGGTGAAAATGTAGCATATCAATGGTATAAAGATTCAGAATTGATTTCAACGGATGATAAATTGGTATTAAACAATGTAGAAAAGTCAGATTCGGGTGTATATCAACTTCAAATTACAAGAGGTGATGAGGATGCTTGTGATGTAGCAAACAGTGAAGAAATAACGGTTGTTGTTAAAAAATCGATGTCTATTCTTACTCAACCAGAATCGGTAACATTATGTGATAACTCCGACTTGGAATTGACCGTTGAGGCAGTTGGAGAAGGCTCTCTTTCATACGAATGGTATAAAGAAGGCGTTGATGAAGTGGTTAGTAGTTCTGATAAGTTTGCTATGACGGTTGATGTTGAATCTGCAGGAATTTATTATGCCGTAGTTAAGACTGATGATGCTACATGTGGAACTTCAGAAATGACGACTGATACGATAGAAGTGGTGGTAAATGAAATCCCAGAATTCTCGGTTAAGAATATCGAAAATAAGAGAGGTGAAGTTAATTTGATGAGTGCTGTTCAGGCTCAAAATGGAACTTATGTATGGTTCTATGAAGACGAAGCAAAAACACAGCCTTTATATACAATGGTTGGCGATTATGGAACAGAAGAAGGTTCTACTTATTATGTAGAAGTTGAAAAAGATGGATGTTCTTCAATGAAAGATTTTGTTGTTGTTAAAACAATTGAAATAGTTGATATTGAGGAAACCTCTGCTGTGGAAATTTCAATGTATCCAAATCCTGCCGTTGATGTATTTACAATTTCGGCAAATGGAGCGATATTGAATAAGATTTCTGTTTACGATATGAGTTCAAGATTAGTTAAATTGATTCAAGTAAATGCCGAATTGGTTACTATGAATGCTAATGAATTTGAATCAGGTATTTATTTCGTAAATATTGAAGTCGATGGAAATGTTGTAAGAAAGAAACTTATTGTTAAGTAAGAAAACGTCTAATGAAATATAAGCAGGGAGTAACGAAAGTTGCTCCCTGTTTTGTTTGATTATGATTTTTTGATATCGTTTCGTTATGGCGTTTACCAATCATAGACAGGCAATCGTGTTGTTTGATAATTGAGAAATTTTTATTGAACGGCGGAATACTGAACAATGGCGTGGAATTGTATGAACGCGGTATGCCACGTCCTTACCATTAACCAAACGATATTTAAAAAATCAATAGATTTTTTCTTATTTTTGTAAAAAAAAAAACTATGAAAATATTAACAGAACAATTCTTGTTGGGTAGGTCGTTGTACGATTGGACGATTTCATTAGCTATTGTTATTGGGGTGTATTTGGTTTCAAAGTTGGTATATTTTTTGTCCCGAAAGGTGTTTTCTAAAATTGCCAAAAAAACAGAAACTCGTGTTGATGATATCATTTTAGAAGTGTCGGAGACCCCTTTTATTTTGTTAATTTCGCTTGCGGGTATTGGGTATGCTATCAATCGTTTGCACTTGGAGTCCGATAATATTCAGCATTTTTATTTAGCAATAAATTTTTTAATCATCATTAATCTGACATGGTGGTTTGCTCGATTTTTTAAAGCATTGATTAGCAGTTATGTTGTCCCTTTAGCTCAACGCGATGATAATAAGTTGGATAGTCATGTCGCTAAAGTATTTCAAAAAATAGTTTGTGTAGTTATTTGGTGTGTTGGAATCCTATTGGCCTTGCATAGTTTAGGTATTAATGTTAAGACGTTTCTTGCTGGACTTGGAATCGGAGGTGTAGCCGTGGCATTGGCGGCACAAGACACGCTTAAAAACTTAATTGGTGGTATAACGATGTTTGTAGATAAGCCTTTTAGAATCGGGGATAGGGTGGTAATAAACGGTATTGATGGTTATGTGAAAGATATTGGATTGCGTAGCATTAGAATTCAGAAACTTGACGGTAGAGTGGTAACCATTCCAAATTATAAATTGATGGATTCCGATTTGGAGAATATTAGTTCTGAGCCCACAAGAAAAATAGAATTGAAATTGGGTGTTGTGTATAGTACTACACCCGAACTTATGGAAAAGGCTATTGATATTTTAAAAACCATGCCCAATCGTGTGGAAGGAATGGAAAACAACGTTAGTGCTGTATTCTTAAATTACCAAGATTCGGCTTTGGAAATCAATTTTATATATTATATAAAGAAGTCTTATGATGTTTTTCAAGTTCAAAATGATGTTAATTTTGATATTTTGAGGAACTATAATGCCAATAAAATTGATTTTGCATTTCCTACACAAACAATTTTTATTGAAAAATAGCGGTTTTCTAATGAAAGAATTGTAATTTTGTAACCTAAAATTAAAAAACGCAATATGAACATTTCGTATAAATGGCTAAAGAAGTACATTGATGTAAAAGAAAATGCTCAAGAAGTAGCCGATCGTTTGACTTCATTAGGTTTGGAAGTCGATGCAGTAGAAGAAATTCAAACAATCAAAGGTGGTCTTGAAGGATTAGTAATTGGTGAAGTTTTGACTTGTGTCAATCATCCTAATTCAGACCATTTACATATTACTACCGTTAATTTAGGGGACGGAAATCCAACTCAAATTGTGTGTGGAGCACCCAATGTGGCAGCAGGTCAGAAAGTTGTGGTGGCAACCTTAGGTACAAAACTTTATGATGGTGATAACGAATTTGTTATAAAAAAATCAAAAATTAGAGGCGAAGAGTCATTTGGAATGATTTGTGCTGAAGATGAAATTGGTTTGGGAACAAGTCACGATGGTATTATAGTGCTTCCTAATGATGCTGTTCCTGGAACTTTGGCAAAAGATTATTATCATATCGAAAATGATACACTTATCGAAGTAGATATTACACCAAATCGTGTTGATGGAGCTTCTCATCTTGGTGTGGCTCGCGATTTGGCAGCTTCTTAT
>Ga0247610_10007603_pt1 | contig 11091 bp, 8 predicted proteins | sample 174DNAGHGhighgp2_FD_193483 | JGI IMG/M metagenome (GOLD analysis project Ga0247610, IMG submission 193483) | Sheep rumen microbial communities from Palmerston North, Manawatu-Wanganui, New Zealand - 1742 DNA GHGhigh gp2 | ecosystem: Host-associated > Mammals > Digestive system > Stomach > Rumen ...
CAGCCGACTTCGCACGGTGAAGAAGACTCCGGTGACAATCCGACTTCTTCTAGTTCCGTGGGACCGGAATCTTCGGCCTCTATTGACACGGCGCTCTGTTTTACGGGTGTTGCCGACGAAGCCTGGCCTTCTCCGATAGACATGGCTAGCCCCGAAGCGGGGGATGGTTGGACCGAGGCGAACCACGAAGGCTTTACGGGCCAGGGTTTCTTTAACTTTGACAACTCCGCCTACAGCACGGCTACTTACAATGTGACTTCGGACCAGTCCGCATCGAACGCCCGCGTGATGATCCGCTATTCGTTCCAGGGAAATACGGATCGAGACATGAAGCTGACTGTCGATAACGGTGAGTACGACGTGACGTTCAAGTCTACCGGAAGCTGGGACAAGTGGGATACCGCATACGTCGAGGACGTGTGGGTGGATGCTCTTGACTTTAAGGTGAAACTGGCTTCTGCTTCGGCAGACGGCGGACCGAATATCGACATGATTGCTTTCGACATCAAGGGCGTGTACCGCACCGGATGCAGCCCTGCGAAGGTGAAGGGCAGTGTGGAATCTTCTTCTTCGGAAGGTGGCGAAACGCTTGTTTTCGACAGTCGTGCTGTTGATGGATTCCATTTTGATGCGACTCACAAGACCGTGACGACTTCTGGAGGCTTGCTCAAGGTTCAAATAACGGATGCCTTGGGGAAGGTGGTTGCCCAGGAAATGCGCCAGGTTGCTCCGGGAACGGTTTCCTTGCTGCAAGACGGGGCGAAAATGCCGCAGGGGCGCTATTTTGTGCGGTTGCAGCTTGATGGCCGTGTCTTGATGCAGCAACCCATAAGATTCTAAGCTAACTCTAACCATTAATCACTTCCTACTTCCTATTTCCTACTGTCTACTTTTTTGTATATTAAGTGAAAAATGGAGGCTTTATGAAGCTTTTTAAATTGTCTATTTGTGCCGCTTTTGCCGCATTTATGTTTACGGCATGCGATGATTCTTCGTCTGCATCTGATGATGATAAGAAAGTGTCCTCTTCGAGTGTCAAGGAAAAAGAACCGGCTTCTTCCGCAAGTGCTGACAAGAAACTGGATTGCACGGTATCCGGTGGTGTAACGGTTTTCTCTCCCAAGAAGGGTGATTCCTTCAAGATGGGCGAGACCATTACCGTGGTCTATGGTTCGGACGTTCAGGGTTCCGGTTATCGTTTCGTTTTCAAGACTTCTGAAGACGACGCCGGTCTCGATTTGCTCGAAGAGTCTGCGGGTCCCGCAAAACCGGACGGAAAGACATGCTATGAGCAGAAAGTGGTCTTGACTGAAGATGTTGCCGAACCGACGGAGACTGCGATCATCCGTGTTGTTCCGTACGAAAAGACTTCCAAGGCTGGCAATTCCGGCACCTTCAAGGTGACCGAGTAATTGAACGCGACCCTTAAATTTGAAGATTCTTCGATCACCGTGGCCCTTGTGGGTTGCGGTGGTTTTATTGGTTGCCACTTGTTGCGTGCGATTTTAGAACGCACGAGTTGGCGCGTTTTTGGGGTGGATCTCGACTCGTACCGTATTCAGGAACACTTGGCTAATCCGCGGTTCGAATTTTTGAGTGCGGACCTTGCTGACCCCGAGGTGGTGAAACGCATTGCGCAGTTCCCGGTGGTGGTGAACTTGGCCGCCATCTGCACGCCCGGGCGTTACATGGCGGAGGCCGCCGAAGTCATCCGCAGCAATTACGACCATCCGCGTGCCCTGGCCGATGCTTGCGCCAAGAGCGGTAGTTGGTTGATTCATTTTTCGACTTCTGAAATTTACGGAAAGACGGCGGCGGATTCGGGGGCGCTTCTTGAAGATGAATCTGAAATTGTGTTGGGGCCAGTAACGGCAAGTCGTTGGAGTTATGCGACGGCAAAACTCTTGACCGAACGCTATTTGGCGGGGCTTGCTGGCCTTGATTGGACGGTGGTTCGCCCCTTCAATTTCGTGGGACCGTTTATGGACTTTATGCCAGGGGTCGATGGCGAGGGAATCCCGCGCGTGCTTGCGAATTTTTCGACGGCGCTTGTCCGTGGAGAATCGCTTAAGCTTGTGAATGGCGGTGTCGCCAAGCGTTGCTTTACCTCGGTGCATGATGCCGTTGACTTCATGTTTAGCGTTTTTGCGGCGGGCGAGAACCCGGAACATCGCTCCGGAGTCCTTTCGCAGGCGTTTAATGTGGGCAATGCGGCAAACGAAGTTTCGATTGCGGAACTTGCGCAGCTGATGCGTTCGGTGTATGCCTTTGTCAAGGGAATTTCTGAAAGTGTGCTGCCAGGAGTCGAAGTGGTTTCGGGCGAGGAGTATTACGGTAAAGGCTATGACGATTCTCTGCGTCGCTTGCCGTCGGTCGAAAAAGCCGAACGTCTGCTCGGTTTCAAGGCGAAAATCCCGCTGAAAGATGCCCTTGAAGAATCCCTAAGCTGGTTTGTGAACCATTATAGCGTTCACGATTGTCATTCCGAGGAGCCGTAGGCGACGCGGCAATCTGTTGATAAATGCCTGCTGATTACTTTATCTTTATTCCTGCGTATAATGTTGCGACGACTCTTGCGTCTGTCTTACAAAATATTTCTGACGAAGTCTGGAATCGCTCGGTAGTCTTGGTCATTGACGACGGCTCGGTTGACGATACGCGAGCCTCCTTTGAAAATTTCGTAGAGGCTCTCGATGGCATATCCACAGGTGTTCTGAAAAAATCGCGCCTTCGCTACATGCGTTTTGAACAAAATAATGGCTACGGCGCCGTTGTCAAGAAAGGAATTACTGAAGGACTCCGTTCCGGGGCGAAATATGTGGCCTGCCTGCATGGCGATGGTCAGTATCCGGCAGAACTGTTGGCCGATTTCTTTAAGTATTTGGAATCGCAAGAGAAAATGACAACGGGTGCAACGAAAAAGCTTGCTCTGGTGCAGGGGTCGCGTCATTTGATTCGCGGTGGTGCCAAGGCGGGTAAAATGCCCCTGTACAAGCGGATAGGCGGAAAGTTGCTGACGGCTATCGAAAATTTCGCCTTCAAGCAGAAGCTTACAGACCGCCACAGCGGATTTATCGTCTATTCGTCGGAATTCTTGAAGACTCTTGACCTTGCGAAACTGAGCCCGAGTTTCGATATCGATCTTGAAATGATTTCGATTGCCGATGCCCGAGACTTTAAACTTGCGGAACTTCCGATTCCGACGCGGTATGCCGGTGAAAAATCAAACTTGAATGTCATTACATACGGCTTGCGAGTTTTGCGCCAGGTTTTCCGTCGTCTTATCGCTTGATTTTTTTTCTGTTTTTAATATATATTTAGAGCATGGTTAAAGATTTGATTCATGCTTTGAATGGGGTGCTGCTCGGAAAGTCCGAGACGGTGGAACTTTTGGTGATGGCGCTGCTGGCCGATGGTCACGTGCTGGTGGAAGATGTTCCCGGCACGGGAAAGACGACGCTTTCGAAGGCGTTGGCGGCGGCGATTGGAGCAGACTTTGCGCGAATCCAGTTTACGCCGGATTTGTTGCCTGCCGATGTAACGGGCGGTGCGGTATTCAAGGCGAATACGGGTGATTTTGAAATTCGCAAGGGACCTGTGTTTACGCAGGTGCTTTTGGCCGACGAAATCAACCGAGCCTCGCCGCGTACGCAGAGTGCGCTCTTGGAAGCGATGGAAGAGCGCCAGGTGTCGCTGGAAGGCGAACGCTATAAATTGCCGGAACTTTTCATGGTGCTGGCTACTGAAAACCCGGTGGAATTCCACGGCGTGTTCCCGCTGCCCGAAGCGCAGATGGATCGCTTTATGGTGCGCATTGCCGTGGGGTATCCGAGTGCGGAGACGGAACTTGAAATTTTGCGGGCGCATCGTACAAGTCGCCCGATTGATACTTTGAAGGCGGTAACGAATCCCGAAGCGATTTTGAAGGCCCGTGCCACGGTACGCGGCATTCATATTGATGAATCGCTGGAACGCTATGTGATTTCTCTGGTGCAGGCGACGCGTAACGATGGCGGCGTGCGTTTAGCAGCTAGTCCGCGTGCAGGTTTGAATTTGGTGCGCATGGCGCAGGCTTGTGCGTATGTGAATGGCCGCGATTTCGTGAATCCCGATGACATTCAGCGCGTGTTTTTTCCGGTGATGGAGCACCGCGTGTTTGCCAAGGACAGCGGCGACCCCGACGCCAGCAAAAAGATTTTGCAAGGAATATTAAAGCAGGTGAACGTACCCAAATAAAAACAATGTGTAATGTGTGGTGTGTAATGACTAATCATTTCACATCTCACACCTCACATCTCAAAGGCGCATTGCGCCGACCTCAAACCTCATACCTCGTACCTCACATCCCTACTTCCAACAATGTCCTTCTTCCACTGGTTCATTCGCTCGATTCCGCGGGCCCCGAAAAAGACGGGGATCCTGATGGCGATATATTTCTGGTGGTTAGATTACTTTACCGCAGCGGGACGCGCGTTTGCATCTCTCTTTCTGCTTTCGATGTTTGCAGGTGCGGTGCCCGGTTTCTGGGCGGCGTGGATTTTTGGCGGACTTGATTTTCTGCTGTTTCTGGGACTCGTCTTTAGCCTATTTGTGACTGCGAAGCGGAGTAAGATTGCGGTCGAAAGTGTTTCGGTGAATCGTGTGCGCGAAGGCGAAACGGCTACGGTGACTGCGTATGTGACTGTCCGCTCGACGATTGACTGTGTGACTTTGGGGGCGAATCGCTTGCCGCCCTCGCTTGTAGGCTTTGAATCGGAACGCGAAAAGATAAAGAAAGGCGAGCCCCCGCGCAAAATGGAGTGCCAAGTGCGCACGTCGCATCGTGGCTCCTTTATGTTGAATAAGGTTTCGGCGAATGTGCCCGAGATTATGGGGCTTTTACGTTGGCCCTATGGCTACAATGGTTCCGTAGAATTGTTGGTTTACCCGCGTGCGCTCAAGGTGCAGGAATTCCCGTTCCTTACACAGGGCGCTTCGGGCATGGCGTTTGCGCCGTTCTTGATGCCGAGCCTTACCCGTGGCATGAACTTTATTGGCGTGCGGCCTTATCGTGAAGGTGATTCCCTGCGCGATTTGCACCACAAGGCGTTTGCTCGCTATGGCAAGCCTTTCACCAAGGAATTCGAGGTGGAACGTGGTGCGGGCGTAATTTTACTTCTGGATACGGCGACTCCGAATTTCAAGTCGCGGCAGTACCAGGAACATGCGATTCGCTTGACGGCGGCGGTGGGCGAGTGGCTCCTGGACCGCGAAATTCTTGGACGTTTCTTTATCGACAGCGAAGAAATTGCCTTGGATGGCGGTTCCGAAAGTCGTAAGAATCTGCTGGATGCTCTAGCGAGAATCCCGGAGGCGTCCCTTGCGCACGGAAAGCAGCCCGCGCCTTGGTCCCCTGCGGCGCGCCCGATGGATCCGGTGCTTCGCATAGGACTTTACGAAAACGACGAACCGCTGGTGAACAAGCATATCGTGGTCGGAAAGCTGCCTGCCTCGACCGAAGATAAGCTACTGGTGATTTCGCCTGAAGATTTGGATGGCCCTGAACGCGAGGCGGTGACGCTATGATGGCAAGCGAGAAAGTTGATATCCGCTACGCTTTCAAGGTGCTGTTCCTTTGCCTTGCCTCGGTGAATCTGGGGCATACATTTGATTTTGTATGGCTCGGCATTTTATTTGCGGTCTACTTTATTGTCATTGGCGTTTTGAATGCGACGCGCCGTCGCGAATTTGCGAAGCGCCCGCGCTACAACAAGATATTGGCATACGGGGCGATTGTCCCGCTCGCGCTTTTCTGGGTGATGACGCCTTCGGTTGAAAACGGCGTGTCGCCTTATCTGATTTTCTTGCCGGGAATCTACTTGCTGTATTTGGCGGCGTTGCAGGAGCGTAGCCGCGGAAACGGTGGCTTTGAAGTCTTTGTCGCCTTTGATGGTGTGGGCGCATTGCTCTTTGGAATGTACATGGTGCCTCATGGCTGGGGCTTTGTCGGACTTGTCGGATTCCTGCTGGCACTTTGCGCTTATAGCCGTCGCGGAACGGCGCCTTACAAGTATGGGCTCTTTTTACTTGTGATTGCGGCGCTTGGCGCCATCTCTTACGGCGGTTGGCAACATTGGAAATCGCAACGTTACCGTTACGGTGCGAAAATGGCTGAGGAATATTACCAGCGCGAACGCATGATGGGCTTTGATCCTGTCGCGGCCTTGGGTAGTTTCGGGAGCAATTACAGTTCCCGCTACAATAGTCAGGTGGTATTGCGTGTGTGGGATAAACAGCCGTCAAGATACTTTAAGGCGGCCAGTTACGAAAAGTACGTGGCGGGTATCTGGAAATTGCCGACAAAATTTACGAAACGGCTTTATCCTGCTTACTATCAGGTGGACTACGCCGTGCTCGAAGTGGCGGACTCGTTGACGAAGGCCGATTCCCTGCGCGAAGTGGAACAAGTCTGGGTGCAGTCGACGCTGAATAACTTTGGCTTTGTATTTGCTCCGTATGGTGCCGTGGGCTTTGCGGCGAAAGATGTGGACTCGCTGACTTATTATTCGGGTGGCATGGTACAGGGCCTGAACAGCAACGGGAAACGCTCCGATTGGCATTATTTCAAATGCAGGCAGACCTCGGCGGAAAATGCACAGGGCGCTTGTTTGTTGCCGGATTCCCTGCTGGTTCCGAATGCTGGCGACTTGTTGGTGGGCGAGCGGTATTTACCGCTGATTGATACTGTGATTGCGACGATGCAGTTGCGCGACACCGCCTCGACGGATTCTGTCGTTGCAGATTTGTCGGCGGTTTCAAAGACGGGGTTGAATTCGGCGACTCTAGCAAAATCGATGCCGGATTCGCTGATTCTCCAGAAAATGCTTGCTTATTATCTCGCGAACTTTACCTATTCGCTTTCTGTGCCAGGAATTACCCGCTGGAGCGGTGCAAAAAATGAACCCTTGGCGGTTTTCTGGCGCGAAAAGCAGGGCTTTTGCGAATACTATGCGACGCTTTCGGCGCTGGTGCTTCGCCGCTTGGGGATTCCTGCGCGGTATGTGACGGGCTTTGCGAATCCTGAAGTTGTAGAAGGTCGCCCCTATTCGATTTTCCGCCGCAAGCATTCGCATGCATGGGTCGAAGCCTTTGTGGATAACCGTTGGGTCATTTTCGACCCGACGCCTCCCATTTTGCCGCAGTTTGCGGATGCGCCCAGTTGGTGGAGCGTCAAATGGGAGGGCGTGCGCGGGCGTTTCGCCCGCGTGATGCATGCCCTTAAGGAAGGTGAATGGCGCCGTGTCGTAGACAGTTGGCAGAACCAGTCGACTGCCCTCTTGGAAAGTCCAATCCTATACACGGTGCTAGTGATTCTAGTCGCTGCTTTTGTCGGTCGAAAACTCTATGTGGCGTATAAGCTAAATCGCAAAAAGCAGGACTTTGTCTCGGCGCGGGCCATCCATTGGGCTAAAAAGCTAGATGCCTGCGAAAAGAAACTTGCCAAGATTGGCCTCCGTCGCGAGCAGGGCGAAACCGTGGGCAAGTTCATTGGCCGTATTCAGGATGTGCCGAAAGACGAGCGTTTGGAACCGCTTCTTGCCATACTGATGGAGTATGAAAAGGAACGCTGGAATTCCCCCAAATAGGCCCTTGATTGTTGCTTTCCCTAAAAAACGGTTGCCATCGGCGACTTGCATTTCTATATAAATGAACATGAAAACGTTATTTTATTCTTTGTTTGCCTTTGCGGCTATTTCCTTCGTCGCCTGCGGTGACGATTCCTCTAGCACAAACTCCTCGGATCCCATTTCCGATGATAAGACCCCTGCGGAAATTTTTAATCCGCGAGTTCCTGACCAAAAAGCGTATGCCTGTATCAATAAAGAGATGGAAATTAATGATACGCTTGCTCAGCATGACGTGATTTGTACATTCAAGTACGATGGTATGGATGGCTATGTCTATTTGCAGGCCGCTCCGACGAGCTGTACGGCGTTCATGCAGGCCATTCCTGAATTTGATGATGTGAAAATCCAGCTTTATGTGAATGGCTCGATGGCTAAGGTCTCCAAAGCCGCTTATGATTGGGGTGGCAACCATCATGTTGATGAAATCTCCTTTGTCTACGATGGCAAAGAATACCGCTATGCTCATTCCTCTGTAGGCTTTGGCTGGCGTCCTTGCCAGGAAATGGATTGCATGATGGTCTATTCTGCCGACGGTAAGCTTGTGAAAGATGGCTGCGGCGAAGATCGTTCACTTCCCATTGTCTGTAACGTCGTTGACGAAAAGGGTAAAGTCGGCTCGTTCGAGGATAACTTCGAAGTCTGTCCGGGTGATGAACGTTTGCAAAATGAAGAAGACGATCCCGAGGAACTTGACGAAGAAGATGATTCCGAGGAATCTGATGAAGATGAATTTCTCGATGATTCTGATGAAGAAGTTATTGAAGAATAATTTTGTTTAAATCCTAAATATGAAACTAAAAGTATTCCTTTTGCTTTCATTGTCGGTTTTCTTCGGGGCCTGCTACAATAGCGGGTCTTCTGAAGAAAATGATGCTGATACCTATGTCCAAAATAGTGATGAATGGACGGGCTTCTATAAGGAAGACGGTTACGAGGCTTTCCGCAAGATGGCCTTTCAGTCAGAGGCGGAAATCGGTGCGAGCTATTTAGTGAAATTTGTAATTACCGATTTTGATAAGGAAAAACCGGAAGTTCATTTCATGAATACCGCGAAGCACAAGTTGCATTATGAATTTGCCCATGATGTACTTGGTGACTCGCGTTCGCGCAGTGATTACGAAAAGGAAACTTATTTTAGTACTGAAAAGAATACGGTGGCCGGAACACTTGTCTATTATCCTGCCGTTGACTCGATGATTGCGCTTACGTTCTTTTCGACGGACCGGATTTCTCCTAATCAGGTATCGCAAGTTTATAGCCTTATCGAAGACAGAATGCTCTTTCTCGATAAAAAAACTTCTAAGAATCGCCTGTATTATATGCCCGCCGGGACGGATGCCGAAACTGCGGCGGCGGAATATGCCGATGATTTCAAGTCTAGCGGGGTACTTGTCTATACCCATGCCGAATTGTTCGGAAACATTCCCTTCCAGATTATGAACAAGGGAACTGCCTATGGGACTATTCGCAAGTTGAAAGCCGAGGAACTTGATACTGCGATTGTATCCATGCACGATATCTTGATTCTTGAGACACTTCCTGCCGAAATTCCACTTGTGGCAGCATCGATCAGCAAGGATGCGCAGACTCCGCTTTCTCATGTAAACTTGGCGGCCAAGGCTCGTAAAACGCCGAATATTGCGTTTAACGGAAATGAACTTCCTGATTCGGTGCTTGCGCTCTGTGGCGAATTGGTTAAGTTGTCTGTCACCTTGAATTCCTATACGGTAGAAAAGACGACGATAGATGAAGCTAAGGAATTCTGGAAAAAGAATGCTCGCAAGCCAAAGTCTCTTTCTTCCGATTTATCGGATTCGGGTCTGGTTGATTTTGCTGACCTGGATTTTAACTCGGCGAAGTCTGTGGGCGTCAAGGCGGCGAATTTGGCGGAACTTCACAAGTTGCTGCCGGATAATTCCCCCGATGGTTTTGCCGTCCCGTTTTATCATTATAGTCATTTCCTGGATTATTCTACAGTTGCGGTGGAACTTTGCGAAAAATCGTATAATGACTGCGTTTCGGAAGGTCGTTCAGCCGATATTTGCAAAAAGGTCAAGAAAATTTGTTCGGATTTGGGCGGAGAAAATATCTCCCTCCGTAAATATATTTCCAAGACGATTGAACAGGACGATTTTGTGGCTGACGCTCGCTTGCGTGAAGCCGTTCTCGATAATATTCAATATATCATCAAGCATATTCCTGTTGACGCTTCGTTTGCCAGTGCGCTTGATTCTAAGGTCCTTTCGATGTTCGATACGGCGAAAGTCCGGTTGCGTTCCAGCACGAATTCAGAGGACTTGAGTGATTTTAACGGAGCAGGATTATATAAGTCCGTCAAGGCGAGTAGTCGCGATAAGGATTTGCCCTCCGATGAAATCCGTAAGGTTTGGGCGTCTGTATGGAGCTTTAAGGCCTTCGAGGAACGAACCTTGTGGAGTATTGATCACATGTCGGTGCAGATGGCGGTTGCCGTACATCCTTCGTTCCGTAACGAAGAGGCCAATGGCGTTGTCATCACGCAGAATATTGCGGACCAATCGGTTGCCGGCATCTACGTGAATGTGCAACTTGGAAAGCTTTCGATTACAAATCCGGAAGGGGGCGAACGTCCTGAGAAACTTTCGATTATTCCGTCGTCGCAGGGGGTGCAGAGTGTTGTGTTGCAGCATTCGACGCTTTCACCGGAGACTTCGATTCTTTCGGATAAAGAAACGACGGATTTGTACCGTTTGGTGATGAAGGTCCAGAACCACTTTTCGAAGCTGTACGAAAAAAATCCAGACAACTTTGCGCTGGATATTGAGTTTAAGGTGATGGGGGCGAATAGAAAGATTTCGGTCAAGCAGGTGCGCCCCTACATTATGTAGTTTTTACCTTCTTTCGAGCATCACGATGGTTTCGAGGTGCGGGGTGCCGGGGAATAAGTCCAGCGGCTGCACCTCGCGCACGCGGTAACCGTAGCGTTCCCATTCCTTGAGCGAAGCGGGAATTTCGTCGGTGCCGCAGAACACGTGGGCTACACGAATCGGCTTTCTCATGGCAAGCGCGTGAATCACGCCCGGTTCGCAGCCTTTGCGCGGTGGGTCCAGCAGAATCTTTTCGGGTTCGTCCGGGATCGGCCGCGGAAGTCTTGTCTGCACGAACATCTCGTCAATCTTTCCGGCGATGAACTTGTAGTTTTTCTTGAGGTGCTTTGCCGAAGCCTTTGCACAGTCAATCGACGGGCCTTCCCATTCTACGCCGAGTACGGACTTGGCTGCTTCTCCCAATGCAAAACTGAATAGTCCATAACCGCAGTACAGGTCCAGAAAATGGTCTTCCTTGGTTAGCGAAAGCATGCGGCTTGCCGCCTTGATCAGGTTGTGAATCTGGCTTTCGTTAATCTGGCTGAAACCCGTCACCGGATACTTGAGACTGAACTTGC